>Ga0181339_1000260_pt1 | contig 10829 bp, 27 predicted proteins | sample Sp13VDMM110DD_FD_130101 | JGI IMG/M metagenome (GOLD analysis project Ga0181339, IMG submission 130101) | Freshwater viral communities from Lake Michigan, USA - Sp13.VD.MM110.D.D | ecosystem: Environmental > Aquatic > Freshwater > Lake | place: USA: Michigan | collected 2013-04-23 | reverse complement strand
TGGGACTTGCAACCTTGTTTCGATGCGAGACAGCGACGCCTTGGAGGCGCCGACAGCCTGCGCCATCGTGTCTAGGCTGATGCCCTTGCGGTCTCGAAATGACTTGAGCGGGTGTATCTGCATTCCGTTACGTTACATGGGACGCAACAGCCTCGTCAAGCGTTTTGTTACAGGGGGCGCAACCACGCCACTGCGGAATCGTGCCAAAACTTCGGACATGAAGAAAACCAAGCAAGGCCAGCATTTTATCCGGCAATGGCGCGAGAAGCGGGGCGTCTCCCTGCGCGCATTGGCCGGGCGCCTAGAGGCCGAGCCTGGCGGCGAGCCGCTTATAAGCTACGCGCAATTGTCGCGGATTGAGACCGGCGACCAGCCTTTCAGCGAGCCTGTCCTGAATGCGCTGGCTTCTGCCCTTGATGTCACCCGGACGATGCTTCTGGAAATCGACCCTCAGAAAGAGGGCCACGTTGTTGATTTGCTCAACAAGATGGACAGCGGCACCCGGGAACAGGCCATCAAAATGCTTGAGCTAATGGCTCGCGCCTCAGCAGCCTAAAAATTCAAAAGAGATCACAGCCCCTTAGCGGCTTGTGAATTTTGTTACGCTCAACGTAACTTTCTGGTTGACGCCATTGTTGCGCCGGGTGTAACGTGCTCCTACGAACACAGGGGCACGACATGACGCGAGACGAAGCAATCAAGATTTTCCACGGCGCGATGTTCGCCGATGAAGCGGCCACCAGCGCCGGTGCAGCGCGGGATCTCAAGATATCCGAGCGAGCCATTAGCGCCTACATCGCGCTGGGCATGCTCAAGCTAGACGATCCTCGCGACGAGATCATCAAGCGGGCGCGAGACGCTATTCTGGGCCTCGCAAGAGAGGACAGAAATTCTATTGCTGTTCTTAGCGCGTTGGAAGCTGCCGGCCTCAAGATCGTGGAGGCCTGAGATGAAAACGATCCATCCCGCGATTACCCAGACCCAAGCATTCTATGATGAGCCTCGGGACTTGCTTCCCCACGAGGAGGCTCTGTTGACCGCCGTCCACTACGCTGGACGTTCGCGATCTACGGACCTCCGCGTTGCCATCCAGCTATTCGGCGACGGCACTAGGGCTTACGAGGCAACGAAGTTCCTATCGGACCGCGCGCACAACCATCACCTAGACGTAGCTCTGGCGGCTTATCGCGCCGAGCATGAGCGGATCGATCAGAGTTACGAGGATAAGCTCGACCTCGTTGGCTATCAGATGTCCCTGCAGGCGGCGGAGTAGCGGTCATGAGCCAGTACAACACCAACATGCGGGACAGCAGCTATCTTGAGTTCTGCGCGGCGTGGTCCTGTTGCTTCGGAGACTTTGCACTTAGCGCATTTGACAGCCGTCTCTACACGCAGGCAGTCAACGCCGGCATCGTGTTCGGATAACCGCTCACAATCCATGACCGTTTAACCACTACAAATAGAAGGGCTTTAGAGATGCTATACGATCCCAACTGGGCACCTGTTGAGACCAAGCCCGACGTATTTTCGCTGGATGGCCTGATCGCGTGGCTGGAGACGCGGTCAGTAGATGGCATCTATTGTTACACTGACTCGGGCAACTGCCTGCTTTGCCAGTATTTTACTGCAAATGGGTTTCAAGGGATCGCGCTTGATGCCTTCGGCTTTTCTCACGATGGGTGGAATACCGAGGTGCGCTATCCCTCCATCTTCAACGAAGTGGCCATTCAGCATCCTCGCACCTTCGGAGCCGCACTCGAACGCGCAAGGGCTGCGCGCTCATCTTGAGACACCGCTGAACCGTACTACACATAGGGGGCAGGATATGGCAGAACATACACCCACGCCGTGGAGCGCTGGATCACAGTGGATTTTCACCTATTCTGGGTATCCGCTTCCGATCGCTTCTGGATACCAGCACTACGTTACATCCCCCGGCGGCTACCAGTACGACGCGGCGGTCGCCAACGCTGCCTTCATCGTCAAGGCGTGCAATGCCCATGAGGCGCTGCTGGCCGAGAACGAGCGGTTGCGTTTGGCGCTGAAGCCGTTTGTCGTTCTCGCGAATACAGTGTTTGAAAAATACGAGACCGGGCCAGGAGAGTTCAAGGAAGCATACAGCGACAAGCCTGACGATCACTCGGTCTGGGGCTTCAACATGGTGTCAATGACTTACGGACACCTTCGAGCGGCCCGAAAGGCACTTTCACTTTCGTCAGCGGAGCGCGCAACCGTGGGAGGCGAGAAGTGAGCCGCTTCGCACACCTCAAAGACGAGCATTTGCACGCTCTAAGAATCTTCGACGCACACCCGATGTGCGACGACGAGATCGAGACAATCGATGTTCGCGCTGGGCTTGAAGTAATCCGCGAAGGATTGGTGGAGATGTCAGCGCCAGTGATCGGAACGGTTCGCCTCAGATTGACCGACGCCGGCCGCGCCGCTCTTGCCGAACAGAAGGACGGCACCAATGGCGGCGTTTGACCGGATCAACGTTGGCGACATCCTTTACGATTGCCGGATGCAGCGGCAGGGAAACACGACTATGCGGAAAATGGCCTGCTGGACCGTCCGCATCGTGTCGATCGATAGCGTCAAAGGCACCGCCATGGCCTCCTGGAATGGCAATGCTCCACGACTTTACAGCGAAAGCGCAATCAAGCGCCTGCGCCGGACTCCGAAGAAGGACCGCACCAATGGGTGAGCGAGAGGAATTGCTGGCCGATACTTTTAACGGCGATAATCAGAAGCTAGTCGGCTGCATTGAGGCCTTGATCAAACTTGATGCTGACGGGGCGCTTGTTCCGCATGGCCTGGGCGGTTCTAATTCGCATGCTGTAAGGCTGCTGGCTGCAGCGGCGGCACGGTTGCGCGTTCATGCCCAATCAGCGCCAGAGCCGTTGCCGGCCGAGTGGGAAGACCCGCAGGTTCAGCAGGTCTACCGCATCCTGTGCGACCAGACCGAGCCGCCCGGCGACGACCATTGGGAGGGCTTTGCTGCACGCCGCATTGTTGCCGCCCTCCGCGCGCCAGAGGCGGCCGACGCGGGGGCTGTGGCATACCGCTGGCGCAAACCTGGAACAAAGCCTTGGCTTTACCAGACGGCTCCCGCCCGAGTGTCTTACGAGGGCATGGAGTTTGAATATCTCTACGCCTCCCCCACCGCTGCCGGGATCGCCGCCCCGCCGCTACAGCACGGCGATACGCTTATGGGCGAGCGGATGCACTATCTCGCGAAGTTGCATTGTGGGGACGATGGCCTGCGGTTCCTACGCAAACTTTGGGAGGCCGGGTTTCGATTGACCGACGAACTCGCCACCCCGCCGGCTGCAAGCGCGGATGCGGTGAGGAATGAATTAAAGCGGCTTAGTATTGAGGCACCGCAGCAATATCTGGCTGCCCACAAAGCCGCACCGGGAGGGGCCGCTTTTGCTGACGAAATGTATGCGCAAGGGATCGCGCAGGGTTTGACGATGGCACTAGCCGCCCTCTCCGCGCCAGTAGCCGGGGCCGATGCATGGATGCCGAAATACGATGCCGTGATCGAGCAGGCAGAGGGGATGATGGATGAGGCCAGAGCGGCGCACCCATCAACTGATCTCAAGTTTGGAGATCAGCAGTCATGATTAGGCACGGCTATAGCGGGACGCGGGAGCACGCGACGTGGCTTGATATGCGCAACCGTTGCCGGAATCCGGCCGCACATAACTACGCGCGGTACGGCGGGCGCGGGATCAAGGTCTGCGACCGCTGGGACAAATTCGAGAACTTCATATCCGACATGGGGCCGCGCCCCGGCAAAGGCTACAGTATCGAGCGCGCGGACAACGATGGGCACTATGAGCCGTCGAACTGTCGCTGGGCTACGCAGTTAGAGCAGAACCGGAACAAGAGCAATCTCTATACGCCGGAGCAAGATGCAAAGATCCGTGAAGCAGTTGCGCTCGGGTTGAACTTTCGCCAGATGGCTGAGTATGTCGGCAAGCCGCAAGGGTCGGTGACTGCCAGAGCATACAGAATTGGCCTGAAATCAGGTACGCCGCCGATCCCGCCAAAGCACCGGGCACTTGCGGTCGCCCCTCATGATGGAAAGGCTACGCCATGATGAAGCGTGTCGGAGAAGGCGTAGGGGTAGGCCTGTTGTCTGTCGCCACGCTGGCGATCATCGCGGGTGGATTCTGGGCTGCCTTTGCCATCGGTGCATCCATAGCGGCATTGCTCGGCTTGCATCCTGCGGTTGGCGCGCTGATCGGGATGTTCATCCTCTGCGGCACTATCGGGGGCATCGTCGGAGCTTGTTCTGACGACGAGACCTCCACGCTCCCGCGCCATGGGCGCGACACCACTACGGATGGGGGCGCATGACCTACATCTTGCGCTCGCGCCGCTTTAGCTCGCGCTCGACGGCCTCTCGGATGAAGGCCGCAACCGGCTCCTTATCCTCAAGCACCGCTTCAATGCGCGCCTTGGTCCCCGCTGGAAAGCGGCCCGGAATCTGTTCTTCGTTGATCTGTATGCGTCCCATCCTCCGAATATAGATGATATCACGTATTGTTACAATAGGTTATTTTGATGATATCGTCTATTTACAATCTAGGAATAGATGATATCTTCTAATCATCGAAACGGAGCAAGCAGATGACCAACCTGAACCCCGCCGACCTGAAGAACATGACTGCATCAGAAGTTGCTGGCCTTGCCGACCTCGATTTTTATGCAGTTCGTGATGAGGGGTTCCGCCGTCAAGCCGCCGCTGAGGCAAAGATTGCCAAGCTGCGCAAGCAGATTGCATTCGCCGAACGCGAAATGAACGAGGCAGCCGCGATCATCACCGCAGCATTAAACGAACAGCAGAGGGCCGCGTAATGGGCGAACCAAACCAGGCGCTTGTCAAAGCGCTGAACGACCTCCACGTCTGGTGCGAGGTCGAAGGCTGCGGTGATCAGGCCGAGCTTATCAAGGACGCCTTCAAGGCGGCCGGAATCACTGAATATCGCTGCGCCAACTGTGATGGCTTGGGAGAGTGGGACGAAGGTCCATTACCGGCGACGTCCAGCACGCAGATCAGCCCCGACTATCGCCACATGGTCTGCAACGATTGCGAGGGCAAGGGGACTGTCGCGCTCGCTCCGCACGATGGAGCATCCCATGACTAGGAGCCTGTCAAAGATCCGGTCTGCGGTGCTGCCGCGCCGGGGCTTGTCCCGTGAGGAAGCCGCGATCTATCTTGGCGTCGGCGCCGGCACGTTTGACGAGCTACGGGCTACGGGCGTTGTCAGCCCGCCACGACTAATCAAAAGCCGGAAGCTATGGGATATCCGCGATCTGGATATGGCTTTCGACAACCTCCCGCGCGAAGATGAACCAGACCGCGCGGAGTCCTGGGTGGGCGAAGATGGCTAAGCTGCCGTACATCAAGGAATATACTGACCAGAGTGGGCAGCGCAGGCGCTACTTCCGCCGTCGCGGCTTCAAGGGCGGGCCGTTGCCCGGCAAGATCGGCTCCCCCGACTTCATGGCCGCGTATCAGGCCTATGTGGAATCGCGCCCGGCTCCGCTGGTCGGCATCAAGAATGGCGCCGGCACGTTCGGCGGGCTAATCGGCCAGTATTACACCTGGGCCGAATACATGAACCTGAAGCCCTCTTCCAAGAAGCTCTACCGATACGCGCTCGAGCCGTTGCGCGAAAAATACGGCAACAAGTCTTTGGCCTCGATGACCCGCGACAACCTGATCGCGATCATTGAGAAGGTTGGCGAGCGAGCGCCCGGAATGGCGAACCTCACCAGCGCCGTGCTGCAGAAGATGCTGCGCATTGCGGCGGCCCGCAAGAAGATCCACGTCAACCCGTTGACCGAGAAAGTCGTGCTCTACAAGGGCGGGACGCACCACACCTGGACCGACGAGGAACTGGCCAAGTTTGAGGCTGCGTGGCCGCTGGGGACGCGCCAGCGCCTGGCCTATGCCCTGCTCTATTACACCGGGCAGCGCAGCGGCGACGTCGTGCGGATGACGCGATCGGATATTGTGGACGGGCGGATCAAGGTCACCCAGGAGAAGACCGGGACCACGTTGCTGCTCAAGATCCACCCGGACCTGCAGAAGGCCCTCAAGGCTGGCCCATCGCTTGGCGAGTACCTGTTTACAGATGTCAACGGGCGCCCGGTCAAGCGGGCCGCGCTGTCGCACCTGATGCGCACCGCCATTCGCAAGGCTGGCTTGCCGGCGCGCTGCGTGCCCCACGGCATCCGCAAGGCGACGCTGCGCACCATGGCGGAGAATGGCTCGAGCGCGAAGCGTATGGCCTCGGTATCGGGTCACAAGTCCACGAAAGAGCTTGATCGTTACACCGCAGCGGCCGATCAGCAGACCTTGGCAGACGACGGAATCGCGTCGATCCCGGTTCGGAAACCGAAAAAGCTGTCTAATGCCAACAAACAAAGTGTCTAATAAACTCATATAGTGCTGGTATTAGGGCGTAACTTGAAATATGATCTTTAGGACTGGTTACCGGATTTGTTAATCCTACCAGATTGTTAACGGGGAAATAGACACCAGCCAGTTTCCATATGTTTCAAGGACTTCTTGGGTGCTGTGTCTAATTTTGGAGAGCGAAATGAGCCAATGTCCTGTCGATGGCCACGAGTATACCGGACAGTTCACCGCCGAGGAGTTCCTGAAGCGGGCCGAAGAGCACGAGAAGGCAGCTCGTAACGGAATGGCTGCTGGGCCGAACACGAGTTACACGCGAACTTTCCAGGCTTGTGCTGAGGCTCTTCGATACGCGGCTGAGCATAAGTTTGAGCCTCGCTCAGATGCCGTGGCTAACGTCCGGCTTGAGGCCGTCCATGTATTCCAAGCAGCCTATGACGGGATCAGCCCGAAGGAGCCGGAAAAGGCTGCCAGGGTAAGCCTGTTTGCCGTCCTCGACTTCCTACTGCCCATTGACGATGGAGACGCATCATGACCGACCTCCGCAGCACCATCCCCGCCCTGATTGCCCGCCGGCAGGCTGTCGGCGCCGGCACGCCTACGGGCCGCCGGTTGTCGCTCCTGGTCGAGCAGATCGAGAATGGCGTATCGCCAGCGCAGACCGTTGCCGAGATCGCCCAGATCCAGCGCGACGGCGGCGAGTACATCCACGCGAACCACGGGGCCGGCGATCATTCCAAGGGAGCGGTGTGATGTCCGCCGCCGTAGCCCTTTGCATTATCGCGCTGCTCATTTTGGCAACCGTCCGCTAACCCCCACCCGCCGCATGACGCGGCATAGGAGATGATGATGAAACGATCGGCAAACGAAGATATGATCAGAGGGTTTCTTGATGGCTACGACCTGAGCGCGCCGGAACCCTCTGCCAACCGATCGGCAAGCTACCGCCATGGGTTCGCGAATGGTCGCGATGATCGGGCTGGGCAGCCTCGTGCCGGCGCATCAGCGCTGCGCGAAATGGCCGACGAAGCAATAGCCGCCGACGACGTGAACGCACTTCAGTAGGGAGCGAAAGACCATGAACAACCAGGACGCATTCATTGCCAAGCACAAAGAGGCGCTGACATTACGCAAGCGTGTCGAGCAGCTCCGCTACGACTTGCAGATCGCGGAATCCTACCTGCGAGACGCGGAGCGCGAGTCGTCGGTCATGTTCCACAACCTGTTTGACCGGCCCGCTATCGTCAAAAAGGAGACTCCCCCGAAGGCCGCCCCTCGGGACTGGCACTACGACAGCCAAGGCTATTGCGACAACCCGGGCCGTGGCTACTGACGCTCAGCTCGCATGACCGTTGAACCACAAAGGATAGTAGCCATGACATTCCAGAAAGACGACATAGCGTATATCAAAAACACTAGCTTCGGCTGCACGTCGTATGACAAATTCAGCGTGCGGGAAGTGGAAGACGGTAAGGTCTACGTGTCAGCCCTCAACCGCCCCTTTGACGCAGAGACCGGCCACTATCTAGGCGGTAGGCTCGCTATATCCCTCTGCGTCACCCCCGAGCAGATTGAACGGGCTGTTCGGGAGTATCGGGAATGAGCCACGAAGACGAGGACGTTCTAGTTGTTGCCCGAGCTATCGCTGAAAATGGCTTTGGTCGCCCATGGGATGACTTTGAAGAGGTCAATGCGCACGACACCGACCAAGGCGACCTAATCGCCTACGCTATTGCAGCTATGGCCGCGATGACCACCCCAGCGCTCCCTTCGAATGATCTAGGAGGCGGAGAATGACCTATCTCGAAATGCTTGATGGCGACTTCCCAAACGGGTCGCCTGAGCGCGAGGGCCAAGAGACGTTAGCGAGATGGCTGGCTGAAGCTGCGGGCTGGCGTGACGCTGGCCTGTTCTACAGACACCCACATCGCTTGTCATATCTCAAATCTGACATGGATGGTTGGTCCGATCTATGCAGCAACGAGGGGATTACGCCATGACACTCAAAGAGGTTTGGTCAATGCTTCGGGGTCACCGCACTGACTTCCGCTTTGCCAATATGTCGATGACTTATGATCCGGGCGACCCAGCGCATCATTGGTATGGCAAAGCGCTTGAATACAAGCAGATGCACGAGATGGCGTGTCGCCGCGAAGCGGACCTTGAGGCGCAACTGGAGCGCCGCACCACAGAACGCGATTATCATATGCGAATTGCAGATAAGCTTTCTGCCCGCATTCGCGCTAATGCACCGTGGGCTAACCACCCCGTTGGCGAAGGCATGAAGCGAACGCAGGAGATCATGCAAGGCGACGTCGATATCGGCCGTCCCGCCTGCGGTCAGGGTGACGAGTGGGGCCGCCATCCGACTGATGCACGCTATGGGGGGCCGAAGTCATGCGACAGCTAAGCCCCGCTCAGAAAGCTACCTTAAAAAGCGCTCTCCGATTTGACGGCTGCGGAGGCCGGTTCATAATTGCTTCGGCAAGAGAGCCAAATCTAGCTGCATTGGGGCGCCTTGGTTTTGCCAGTTGGAGCGTAAGCGGCACCAAATATGGCCACACCGGCTGGCATATAACCGACGCCGGGATGACGAAGGCAAAAGAGCTATTCCCAGCAGATGCTGCTGCGCTTGAAGCATTTCAGTACGGTGTCGAGCCGAGACGCAAAACCGTCAAAATCAAAAGCGGCTCTTGGACATTTGAAGCAACTTGCGGTGTCAATTGCGCCTGCACGATTGGCGAATGTCCTCACGACACCCCAGCGGTCACGGAATAGGTGCTCTCATGCAGCCAACAATGATCCTCTACGCCCACCCTGAAACGTTCCAGATTCTTGCCGAAGAACCCCGGCGGTTCAGCGGCACCCGAAGCAGCTTCCGAGAACGTCTAGGAGCCGCTTGGCTAGTGTTCGTCGGAAAAGCTGACGCATTGTCCTGGGAGGAATGGCCCCCAGAGGTCACGAATGGAGAGCGCAAGTGAGCCAATCAGGACAAGCCGTCATCAAGGACGGCAAGATTGTCATCGAGTTTTCGCTTGGTCACCTTCCGCAGATATTGGAGGGTGCATGGGCGTGCGGCATCCTCTCGGAGCGCTGGAAGGTTACGGACGAGCCGACGTTCGCCAAGGAGCTGATGATCCAGATGAACCGCGAGAGTGAGAACGGCACCACCCTAGTGCACCGAATGTGCGATGAAGCCATCAAGAAAGTTCTTGAATCTGGCGGGGATGGCATCGACGCGCATCCAGTCCAGAACGCATAAACGCTCATAACCGGAGAACGCAATAATGGATGAGTACAAGTTTTTGGTAGGAGGAATGTGGGAAGACGCGGGTTTTTCTATTGTCACGGATGAAGAAGTGCACCCAGGCAAGCCATGCCCCCACTGCCACAGTGAACGCTTGAAAGACAGGGGGTTGCGATCGAACGGAGAGCCAATGCCTGAGTATAGAGTGTGGACTTGTCCACGGGTGTTGGTCGCTGTGAACGAAAGCGGATACAATTCTACAGGCGTGTGCCTAGACTGTGTTTTGGAGGCTTCCGCCTCAATGCCACATACGCGTTCATGACCGATGACCACAACACTGGAGACCACCATGGCTGAGAAGCTAGTTTCTGACGAGGAAGTCCGCGCCGCCAAGGTTATGGTGGACAAGTTCGCAGAGTTTGCCGGCCACAAGCCCGTGCCCGACTTCATTGTTCGCTTCATCCTGGAGGAAGCCGCAATGGTCCGCACGGGCATGAAACCGATGCCTAGCCGGCCGCTGACCAAGGTGCCCGATAATAATACGGCATCTGGTTTCCGTCTGGCATAATCACTGTTGAGCAGGGATCACCGTAGCGTCTGGGAGATCTCCCCGGCGCAGGCGATGTAGCCAATGCCGTCAACGAAGTCATCATCGTTGGGCTTGCCGCACTGGGTTCTTGCGATCTTTAAAAGAGCCATCATCAAACCAACGTCCGAGGCCGTCAGGGCTTTCCCGTTCTTCCCATCCAGGAAGGCGTTCCATAGGCCCGCGATGTTGGCGAAATTGGCGTGCTTGTCGCCATGTACTGCGGCTCGATCGCCGGCAACCAGATCACCAGCCTTGCGCGTCAATTCGTGTGCTTGCATTTTCCCTCTAAAAAAGCTTGCGATCAAACTCATTAACGGCACAAACCTCGTCCGCTAGCAGCCAGAACGCTTTATCATGAAAGTTCCGCCTATTCATAAAGCAAGCGGAATGCGTAAACATATGCACAGCCTCGTGGGCCAGCGTAGATAGTAACGTCTCATGCCGGCCGCACTTAGCTTCCGAAACTTCTATCAAGTATTTTCTTTGCTTGTAGGACATCTGGGCATAGACCTTTTTGGTCTTGATGACCCGGAAGGCGATCTCCTCCGAATGAGGCAAGT
>Ga0181339_1000258_pt1 | contig 10854 bp, 11 predicted proteins | sample Sp13VDMM110DD_FD_130101 | JGI IMG/M metagenome (GOLD analysis project Ga0181339, IMG submission 130101) | Freshwater viral communities from Lake Michigan, USA - Sp13.VD.MM110.D.D | ecosystem: Environmental > Aquatic > Freshwater > Lake | place: USA: Michigan | collected 2013-04-23 | reverse complement strand
TTTTTTTTATAAGTCAGTAATAGAAATGGCATTTGACGGAGTCGTAGATGATGGCAAACTCTTTGCACCAGGGTTTGCAAACGCTAATCCTCCGGGACAGTCTATATTTAATTTACTCGGCTCTGCTGGAACAGGTATTTCAAACGCTGGTGCGAGTGTAGATTGCACTGGGGGTGGAGACATCAGTATGAGTGCCGCAACTGGAGGAGGTCAAGTGACAGTTAATTCTGACGGGAGTATCACACTTGCATCCGGAATTACTCCAACAAATGGTGTTGTCCTCATAGATGCAGATGCCGCAGTTGATATTAACTCTGCAACTTCTGATGTAAGTATTGCAGCCAACGGTGGTCTCACGACACTTTTTGTCGGAGTTGATAATAATATTACCCTCAACCCTACGACTGGCATTACAGAAATCTTCAGAGCAGGTGTAATTGACTTTGTAGCTGAGGGTGTCATCACAAACTTGTCCTCACTCAACGGAGTTGCATACCCTCCACCTGGTTCTATTCCAGCAGATATCACTGTCAGCACTTTGACGGCAGGTGATTTTATAGATGTCTTAGCACTTAAAAATGTAAGCAGTATCAACGCCGTGAGCTATTCTGTCGCTGCAGTTGATGCGGACTTGGGACTACAGAACAGACTACAGATTATACCTACTTCAGAAAATTTGTTCTCAAGCATTATCTATTCTGACGCTGTCACTACACCATCTGATTGGCTTCCTGATAATACAACATACCAGCCGATTTCTGCTCTAACTCCAGGATGGGGTGCTTTCAAACAGGTAGGCACAACAGGAGCTTCTACACAACTTCAGTGGTCGCCATACAATCCATATTATAATGAAGTCTTGCCTTACACTGTCCCTTTGGTTAATCCTATTTTGAAGAAAGACCTCAACACACTATATGCTGTCATCAGAACAAACAACAGAATTAACACCCAAGGAGTAATTTTCTTTAACATTTATACTTATGACATAACTGCACCCCCCAGCCCATCTGCCACTGCTACATACACTAACAGATTTGATTACGCTAATACATTATATCCTACTGCCTGGGGTGGTAGTGTCACGACCAACGCAACTCTCGCAGGTGGTTATAGATATTTAATCTATGCGTGTGATACACCTAAGACTTCACAGCAGACTTTGACGACTGTGAATGCTACTGCGACTATACAGGGAAACACCTACGTAATTCTTGTAGTTGGAAGCACAAACTGGACTGCTATAGGTGCTGCTGTAGCCACTATAGGCTGTGTCTTTGTTAAAAATGCTACTGTAGCGACTGGAACTGGAACTTGCACGATAGAAGTTAATACCACCCTCTTAATTGGCAACGGTCTTTCTGCGACATCTACAGACGCAGGAACACAAGTTGGCCTCAAAGACCCGTATGACCTATATAGACACCTGCCACACATTCCCTTCAACTCTGTAGCAGTAGCTTCTAACTCCGTTCAACCTGCTGATATTACTAATGTAGCCATATCAAAGATAGTGCTTGGGACTACTTCAAGTGCTATAACCCCTACATTTGATATTGTAGTAGAGCATATCGGCTACTCAGGAAACAAGTTAGCAGCAGGTAATTATGAAAATAATTTATATAACCTAGAATTCGGTTCTGCTCCTCCGTAAAAAAATCTAATCTTATAATATAATGAGTCTCGGCGACTACGAATCTCAAATGCATAAGGAGTATCAAAGGAGAATTTCTGAACTTGAGAAGCGTCTAGAACATCTTGAGGACTTGCTCACTCACCGTCTGACAACGATTCTGAATGAGATGCTTCCGGCTCTTGAACCCGTTTCGCCCGTAGCATCAAATTCTGGGCTGGGGTCAGGGAGGGGTCTTGGGGCTCTAGAACTTGCTCAGGCTTCCTCTTCTTCCGGCCCTTCAAAGGGTGCGGCAGACCAGAGTGTTTAGAAAGATAGACAGTTGGCTCACCCTCTCTATACCAAGCAATCACATAAGTCCCGTTGAGTGCAACCGCCTCATAATCTGATAACTTACGCAGCAGAGGAAATTTAGCCGGTGCAACTATAGTGTGATACACTAGAGTCCAGCGTCTTCCCTCAAACTCTTTCGTATAGTGCTCGGTCTCAGACCCGTTAAAGAGCACTGGTCTGTGACGTATATTATATAAAGTATCATCAGGCTGCTTCAAGACAAGTTCGCCACCGGTGTAATTCCCAAAACCAACTATATAACTCTGACCTACGTTATGCTTGTCCTTATGCGTCTTGCACAAGAAAGAGTCATTCACCTGTATGCTGGTGTATGTGAAGCCCTCAGGAAGATTCAGCAGACCGAACTTAATTAAAAGATGATGCAACTTAGCATCAAGCCAAGAGCATCTAGACAAGTCCGGAGAAAGACTCCTCTTACGCACCAGACCAAAGCACTGGGAGCGACCAATTCCAACTTTCTGTCTGTATTTGTTTATCGGGATATTGTGTTTGCTGAGATGTTCTATGAGAGGGCGAAATGCACTCTCATCTAACTCTGGTAAATTCATATCACTATACTCTCTGGGAGATTATTATTCGTTATATGATATAATAAAAATATGCTTCTCATCCTTCGTCTCTTTGTATATAATACTAGCGAGTTTCCAGCCCTGCTTCAGACCGTACTCTACAGCCTCATCTAATGCCTTCTCCTGCTCAAAATGCTCTGCAATATACTCGTAATCTATCATCTACACCGGGACCAGAAATTATAAATTAAATTCCTAATCGTAAATATTCTGAATCTCTAAATTTTATTGCATCATCTAAGATACTAAATCTTTTTCTTGACTCAGTAATTCCATTACGTGTAATTACAACCCTAAAATAATTATCTTCTAAACAAATATTTTTATACCCGGAAGTATTGTTTTTTTGGTCCCCTCTGTTTTGCGATTGTGTAAAGTCATTTACCCATCTTAAATTTTCTACACGATTATCAGCAGAGTTCCTATTTATATGGTCTATTTCTGGTAAATTGTCTGGATTAGGAATAAATGCCTCACCTACTAATCTGTGTATAAGAAATGAGCATTTTCCTGATGGATTTGTTAATGTCTTTTTTCTATATCCATTAATACAACAACCATCATGAAGATTACCTGTTCGTAAATCTCTTACATATCCTGTTGATGTGATATTATATGTAGGATAATCTGCGATAACTTTTTCCTGCATAATACAAAATATCATACATCAACCTTTCAAATTTATAGGTTGTATTGTTGTCTGTAGCGTCTAAGATTTTCCATCAGACTTGTGCTCTCGCCCCAGAGCAATTTCATGCTGAGGAAACCGGCCCTCGTAGGGTCGCCAGTTTGCAAATCTTTAGCGTGTCTCTTTCTGTATCTTGCACGCTGCTCGGTGTCGTGAGTCTTTGTATAATCATCAGCTCCCTTTGCACCAAACTTAGTATTCTTCTCTCTGCCATTCTCAAACTTGGCTACATACTTATGCACTCCGTCATTCGCTGGTCGGACAGAAACTAATTTCATCTACTTAAGATATTATTTTTGTATTATATGTAGATGAATATAAAAACTCCTAAGTTCAACACAAGTTGGACCGTTAGCGGACACTGGTCTTACTCTGCCAACAAATTCAGATTCTCTGTCCCTATCCCTCGCCAGTTCAAAGAATCAACTATCATAATTACAGACATAAAAATAACAAATCATCTGGAGACATTTGAAATTATAGGAGAATATAAACCTTGTCCGGAATGTGAAGAAAAACGAGTGGAACTGTTAGAGTAATTTTGATGTGCAGTTAAGCGTCATAAAAATAGTCTAAGAGAGCATTTTTATGTCGCAAAAAAATAAACGTGATACTACCCCTTTAGAAGATATATTCTGCAGACCCGCGAGAGCAGAGGAGGGACGAGTTGTAGAGATACATAGCGTGAAGCACGAAGGACGTAGAGGCGGCAGGGCATGTGAATGTAAGATTGACAACCGCATTAAGGATAGGTTTTCCGTGGCAGAGCTTCATCTCTCTGTCATAAGGAACACAGACCTGCGCGAAGGGGCAGACAACCCAGTATTGGACCGTGCCAGAGTCGTTTGACCCTGCCGCACCAGCCGTCGCATTCACCGTCGTGATAGACTGAGACTTCTCATCTATACTGAGACCCCACAAAGGATTTGACCCTGCATCAAAGCGAGAGAAGATTTCGCCGTTGTACGTGAGCGTGACACCGGAAATGAGAGGCCAGACGTTCTGGTTGTATGAGCCTGAGCCAGGTAGGGCCGGGTTACCAGCGTAAGAGAGCCAGAGCACTATAGACTGGACCTCTCCCGCTCTGAAACCAGTTAAATTCACACTCTGCTGGGAGTTCTGTGCATCAGACGTGACCGGGATTGTAACCTCCTGTTGGCAAAAGTATTGAAGAGGAAACGTGTAGGCGTGAGAGTTCATGTCAACACGTCTGGCCAAGAGGTCAGAGCTGTCCGTTAGCATCTCCTGCTTGACCTGCATCTGAGCCGCCGCAAGAGCCGCCGGAGCAGTGGTGATACTGCCACCCGTCTGGACGAAGAAGACAGCTGAGGCAGCGAGAAGCTCTACCGTTATCACGATAGGCTGCACTAGGAGGTCAGAAGGAAAGGGGAGAGGTTTGCCTGAGGCACGAACGGAGTTGTGGGGGAGTTTGAGATAGACATATGCAAGAGCACCAGATGTCGCCGCACCCGCCGCGAAGTTGCCACCGAGCTTGGAGAGGTCAGAAGCCTTCGTCGTGTTCTCGCAGTCAATTAGGTTCTGAAGATACATTTGGGTGCCCGTCCAGAAGTACTGGGCTGAAGACCCGTAGCGCACTGAGAGACGGTTTATTAAAGAGTAACCCCAACCCTGAGAGAGTGCAAGACCGGTCGTGGTAGCGATAGTGGGCATCTGGAGCTGGAGGATGATGTCGGAGACACCTCCGTTTGGTGAGATGACGAACTGAGAAGAACCCGCACCCAAGTTCGTGAAATTCTGGACAAAGCGGGTGTTGCATACGGCAGGGTAGGCCTGCTTCTGAAGATTCGTCTCACCGAAGTAGTAGGTATCCACCATTTCGCCAGGTCTGATACTGGCTTGAACCGATTCTGTCAAGTCGGAGTTCATCTTATACTTTTACCCAATAAAAAAAATTAGATTTAATTTAAATGTTAGTATATAGTATAAGATGCCTCGTAAGTCAGATAAGGCACCTGCAACAAAAGAATCGTCTAAACATCTTGACTCCGACCGTAAGGAGACGAAGGCTGGTGGCGAGAAAAAGCATAATTCAGGCACCCTCCTTGATGGAATTGTTGGAGGTCTCCCTCGCAAAATAAACCCTCCGGTTGTAGATGGTGTCGTTCGTGGTTGCCGGGCAGATTTATCTCCTTCACTCGGGGGTCAGATGAGCTCCGTCACTCCTTCCGCCACTGGCAAATCAAGAGGTGATTTTGGTGCAGGTATCTTCCCTCAAGGTGCCTAACTTATTTCATCTTAACTTTACTTAGTTCTTCAACACGTGTTTTAAAAAATTCCTTCACTATCTTAGCTCCGGGCTTTTTTTCAATTATACCATCCAGTGCCATCTCTAATTCGTTGTTGCCTCTGACAGGCTTCAGACTTTCAGATTTCTTTACAGCAGGAGATGTCATATCTTGTTTAGTGGTGTGCTTCCGGTGATTCATAAAGTCTTGCAAAAAAGCAGGTAATTCAGTCGGCATCTCTACTAATATCTGAGAATTTTATTCTATCATATTAGTAGCAAATGAGTCACTCGGAATCAGATGATGATATCCCGAAGAAGGCGAATAAAGCGAAAAAGGAGGAAACGCAGACGAATTATATGGCGCAGAGTGTAGTGCAAAAGGTTGCCGGATTAGACATTCCTGTCTTAAATATTGGCTCTATAGAACTCCCAGACCCAAAATTCGGAGTATCTTTCGTGCTTTGCGGCTCTACCCGTTCCGGAAAGACGACAATACTAAACTATTTATATAAAAAATTTTTTGAGAATCATATTTGTTTTCTTATGTCTAACTCTTTACAGTCTGATGCATACAAGATGCTCAAGAAAGACTGTGTTGCCTCAGACTTCTATTTCCCGGAGATTCTGAAAGAGTGCTATAAGATTAATCATGCAACCAAAAACCACTACGAGTTTATGGCTATAATAGACGACGTGCCAGACAAAAGGGAGGATAATGAGATGAAACGTCTGATGACTATCTACAGAAATAGTAGGATATCGTGTATCGTGTGCGCTCAGACGGCCACTATGATATCTAAGATGGCTAGGTCTAACATCAACTGGGTCTTTCTCGGCCGGATGAATTCATCTTCAGAAGTTGAGCGTAACATCAAAGACTATCTGCAGGGGCATCTCCCGTCGTCGTGGAAGATGGTTGAGAAGATACAGTGGTATAAGCGTGTGACCGAGAACTACCAGTGGATAGTCTTAGACCACATCAACGGAAATTTATTCTTGACTAAATTACAGCCCTCTCAAATCTACGGCACTTGAAAAATATATTCCCTATATAGAAATGTCTGTGCTCCCGGATGCAATTTGGGCCAACACTGAGACTCCCCTCTGGGGCGGCGGTGGAGGTCCTAACCCAGCAAATCTTAACGTATCAACTATAAGTGTCAATCCTGAAGGAGCGATAATATTAGATAATTCGGGAGTTCCTGGTGTGCAACCTATCATAGCATTTAATCACGCAGATAATTTGGCTGAGAATGCAAGTAGATTACAGATTACAAATATTCAGCCTGTCCCAGGTATAGTTCCTCAAGCAGATGATGACACTCTTTCTGTCACAAAAAGCGACGGCTTCTTCTACGACAACGTTGCTGGATACGGATTAATCATTATGGGCGACCAGGCTGTAAGCGGGGCTGGTGCACCAGCGGCCGGGTATTTGACAGAACAGGCAAATGATGTGGTGCTTTTTACAAAGGCAGGGCAGGGATTTAGGACACAAAATATTACCTGCTCTACTATAACTACCTCTACCATCAGTTATGATACTGTTGAGTATACTAATATTGCCGCATCAACAATTAGTGTTAATTCAGATGGTCTGATTGTGATGGAGAACTCTGGGGCCGCCGACCCCACATCTGCCATATCTTTCAATCACATAGATAACACGACTGCTGGGGCTACTTGGCTAGAAGTCACTAACATTCAACCTGTCCCAGGCATATTACCTGGAGCAGACGATATCACTCTTTCGGTGACAAAGAACACTGGCAACAATTATGATAACCTTGCTGGATACGGATACATCATTATGGGGGACGTAGCCACTAATAGCGCTGGTGCAGCAGCCGCCGGGTATTTGACAGAACAGACGAATGATGTAGTGCTTTTTACGTTGCCAGGACAGGGATTCAGGACACAAAATATTACCTGCTCTACTATCACCGCCAGCACTATTAACGGAACAGCTGGTGTAGTAAGCTCTTTCACTAATCTTTTCGCACAAAATGCCACTATCTCATCTCTCTCGGTGAGCAGTTTAGAGGGTGGCAATTTGCCTATCCCTGTCATCTCTACGACCGTAAATAATACACAACTTCTGACAGTGTCATCTGTCGTCTCGGGAACTGCGATAGGAACCGCAGTAGGCACCGCGCTGAGTAAGACTGTATCTGGTGTCCTAGGTCAATATCTAGCGGCTGGTGCAACGGCCTTCGTTGGCACAGCGCTAGGAGCTGCTGGTCTTGCTACAGGTGTAGCAGGACTATATCTCTCAAGAACATCTGGCGGCGTAGATACTAACTCATACCAGACTATAAATGGAACAACTCAGCTGCAGTTTAGCACCTTAGGGTCACCTCAAACATCTCTATTCTTGACGACTATCTCTCCTGACCCCAATAATATTCCTTCTACTCTTTCAACTATCACTACTACTATTCCTGCAGGTGCTTGGTGTATGAGAGCAGTCAGTGACCCAATTAATCTTGCAAATACCTCAGGGCAAGACGGAGAGGCGATACAAGCCTTCAACCAGTGGTCCCCTGTCTTAGGTCCAACTGCAACTTTCAATTTCTCTACCTCTGTGATGAAAGAGTATAACTCGGGTAATTTCATAGATATGTTTGATGAAGAGAATCAGGGCTCAATTTATAAAAGAATGACTATTAGTTCAGGTCAATTAGTTATAAAATCACAGTATGGTGTGTTCATAGAACAAGACCTGACAGTCACGAATGACCTTCAAGTTCTCAGTTCTATGTTTTGCACTGGTGTTACTGCTGATTTTATGAAAACATCATCTATCACTTGTGCAAATACAAATTTCAAAGGCTCAATAAATTTCTTTGAGAATGTTTCGTCTGTTAGCATATACCCTGAGCTGCGTTGCTCTTCTATATTTACATCAAGCATCACGGCTGATTCCATCATAAACTTAAATACTGATATTGATGCAAACACTATTAGTGCCTCAACACTAACTGTTCGGAACACTGCTAACATCTCAACTTTGACTGCCTCAACACTAAGTGTGATAGGCCAAGGGACTATCTCAGTTTTGGGCGCGAACACGTTCTCTGCCCAAGCGCTAGATGTCCTCACTGCTAATATCTCAACTTTGAATACAAACTCATTCACTACCTCAACACTCACTGTTCGGAACACTGCTAACATATCTAGTGCAACTATATCAACTGCAAGTATATCAACTGCCTCTATACCGGCTCTTGTAAATCTTTCCTCCATAAATGGAATTATTTTTCCAGCCCCAGGACCAGATACAACAAACATCCAAAATTTGGCAGGTAATGTCTTCGTATCGGCTGATGTTTCTTCTGTAACTGTCAGTACTAATTCTGTTTATTTCAGAAGCCTCAGCACTATCACACCTTATACTTTTGCCAATCCTCCCACAAACTTCTTGACGTATGACCCTGCTACATCTTTAACACAAAACGCTACAGTAGCCAGTATGTTCCAAAGTCTTTTTAATACGAATGTATTTGGGGCATATCTACCTACTACGTGGCCTGGATATGGTCTTACAGTTCCTACAACTTGCGTAAATATTGTTATAGGAAATCTCAGAATAATGGCTGGGGTTGTATATAAGACACCTCCATCAGGTGGTAGCTCATCAAATCTAACTTTTTCTATACCAGGAACTTCTTTTTCTTATGCTGCAGGAACCGGTATTGGTTTTGGAAATACAGCCATTATGGCATTTACTCAGCCTATTGAACCAGTCACTGTAACAAATATAGCTGCAACACAAGCTCCAAGGAATTGTTATACAAACTACAACGGTGGCACTGGTCTAATTGATGTGTTTATAGCCTCTCCTACAATCAACGACGCTCAACCTTTCACACCTGAAGCCTCTTGGATGAGTGCGTATTACTGGTGTCTGATGGGGGGGACGTTTGGCTCTGTATAAATTATTTTGCTATATTAGAATGCCTCTGACCTTTGCACAAGCCTACGCTATAGTGTGCCCTAGTGGAGAAAAGGTATTACCAAAGTCTAAAGAGTATAATGACATACGAGAGCTCATGAGACAGTCCGGTTGGCTGAGTCTTGATGAAAGATTAAATAAAGATAGAATCCCTAATATTCCCAGAAACATACAGGAGACTAGAAGGTTCTCTGAGCGTGTAGTGAGGAATATTCCTGAAGGGTGTGAGGGTAAGCCTCCTAAAATTTCCAAACACGAGTGGATGTGTGTGGCTGCAAACCGAGAGAAATTCCTTTGTTGTTTAAATAAAAAATAATATTCCCTTATTATAGAAATGGCACTCTCTCCGGAAGCAAAGGCTGCACTTTTGGCGAGGCTCAAGTCTGGGCGCGAGAAGACTAAGAAGGCGAGAGAGGATGCAAAGGCGGCTGGAAAGCCAGACCCTAAGCCCCGCAAGATGAGAAAGGACAAGAAGGGTGCAGTTGATACGAAGGAGGCACTGGCTGACCCCCTAGCACTTCCAGCAGACAGAGAGAACAAAGTGCAACCAATTTCTGGTGCGAAGCCAGATGCAGTGAATGTCGTTGCTGCAACTCCTCCGGCCCCTTCTCCTAATGACACCTCCCTAATAGATGTCCCAAATCTTCCCGGCAAAGGCAAGAAGGTTGGTAAAGATATGATAGTTGATAATCCAGAAAAGAAGCCAGAGTTATCTGGACCAAAAGATTTATCAACCACAGGAAAACCTAAGAAGATAAATAAGAATAACCTAATTGTGAATGAAGAGACTGGTTCATCTGTCATCTCAAATCAAATGCCGGGTCAGAAGGAGAGCATCAAGAAGCTGCTCAAGAAGGACAAAACAGAGTTGAATCCTGAGACTCCTGCACCAGTAGCAAACCCTCCAGAGAAGACAGTCAAGAATGTCATTCGTCACGTTCCTGACACAAAGGCTATAGAAGCTAGAGCACCTTTCTCTTTTAGTGCTGTTAGGAAACTCCTTTACCAGTGAAGAGCAAATATACTACTAGCTATAAAAATTTAATCACTTGAGTGCATATAATCATTATATGGACGCAAGAGAGTTTGAACGATTCTGTCAGCACATGATAAGAGTTTCCTGTAGTTTCCCAAATATCCGAGCGAAACGGTATGAAATAGCAATAAATGAAGATGATGTCTATACTAACTATAAAGCGTGGGCTAATGATAGGTTATTAGGAATGCCTGATATAAGATATAAGGTAATGAATAAAAATAATTTCTTGAGGAGATTCAGAAAGAGATATCATTTACATATCAGAGATAATAGTTTGAGACAAGATTTACTCTGCTTCAATACACAGGATGAATGTGATGCATTTGATAATTCTTTTACGCTATTAGAAAAATTATTAGTGAGGATAT
>Ga0181339_1000257_pt1 | contig 10856 bp, 22 predicted proteins | sample Sp13VDMM110DD_FD_130101 | JGI IMG/M metagenome (GOLD analysis project Ga0181339, IMG submission 130101) | Freshwater viral communities from Lake Michigan, USA - Sp13.VD.MM110.D.D | ecosystem: Environmental > Aquatic > Freshwater > Lake | place: USA: Michigan | collected 2013-04-23 | reverse complement strand
GGATTCTGACTTGTTGGCCATACAGGAAGCCAACAACAACGACATGGCAGACATTCTGCATTCATGGGCTGAGGCGTTTGCCGAAATGGCAGCGGCGTCCAACAAAGGGGAGAAGACTAATGACTAGGCTTACAAAAGATTTGCGGTCGTCAATCGCATATGCCGCTGTGGCTCACGCCTTCGATCCGCGACAAGACGCATTGAACAAAGAGGAAGATGCGCTGGGCCGCGAGGCTTACGCCGCCGTTCTGACGCCAGCCGAAATTAAGGCCGTTAAGGCGGTTCCGCAAAACTGGTTCCGGTCTGACTCTTGCCTCCGATTCAATGCGGGCGGGTACACGGTCAAGCTGACGGTGTCGGATGGTATGCCGGTTCCGTATGCCCCCAAGGGCGACCGTGGCGGCTATCACTGTGGGATGCTGGGTTCCATCCCGGCTGGTGACCTTTGCGACCGCATCCAGACGCACGTTAAGGCCGTCGAAACCTACCGCGAAGAGCGATACAAAGCCAAGCAATCGGTTTTGGTAATGCTGGGCGGCGTTTCGACCCTGAAGCAGCTTCGCGAGGCGTGGCCAGAAGGTGAATCGTTCTTTTCGCGCCACGAAGCCGTTTCGACAGGCGGAAACCTCCCCGCCGTTCGCGTCGATGAAGTCAACGCTATGCTGGGGCTGGCGTCATGATCGACACACATACGCCACGGGACCGCCGCCGCGAAGCCGCTCAACTCGCCGCTCGCTTATCGGCAAAGACTGAGCCGGAACTAAACAGTGGGTGCTTGTTGTGGACAGGCGCAAACGACCGAGGGTACGGAACGATATATATCGGCAAAAAGCGCCGCCGGGCGCACCGACTATCTTACGAGTTGGCCAATGGACCCGTTCCGTATGGTTTGCACGTTCTTCATCGCTGCGATGTTCCGGCGTGTATCAATCCGGCCCATCTTTTTGTCGGAACCCAAGCTGATAACATGGCCGACATGAAGGCCAAGGGCCGAAGCAGCAAGAACTATGGAGAGCGAGCCAACAAGGCCAAGCTGACCGAAGCCGAAGTGCATCAAATCGTAGAGATGATAGACGCAGGCCACAGACACCGCGTTATTTCTCTGGCCTTCGGGGTTAGCAAATCTGCAATCACGAACATCGGTTCGGGGGCGACGTGGGCGGCGGTTACGGGTCGCGGCGCTTCCCTAGCAAAACAGGAGCCGTCTTATGCGTGACAACCACACCTATACGGACCACCGTATGCAGGCCGCTCAATCTACCAACCAATCCAACGGACGTGGCTATTCATTCGACCGCATCGTTGACGAATCGCCTCTTTGGATCAGAGCTTTGGAAGAATGCTTCCGGGTTCGCAGCTTGTTTCTCTTTGCTGTTATTGGGGCGGTGATGTCGCTTTGGTTTCTGTGATGGCCAACCCTGATGAACTGGAAAGGCTGGCGGTATCTCTCGGTGACGGCTCGGCATACGGCAACGCGTCGGCGGAAGAGTACCACGAAATGGTGTTCCAGCTTTCGGTCGGCGCTGTCGCTCTCCTTTCAGCTAACCGGAAGATGCGTAAGGCCCTTGAGTTCTACGCGGATGAACCGGCGCGCGAGTTCCCTAGCGATGGGCCGTGGGGCGTCAATAGCGACGACTTCGGCAGGGTCGCCCGGTCAGCCCTTACTACTCAGAGGGGGGATGGAGAATGAGTTTGGTTCATTCCGGCGCAAGCGCCTCCATACCCACCGAGCTTTCCGCGAACAGCAACTCTAGTCAGGGAGGCCGGTAATGGCCGTCATCACCACCAAATACGACATTGGCGATACTGTCTGGTACGCCAACATCACCACGACGACAAAACACCACGACTGCCCAGACTGCCTCGGCTCTCGGAAATGGACTTGCGAGTCTCCGGCGGGCGGGACGTTTGAGGTCGATTGCCCCCGGTGCAGCGTCTCATACCAATCTCACGACGCGCTCAATCTCAAATACAGCATCTGGGTTCCGACCGCCCGCTGCCTCACCATCGGCAGCGTCCGCGCCGACACCTCCGAAGACGGTCACCAGTATATGTGCCTCGAAACCGGCGTGGGGTCCGGCTCTATCTACCGCGAAAACACACTGTTCGAGACACAGGCCGAAGCGATGGCGTCCGCTCAGGTGGAGGCCGACGCTAACAATGCAGACGGCGAGGGATGGGTCGCCAAGCAATACGACAAGACCGCGAGCTTCAGCGACTACCAGTTGAAGGACGCCGTCATGGCCGCTGCTGAATCTCGCGCTTCGTCCGCGCTCTACGCCTGCGGATACTTGCTGGACGATCTCGACAACGCCGAGAGCCTTGAAGACGTGCGGAACACGATGGCCGCATGGCGCGAGAAGCAAGCCGCATGACCAGAACAGCCGTTGAAGGCCCCTCGGTAGGTACGGGCGGCGAAGCCGAACGTGAACCAAAAAACATTCCGGCTAATGGAGATAGCCAATGAGCGCGCTGATCGTCTTTGGCTTTCGCTCATCCCACGCGAAGGGCGGACAACACACAAACGGGCCTGACTACGGCATCGTGACAGGCGACTGCGAAATCAGCGGCGTCAAGGTCGAGATTCAGACTCGCCCCGGTTTTGGACCGCTTAAGGCCCGCGACCTGATCGAGATGCTGATCGATCTGGCAAATCAGGAGATGGGCAAATGACCCTCGCCTTCATCACATCCCTAGAGCAGGCGGGGGAGGGATCGCGGGGCTGGCGCGACGAAGACCACGACCCTTGCTGTGAAAGCCGGATGTACGGGCGGTGTGATTGCTCCCGCTACATCGTGGCTAGCACGGTTCGCGCTTTCTCCTCGGACCTCAAACAACTGATCGCGGATGCTCGCAGATCGAAAGGACAACCTAATGTCTGATGCAGTTATGGTTCCGAGGGAGCCGACAGAGGCGATGGTGATGGCCGCGCGAGGGCTTATCATGGCCCGCGATCTACAAGCTCCGAACGCCTCCACAACCCTTGGCGACGTAGCGCGAAGCGGCTTCTACGGCGAGCACTGGCGAGACATCCTGACGGATGAGGAAAAGGCCATCGCGGCACCACTCACCAAGGGCCACCTCGCGCAACTGATTTACCGTGCCATGCTCGCAGCTTCTACACCTGTAGGAGGTTGGGAGGACATCAGCACGGCTCCGAAGGATGGGACGTGGGTGTTGGTTTGGCGCGGCTTCTGCTCCGTTGATGCGTACAAGGGCGACTGGTGCGGTGAAAAAAATCCAACCCACTGGATGCCTCTCCCTCCCCCACCCTCAGTCTCTATAGATAATGGTTCACGGCCCCAAGAGGCCGTACCCACCGAGCAAGCGGAACTGGCTGTTGTAGAGCCGACAGAGGCCATGCGCGACGGTCAAAGCGCGGCGTTCTATCGCGTCAAGGCGGCTATCGAGCGCGCCATGCAGGACGAACGAGACGGTAAGCCGTGCGGCTGCATCATCGAGGCGGGCTGTGAAGCGCGGTCATACGGTGACCCGGAATATGCTGCCTCCGGGTTCATTTGGGACGCCGCGCAAGCCGCACTGATTGCCGCCACCCCCCAACCCGCTCACGGCTGTTCTAGCAATGAAGGAGCGGGACATGGATGAGATCAGCGACAACGCCGTGGCCTATTCGACCGATCAGGCAGTTCGCTCGACTTTGTCTCGGGCCGTTTCAGACGCTCTGGCAAGCGGCGAGACTGACACAAACTATGTGCTGACCTCGGTTCTGACCGGCGGCTTGAGCGCCATGGTCCGCTTCGTCCACCAGTTCCAGAAGCCCGGAACGAGTGCCGAAGACCATGCAAACGCCCTTCGCGACATGGCGCTTGGCATCTTCACTCAGTGCGAATGCAACGACACCGGAGGCCGAGCATGACCCTCTCTCTCGAAACATCACAGCCGGGTACGGAGCGAAGCGGAGGTGACGACAATGGCTGATATTGAGCGCCTTCTGCGCGACGTGGAGTTTGACCCAAACGGCGGCTGCTGGCTTTGGTCTGCCTGCGTGTCGCCCCGAGGCTATGGGAGGGTCAAGGACGGCGGTGAAAACCGACTTGCTCACCGCACGATGTGGAAGTGCGTCAACGGCCCCATACCTGATGGGGTTGGCGTGCTTCACAAGTGCGACGTTCCCGCCTGTGTGAATCCTGCTCACCTGTTCCTTGGAACGCCAGCCGTCAACATGGCCGACAAGTGCGCCAAGGGGCGCGGGTGGAACGCGTCTAGGCCCGGAAAGGTACTGGTCAAGCTAGACGAGGAAAAGGTGCGCGACATTCGCTCTCGGCGGCTCCCGATCAAGGGCTTTGCGCGGCTCTATGGCGCAGACAAACAAACGATCAAAAGCGCCATGCGTGGCGACACATGGAGGCATGTACCAATGAGCGACCAAACCATCCTCCCTCAGACGGAGAAGGGGTCATGAGTATGGATATGCACTTTGTCCGCCGTGATGGCCGAGGCGAAGTAATCTGCGCCACCTGCACGGGTTACGAGGCACCGGCCACCGACGTCGCGACCTTCGAGAAGACGGACGGCTCAGGCTCCGGCGCGTGGTCGCTGTGCGGAAGCCACTCCATGTTCGGCCTGATCGCATGGGGCAAAATAACCCCGGTCGCAGAGTTTCTCGCCGCCCATGAAGCCAAGCCCACCACCCCTCCCGTAAAGACCGGGGAGGGCTAGATGGCTGAACCGTCAAACGAAACTTGTCAGTTCGACGCGGGCCAACCTGTAAGCAATCCTTACAAGTTCGCCGCCGAGATCGCGTGGTTGCAAGAGGCGGCGCGGTATTTCTCCAACCGTCCGACAGGAGGCGAAGACGCGGTGCATTGGGCGAACGTCTATAACGCCGAGAACGCCAACAAGATCGCCAGTCGCCTTGACGCCCTATCCAGCCGTCCAGCCCCTATGGAGGCTGTGGCTTGGCGGGAGAAGGTGGCGGCTATCATCCAGCGGACGATAAACGCTGACCGGGACGAGTTTTGTTCTGCACAAAGCGCCGATGAAGCGGCACGAGCCCTCCAAGCCCTCGCAGTCATCCCCACAGAAGGTTTGGGTTCATCGCTTCGCGATACCCACCGTGCAGAGGATAGGGCTGTTGTAGCTGAGAAGGAGTCTGGCCAATGACAGACCGTGAAGCCATAGAGCTAATGGCGCTCTTCTTCGCTGTCCTGATCGCGTGTCAGATTTGGCTTTCCGTCAAAAAATCCCGAGGAAACGGCGACGGGTAAGCCTCGCGTTCTCAACCCCTACCGCATCGCAAATCTCAATCACGGTGTTAGCGCGGTTGTTGGCCTTGTCCGTGTCCGCATGGCGGGCGTCAGCAACCGTCACCCACCCGCCGATAAGGTTCTCTTCGGGAGGCGGTGTTACAGGAACGTCAGCGCGAAGGGACGGGCCTATCAGCTTGGAGCAATCCAGCGCACTTTGGATGGTTGTCCCGCACCCGGCGACAGTAAGCAATCCAGCCCCTACGGCCAGCCTCGCCAGCATCTGCATTCGCATTGTCCGCACCTTCTATGAAATCGGCATTGGCCTTCGTTTGTGCATCCGTAGCCGCGTCCCGCTCATAACGGCCCTCAGTGGCTCGTACAGCGGCAGAACCGGCATTTGCTTGCGCTGTAGCCTCCCGAGCCTTCGCATGGGCTGTAGCGGCTTCCCTGCGGCTTTGGCACATGGTGAAGACGGCGAGACAGAAGCATAGCGCAACGACGATAGCGCCAATCTGGACGACGCGGGTAGCGGTCTTATCGAGGCCGAACATTTTACGCTCCCGTCCGCATCTTCTGCGCCAGCCGCACGGCCCGCTGGCCAACCTGCTTGGCCCACTTTGAGGCCATCATGTTGTCAGCGGCTTGGGCATACTTTCCGGTTCTGACAAGCTCAAGCGTGTTCTTGAACCCTAGCAGCCCCTTACCGGACGTGGCGGACCCGACCCCGAGATTGAACGCCATATTTTGTAGGACGCGGCGGCGCACCGGGTCGAGATTAGCTACCCATGGAAGCTCAAGCGCGAGGTCCGCGTTATGCTCCTCAACGTCTTTGATTATCTGCGCTTCGGCCTGAGCCTGCGTCCAGACCGTACCCGGCGCGACGTGAGCGTGGCCGTAACCAACCGTCCAAACACCAACCGTGTCCTTATACGCCGTCAGCCTACAGCCCTCATCGATCTTCAGCTGCTCGATAAGTTCACGGTCGGGGCCGCTAGAAGCCGCTACGGGGGCCAGAGCCGCGTTTATGGCGTCAACGTCGCCTTGATTTAATGGGGCTCCCTTTATTTCACGGATAGCGTCAAACAACGCTTTTCTGTTTACGTCCGTCATTTGCCCGTATATTCTCCGACCATGAAAAAGATAGACCTTGCAGGAAAACGATTCGGGCGGCTTGCGGTATTAGAGCGCGCGCCTTCCGCAACAAAAGACATTCGGTATTTGTGCCTTTGCGACTGCGGCAAATCGGTAGTCACGACAGGAAACAATCTCCGGCGAGGAAAATCCAAAAGCTGCGGATGCTGGCGAAAAATCGCTCCGACCCTCTTTAACACAACGCACGGAATGAAGGATACGCCAGAATATCGCGTATGGACCTCCCTCAAAACCCGATGCACAAACCCTGCCGTCAAATCATACCCTGACTACGGTGGACGCGGAATTTCCGTATCGCCGGAATGGGAAAAAGACTTCAAGGCTTTCTTTGACCATGTGGGGCCAAGACCGAGCCGGAACCACAGCATCGACCGAATAGATAACGACGGGAACTACGAAGCCGGGAACGTCCAGTGGGCCACAAGGGAAGAGCAAAGACGAAACCGGCGCGATGCAAACAAGCTGAATCAGTTTTCTATTAACGGGGTTCGGCCTACTGCTTTCTCGTCAAAACCCCCGTCGCAGATTGTTAGATGGGAAAAGGCTGCTGACCGAGACGAGTGGTTCGGGTTCACCGAGACGCAGTCATTGCAAATAGCGGAGCGCCCTTGATGGCTCTTACAGCGTCAAAAAGTGCCTTGCCGCTCATTGGCCTTCATCCCTTACCGGAATTGCATGTTCTGGCGCGTTCACAACCTCAACCGGCTGCGTCTTTCCGTTCGTCACAGAGGCTCCAAACCGGAAACCGGCATACCCCCCAAGGATAGTGCCCGACACAGCCCCTAGAAGGCCCGCCACAACGGCAAGATTCTCTCCGGGCACAGTTAGGATCATAAGGCCCGCAATGCCGCCTCCGACGATGACCATGGCTCCGACGACGACAATGGCGTCTAGCGTCTCGTAGTTGCGTCTCATGTTAAGCCCAGTACGTTAGAAATCTTCGGAAGAAGCAACGTCAGCACCACCCCAAAACCGACCGCTGCGCCCATCTGCCAACGCTGCAAGGCCATAACCCCATCCATCTGCTTTTCTAGCTCTTCAACCCTTGTCGTCAGCCTTGCGACTCGATCCGCCACCACGGCTGGCGTCGGGGCGCTCATCGGCGAGCATCCGGCACAAGACCCGCACCCCGGCGATCAAACAGATGACGGCGAAGCCGATCCAGACCATGACCCACCCCGACACACCCAAGGGCCAGAAGTTGAACGATGAAAAACGCATTTACCGCCACGACGTACAGATAAAGACCTTGCTGCGTCAGACCTCCCAATTTCCACATGGAAACCGCCACCGCGTGTAGCATAAGTTGCGCGACAAGGCTTCCCACCATGACGACCTTCCAGCCCTCACGACTCTTCTGCCAAGCCCGGTAGATCATCCCAGCTAGGAAGAAGTCCAAAACCGGCGCGGCAAGAATAACCTCCGGAAACCCGTAAAGCGTCACCAGAAGATTATTGATGACGAACACGATAGCCAGTAAGGCGCTGACGCCCATTAGGTCCGCATACTTCTCAGGTTTTGACCGATAAGCCAGAAAGCAGATCAGGAAGACGAATGCTGTGGCTGCGGTATAGGCTATCATGAGGCTCACGGCTTGACCGGTCCGTCCGGATCATCAACCGGCGGTTTTTCATTTCCGCCGGAGAACGCCACCACATTGCTATTGGATGCACTGGCGATATAAGCCGCCTCCGCAGCGCCTAGCGCATCGTGCAGCGCGCGGGTCGCTTGGACCACCTTGCGAGAGGCTTGCTTGGCCTCTTTGGCGGCATCCTCTAGTTCGGTGATTGCCGCGCCGATGGCGTCGATACGCTCTTGAGCGTTCATGGTCTCTTCCTTCTATCAGGTGACTGAGAACTGCACGACGACAGGAACAAGTCGTTTGGTTCCGCTTCCGGTCCAGCTACTTCCCGCCAAGTCGCGATAAAGAATGATCGTCCCGTCCGTATTGACCTGCATTTGGCCCATCGCCGCCGTCCCGTTGTCGAAAATCATCAAGGGGATGAACTGGATATTCGCAGGCCGAAGATAGGCCGGAATCGCCCCCATCGAAAACCCGCTGCTATTCGACGTTCCCGTAACAATCGGGAAACTCAAAACAGTCGTGTTGCCGTTGCGGTACGCTGTAAACGCCGTGGCGGTAACGCTATCAATGCCGGTGACGCTGATTGAACCTGTGTAGGGATAGCGTCCGATCACCGTCCCCGGATCGCTAGCCACACCCATATCAATCCCGTCGTCGTAAGAAAAACGATGGAAGTTGGCGACCATGTTGGCCAGCGAGCCCGAGTTCACAAACGCCCTGACACCAACGTAGGTGTTAAGGCTTGGGTTCGACCGGACCATATCGATATCAAGCGTGACGTTGACGACCTCTGACCCCGTGGCCTCAATGTCCACATAGCGCGGCGACGTGGTGAAGCCGCCCGAGGTTGGGGCTTGCGGGTTCTCGATAACTGCCCGGTGATACCCTCGCGAAGCACTCCCAAGGGAAATGCCCGCCGTGTAAGGATTGATGATCTTTACGTCCGTAGAGCAAGCCTGATCGGTTCGCGTGACCGACAAGCCAGCGCGCCGACTGGCAACCGCTCCAAAGCCAATCGCCGTCCCCGTAATCTCGCAGCCCTCGGCGAGAAACGAAGCCGTGTCCCCGTTCATAAGGAACGCGGTGTCTCGCTGTTCTTGCCCGTTCGGATTGGTGGAAAGCGCAGCAGTCGTGTTTACCCCGTGCGCGTTCAAGGCAAAGCAGCGCACAGGCCCCGCACCGGGCCGCGACGTAATCCAAGCAATGCGACGGCAGTTGACGATGACGGGGTCAAGGAACCCGCTATCAATGCCGCCGTGAGTGTCGCAAGGCGTGCCCGTCAGCATGTTGCGGAACAAACCGCCATGCCAAATGCACCGGGTCGATTGAGGATATCGAACAAAGTCGGTCGAAAGCTCGTTGCCCGACCACGAAACGCCATACGCTTCCAGATCGCCCGAGCCGGTCTCGCCTGAGAACGTCTCGAACAGGCCGTCGTGACCCTCAAAATCACGACACCCAACCGTGATAACGCCCGCATATCCGCAGTTGCGAATGGTGGGATTAACAACCTTCATCCGCTCTACGTAGAAGGGATAAATGGCGATGTAGCCGATATCCTCAAACCAGCAATCAACCAGTTCAATGCCAGCAATGAACGTCGGAGCCACAGCGGCACCGTTCACCGTTCCTGTTGCGGTGAAACCAATGGAAGAGGCATTGTAGGCCGAACTAGGCCCTTTGAACTTCAGGCCCCAAATCTTGACGTTGTCCGCGCCGGTAATCATCGTGATGTTGGCAGCGGTAGAAATAGTCGCGCCATAAGCGGTCATGACGAGGTTGGCAGGAGCCGTCAGCCCTGTGACAATCCGGTAATCCTTACCCGGCATCAAGACCAGCGACGCATTCAAGGTAACCGCCGCCGTCATCGCTCGATTGAGCGCAAGCGAGTCGTTTGTAGAGCCGTCGCCTACAGCCCCAAACTGTTCAGGATAAACCACGCGACGCAGAGCGGTTTGAACGGTCTCCGCAACCGCCCCGGTGCCGGAAGATATAAAGTTGACCAGCGCAGACCCGCCAGATGCGGCCAAGGCCACCGAGCCTACCGCACCGATGTTAGATCGCAGAGTGGCTGCATTAGAGCCTACGTTATCGCCGTTCAGGTTCAGCTTATTAAGAACGGAAGGCGCATCCGGCGCATCCGCGATAATCGCCTCGATAGCCGCCAGATCAGCCGCCGTCTCAACAGCATCAGCAGCAGCACTATCCGCAGCAGCAACAGCCACATCCGCAGCCGCTTCAGCCAAGGCGCTCGCCGCAGTTTCCCAGTCCACCGAGGGGCGGTAGTTGTCGAACACGAACGGATTGCCGGGGCTGGCCCCCGTCGAGGTCGTTACCGCAATGCTGTAAAGCACCGGCTCCGCTTCCGTGCCCGCCTCCGCGAAGATAGCGGGAAACTGGCCCGAGCTATTGGCAACCACAGGGTTAGACGAAAGAACCGTCAGCCCCTCATTCGTATAAATCAGGGCCTTCGCTGTGGTTTCATTGTCATAGACATATAGAAGCGCACCCGCGAGCAGGTTGAAATCACGGTCACGCGCCGGGAAGTAAGGGGGGACTACAATCCGACCAGCGGCCATTATTCTTCATCCCCTGCGTATTCACCGGCACCGCGCGCTGCGGAGAACCGGATTGCTCTAAGCATAGAGCGGGCCTCTTGCCTGTTCATGCGCGTTGCCAGCATATCAATGACTTCACGGGTTCGGCTTGGGTCCATGGCAGCAAGGCTGATGGCCTCCGCTTGCTGATCGTTGAACCCGCGCGACATGAACCGGCGACCGAGGCGGGCCATGATACCGGGCAGGTTGCCGCGAGCAACGTCACCAATCGCGCCACCGATTTCCGCCGCTTGGTCCGCAGCGTTGGTCATGGTCTCAGACCCGACGCGCGGCGATACCCGTTGAGCATCC
>Ga0181339_1000256_pt1 | contig 10880 bp, 30 predicted proteins | sample Sp13VDMM110DD_FD_130101 | JGI IMG/M metagenome (GOLD analysis project Ga0181339, IMG submission 130101) | Freshwater viral communities from Lake Michigan, USA - Sp13.VD.MM110.D.D | ecosystem: Environmental > Aquatic > Freshwater > Lake | place: USA: Michigan | collected 2013-04-23 | reverse complement strand
CCATACGCCGCTCGCATCTGCCGTCTCTCGCCAGATACCACTGGCGTCAGCGGATTGCTCGGTGGGTAAATCGCCTTGGCGATTTGAACCAAAATCCTTATCAGTCATGGCTTAAGCCTTTCTATCTCTCATAGCGTTCCATTGCTTTTGGAAGGCGGGCGGCACGGAGTCGAACCTATCAAGATGCTGGACAACAGGCATCCCGGCTTCAACCCGGTTAGCCAACCACTTGTCTCGCCCAGCTCTTGAGCGGTCGCAGGAATAGGATCGAACAGCGAATAGCGGATCAGTCATCGAAGCTGAACTTTCGGATGGTGATTTTCCCGCCACGCGCAGCGGTCATTCTGTCGCATCTGTCTTTGTTGTTTTGCCGGGCGAACCGCTCTTCGGCCTTCGCCATCCTCACGGCTTGACTGTCCTGAGCCTCGCCGGGAACAACTATCTTTTTGTCCCGCATCGCGCGTCTGACGTAAATCATTCCGGTCATCGGCTGTAATCCTGTTTGGGTACGGTCCACGGGGTCCATGTTACCGGACCCGTTCCGCCGCCCGGTTGTTCGCGTTCTGCGTCCGCCAGACCTCCATTTTCGCGTTGGCTGCTGCGTAGCGTTGCCGGGCTGTATAGTCCGCCTTTGCCTGTGCCCCGACCTTCGCCAGATGCTCCTTGAACCGGGTCTGCGCTCTCGCCCATTGTTCCCTCTCCGTAGCTGACTTGGCGTCGCTCTCCCCCATAAGCTCGGCAAGAACCGTTTTGGTTAGAGCGTCCAGATATTCATGCGCGGCCCGGTGCGCGGCCCCTGACTCATCGCCAAGGGCCGCCAGCACGTCGTGCATATCGTCGTCTGATACGAGCATCAGAATGGAATATCGTCGTCGAATGACGCACCACGCTGCGGCGGGGCTTCGCGGGCCGGTCCTGCCTCGCGCTGTTGCGGGAACTTCACCGACCCAGCAAGCATCGTTCCGTTGTCACCCTTGGCCCAAAACGCCACTTCCAGCTTGTCGCCGGGCTTTGCGCCCTCGGGAACGATCATATTCCCACGCCAATCTGGACTGCGGTCTGACTTTTTTTCCTGCTCTTTGAAAACAGAAATGTCGCCCGGTTTTTGCTGATACGCCAAATTAACCTCCCTTGTTCCAACGCTCGCCCAATGCGATGCGGCGGACTTGGCTGACCGAAACAGGATAGTCTCGGCTTATTGATGCGAACGCCTCACCGTTCTGGCGGCGGCGCATGATGGCCTCCGCCTGCATCCGGGTCAGTTTCGACTGCGGAGACGCTTCACCAGCATTGGAACCGCCAGACGAACGCCCCTTACGCACCCGATCTGCGATATTATCTAACTGCGTCGCCGCGACTAGATGATCGTGGTTCACGCAGGCTGGCGTGTCGCATTTGTGCATAACGACATATCCCGGCGGGATTTGTCCCACGTTCCATAGGTATGCCATTCGGTGCGCTCGCGTCTTAACCGGCGCTTTGACGCGGCCATATCCACATTCGTCAGTGTGACCAGACCAAAGCCAGCAGCCGGAATTTAAGTCCGGCTCAACGCGCTCGTAAAACTTTCGGCGCGTTGTCGATTCATGGATACGACTCACGCTTACATCGCTCCTAGTTCACGTCCGCGCCGGTCAAATGCCTCGCGGACTTCAATGCGCCAGCCCCTCGGCATGGTGCGGATGGTGTCGCCGTTCATGTCTGCCCAATCTCGCAGTTCGCTAACGGTCGGGATGACTTCCAGATCGCCAAGCCACTGATTGACCAGTTCGCCTAGCCCCTCGGCCTTGGCTTTGGCTGCGGACATTCCCGCTCCTTCGGTCTTATACCAGTCAGGGCCTTCGGGATGAACGCTCACGTTCGGATTCTTCGGCTCGCCGGGCTTAGTCGTGCGAGGCATGGACGCCTCCCCGTCATCATCCACGGCAGGCATATTGAGCATGGCCATGAGGGAATAACGACGGGCATAGGTGATAGCCGAGCCTGCGGCTTGCGGGTCCATCTTGCCAGCAGGGAGCGAGAAGTCAGTCTCGACCCACTCGCCGCTTTCGTGGATGAGACGCGTGGTCAGTGTGATGCAGTTGCCGTCCATCGGACCGGGGCCTTGCATGACGGCCAGCCCGTTAGCCTCTAGCGCACCGTGCGCGGCCTCGATGACGCTTTCGAGGTTCGCGTACTTGGATTTGAAGAACGGATTGTCAGCGCCCTTCTTAACGCCCTCAATGGCGTTTATGGCCTTGACCAGAGCCGGGCTGATCTTGGCTAGGCTTTCGCTGCTACGCATTGCGCTTCCTTTCGTGTTCGTCAAAAGCCTCAAGGGCCTTCGTACATTCCTCAACGGCTCTTGCTGCGTCGGGGCCTGATAGTTCTTCCATCACAGCGCGCTTCATTACGACAGCGAACCGGGATGACTTCTCCCATTGGCCTCCGTAATCGAGGTACAAATCGCCTTCGTGGAATCGGGCAAGCGGGCGATCAGTCACCACTTTTTCCCTTCGCCAGCGCCGCTTTGCTCAGTCGGCCTGTTGCAGCCCAAAGGCGCTCCATCTGGTCGGGGGTCAAATCGGAAAGACGCTCCACGTCGCCTATCGCGCAAACCAGCGAACTCATCACAGGCTCGAACTTGCCAGAATGACGGACGTGGCGGATTGCTTCTATCTCGTTCATCAAACTAGCCTAGACAGGGCGTCGGTTGCATACTCAAGGCTGTCGATAGCCTCCTGAGCATCATCGCCAAGGCTGCTCATTTCGCTCTCAATCTCGCGCAGTTCGTCCCGCAACTTGGCCAGCGCGACCTTCTTGCGTTCAATCTGGCGGGTTAGCGATTTAATCGTTCTGGCGTTCATCTACACCTTCTCCCGTTTCTTTGCAGGGGCTTTGCGCTTAGGCTCCTCGAAGCCGCCGTCTTGAATGGTTCGGAAGGCTTCAATGGACAGGCTGTCGTTGCGGCGCTCTATCTTGCGGAAGCGCCATGCTCCGAAGCCTTCATCCTTAAAGCCCCTGTACGGCGGCCCGTTGTCGGCCTCGCTAAGGATTACTACCGCGCGGTCAAACCAATAGCAGAAGTACACGGCCTCAACAGTGTAAATATCCCCGGCCACCAACACGTCGGCGGTCGCTGCGTATTCTTTGCTTGCGGGAAGCGGGTCAGCGACGACACACACCAGCTCATCGCCCGGCTTGAAGTCGCAGCCCATCACCAAACGCCTGCATTGAACGGATAAGCGTCCGTATCGACAATGGACGAGGCCACGGCCAGCCAATCCGTCTTTACAGGCTTGGCGAGGGAGAGGGGTTCTTCGTCCTCCGGCTCTTCGCCAAGTTCATCGGCGCAGTCTTCACAGACAAACAGGCGACCGTGAGCGAACAGGTCTTGCTCATTGTCACGGACGGTGCGCCCGCAAGCGTCGCACTCGCCGCCGTGGACTTCTTGGGGGTCGTTGTAGGTCATCGCTCAACCCTCCCCGACCGTCACAGCCGACAGTACAGCGCCGTATTTCGGGTCAAACCGCCACCAAGCCGCCGCACGGTCTTTCGGCAAGTTCGTCGGGTGAGAGTCGGCAAAGTAAGCCGCAATCATCGCCTGTTCGGCTGCGTCACATTCTGCCTCGCTCTTATAGCGGTGGTCGGGGCGCTTCATCTGAGTGGTCATCGGTTCGTCTCCCTTGTTGGAGACAACCTACGCCTATTGTCGGACACGTCAACCCGGTTTCTGAAAATAATGTCGGACGAACGGGCTTGCGTTTCATTCCGCGCCGTGCATATCTTGTCGGACACATTGCGGAGGACACATGCCTAACGAAACGAAACGGATTGCCGTCAGGCCCAACATCGGAAGCGCCCTACAGCGGGCCGTCGATGCGGCTAGAGCGGACGGCGTAAGTGTCAGCGACTTGATTCACCATCACGCCGCTATCGCGGAAAAAAGCCTCACTCGCCGTACCAACCAACCAGCTAAACGTAAGGAGAAAGCGTGATGATCATGTGGCTTTGGGACATGATTGTGGGGCGACGCGGATGCGAACACGTCTGGTCCACCGAAGACAGCTACGAACTTAGCCGCACTTCTGACGGGGCGGCGGTCGGCATAATCAAGCACCTGAAATGCACCAAGTGCGGAGACTGGAAAAGGGTCCAACTATGATAAACACACTTCGCCGCCTTATCCAGCGTTATGGGTTCTTTAAGAGGGAGCCGCTGACGCTCGCTGACATCAACCGACAGATTCAAGAGCCTTGGGAAACCCACAAGTTTTACACCGAGTGGCAACGCAAGAACGAGCGCCTCGCTCAAATCGCCCGTGAACGTGACGCGCTGAAAGAACGTCTTGCCAAAGCTATCAGGGACAAGAAAGCCAGAGCGCCGATCTATGCCAAGCTGCGGGCTTTGAGTGTTGAGGAACTGAAAGTGGAGTCGGGCAAATGACCGTCGCTTTTGAGCCTTGGATGGCGCTTGTTGGCCTCGGCGTCGTTGTCTCTTGTATGGCCTTCATCGGGCATGAAACATGGGGACGGGGCGGCAAGCTAGAGTGGCTTTTCGTGACGGTTGTGGGCGGCTGGGGTCTCGGGTTGATCCTCAACGTGATCCTCGCGGCCTTCTCAATCGCCCTTCTGTTTGGCTTTGGGTTCGTCAAGTGACCCCTCCCCCTACCGTATCACGCTGGATGGCGGTTAACGCTTGGCGGAAGCTGGAATGTGGCTGGTCTCTCCGGGCTTGCGCGAACTATTACCGCGTCTCGCTTTCCGGCCTTGATCTGGCAATCTGGCGGATGAGGGCTGCGAGGTGAAGGCCCCCAAGTACCTGAACCGGAAAACCGTCGTTGACGGAATCAAGTTTGATTCGGCCAAGGAGGCGCGCCGGTATGGCGAACTTAAGCTGTTAGAGCGTGCCGGTCAAATCACCGGGCTAGAGATTCAGCCGTCGTTCCGCCTTGTCGTCAATAACTGTCTGGTCTGCACTTACAAGGCTGACTTTCGATACACGACGGACACGCCACACGTTCGCGGACTTGTCGTGGTTGAGGACGTGAAGGGCATGAAAACCCCCGTTTACCGCCTCAAGAAAAAACTGATGCTGGCGATTCACGGCGTGGAGATTTTGGAGACGTGACCGAGAAGCGCAAAGCCCTAACCCGTAAGCAGCTTATCGTTCTCATGCTTGAACAGGAAGGCCGGTGCGGGTGCGGATGCGGTGTCAAGCTGGACCCTCTAGGCGAGGGCGTGATTGACGAGCATTGGAACCCGCTAGGGCTAACCGGGACGAACGACACCGAGAACCGCCGCCTTCTCCGCAAGCCCTGCGCGACCGCGAAAACCAAACCCGACATTCAGCGCATAGCCAAGGCGAAGGCCCAAGGCGGCGAGACCGGCCAGTATGCGAGACGCCAGAACCGGGGCCACGGACTGATTCAATCGCGTCCGTTCTCGAAAGACGGACCTAAACAGAAAATAGCTAGCCGCCCATGGGGCAAGAAGGGGAGAGACACATGACGTGTGAAACCACAAAGAAAGCCGTTCTGTCGCTTTGGCGGCGAGGGGTGTCTTATTCTGAGATTGGCGCACGGCACGGCCTGACAAAAGGACAGGTTGCCGGGATAATTCACCGCTATGACGGCGGCGTCCGCGACAGCGAAAAGCGGCAACACGTTCGCACGGACAAGCTTCCTCCTGCTTATTTTCAGCGCGGCGAATCTCTCGCCAAAATGGCTTCAACGACAGGCATTCCGGCCTCTACACTGAAAGATTGGAGGTTGGGCCGATGAGAACTTCAGTTGCCGACATTGTACGGGAGACGGCTGCAAAGCATGGGCTTTCCGTGGAATTGCTTTTGGGGCATTGCCGCCAGCGCGCTTATGCGTGGCCGCGTCAGGAGGCCTATTACCGTGTTTTCACCGAGTGTCCGCACGTCTCATATCCCGAGGCTGGACGGCGTCTGGGTGGACGTCATCACACAACGCTCCTTCACGGGGTTAAGGCCCACTGTCACAGGAACGGAATCGAATACGCGGACGCGGTTCGACAGCGGATGGGCGATCATTACGCCCCTTACTTCCACCAGATGATGACGGCTTACGCTCACGCCTTGGAATCCGCCCGTGTCCAATAGCAGCCACTACTTCCGCCCGCTCAAGTCTGCCGTTCTGGCACGCTCTACACCACCGGGATTGGATAAGGAGCGAGAGGCCGAGAACCGACAGCGTGAGGGAGACAGAAAGCTTGTCCGCGCTCTTGCCTTGGCTATTCAGGCGGGAGAACACTTGCCAGCAGGAACGCGCGTTGAGTTGAGGCTGATCGGATGAGGGAAGAGATTATAGGCGATTGCCGTCTGATTTTGGGGGACTGCCGAGACATTCTGCCGACGCTTGGCCCGGTGGATGCGGTTGTTACGGACATTCCGTATGAGATCGCCCAAGTCAGCGGTGGCCTGCGCGACCTGTCCTATGGCGAGTGGGACGGCGATGGGGCAACCGAAGCCGCACTGTGCGCCATGATCGGGCTCGGCAGCACACCCAGCATCCTAGCCTTCTGCGAGTACCGCCAGCTCGGCAAGCTCTATGACACTTTCACCGGACGCTCCACTCGGACGGTCGCTTGGGTGAAGTCGAACCCCACAGTCATGAACGGGCAGCACCTCTTCCTGCCCGCTCTTGAACTTGGCTTCTACGGCAAGTTGCCGGGCGCATGGTTCGGCGGTGCTTGTGAGCGGTCAGTCTGGACCGGCCCCGCGCCGCAGAACCGCGAGCATCCGACGCAGAAGCCTGATGACCTGATGGGCTGGGCTGTTCGGTGCACGGTTCCTCCCGGCGGCGTCTGCATCGATCCCTTCATGGGTTCCGGCACGACCGGCGTGGCCTGTGTGAAGTTGGGCCGTTCTTTCATCGGCATAGAGCGCGAGCCTTCTTATTTCGACATCGCCTGCCGCCGTATCGAGGAAGCCTACAAGCAGCCCCGGTTGTTCGCAGAGCCAGTCGCCAAGCCCATTCAGGAAGTTTTGATTTAGGAAAGGCCCGGCGAGCGTCTGACAACCCGCCGGGCTAGTCTAGCCGCCATAGAAAAAGGCTCGGCGAGCGCGAAGCATCACCGAGCCTCCATCTTCCACGGCCAGAACAAGGGGGAGGAGCCTAGCCGTGTCTCCCCTTTATACCGCCTTGATCTTTTCAGGCCAATGACGGATAAAGCTTGTGCAGATCAGAGGGACGCTGACCTGCGAAACGCCAACGGCTTTCCAGAGGAGCCATCGACTATGCGGTTTTACCGCCACCAGACAGATCGCGCAAGCCTTTCGGTTGTTCCGTAATGGCGCGCTGGTTTCGATTTTACTCCGAAGTGGTCAACGACCCGAAGGTGCAGCGCCTTCCGTGTGAGGATTTTCGCGCGTGGGTCAATCTGCTTTGTTTGGCCTCCGAAAACGACGGTCGATTGCCATCGATTGAGGACATAGCCTTTGCTCTCCGAATGACGGCAGACGGTGCCGCAACGGTGGTCGGACGCCTAGCGAACGGTGGCCTTATCGACCGCATGAGCGGTGGGCCTGACGGTTACCACTACGCCCCCCACGGATGGGACAAAAGACAATACAAATCAGACACATCGACTGAGCGAGTGAAACGTTTCAGGCAACGTTCCGAAACAGTTTCGGTAACGCCCCCAGAGACAGAAGCAGATACAGATACAGATACAGAGTTAAAGAAAGAGAAGGTTTCACCTTCTCCAAAGAAAGGCTCTCGATTGCCTTCGGATTGGGTTCCATCGCAAGCCGACCTTTCATTCGCCGCCAGCCAGAACATGACCCCCGAGGAGACTAGACGTGAAGCCGATCAGTTCCGTGATTACTGGATTGCCCGATCAGGTGCGGGCGGCGTCAAGCTCGACTGGCCAGCCACATGGCGGACGTGGTGTCGCAACCGGCGCAGCCCTAGCCAAGCTGGAAAGCCAGTCGCCGGAGGACACCGACAGAAACCTGCATCAATGGTTGATATCCTCATTGAGCGTCGTACCGCAGCCGCAAGTCAGCCTGACCTACCCGACGACGGGTGGCTACCAACGGACAGTGACGGGGTATTCATTCGAGGGCCTGACACCGGGCAACCGTTCTGAGGCTCTACGGGCCGTCCAGAGCGCCATGACGCCTGCGACAGTCGAAAGGTGCGAGGAACTGGTTTCCACGCTCCACGCGGTCACAGCGCACCGTCAGGACAGCGAGAACAGCCTTAAGGTCATCTTGCGGCTCTACAGCGATTGTCTGGCCAAGTACCCGGCGGACGTTTCCAAGGCGGTCGTTGAGCGGTTTATCTACCGTTCCGAAAAGCCCAACTTTTTCCCGACGCTCTCCGAAGTGAAAACCGAGTGCGACCGTGCAGCACACCAACGCCAGCAACTTTTAAGGAGCCTGTGATGAAGTGGCTAGAACGGCTTTTCCACCGCCACGAATGGCGAGACTGGTACGTTTTCGATTCCTGCATTCAGTACAGCATCCCTTCCGGGAATCGCCGAATCCTCGGCCAAGCCGTGATGATGTATTGCGACGGTTGCGGAAAGACTGAGCGCCGCCCGCTGAAGACTTGGGCGGAAGCCAGACAGGCCCGAAAGGTTCTCCCTTATCCCCGATAAGCCGGAGCGAAGAAAGACAAAGAAACTGGTTGACCACAGATGCGGATGGTGTAGGTTGACCATCTCAACAAGGGAGAGACTAATGACAAAAGCAGCCAAATCAGCCCGTACCAGCCAAGGGCTTCGCGATATTCTTTTCGATGAGATTGACCAGCTCCGTGGAGAAAACGGCGACCCCCAGCGCGCAACGGCGGTGGCGAATCTGGCAAAGCAGATCGTGAACACCGCCAAGGTGGAAATGGACTTTGTCCGAACCACGCAAGCCATCGAGGCGGCGGGCGGGAATGTGATGCTGGGCCAACTGCAACTGGGCAGCTAGTTCGCTGCTATCTCTGCTCGGTGGAGTGTGAAGGGACGCTAATGCGTATCCATCCACTCCACCACAGAAAGCGGGAAATCCTGCACCGAGACGACATACCACGACGCGGCGAGAAAGTCCTTCTTTGCCATATGTGCCAGTGGAATGTTTACGCGGTGGGTGGAATGACCGAGCGGCTAATCATGCTTTTAGAGCGCGCCGCGAAGAAGGCTCACGCTTGTAAAATCTGGCTTGATCGAGAGCGGAACGGAACGCTTACGTTCCTCCCAAACGTCAACTGGTCAGAAACGCATGGGCTAGAGTTCAAAAACTGGAAGATTGAGGGGCGGCAATGGGTAAGAAAATAGCGGTTGACCTTGCCGATAATGGGCGTAGGGTTGACCACATGAACAAGCGCCCGCCAATCATCGCTGTAAGGCCCCGCAAGGACTCTGACTTGCTGGCCATACAGGAAGCCAACAACAACGACATGGCAGACATTCTGCATTCATGGGCGAGCCAGTTTGCCGAAATGGCAAAGGCGTCCAGCAAAGGGGAGAAAACAGATGATTGATCGTGCAGACTACACCGACCACCGGATGAACGCCGCGAAGGCTACCAACCAGTCCAACGGACGCGGCTACGCCTTTGACCGCATGATTGACGAAAGCCCCATGTGGCTCCGCGCAATCGCCGAAATCTGCCGCCCTCGCAGTCTGGTTATCCTTGCTGTTATTGGGGCGGTTGTAGCCGTTTGGTGGCTGTGATGACCAATCAAGACTGCACCTGTGAAGCGACGTGCCGCTGTCCGAAAGCCCCCGCCGCTCCTGTGGCTAATCATGATGAACTGGAAAGGGCTGCGCACATCGTTGACGGCGTCCGCGCCCGTTGCGAGCGCGAAAGCCAGAACGTGACGCACCTCGACGCGCTTCGACACTTGCGCGCGGAGGAAGCTAAGTCACTCCGCCTCATCCTTTCAGCTAACCGGGAGATGCGTGAGGCTTTGGAGGCCATCGCGACCGCTGAGGTGAACGAGTTTCGGATCAACCCTGCTGGTCGAGAGAACAACATCCAGATCGACGGAGAGGAATGGTTCTGTCTCTCCCGCGATGTTCGTCCGGCCCTAGAGATCGCCCGGTCAGCCCTTACTACTCAGAGGGGGGAGTGATGGTTCATCCCGACCAAGAGGCCGTCATACCCGCCGCGCCCTTCATCGCCGTCGTCGGACAATCGTTTGGCGGCGAGCAAGAGTGGGTCAACCGGGCAAAGCGCGCCCTGACCTCGCACCCGCAGTATCACAACACCGAGCATGGCGAGACGAAGGGCTGGCGAGGCGCACACTTCACCGCCCTGTGTTTCGATCAGGCCGGAAACCGGATGCGCAACGGCGGCGATTTCATGCGCGCGACCCGCGAAGGCACCTACCCGGTGTGGTGGGTCTGGCCCGACCAACTCAACGGTCTCCTTCGCGCTGCTGCGGACAAGGCGAGAACAGCCGTTGAAGGCCCCTCGGTGGGTACGAGCAACGCGAGTGAACCAAAAAACACCCCGGCTAATGGAGATAGCCAATGAGCGCGGACAACCTAATGTCTGATGCAGTTATGGTTCCGAGGGAGGCGCTACGGCAGCTTCGCCGGGTCGCTGAGATGGAGGCCCAAACCGACCGGACGGCGTCTGTAATGATCGCTAACTGGATTATTCAAGACCTCGCAGCTTCTACACCTGTAGGGGGTTGGGAGGAGCCGGTTGCGTGGCGGTATCGCAGCAAAAGCGGCACGTCAGATTGGATGGTCACGCAAGACCCAAACATGGGCGAGTGGCCAAACCTGATCGTCGAGCCTCTCTACGCAGCCCCTCCCCCACCCTCAGTCTCTATAGATAATGGTTCACGGCCCCAAGAGGCCGTACCCACCTGTGATGCGGATGGACTGGCGGATAAGTTGGCCAAGGTCCGAGACCTGCTGCGCCAGATT
>Ga0181339_1000255_pt1 | contig 10898 bp, 19 predicted proteins | sample Sp13VDMM110DD_FD_130101 | JGI IMG/M metagenome (GOLD analysis project Ga0181339, IMG submission 130101) | Freshwater viral communities from Lake Michigan, USA - Sp13.VD.MM110.D.D | ecosystem: Environmental > Aquatic > Freshwater > Lake | place: USA: Michigan | collected 2013-04-23 | reverse complement strand
TGTTCATGCCTGTCTTTTTTTGCATGGTGTGCGCCATTGCATACACACTCTAAATTGACCAACTCCAAAGCCTCCAGCGCCAACCTCATTGTTTCTTTGTCGGTCATCTCACCTCCCTGTTAGCCATGTCGGCATACCCACTGCCGGGAAAAACCTTCTCTTTACTCTTGTTGCTAGTGGATGCGCTTTCTTCCACTCCATCAGATTGTCCAGCCGCTTAGTCTTTGCATCTGGATACCGGGCTATGTACCGCAGATGCTCAACCCGTCGCCTGCACTTGCCCCCGCAGAACTTCTGAAACGCCCTTGCGGGTGTGAATCTTTTAGCGCAGGCAAGGCAGGTTTTCCTTACTTGTCCCGCCCCCATAGTTTTCCCTTTTTTTCGTCTGGATAGATAAACGACATTGAGGTGCGGTCAATGCAACTGCGGCATTTCCACATCATCACCCGCCCGTTGCTTGATGGGACTCGCCTTGCTCCGGGTATCCTGCGGCAGGTCATGCAGAGGGGCTGTATCATGCTCCCTCCTTGCAGTTGTCTATGGCGGCACAGAGTTCATTCCCGCTCGGGAATTGTGGTCCCACCCCCCAATCATCATAGGGCAGGCAATTTATGTTGTCCCGCAGCCACTGATATCTCTCTGCATCCTCCCTGCACGCCGCAAGCTCGGCCTCTGCCTTCTCGGCCCTTTCCAGTACCGCAGCCGTTGCGGAGTCCTGCAACCTTGCGCAGTGGCGAAGGTGTGCGATAGATGCCTCGGCTTCGGCAAGTTCGCGTTCGAGTGTGCGGGCGAAGTCGGCATATACAACGGGGTATCTCCCTTGCGTGAACTCTTCAGCATCCGTTTTCGGCGTATCGCTCATTTCACCTCCCTATCCATGATTCAATAACAGGCCGGGCGAAATAGCCCAGTGCGAACATGACGCTGCACTCAAACCAAACCACAAGGGCGGCTGTGATCCAGTCGGACGGACGCTTTTCTACCACTATGTGCTTGTTCATGACTCCCTCGCTTTCAGCATGGCGTCGGCCATTTGGTAGCACCACTTTGCAGCTCTGCCTTCGTCCCCTACGTTTAAACTACCCAACGCCACAGCGGCAAAGTAGTCCCGCAGGGTCATGCCTACCTGCGGTTCGTGCATCCCGTGCCTATGGGCCTCTTGAGATGCGGGTCTAGGGAATGCCGGTCCTCCGTTCATAGCTGCGACCTCCAAGTAGCTTTCCCACCTTCAAGCACCCACAGGTGCCTACTACGCAGGTATCGAATCGCCAGCACCCACTTGGCGGCGTTGCGGCGGTTGGGGTGCAATGATGTAGCTCTTGTTGTCAGGCTCATTTCAACCTCAACATTTCAATGCAACTCTTCTCTATGTTCTTGCCAGTGATGCAGGACTCCGGCCCATGAAGCTTGGCCCCCAGACTGGAGGCTACTGACTGAACCCTGTCAAGCGCAATCCCATCCATCTTGAGTTCAATGACTTCTCCCACCTGCATAGCCCTAATAGGGGGCCTGAGGGTGTTTGTAAAAATACCATATGGGATAGACCTATCCCTGACGCGTTTTGCCTCCGGCTTCTTCTCAGGTTCTGGCACGGGTAGCCCTCCATGCACCGTGCCTTCATAGCGAATTTCAAACTGCACCCCTTGCGTCTTCAAAGCGTTTAACATAGATACGGCTTTGTTTAAAGCATTGTCAACTACGCTCATGCTCGTTCTCCATTAGTTAAAAAATGCGACAACTCTTTCCCACAGCGTGGGCTTCACGACTTGCGGTGCTGGCTCAGGTGACTCTACCTTCACAGGCAGTGCCCCAAGTCCTTTCTTCTTGCCAAGTTTGTAGCGTATGTTGTAAACAACTTGGGGCTTCACGTTAAGTTTCTCAATGATGGCTTTGTTGCTATGCCCACCAAGGATCATGCGCCTTACGCGGTGAGTGACTGGTGCGTTAATCATGTGTCCCTTTCAATATCTTCCAACTTCATTATGTAGTGGAATAACTTACCCTCATCATCGGAATCTTTCTTCCCTTGCCGCATCGCGTACTTAATCACGTTGCCCTTTAAGAACCCCCGAAACTCCTCCGGGGTAAGTACTGACTGCATCACGTCCCATGGTGGGACTGCCATATCCTTATAGTGCGTACCACCAACCTGAAAGTCATCAGCACGTGTGTGTGCTCCAGAGAACTGGCTTCCTTTTGTTTCTGACATGTCACTTCTCCACCCAAAATAATGTATCGTTGACCTTCATACCAATGGAGTCAACGTGACCTCCGTTGTCCAGCCCCTGCAATACAGACACCTTCTCCACAATGAAGGGGGGCACCTCCTCCATGATGTAAGCCTTCACAACCCCACGGCCATCCTCATCCACCTCGGCAAACACCGCCCCATCGTTCCCCCGAATGTGCCTCACCGCAGCGCACTCGGCCCGCATCACCCCACCCCGCGTAACGAACTGCACCATCACGGCATCCACCCGCTTGTTGCGCTCGGCATTGGCAAGCTGCACTGCATCGTCCATCTCTTCAGCAACGGCTTGAAACTCCGGCGTCGAGAAGGCTACCCCCGCGGCACGTAGCGCCCGCACCTCATTCATGAGCACGTTATGTGACACGGCACCCAGCAGGGAGGGCAGTACCCCGGTCTTGGCTGCGCCAGACCTATCTGACTTACGCTTGATAGCATCATATTGATGGGTTGCACACTCGGCCACCGTGTAGGGGATAAGGTTGAGCAGGGCCTTCTTCATCGCGGCCTTCAGGTTGATGGACATGCGGGTGTAATGCTGGTCCCGGTAGTCGCCGTATATCGCGTTCTTTATCCCCCGGGCATAGACCCCATACTCGTAGGCGGTGTTGCTGCTTTGCCGGTACTTCCTGTATCCGATCTTGGCAAGGGCGTAGTGGCTCACGTCCATGCACACCCACACCTCGGTTGCGTAGGTGACGCGCACCTGCCCACCCTCCGGACCTTCTCGGTAACAAGTTTCGGTCTCATCATCGAAGTTATACCGCTCCCACACTGCACCGAACTTGAGGTTGGGCACAGCTTCCCGTAGCGCGGTAGCATAGGCATGCAGATGTTGTGATACAGGTACCCCGTCCAGCATGTACTCCCATCCTACCTGCTGTGCTGCAATGGCGATGTCGTGCTCGGGGGGTACGGCAAGTGCGCGAACCGCTATATGTTTGAATCCCATGACTGTCTCCTAGATTGTTATGCGTACGGCTTGCCCGTTGTCGGGGTTGGCTGACTTGTTGTTGAGGATGCACCAGAGCACGGGGCACGACCATGTGCCACCCCAGCTACCGACGTACCCATCAGTCAACATCACCACACATTCGGGCTTGATACTGTGCTGCTCCATGTACTGCGTAACGCATGTGGGGTTAGTGCCCCCACCACCAGCAGGCTTCGTCGTCCTGCTCAAGGTATCAAGGTTGTCTGTCTCATATATTTCTTCACGACATACCTTGGTGTCCCAGTAGAGTAGCCTAACCTTCCTCGGGTGTAAAGCCTCGCAGATACCTACTACCTCACCGATGAACTGACTGAGGAACTTACCACCGATGGAGCCAGAGGTATCTATGCCTAACACGATCTCACCGATCTCCTCGGTCACACCTGCAGGTAGGTAGTCCCCACTGGCAATGCTACGACGGTGCACCCTGCGCCACGATGAGTAGTCGCGCCCCGCTACAATGTTCTGCAGGAACTCGCGCAGTGCATCCTCCCAGCGTACCTGTGCTGCAAGCAGGTCCTCGACAACCCGCTTACCCCCGCTGCCCGTGCGCCCTGCGTACACCACCCCCTGCCGTATGGCATCGTCCACCTCACGGGCCTGCTCTGCTACCTCCTCAGGGCCCAGCCTGCTGGCACCCTCCCAGTCATGCGAGTCAAACCCTTGCGGGCCCCCGGCCTCTGGCGTACCCCCGCCCCCTGCGTCTCCGGCCTCGTCACCTCCGGCCTCGTCACCTCCGGCCTCGTCACCTTCGCCTTCGTCTGGACATTCAGACATCGTGTCTTTTTGTCCCGGCTTGTCGGGTTGTGGTTGCTGCTGTTGTTGCTGTTGTTGCTGTTGTTGCTGTTGTTGCTGTTGTTGCTGCTGCTGCTGTTGCTGTTGCTGCTTCTCGTCCTTGAGTATCTTGAACACCTGACCGGCAGACATGCCACGGAACCGCGTATCCAGCAGCCCGTCCTTGGGCATGGTGATGAACCCACGCCCCGCGTCGAGGTCTACCAGCGTCAAGTTATTCACGTAGTCGCAGGACTGGTTAGCCAGCAGGGCATCCTCCAGATACAGGTGCCGCCACACGTGCATGTCCCGGCGCATCTTGTGAAACACCTCATGCAGCCGCAGGAAGCGTAGCTCCGGGTCGTTCAACCCATCGCAGAACGTGCGACCATACCGCTCGTCCTTGCCGTCAGTGCAGGCAGTCAGGTCCCCGTCCTCCACCGTGACCTTGCCGTACATCAAGAGACCAATGAGAGCGTCATACTTACCCTCAGCTTTCGCCAGAATCTTGGCAGTGGTCTGCTCAAGACGCTGCTCCACCGTGAGCTTAGTTCCAAAGATCAACATGATCTATACCCCTTACTTTTTATCTACTTGGTTAAGGTGCTGGTTAGCCAAGCACCACTCCGTGAACTTCTTGTTGGTCATGACCAGCTCACGGTGCTTGTACTTCTCCGACTTGACCGAGTGGGCAAACAGGGCCTGCTCAGCAGGGGCAAGCCGTGCCACGTAGTCCATCCACGCGTTGATCCAGCTGCGGTCCATCGTATTCAGTGCACGTATCACCACCATGCACACCGCCGCCGCGTTGCTGGGTATCTTGGCCGTCTTGGGGTCCTCCTTGATGCTCTCCGCTGAGGGCATGTCATCCGCAATGCGTATGTAACTCACCAGATCAGACGCAGCCCGCATACCCACGGTGCCAGCCAGCGCAGCATGGAAGGTCGTCTCGTCCAGCGCATCACGCATGAACATATAGTCAGACGCAGCCTCCGCACTACGGTGCGTGAAGAACGCCGTGCGCCCCACCGCCTTGGGGTGGTAGATGTAGGGGTTGCCGCCCCTCTCCACCTCATCGTCCGGGTTGCTGGATGTCACGTCCTCGAAGGACTGGAACACATACGGTGCCTCACGCAGCACCCAGCTGATCATCACCGGGTGAACCCCTGCATTGATAGCGAAGTCCTCGACCCACTCCGCAGCCGTGGCTTTACGCATCTTGACCACGGTCACCGCGTTACGGCTATGCGCAGCGAATACGTCGCCGACATTCTCAGCACCGAGGTTGGTCGTGGCAAACACGATGCTGTCCGGGTGCAGGCGCTTGTTGTGGATGACGCGCTCCAGCAGCGCACGGCGCACCCCGTTGATGATGCCCTTGTTCTTGCCGATCTCGTCAAACAGGAGGATGACAGGCTTTTGCAGGTGCAGGCCCAGCTCTTCGTTAGGCACCATGGTGAGGTAGTCTTCGCCCGTCTCATCCCACTTCATTATCTTGGGGGCACCCAAGTCCATCAGGTCCTTCGTCGTGCAGTCGAAGTAGACAAAGGTGTGCGTGTCCTTCAGGTCCGCGGCCAGCATGCGGCCAATGGAAGTCTTGCCCGAACCCATGTGCCCTTCGATGATGACGGTGCGCTTGGCACCTGCGGTCTTGATCAGGTTGTAGACTTGGTTGGTGGTGAGGTCCAACATGCGAGCGTTTATGCTCATGGTATTTCCCTTTCGAGGTTTGTAAGGCCGGGGTACCCCGGCTTAATGGGTTTGATTCGTGTGATTGGTTTGTTTGCTACCAGTCCATCGTCTTGAGGATAGCGTCGACCTTCTGCTTCACCTCATGCCGTACCGCGGCACTGTGGCGCAGCACCTCCGGGTTGGACATCTCCAGCACACCACCCACCTGCCGGGTGAGAGAGGACACCTTGTCGATCTGCAGCACGTCGTTGTACTGCTCCATGTGGGTGTGCCACTCCCTCACGTTGGTGACCAGCGTATCCCTGAAGGTCTTCTTGTCGTCCTTGCCCTCATAGTCCAGCCGCTCGGACATGCGCACCAGCACCTTGCGGGTGTTGACGCTGATCTCGTCGATGATCCCTTCCTTGACGTGCTGCATGTGCTTGGTGAATTGCTCACGCATGACGTCAACCGCGGCCCCGCCCATCTTGTCGAACTGGTTGGCCTCGGGCACCGGGATGCGGGCATGGTGGAACTTGAACATCCGCACGATGTGGTCCTTGCTAGGGTAGAGCTTGGCGTCGAACGTGTTGCCGAGGTGATGCTGCACCTTGCGCAGGATGGCGTCGTAGTTGTCCCCTATGTCCTCGACCACCCCATGGAACTGCTGCTCTATGCCCGTGACACCCTCGACGTAGCTGTCGATGGCCGGGGTGATGAGGTACCGCTGGCCCGAGTCGGAGAAGGGCACGGTCAGGCGCTTGTGCAGGTGGCGAGCCCGCATCTCCAAGGTCTTGATCTCCCCGAACTGCCGGATGCCCGGGAAGAGGCGCTTCACATACTGCCCGCTATCCGCGGACGCACCCTCGGCACTGTGCACCGCGTCAGTGACACGTGCATCTTTTCTTTGTGGGTTGTAGGCACCGATGCTCAACTCGGCGAGGACACCGCTCGAAGCAAGGGATGGCAGGGGCAGCTCGTCGGCTGTTGGGGCAAACTCAAGTGTGATCTGGTTCATGGTGGTACCTTTCCGGTTAGGGTTTGATGTGACCCGCGGTAGCGGGTCGGTGTGACCCGCGGTAGCGGGTCGGGTGGACATTCAGACAACCTGTCTTTTTGTCCGGGTGGTTTGTTTGCTGCTTGTTACAGAGGTGACTCAACTACAACTACATTATGACACATCCTGATACTAAAGTCAAGCGGATGTCACGGCTTGATAGTCTCCGGGGCAACTAGTTTCGGGTCACTTTGGCGGTTTGCTAGCAGCCCTCTATCTCACACCTCCTCATAGAATGTTTTGTAGAACACACGGGCATAGCGCGTGTCGGGGGCTTCGTCTGGGAACGCCTTCCGCACTGCAGCCTCGCACTGCTCTTTACTGCCGTAGTACACCCCGCCTAGCCCCACGGCGTACCACAACTGCACTTCTCTTAGGTCGTCGCTGCTCATTTCATTCTCCCTAGTTGTGCAGTCGTAATAGACCGGCTTGAGTTGGGCATTGATCACTGCATTCGTCGTCTTCATCTCACACCCCCAGTAAAATATATCGTGCGGCCTCAATACTCCAGCCACGCTTTGCCATGAACCGCGCAGCCACCCATACGCCCAGCGTTTTCTTTATGTGCTGCGCCCTGCGCAGTTGCTTCTGCTTCTCGTTCATCTCACACCCCCTGCGGGGGTATATCCCGCAGCGTGTACCGCACGCCCGGGCGGCACTGCGCCGCCCAGTACTGGCTAGCCCACACGTAGTTCGACTCGACGATGCCGATGAACCTCCCATTCTTCAAGACCTGATATAGGCTGCTCATGACAGCACCCCCTTCGTATTGACCGACAGCCCACAGCGGCGTGCGGCGTCTACCGCATCTGCGCGAGAGGTAAATATAAACTGGCTGTTCATAGAGGTAAGCACATCCCCCAGCATGAACACCCACGCTTGGTTTGTTGGCAAAAATATCAGTTTCATCTCAACTCTCCTCTTTGATTTCACTGACAGGCGGGTACTCGACAGCAAGGATTTGATTGTCGCTCCCGCACAGGTAATCCATCTCTACGCCGAGGGTGCCCAGCGCTTCGGTGGCGTTTTCAGCTTGTATAAATACTGTGATGTTTATCTCGTAGGTTTTCATCTCACACCTCCTTAATATTCCAAGACAGCACGTTCGGATCATCGTCGATGCTGCGCTCAACAAAGGCGAGTGCCTCTGCCTCCGTCAGGAACTTCTTGTCCCATACATGGCTGTTCCTAAACTCCCATGTCACTTCCCAACCTTTACCCATGCCCACTGCGTGGGCCACCCACTCATCTAACGTCGGCTTTCTCATCTCAGTGCTCATCTCACTTCTCCTTAGTTGTTAACCACGAAACCGCTTGTGTCCTTCTTCGCCTTGCCCTTGGCATACAGGGCCACCACCACATTCCTCGGGTCCATATGCCGCAGGTCCGAGTCGTCGCCATCCACGCAGGGCAGGGCCCTTGTTGCACCCGCACCCAGCCGGAACGTCTTGGGTAGGTTGTGCCTGTCATGAAACACCACCGCTACACGCTTTAGCACAGGGTTAGCCTGCGCCTTGACGATAACCGGGAGGAACGCGGGCACCCCGCTGTAGGAGAACGTCAGGTCGTAGTTTTTAGGCCACCCGTGGCTAACTATTTTCCCCGTACGTGCATCTCGCAGCTGCACCAGCTTCCTGTTAGCTATCTTGGTGTAGTCGTACCACTGCACCCCCGGGAACGCCTCCATCAGGTTGCGAAACCGCACCCAGTTCGGAACCCGCTTCGTGCCCATGTTGCGCACACAGGGTATCAACTCCCAGCGCAGGTCACTCGTACCATTGGGCCGCACCACCGGTGTGAGGCGCTCCCGTGCAGCCTTACGCAGCAAGGCTTCTACACTCCAGACCATTTCGGCCATGAAGGCTTCGCGGGTGGCCGGGTCCATCAGCTTACGGGTCTTGGCAATCCGCGCTTCCTGCACCGAGGTGAATACCCCACGCCCTGCACTATTCAGGCACGGCCCCTTGCACTGGGCAAGCTCGGCCATAGCACACACGTTGATCGGCAGTTCCGGGGTGGACGCGCTGTCGGCAGGTGCAAGGTATAGCATTCCTGTCAGGAACCCATACTTCCGGCCCTTGATCGTCTTGGCATTGGTGTCGATGCTGAGTAGCTGTCTCATGATGCACTTCCCTTTCAAGGTTTGATGTTGGACAATCAGACAACCTGTCTTTTTGTCCGGGTTGCAAAAAAGTCTTGACAAAATAAAAACTACGGGGTAAGCTGCTGACAGCAGCTTAGTTAAGCCTTTCAGGCTTTTCCCCCTCTTTTTACCTATCACCTACATAACAAGTATACCACAAAGAAAACTGGGTGTCAAGCGGTTGTACTGCGTAGCAAGGGGTAGTGCGGGGTGGCGGCAGGTGCTGCGAAGCATAGTGTGACAAAAGTCAGTTGTTGTAGTTTTTGCATGTTGTTGAAAAGACAGTAAAGTTCTAAAAATGACAAAGTTCTGTGTTTTCGGTAGCCGGACACGGGGATTACTTGTTTCAAGAGCAAATTAGGGCGCGAGCAGGTGAGCACGGGCTGAAAAAAAATTCCTGCAGATCACCTTAAAATCACAGAACTTTAGAACTTTATAAACACACCCTATTTCTCTTTAATAATATAATACTATATATAACTACTTACTACTTCCTACTACTATCCGGATACTCCCTCCTGCTAGCAAGGCGTAGCAGCAGGTAGCTACAAGTATCAAATTTTAATTTGTGACAAAATTATAGAACTTTGTATAGGATTGCTACTACACTATCCTAAGTTACTGTTTATAAACAAATTTCAAAACTACGTTGTGCTACAAACTCCCTATATATATCAGCATCTATCAGATGCTACCCCCTGTACCATGTTCAAATTACTTCTGGTAACAGACTTTTATTTGTGACAGCAGCTGCTGTCAGCTGGTGCATCGCCGACCCCGCGTCGCAGGCCCGCCGCCATTGGAACACTGGTTTCCGGTGGACATTCAGACATCTTGTCTATTTGTCTCGCAAAAAAAGTCTTGACATTCTGAAATTTAAGAGTAAGCTGCTGACAGCAGCTTAGGCCCGCCGCCACTGGAACACTGGTTTCTTGCCCCTGTGAAGGGGCGTGGTCTGCGGCGCTGTGGTGCACTGCCCTGCAGTGCGAGACGCACAAAAAATGGACGAAAAAAAACCGCCCCGAAGGGCGGCTAATTTGCTGCAGTGTTACTTGCTGGTGCCGATTACCGGTACCGTAGTGCTCAGGATTTTCTCGATTGCCGACAATGTTTTTTCATCGTGCAATTTCTTCGCCGCCTTGAACTTCTCCTCGGCATTTTCCCACCGGATTTTCTGCGCATCCTTTGCTGCGGTTTCCGCTTGTTTTGTCGCAAGCTTTGCGGCATCCCGAAGCTTATCTCCCTCCTCGGCCTTCCCCCCTTCCATTGCCTCTCCAGCTAAACGGTTTAGCATTGCCACTGTCTTATGCTTAGTGATCAAGGCATTCAATGCCTTTTCAGTCTTTTCCCTCGATTCCGCTTTCTTCCCCGCAGCGACACTGGGGGCCTTAGGTTTCTCAATGCCGAAACTGTCCTTCATCCTCCGGGCCATTCTTACCCATGACTTATCTGCAGCCTCTTCGCTACACCGCCTTGCAGCCATGTAGTTCGTGGTGAATTGTGCAGCAACGAGCCCCCAGAATGCATATGTCGGGGTGGTACCCACTATTGTTGCCACCTCTTTTACCGCATCCTCGCCTAGAACCTCGCTCTGAGCAAAGGATATAGCCGCGTCCTTAATTGTCTCGCTCTGCTCCGCGGTAAAGCTTGTTACTTGTACTATTGCAGCCATGATTGCATTTCCCTTTCGGTTTGATGTGGCTTAATTGCCACAATTGAATAGTAGCAGCAAGTGATGGCAGGTATCAGCGTTTCATGGATTATTTGTTTCATGGGACAATTGGACATCATGGCTGATTGTCTCTCATTACGCCGAAATGGAACCCATGGCATACCCACCCGTACCCGACCCCCCCATTTGCTCAATGGGTCCCACCTGCGGTACATGTCTACTATTCCACACGAACCATTGCACATCCCCCAAGATTGGCAAAGACCCTACTATCATAGGGGGTACCCTCATTTCTTTGGGTCTTTGCAGGAAGACGTACCCCCACCCCCTTAAAAGTTT
>Ga0181339_1000254_pt1 | contig 10919 bp, 15 predicted proteins | sample Sp13VDMM110DD_FD_130101 | JGI IMG/M metagenome (GOLD analysis project Ga0181339, IMG submission 130101) | Freshwater viral communities from Lake Michigan, USA - Sp13.VD.MM110.D.D | ecosystem: Environmental > Aquatic > Freshwater > Lake | place: USA: Michigan | collected 2013-04-23 | reverse complement strand
CATCTGCATCTTCACTGGATCGCCGCCTGACAAATACGATGGGATTCGCGAGCGGTGCGCGGCCCTTGACATACCCATCGCCTCGATTAACACCAATCCATTTCCCATGCCGTTCGGCAACCATGGAAAGATGTATTACAATATTTTGCTTGACGACCGCGCCGGTCTAGGGCAATCTCTGGACATCCTCAGCCAAACTCTCGAAAATCTCAACCAGCCTATTACCACCACCACATGAACATCGTTATCGCCCCCGAAACCCAAATCGACGGCTACAAAGTCGATCATCGTCGCCAATATCCCGACAAAACCCAACTGATCGCGAGCAACCTCACCGCTCGCGGCACCCGCCGCACCGGCACCGATAAGGTCGTGTTCTTTGGCCTGCAATACTTCCTCAAGGAGTATCTGATCAATCAGTGGAATCAGAACTTCTTCCAGCAGCCGCTGGACAAGGTGCTCGCCCGCTTCTCGCGTCACATCAACAACTATCTCGGACCCAATCAGGTAGGCGTCTCGCACATCGCCGCACTGCACAACCTCGGCTACCTGCCCATCAGCATCCGCGCTCTCCCCGAGGGCTCGGCACACAAGCTGCGCATCCCGTCGCTCCTGATCTACAACACACAGCCCGATTTCTTCTGGCTCACCAACTATCTGGAGACCATCCTATCGACCACCGTCTGGGGTCCTTGCACCAGCGCGACTACCGCGTTTGAATACAAGAAGCTGCTCACCCGCTTCGCCCTTGAGACCGTGGGTGACGCCGGATTTGTCCAGTGGCAGGGCCACGATTTCTCGTTCCGTGGCATGTATGGCATGGAAGCTGCGCTCATGAGCGGCGGCGCTCACCTCACCTCGTTTACGGGCACTGACACCATTCCCGCTATTGACTGGCTGGAGGGCTACTACAACGCCAATTCGGACAAGGAGCTGATTGGCGGCAGTGTCGCGGCAACCGAGCACTCGGTGGCGTGTAGCACGATTCTGAACTTCGTGGAGAAGGTTCGCGTCGAGACCGATGGAACGGTGGTCGAAGACGAGCTGATGAACCTCGCGGACGTGGAATACGTCAAGCACCTCATCACCGAGATCTACCCCGAAGGCATCGTCTCGATTGTAGCCGACTCGTTCGACTACTGGAATACCATCACGAACACCGCGCGCATCCTCAAGGATGTCATCATGGGGCGCAACGGCAAGGTCGTGTTTCGCCCGGACACTGGTGATCCCGTGAAGGTGGTATGTGGCTACAAATCGCTTGAGGTTTCGGGCGACTGGACCGGGTCCAATATAGACATCGAAGACAACGACATCGAAGTCGTCAAAGAGAATGGATCGTATTTCCTCGTTGAAACGAACTATCCCTATCCAGATAGCGGCCCAGAATACAGCAGGGGCGAGCCCATTACCGATGCCGAAGTCAAGGGCTCGATTGAGTGCCTCTGGGACATCTTCGGCGGCACCACCACAGCCAAGGGCTACAAGCTCCTTGACCAGCACGTTGGCTTGATCTATGGCGACTCGATCACCCTTGATCGCGCCAATCGTATCAGTCAGGGCCTCAAGGACAAGGGTTTTGCCTCGATCAACATCGTCTACGGCATCGGCTCGTTCACCTACCAGTATGTCACCCGCGATACTGACCAATACGCTGTCAAGGCTACATTCGCGGTCGTGGACGGCAAGGACATCAACATCTACAAGAAGCCCAAGACCGGCGACGGCATGAAGAACTCGGCGCGTGGCCTCGTGGCGGTTTTCAAGGACGAAAAGGGCGAGTTCTATCTCAAGGATAACGCCACGTGGACCGAAGTCGAGAACTGTGAACTCAAAGAAGTCTTCCGCGATGGAAAACTCCTGATCGATCAGACCCTCGCCGAGATCCGCGCTCGGGTTGACCAGAACGTTCAGAAGTCGTTGGCCATTTAATCGCCATGTCCACCGAACTCTCCTCTACTCTCTACATCCCCAAGCGTATCAAGACGCGTAGATTCTTGTAACCAAGACCATTTCTATACGTCGTAGACCCTACATGAACCCTGCCCAACCCAGAAAGCGTAGCCATCGATTTGTCGATCTGACCGGAACCCGTGTTGGGCGATGGACTGTCGTGTCTTTGGATGAGTCTCGGCAGGGCGCATTTTGGCACTGCGTCTGCGACTGTGGAACCAAGGCAATCAAGGAGTCGAACAAACTCAGGGGGCACAGTCTGAGCTGCGGCTGCCGTAGGCGGGAGGGGATCAATCGCCCTCGCGGAGAGGCGCATCCGCTCTGGAACCCCAATCTGACACCCAAAGACAGAAAGCAATCTCGGGATGCCCGCCACTATCGGTGGCGCGATGCAGTGCTGGAGCGAGATGGGCATAAGTGTCAGATTTCGGGGCTTGACGCGTCAGCTGGCCCCCTCTGCGCTCATCACATTGAACCATGGGCCGACCGCCCAGAGTCGCGATATGACGTTGGCAATGGGATCACCATGTTGGCGTCGCTGCATGTCATTTTCCACAGGATGTTCGGGCAAAAAGGCGCAACCCGCAGCGATCTGGAGCAGTTCCGGCGCTGGATGGAGCTGGTGGATGTGGCCTCAGTTGTCACCCATGTCTGGACCCCGGAGGAACGAGTGAGATACGGCCCCATTTTGCGCTCAATGGGCAAGAAACGAGAGAGGCTTCGCCAGAATCGCCACGACAAGAGAGCCCGGAAGCAGCAGCAACCTTTGATCCAGCAGCAACCATCACCATGAACACACCCATTACCGACACCGCCCAGCCTGATTCCCAAAAACGCGGCGAACTCTCCCAGTTGATCGGTGAGACTATCATCTCCTACCGCCTAGAGAACGAACAGCTTCTCCGCATCGCCTGTGATTCGGGCCGGGTCTTCCACATCGCGCTGGACGACGATGGGGGCGGCACCGGGAATGACTCCCACGCCTATTTCGGGAATATCGCCCTGCACAAGGACCGCAAGATCACGCTGGTCCGCGAAGAGGCCCGCGACAACTGTGGGGCGCGTTTTGCCATAGAGTGCAGCTACCGCTCTGGGGTTATTGAGATTGTTCACGACCATAATGGATTTTATTCTTGGGGCATGGATGTCACAGAGGTCACGCCGCCCGCCGCATCCTGATCTGAACCTCTACCCCATCCATCTCTCCACCAATCCTTTTCCACCATGACCCACCTAGAACTAACCAACCATACCAACCAGCCGGTTCTCACCTATATCACCCTCGGGGCTACTCCCGGGTGCGTCCAAGACGTGTCTACCCTGACCCTCACTAACGGTCTCATTATCACCGCTCTGTTCCCCCTGATGGGCACGGTCATCCTGCCGCCGCGCGCCAGCACCTGTGTAAGTGCGCCAGACGGCCTTGGTCTCAACGGCAATGTCTCGTTCGGGACCCCGCCGCTCAACTGCGCCACTCCAGAGTGGCCCGAGGGCGTAAACCTCGCGGAATTCATCGTGAATAACGGGTTCCAGCCCGGCGGCCAAGAGACCGTAGACATCTCCTGCGTGTGCGGCGCGAACGCCTTTCTCTCTTTCAACCTAAGCACGCCCGACTGGACCTCAAATGGCGGCCAGATCCCCGTGGATGTCATCGCGAATGGGACCCGCTGGAAAAACACCGGGCTGGTAGGCGTCTTCCCGTTCGGGTGCGACAACTGCACCTCCTCGGACAATCCGCCCGCCTGCGTGGGCAAGCACCCTGACCAAGCCAACATCCTTCCCATCTGTAACGTCCAGCGCCCGGCCTCGGGCAATTTGGGCGGCACTGTGCAGATTGGGTTCCGAGGCTTTACTCCTGTGCCAATGTCATGAGTATCTCCATCGCCATCAACCGCTGCTACGGCGACTTCTCTCTTTCTGATGCGGCTGTCAGACGCTGGTCCGAACTGTGGGGCGGCCAAACCGAGACCCACTTTTACGACGAGCGCCGCGCTAACCCCGCACTGATCCAGACTATTCGTGAGCTAGGCGATGCCGCCGATGGCCCGTATGCCAAACTCCGCATTGTAGAGATTCCAGATGACGTTCTCTGGGAGATTGAGGAGTATGATGGCATGGAGTGCGTTGCTGAAAAGCACCGGACTTGGTCTGCCTGAGGCGCGCACAACCCTCTCTCCATGAACGTCCTCCGTCTAGCCCACGCCCAAATCCGCGCCCGCTTCTACCTGCGCATCTGGACCACCCTGTTTTACTACGGTGGGTTCGCACTAATCGCGTATGCGGACTGGAAGGTCGCGCTGGGGCTCTTCCTTGTTTTAACTTCGATGGTGACTAGGGGGACTGTAAAATGAAGCTGGCTATCATCGGGTCTCGTGGCCTAACAGACTACGGCTGGTTCAAACAACAGGTCTATAACCATTTATTTCACGAAGACATGGACGGAGACGGCGGCACCACGCAATGGTTTGGAATGAGGGAGGTAATCAGCGGCGGGGCAGCTGGAGCCGATCAATTTGCCGCAAGACTGGTTCGAGAGTGGAACGAGCAGACGGGCAACGAAATCAAGCTGACCGAACACCTCCCGAACTGGGACCTCTACGGCAAGCGCGCGGGATTCGTGCGGAACGAGCTGATCATCAAAGACGCGGATATGGTGCTGGCATTCTGGGGCGTAGACCCCAAGACTGGCGAGTATTCCCGTGGAACCGGCCACTCCCTGTCTATCGCCAAGAGGATGAAGAAAACCAGTCTGATCGTCTATTTTTGACGATTTCCCTTGACTCGCGCGGCTAACCCTGCGAGGATTTCCCCATGTCCATTCCCATCACATTTCAGTCTCAATTCCAGACGTGCTCCCGCGAGGGTCTCGTCGGGACCGATGGTCCAGAAGTAGAGCTTAGACCAGCATTCCCCAATAAAAACCTGAGGGATTACTACCTCAAGCACGGTGAATGGCCTGTTCTGAACTCTTGCTCCTGTCGCCGTTTTGGCGGCCAGTGCTCCAGCGCGCATATGGAGTGCAGAAAGCTGCGCGGGATAGACGAGATTTCCGCTTGACAGCGCGCCGGAGATCTGCGAGGATTCCCACGTCATGTATATCACGAACTTCCCGCCCAGTGCCGCACTGAACCTTTGCCGAGAGATCTCAAGGGTCTCCAGTCTAACCCGTTGGAACGGCAGCGCTTATCTCGTTGGGGGGTGTGTGCGCGATGCCATCCTCGAACTTGCCCCAAAGGACTATGACCTAGAGCTTTACAGAATTGGCCGCGATCGAGTCATCCCATTCCTAGAGTCCGTCCAGCCGGGCATCCGGATTAAGGATGTGGGTCGCTCTTTCCCAGTCTGGAAAGTGTGGAATGATACCATGGGCGAGGGCGCGGCTGTAGATGTGGCGCTGCCCCGCAGAGAATTCGTGAAAGGACCGGGCCACACAGACTTCGAGGTCGTGCTGGACCCCTTCATGTCATTCTCTGACGCGGCCAGCCGGAGAGACATAACCATCAACGCCATGGGCTGCGACCCTATAACGGGCCGCGTCATAGACCCACATGGGGGCATAGACGATCTGAACGCCGGACTGATTCGCCATGTGTCCCACCACTTCTCCGAAGACCCCCTCCGGGTCCTCCGCATCGCGCAGTTCGCGGCTCGGTTCAACATGGTCGTGGCGTGTAAAACCATAGACCTTTGCGCGCAGCTTTCGCCCGCCAATCTCTCGCGCGAGCGTATCGGCGAGGAGTGGTTCAAGCTGATCCTGAAGGGGCGCGAGATCAGTCGCGGGCTTCAGTTCCTGCGGTATTGCGGCTGGATGTCTCATTTTCCAGAACTATCTCAGCTCCAAGGGGTTCAGCAAGACCCCGGGTTCCATCCCGAGGGTGACGTATGGACCCATACCCTCCACTGCATGGACGCCTTTGCAGAGACCCGCACGGGGAATGACCGGGAAGACCTCATCGTCGGGCTGGCCGCGCTGTGCCATGACCTAGGCAAGGTTTCGACCACCACCATTGATGAGAACGGCAAGATCCACGCCTATGGCCACGAAGAGGCGGGGGAAGAGCCTACACGTTCATTCCTCGCGCGCCTCACGGATGACAAGGATCTCATCGAGAGCGTCGTCGCCCTTGTCATCACCCACATGATCCCCACGCACCTCTACAAGGAGGCGACGCGAGGCGGCGGGCTCAAACAGATGAACCGGTCCGTGCGCCGCTTGGCCACCCGGGTAAACCTACAGAGGCTCGCAAGGGTCGTTCTCATAGACAAGTCGGGTCGCCCACCCAAGCCCAAGGTCAGCCCGGAATCAGTCTGGCTCCTTGAGAGCGCCGCCGCATTGGGGACCGTCACAAAAGGCCCAGAACCAATTCTGTTGGGCCGCCACCTTGTCATGCTCGGGCTCAAGCCCGGTCTCCACTTCAAGCCCATCCTTGAGAGCGCGATGCAGCGCCAGCTGGACGGCGACATTTTAGACCTTGACACCGCTCTGGAATACGCTAGGGTGGCGGTCGCACAGACTCAATCCACATGAACACACCACTGAGCGTCACCACCATCCCCAAAGACCTAGGAGACGCAGCAGATCAGCTGGCCGAGTTCCTCAAGGCCAAGAACCAGTTCCAGTCCTTCAAGGATATGCCCTTGGACGATTGTGCTGGAGCCTATCACCATTCGATTGGCGCTCTCATTCGCAATGAGTGGGGGCTATGGGACTCGGAAACGCGTATCTCCAAGTATCTTGAGTCGGTCGGCATCTACCATGCCGATGACAAGAGCGCGACCATCTTCCGCGCGCTTTGGCACCGTGAGAATGGGAGGCTTTACAGGATACGTGAAGATGTGGAAATGTATCGCGCGCACTGGGCGCAGTTCGGGCTTGACATGGATGGAACGCCCCTTCAGAAGAAAGGTCGTCGATGACCCACCGCATCCTCAAGCTATTTCACTGGCAGTTCCATCTGGACGAGAAATACGGTCCGGAAGCCCTCGTGTGGCGCAGAGACGGGTATCGCGGCGTGACCGTCCACGAGCTGTGGGGCCGCAGGCTTACGGGGCACAAACAAGATGCTCGGTTGGTCCATCTCGGAATTGACGTGGCCCACGGTCAGACCAGCTCTCCCTACAACGCCCCATACGCAGAAACTCACATGCATACTTCCCAATTCAATCTGGAGAGCAGCGCGCCAATCGCGTTCGTCTCGTTCTCGTGGTGGAAGGACGCTTCATGAACACTCTCGACCTCATCCAACATCACAACCTCATCCTCCGCCCCGCCATGTTCAGTGATGGCTGGATTGCCGGAGTCTTTCGCGGGCTCACTGGTCATGAGCCGCCGCACGTCCTCTGCATGGACGGCACACAGCGCCAAGGAAGCACCATTGAGGAGGCTGTCGCCAATTGCGTGGCGGCGATTGAGAGCAAGGACCCCCGGTTGTCTCCATCAGCTTTGAGGATCAAGCAGAACGCCGCGATCCAAGACCTTATTTCGGAGGGAAACCATCCATGAACACTCACATCCTCGCCAAGGTCACATTCGGCTCGAAGCTCTACGGCACCTCTGTGCCCACCTCAGATGACGACTTCCGCGCCGTCTACCTACCCACCATCCAGTCTCTGGCCCTCCAGCGCGCCAAAGACGCATGGGAGGACAAGACGGAGGATGACACGTCGGTTTTTTCGCTCCAGCACTTCTGCCGCCTAGCATCTGAAGGCCAGTCTATTGCCATTGAGCTACTGTCCGCCCCAGACAGCGCGGTAAAAATCACGTCGCCCATCTGGGAGACCCTGCGTGCCAATCGCAAGAGGTTCTACACGAAAAACATGCACAGTTTTCTGGGCTACGCAAAAACTATGGCGGGCAAGTATAGCGCGCGGATTGACCGACTGAATGAGACGGAGGCTGTGATGGCGGTCATGCAAGGCTACAGAGGGGAAGGCGTCCGTCTGGGTGACATGTGGGATCACTTGCCCGAGTCTCTGAATGCTCAGAAAGGCGTGAATGACCGAAGTAGCGGGCCGGACCATCGCGTCTATCGAATCTGTGGGCGCGAGTTGCAGGCTACTGTGACGATTGCTCATGCCCTAACCGTCGTTTCCACCATCCACGCGTCCTATGGAGAGCGCGTTCGCAAGGCCAAGGATGGGGAAATAGATTGGAAAAGTGTTGGGCACGCCTTCCGAGCCGCGTTGCAGTGCCGCGAGATTGTTGAGACCGGAGACCTGCGCTTTCCCCTCAAAGACGCCGAGTGGCTGCGCGACCTTCGCATGGGCAAATTCAACTTTCTAGAGTGCGGGCTGGACCGGAAGCTGGACGACCTGATCGCCGAGGTTCAGGGGAAGATGGAGAAGAGCGATTTGCCCGACAAGGCTGATCCGATTTGGGTTGACAGCTTGATTTTATCCGCGTATAACCTCACCCAATGAGCACCATCCCCACTACCCCCCCACCCCTCGACACCATTGTCTACTCCCGCTCGGGCCACCGCGCAAAATACATCTGCTCGGTCTCAGGCCGCTATGGATGCGAGCATTACGTCAAACCTGAGATCGAGTTTGGTCTGCCGGACGGCGACGTAGACTCCTCGTTTGAAGGGGCCGCTGTCTGGCACGAGTTCTTCCTCAGCCCTCCCCGCGAGGTCATTGACAAGGAGATCGCGATGCTCCAAGCCAAAGCCGATGAGTTGCGCGCCGAGGTCCTCAAATTGGACCGTGAACACGCCGAGACAAAGAGAGAGATCGAGAAGGATCTTGAAGCGCGCAAAGCGCGGCTGGCGCGCCACGACCAGCTGAAACAGCTGGACGACTTCATCACGAAAGGAGTGACCTGCTACGTGATGGATAAAAAATACGGAGAGCTGGAGATCGTGGACTTCAAAAACACCAAGTCGGATTACGGAGAGAGAACCTTCCGTCTCCTCTCCCTATTCGGCGATTCCAAGGGCCAGCTCAACTGGGGTCTCAATCGCTATTCGGACGGAAGCGGAGATACCATCGAGTGCATTCCCTGTGCCAACCGTGAAGATGCCACCGCAGCAGTAGCCGAGCTACTGAACCGCCGCTGGGCAGAATGGAGAGAGAACGGTCGCGGCTATATCGCCGACTACGCCAAAGAGGCCAATCGACACGGTATTCCAGTCCCCGAGGATGTCCTCGCCCAAATCGCCAAGAACACGGCTGAGGCTAAACAGAAAAATCTGGAGCGCGCTGAGAAAGCGTTCGCGGACGCTCAAGCCGCCCTCATGAAGGCTCAGGAGGGAATCGTAGATCGCACGGGAGTTCCCGCTAAGCCTGTGCCATGCGCACCCACGCCTAAATCGCCATGAGTGACGAATTACTGATCACTAGTGACACGCACGGATGTTGGTTCACCCTCGTCCGTCTCCTGAACCGCGCGCCCAAGGGCCTCAGGGTCGTGTTTGGAGGCGATCTGATCGACAGGGGACCTCACAGCCGCAAGGTCGTGGAGTTCGCCATGCAGAATGACATCCCTACTGTGCGCGCGAACCATGACGATCTTTGTATCGCCTTCTACCGCCCATCCCACTCAAAGTGCGGCTGTTACTACGATGACGGAGTCTGGCTGGAGAATGGCGGGAAGGAGTGCCTGAGGAATTGGCCGACCGTAGACAAGGAAAAGGCAAAATCCATCGCGGAGTATCACCGGGATAAGCGCCTTGGCGGGAGGGTCCCCGATGACGTTCTCGACTGGATGGCCGCGCTGCCGCCCTATCTCTATCCGTCTGACAGATTGGACGAGAATGGCCGAAAATTATTTCTGAGCCACACGGGCTATGGATTGGCCGCAAACCGCCTCACGTCTGACGGCTGGATGCTCGCTCTCTGGGGCCGCCGCGCACAGGACAATTTCCCATTCGCCACAGACCCAAAGACGGGGCTGGAGATTGACGACGGGCTATACCGGGTGTATGGCCATAGTATCGTGAAGAAAGTGACAGTCGGCCCGCGCGACACTTGCGTTGACACGGGAGCTGCATACTCTTCGCGCGGCCATGGCCTGATGTCCGCACTACTCTGGCCGTCCAAGACCGTGATGGAACAACCCTTTGACGAGACTCCGTGCGACCCCACGTTTACCATCGAGGACGGTCACCTCGCCTGAGATTCCCTCTTGACATTCCACCCCATTTCCCCTATCACTACTAGGAATCCGCTATGAAGCCCAAACCTTCCGAGTCCGCCACCGCCCCGCTTAAACTGGCCTGTTACGGCATGTCCGACATTCTGGAATCCGGTCTCCTCTTGCCCGAGCGCATCGCCGAGATTGAAGCGGCCATGGTCGCAGACACGTCTCCCGTCTTCGACAAGAACTGCGCGCTGGCCGTAAACGCCAAGATCATCACCCAAGGAGGCAAGCGTGTCCTCATTCTGGACGGCTCAGATCAGGATTATGCGCGAGAATACCACCGCCGCAACCACTTCGCGGAGTTCCTCACGCAGGACGAGATCGCTCTATTGAACGCGCACACGTTCAGCGCGCGGGCTGCCAAACGGGATGCCGACCGCTTCGAGAAGGCCGAGAAGGTGGACGCGGCAGACTGGTCTGGCTGGGTGTTTGATGGTGGAGATTCTTACCATGCTTCTGTGGATGATTGGCTTGAGCGATGGGCCGACAACCATACGGACGGCGACGATATCCCCACGCACATCTGGGCGGCTGAGTCCGAGAAGGTTGTGAGCGAACTGGACATTGAGGACGTGCTTCAGCCCAGCATTGAGGCGCGTGGCTGGGAAGAAATGGATTCTGGAGATTTTCATGGAGTGGAAAATCTCAAATTCGCGCTGGACCGCTTCGTCTATCTGAACCGAAATGTCGTGTCCTACCGCGAGAATCCAAAGAAGGCGATTCTCGTGGAATCCCTCTGCCGCGCCCACCTGAACGAGCTGGCCGCCGCAGCGGAGGTCATCCCATGAGCGCCTCCCGCCTAGTCCGCGCCGCACAGGGCCAAGTG
>Ga0181339_1000252_pt1 | contig 10957 bp, 8 predicted proteins | sample Sp13VDMM110DD_FD_130101 | JGI IMG/M metagenome (GOLD analysis project Ga0181339, IMG submission 130101) | Freshwater viral communities from Lake Michigan, USA - Sp13.VD.MM110.D.D | ecosystem: Environmental > Aquatic > Freshwater > Lake | place: USA: Michigan | collected 2013-04-23 | reverse complement strand
TTGAAGCTAATGCACCAGCAGTAGAACTTCTTATGTTCTCTAAGTATTGACGCTTCTGTTCCTCTGGTAACCCCTGTAAAGCTTGTTGCTGTGCCTGCGTTAAATTCTCTGTAACTTCTTTAGGAATCTCCATCTTAGGACGATTCTTATCAGCCTCGCTTTTTTGATACTCTGAATAAGCGTATGTTCCAACAGAAACCGCTGCTGCCGCTAATGCTACATAACTCATATGATTAGTTTTTTAATTAATTTATTCCAGATAGATACTGGCTTGCTGTCAATTCTTTTACGAAAGCTATCGTAAACTTCAAATGATTCAGCAATAACCTTGCCCTCTAACTCTGCTATATCCTGTGTGTTTGTTGGGTTATGGTGAACCGTAATCCAAACTAAGTCTGTAATCGAATGCAGTGCTCTCTTTGTTCCCGAAGGAGAGATCATAGCACATGGCCCAACCAATCTTGTTGAACCCTCCTCTGTAACAATGTCAACCGTCCCACTCATCAAAAAGTTAGGGTGCTCATGCTTGTGTATCTTCCCAACAATAAATAATCCCTTTGGAATAAATATCTCTCTAACATAAATTCCATCAGCAAATGAATGCTTCAATGGGCATGTTAGGCTGTCCCCAACAATATGATCCTCTTGACTTCTTAACTGCTCCTCAAATGCCAACAACTCCTCTCGGATGTTCTTCTTGGCAAACATATTTGATAGTGACAGCTCCATTATTTCTTTTCTAATAATTTAATTAGTTCAATAATAATTAAGCTTGAAATACTACCAGCAAATGCATACAGCAATGTGTTTACATTATACCTTTGAAGCTCATAGCAAGCCAACCCAGCCCAAAAACCAAAGCAACCATAGCAATTCAATAGCTGCTCTAATCCTATAAAGAAGCTTAACTTCATTCTACTCATAAGACTATTAATCTCTACCGCCTTTGGCTCTAATTGGTATATCTTCCTCTTGAAAGAAACACTCTCTCTTAATGGCTTGAAAACCTTACTCTTAGTAACGATCCAAGATAACCCAGAAGCAGACAGTATGAAAATCAATAGTTCTTGCATACTACAAATATATGTTATATTTTATTACAATTACAAATAAACTTTAAAATTTATCGATTGCTCAAGTTAGATGGAATGATTTCAAAGTTTACAGCGTTAATCTTATTGTACAGTGCCTCGTTGTATCTAAACTTAGCCAAGAATGTACGATCTCTCATTACATCTCCATTGATTAAAGGGTAAACAACATTCGGTGTCAATTGATCCTTCCACAGTGCAGCGTATTGATTATTCTCCTTTTCCTGGAAGTCGCTTTCAATTAAATTACTTAGCTGACCATTTGGAGTCGTGATAGAGTATACCTCCCAAGGACTATTTGTCTCCTCAGAAATAGCAAGCAGTATCTTCACGTTGCTAGGTGATGCATTACACATAACCCAAAACTCGCTTGGAGTCTTTATTCCGTAGAATGTATTGTAAGCTGTATTAACATTATGCTTATAAAGAGCTCCTCCATAAAAACTTACAATGCCTGTGTTTGAGCCACACATCCCCTCTGGATGATATGAGTAGAATGTACTCCACTGGTTAGCTCTTTCATTCCAAGCCAATGTTTCTGCTGCTGCAATAATAGGAGCAGGCTCAGGGACAACCATGGCAGCAAACGAAATCACATACTCGTTAAATTTAATGTCGTACACACCAAATATTTTTGTGCCACCATTTATATTAATGAACCTGCACTTGTCTGTAAAGTAGTTGTGCATAGACGCAGTGTCAGATATAGGTGTAAGACCATCATTAGAAAGTCTTAACACAACAGCACGACTAACATCGATAAAGTATTTAGCAGATCCATAGACAGCAAAGCTTTCAGGGTTTCTTCCAATACCAAACTCCCCAGCATAATAAACAGCTTGAGGGCTTAATACAGCAGTTGATGCCCCGACAGTATTATTTAGCGATAAGTCACCGTAGATGATACGCTGAACAGGAACCATTGCACACTTCAACTCTTGAAGCATAACAAGCCCCATGTTCTCATTAAACAATTTCTGAATTCCTCCATAACGCTGTTCGTATGATTCAAAGCTCTGGTCATACACTGTACTTAGTCCGTTGATATTTGTTTCTGGGACCAAGAACTGTGACCAATATATTGTGCTTGGACGTGTAACTCTTGTTATTTCTGGATCAATAGCGTTTGGTCTAGCATAATCAGTTGCATCAGATGTAAATAAAAAACTTGCAACTGGAGCCTCAATATAATAATAAAGACGATTAACATTGTAATATCCAGCAACAGCATCTGCAACATAATATGGCATATCACAAAGTCTTCTAAAACAATCACCGCTTGTTAAAGTTAATTCAGCAGACTTTACAAGAGTTCCAATTGTTGAATCAGAATAAGTCCCAATCACAGTATATCCAGTTGTATCAATTGTAAATACTAATAATGCAATTGAATCAATAACTCCATATATACTATAATTTTCTGAAATAATTTTTACCTTATCCCCAACTGTAAAACCAAATGAAGAGGTAAGTGTTACATCATAAAAATTTGGCGAAGTATTAGTAATGTCAATATAGTCAGATATTTGTTGATTTGAAACAGATCCCGAGTGAACAAGATTTCCATTTATATCTTGAATTAAATTTCCCTCTTCCGTAATTTCATACATTAATTCGTTGTCATTTATGGATGATTTTGCTGGACTATAAATTTCAAATAATGTTCCTGGAATTAATGTCACAGGAGTATTTACATCCATTCTAAGCAAAACAGATCCTGCACCAGGATCATAACCAATAATCTCTTGGTCATTATAAATAAAAAATTGATTTATTTGATTACGAGAAGGGCCAGGGCAATAAGGATTTGCAATAAATCTAATCCTATCTCCAACTGCATAATCATAAGAAAGTTGTGAATTAGGGTTTTCAAATTTATACCTATCTGTTATATTTTTAACAACAATAGAAACAAATGAAGAACCATATGGAGAAACTGATGGAGTTCTGTCTCCATTTAAATAAATAGCATTTTCCATTGAAAACTGCACAAAGTTTGTTATGCTTTCATTTTTACTTCTAACAATTTGATAATGAGTTGCCCAAGTAGGAGGAGAGTTATATATTTCCACATTTACAGATGGAACATAAAGCATATCATCACTTGGTACATTATGAGGTGCAATATATAATGGCTCTGTTAAAAATGGAATATTCAATGTTGTCCCAAATACATTTCCTGAATACTCATTTGAATCTCCATTTACAACATTTGATAACCCACTTCTGTTTCCAAAATAATCATAATAAACAATTCCAAACTTATATGAACCACCTGACTTTAAATATGATTTATATGGGAAAAATTCATTTGATAATGATGGAGTTTGATAAACAAAAGAAATTGGTAATTTTATATCTATGGGTACAGGATTAAAGTTTTCAGTAATATTTCCATCAACAATTCTATTCCCTGCAATAAGCTCTTGTGCCTTTGATCTTTGAGGAACCCAATCAAAAAGTCGATTACTTTCAGTTGATTCTAATTGAACATAATTCCCTTCATTTGTAAATTCAAAATCATATGTTGAATCACTTAAAATCCCTAATAAATCCTTAGATATGTCAGCCACCAATGAAAATTCATTTGATGCAATTGATTGAACTGCAATCCTTATACGCTTAACAATTGAACTTCCTGTTGGGACAGTTAAAATAATTTTATTATCAACATATTGTAAATCTTCTCCTGTACTATCAGGAAAAGCTCTTGTTACAGGAAACTCATATCTACTTATTGGACTCCATGCGCTTAGCTCCTTGTCATCATAAGCAAATTGAACCTTAAATCTAAAAAAGTTTTTGTCTAAAAAATTTACCAAAGGAACATCTTCAACATAATCTGTAACCCTAAATTCAATTGGGCCATATTTATATTTATCAGAAGAATCAATCTTAACTCTAATTTGATCTCCAGCCAATAAAAAAACATTGTTTTGCCCAACCGTAGCTGTGTAAGATGCTATTGGACCAAAATTAAATGTTTGATATATAATATCTGTTGATGTTGTTATATTTTTTATCCTCAAATTTACAGGAGATAAAAAATCTGGAGGAAAAAGAAGTGCGTAATTAGTAACATTTACGCTTGTTGATAGATTATAATAGCCATCAACCTGCACAGTCCAAATGCCTGTCATTACATCATATCCATTTGGAGGGAGTGTTACTGTAGGGAAGTCTACATTATCTGAATAAGGAGGACTACCTACTAAAATCCAACCACCAGTCCTTGTAGCAATAAATACTGTAGTGGGAGGCGGAGGAATAACAGGCCCTTCCCATACATATGTCGGAGCATGCAACGGTGGTTGCTTAATCCTTGTGATGAACCTCGGTTCAAATGGTGATGTGTATCCATTAACAAAGTCTCCAATAGAATGAAGCTTTGCCTTCTCAATGTTTAACTTCTTTGGTTCGTTGTAAATGTCTGGATCGGCAGGATCAACATAGTCATCCGTCCAATATAAAAGTCTTGTCTCTGGATCAAGCTCAACAATGTTGACACCTGTAATCAAGTGATCCAAGCTAAAGTTTAAGTAGGTCGGAGCTACCGTTGCCTCCCTAAGGACTAATAGAATAACATTTGAAGAGTAGTCATACTCCAATATTTGATGCTTACCAGCACTATTCCAGAGGAAGTAATATATTTTATTTTCCTTCGGATCCTCCTTGGAACCTATAACCTGGTTGTTTCCTGCTGGTAATGTGTATGAAACTAATTCATTCCCAAGCACAGTTTCAATGCCACCTATCTGATCATTGTCAGAAGATAAAACACGAACATTTAATCGCTTTCTTGCCTTTCCCGCAGCCATGAACTCTGGAGAAATATCCGAGTCCATTCCAGATGTAAACGTAACTTTTTGTAGCATGTCTTACCATTTAACAGCTGCCTGATTACCTGCTCTAAATGCAGCTAACCATTCATCAGCAGTTCGTGAGTTGAATCTTATACGAGAAATTCTTTCAGACTTCTGAAAGTCAATCATCGCCATTTGTTTTTCATTTGCATTTCTTGAGCGATCTCTTGCAATAAGCTTCCAGAAGATCCAGTTCTTCACCGTCTCAACAAGGAATGGATGAACAGTAAAGTCACCATCCTGTGAATCAATGTCAGCTAAATATTCTAACACAATCTTGTCTGTACCCTTTGGCAGTCTTCCTAATAGTATATGACCATTGTTAAGGTCAAACCTGTAGTATCCGTTTGCGTTGTTTCCTCCGCCAATACCAAAGAATCTTCCCATCAACTCACCATTTCTTACGTTGTCATCCAGGTAGTCAGAAGACCACCAGATACCAGCAATGGTTGTTGCCTGAGATGCGCCACTCATAGTAGCACTATTTCTGTCTGGAACATTTCCGCAGTCATCATAAGTCTTATCAAGGCACAAGTTATCGTTGCGACCTAAGCTATGAAGTGCTCCATCCTTTCCACACAAAGCTATTCGTGTGTAGTTTAAGTAGTTTGCAGGGAGGTTAACAGTATCGTTAGCGTTAAGCATTAGCTCAGCAACAACAGGAATACCTGTAAGATCCATATTCTGCTCCCTCAAGCAGGCTGTTCCCAATTGATAATAACGAGCAAATCTGTTAGGTTGGTTCTCGCCCATCTCTATCATTAACTCGTTGCATATATCTGAAAGTGTGTATCCCATTATACGATTACTTTTTCTTCTCGTGGTTGACGTGGAGCAAATTTAGCTATCACCATGTTCACGATGTTATCAATTACTGACCTTGGTATATTTAATTCTTCATCGATGTCAACATTATCCAAGGCAATAGAAAGCTTTAAAAAAAGATTTCCGTTTGTCATGTCTGTCATCTTAGGGAAAAACATTTGAGTTCCCTCCACAAAATAAGTTTGAGATCCACCAAGCACTGAGGACTTTAAGTTAGCCCACATTCCAACACTCCCAGCACCTAACCTCACAAATGGCTTTATTTGACCTTTTGCAAATCCAACGTAGTTTATACCACACTCACCTGGAAGTCTTATGTAAGAGCTTGGAATCGATATGTAGTACATGCCTGTGTTGTCATCAACAACAGGAGTAAGTGAACCATCCTTCCCGTAGGAATAAATAAATGCACCGTCAATCTCTGCGTAACCCTCAGACTTATTCTCGTACCATTCCTTCTTTACAGCAGTAGAGTAGCAGTCAATCACCGAAGCAATTAATGGCTGCATATCTCCGCTTCCGAGGATATACTTACACTGTTCCGCAATCTTATTAAGAGTAGTCATTATAATGCTGAGTTAGTTTCTTTTTTATATTGTTGAGCAAATCTCTCTAATTCTGAATCCTTTAGGTTAACACCAATCAATGACAAGAAAACTCCAGCCACGATGTTTGTGCTGTAAGCTTGAAACTCAAAGTTGGTAGACGTTAAAGGATCATACACTGGACGACCACTAACAATTGTGTAACCCCAAACTGGTTGGTCTGGAGTCTTAATGTAGTCAATCTCTATGATCCCTAAGTTCATCGGAAGGAATCTTATAACCCCATCAAACTCATTATACTTAGGGAAACGAAGTGTCGGCTCCCTTAGTGATGACATCTGAATAAATCCCCACTCCACATTCTTTATCTCTTCAACCTGTAGCATCTTACCAACACCCTTTGCGTTTACATAATACTTTCTAATTGAAATAATATGTTGGTAGTCTGCTGGGTAGGGCAATATTCCTGTAGGAGGAACAGATGAAACCTGGTTGTTTAAGTATATCCGCAAGAACTCACTAAGCTCCTCTGTCATCAGAAATGTTTGGTAATCCTTTTCGAATACCTGCATCACCGACTGAAAACAAAGCTGATTAAACTGAGGAATGGTCAGGGTGTTACCAACCTGAACCTTATTACTCAGATACTCTGTGTAAAGCTTGAAGTCATTAATGTTTACCATCTTAGTATGTTCCTATTAGCATAGATTTATTAACCAATTAATACTGCTCTCCATAAAAGCGGAGTCTCTAAGCCTGGGAAAATAAATGTTATAGTTATGTCACCAGTTGTAGGGTTAATTTGAATCGAAACTAAATACGTTGCTGTGGATTCTCTAAACCAAACACCTTTTTCTGCATCAAAAAACCATAATAGTATATGAAAATCAGTTTTAGGTTGAGCAAGAGTTCCTGTTCCTAAATAGCCATTAATAAATCCACTACCACAAGCAGCCACTATTTCTGCATAAGTAATAACCTCAGTTGTGCTATCGCCAGAGTTTTCAAACTCTTTAGTGTATTTTATTACTGGAACAACTGCCACTTCGTAATCAGTGACACCACCAACAGTTGCACCAGGAGTAACAGTAACTCCATCACCAGCAGAAACTGTAGTTTTAAGTCCGTTTACTGTAAATGTTTTAACGATACCAACCGTTACGTCTGTAATAGAAAGAAGATTTACTCCAGCAACAACCTCTGTGTTGTACAGAGAGTTAATTGTTGTTAACAACGCTCCGCTGAAAGTAATGCTATATGTTGTTGTGTTTCCAATAGTAACAGGAGTAACAGTTATAGGTTCGCCAGTGCTTACCACAACCACCTCATTAACTAATCCACCTAATCCAGCAACCTGAACAGGAGCATCTCCAGAACAAGCACAATCATCAGTACAATTAGCAAGCAACTTAATGCTTGACAGGTATCCGTTTATTTCATCAGATTTTCCGCATCTTTGAGCTAACGTAACTAATCCAACCAATCCCATAATCTGAGAGAACAATAAAGTAGTTTCTCTGTAAAGTACAGTGTTAGTGGTTGAATAAGAAATCATTCTTTGCTCTAAGGCTCTTATGCAGCAGTAGATAGCACAAACGTCTGTGCAATCAACAAGGATTTCTTTAGATCCAGAAACCACATCAGAAACAACCATTCCGTCTGGGAATGCATAAGTTAATGTTGATTGGATTTTTGTGGTTTGTGTTCCGTTATAAAAGGTTGAAGTTGTAAGAGTCTGAGTAACTCCAATAACAGGAGAAAATTCTCCAGCCGATCCAACAGGAAATTTTATAGTATGAACTCTATTAATAAATGGATCTGTTCCATTTACAGTGTAGTTTGTTGCATCAACAGATGTAAATAATGGAGAAATACAATCAACAGTTTGATTAATATCAACAACTGGACTTGTATAGTTTACGTTGTAAGTGTTAGTTACAGTAAAGAAATCTTCACCAATTAGTGTTGTATAAACAATTGTATATATACCTCTTTCAGGTTCTCCATCCAATCCTAACGGAATTAGAATAGTAGTTTGATTGAAGGGAGATACAACACGATCAATATCACAAAGAGCATCAGTAAAGTTTGTATTGTTATATACAATTACTCCGCTTGGAGATGTGATCTTAAAGCTCCCGTTAACATCGGCAAGAGGAATCGATTGTCCTGCGTAATTAGATGTGTCTGTAAATACAAAAACTTTTGTTGAACCAGTAAGGTCCATTGAAGAAGTAAAGCTAATTATTGCCATGAGAATGTTTATTTTCCCCAAATATAATCACTAATTAAGAATGATTACAAATTAGAATGTCATTTTATCTCCCTACTCTCGCTTCCCCTGTTGTCGTATTTCTTGAATAAATTTATAGGAGCAAACTCTCTCTTTGGCACAACAACTGACTTTGATCCAATCACAGCGTACATAGCAGAAACCGTTAAGTCATAGTCTGTCCAATCCTCAACATTAAACTTCGCCCAGTCATTTAGTGTGTCATCAAACAGACAACACCCCATAACATTCGTTGTGCTATTCGTTCCAACATTTTGATACACATACGACTGCAAGTGTTCAACAAGCATCCTTCGAATACCACTCTCAATAGATCCCGTATTAGGAATCCACTTTTCTTTTTGATTCTTCTCAGAATATTCAGAGTGAGTAAACGCTGGTCTATCCATCAAGTAATGACCATAACCTCTATTCCTAAAGTGATTCATACATCCAGGCTTGTTAGACTCACCCAAGATCTCCCATCCATAAAACACACACTGCATCAGCATGTCCTCGTAAAATATTGATGGATCAGATGGTCGTGCCCAATACTGAGAAACAAATATGTTTGACATGTGACCATCAATAATACTAAGCTTTCTAAATCCATGAGATGCAGCCATAGACCGCTTATTAGAAGAGGTGTACTTATGGTCAATTGGATCGGTTGAGAACACTCCCTCGTGTGTGTTTGCTGGAGCCTTTTGTCCGTACTTCGTTGTAAACTTATTCCTGTCGTCCTGGTTAGGCATCCAATATACTAACCACCTTCCGTTTGAGTCTGGCTCAAACACAACCTCAGTATCCCTTACACCATCCTTCCATGTGAAGTTGCCCTTAACAAGCGGATTCTTTGCATTGAATGAATTGTGCTCAAGCTGTTGGTATATCTTATCGATGTCGAATGAGGTCTTGTCGTTTGCAGGATCCCGAAACATTTCATCCTCGGTAAATGGTCGCTGACGAATCTCTTCGAAGTAACCAACAACGTCACCAGACTGCTGAAGCTCTCGCCTAACGCTTTCGTAGTAAGGCTTTGCACCAACTGTAATTAACACACCATCAATCCCCATCACAGGAACCGCTGGAGTTTCTATGATAGACATTCCATACTCATCAATAAATCCCTCCATGCCATCGTAGGCAGGAACAAAGTATTTCCACAGTCCACTTCTTGTTCTTCCAATCTCTGTCTTATCCTTTATACTTGACTTATCCCATATAGCCTTAAACCCTGCACCACCTTTTTTAGCCTCATTAACAGTAGATCCAAAAAGCATCTTACCGACAATTCTCCTTCCAAGTGTAACGCATGTCTTTGCAATGTTGAACCACTTCTCAACAGAAACCTCTTCCCACTTTCCAGTTTCATCAGCTGCCAATATCTTTAACTTAAATCCATCATAGGAGTTCTCCTTTGTGTTCTTCCAGTCAATTGTTGTGTGAAGACTTGTCTCCTTATTGGTAACCCTGTTCTTATATGTAACACGCTGCTGAGGTGTCTTAAACACCAACGACTTCTTAACATCTTCCGCAGACTGCACAAGTGGCTTGAAGAATGGAGGGTAATAAAGAAACCCATGTATAAGCTTCTTGAACATCTCCTCAGCATCACCACCCGTCTTAGAGACAATCCCAAAATGAGAATTAAATGTTCTCCTTGCTTTATTCAGCATGATACTATCACCTCGGAATGAATATCCATCCCTTCGAAGCTTACCATAACACTGCCCAATACACTCAGGATCTGTGTCACATAAAAACCAATGATAGAACCACCTCTTGTCACGATCACGATAGTCTGGATAACCAGAGTCAATCTTAAACCAATTCAGGTAGTGGTAGTGGTCTCCAGTAATGTATGTAGGGGTTCCGTTGTTAAAGAACCACATTCCGTCAGTACACTTCCTGTCCTCCTCAAATGCAAATGCATCTTGAGCCTCAACAGACATCTCGTCCCAATTCTCAGGCAAAGGTGTTCTCGCCCACTTCTGATTCTTGCTAACAAGATTACCACCCAAAATCTGTGTCTTTGGTGGCATCTTAGGCAGCTTAAATATCAACCCCTCATATAGTTCAACTTCTTCCATTTGCGTTCTTTAAAGCGATTTTTTCTGCTAAACCTAACGATTGGTCCTTTAGTAATTTATCAGCCTTCTTTGCCTCCTCTGGAGTTAATAGTCTTCTCAACTCGTCAAGCTTCTTATTAAGGTCAACAGACTCTAACAGATACTTCCATGCACGATCAAACTCTTTCGAATCCTTGTCTGCAAACAGGTCAATCTTTCCAGGAGTTATCTCAACCTCCTCAAGGGCATCCTCTACAAATATTTTTCTTTTTATTGGCTCCTTAATAGT
>Ga0181339_1000250_pt1 | contig 11054 bp, 19 predicted proteins | sample Sp13VDMM110DD_FD_130101 | JGI IMG/M metagenome (GOLD analysis project Ga0181339, IMG submission 130101) | Freshwater viral communities from Lake Michigan, USA - Sp13.VD.MM110.D.D | ecosystem: Environmental > Aquatic > Freshwater > Lake | place: USA: Michigan | collected 2013-04-23 | reverse complement strand
GGCGATCCTCTTGACCTCCTCGGGCGGCGGAGGGACCCACGCGGGCTTGCCAGGCAGATCTGGCAAGAAGCCTCCCGGGCCGCGCTCGGGCTCCGACCAGAACTGGATGCCGGGGTGCGCCTTGACGAAGTCCGCAGGGCTGCCGCCGGATCCGTAGGACCACCCCTGACCCTCATGCAGCTCGCCGTGATGCGAGGAGTTGAAGATGACGTGCGCCGTGACGCTCATCTTCGGGGGCATCGAATCGTCCCACGACTTGGCCCACTGCACGAGGATGAGACCGTAGGCGGGCTGGTGGGGGCGACCGTACTTGTCGGGTGCCCTCCACCAGTAGCGACCCTCGACAGGGGGAACGATGGACATCCACATAGCGACTACTCCTCCGTCGGCATCGCGTCCGGGAACAGCTCGCACAGCTCCACGAGGGCGCGATGCGTTTCCTGGCGCGCCGTCTCGGACGCTCGCTTGAAGATGGAGATCGCCTTGGGCGCCCGCTGCGCATCCCACTCCAGCGGGCCAGCCGCCCTGCTCGTCGCGTAGTAGGTGGTCGCCAGCTGACCGTTGGCGATCGCCGCGGTGGATGCCGAGCACGCGCGGCTCAGCAGCTCGATGGCCAGCGCAGGCGACCGCGCGTCGCTCCTGCCCTCCCACACGTCCTCGCGCATCATCATCGCGCGAGCCGCCTCCAGGGCAGCAGAGGCGTCCTCGCACCAGCGAACGCGCACCGGGAAGATCGCCTCCTCCTTGCGCTCCGCATCGCCGAGGTACTCGCGAGCGTGCCACACGAGGCAGAGGACGGCCGACTGACGGTCCTGCGCATCGAACTCGGTGAGCCGCGCGATGTTCCGGACCTTTGCGGTTGCGGTGGGCTGAGCAGACCCGTCCACCAGGGACACCCTGTCACCGAGCTTCGCGCCGTCGTACCTGCGCCACACCCTGATGTCTTCGGGGAGTGCCTTCGCAGTGTCGATCGAGGTGCCGTAGATCGTGTCCGCTCCGTAGAAGACGTCGATGACCCTGGCCGGCCCTGCCGGGCGCTTGGGGTCTTCGAGGCGCACGACCACGAGCCCGTCGTCCTGCGGGCGCGTCACGACGCCACCTTCGCGACCTTGCCGAGCTTGCCGTTGATGAGCGCGAACTCACAGATCTCGAACCCATCGTCGTCGGTCCCGTCGATGGCGTAGAGGAACCCCGGGTGCTCGCTCATGCCGACGACGAAGCGCCCGTCGATGACCGGCTTGGCCTTGCCGACCGACTCCAGCCACCCCTTCTGGAGCGGCACGGTCCACTTGTCCGACGAGAAGAGCGCGACGTTCGTGCCCGCGGTGACGTTGCTGTCGGGCACGAAGCAGACCTCCTGCCCGAAGTCCGAGCGGCTCATGCCGTGCCGGTAGCGGCCGCACGAGACCATCGCGCGCCGAGCGACCTTGAGCATTTCGGCGTGCTCGGCGTCCCTCTTGTCGACGAGCCCGCAGAACACCTCGCGAACGAGGACGTTCGTGCTGTAGGACGCCCACGCGTCCTTCCAGCCGCCCCACTCCCCGGTCACGTCGGCGCGAGCCGCGACGAGCTTGGGCGCGCCGACCAAGACGAAGGCGATCAGTCCTGCGCACGACCGGCGCAGCATGTTGGGCGCACCGAGCGCCACCGCGGTACCGAGCCGCTTGCCGTCCTCGACGCCCGAGGGGCAATCGCACTCGATCGAACCGTCCTCGAAGAGATGCACCTTGTGGTGCGCGTGGCCCTCGTTGTCGGTGCAGAGGATGCGGGTCTTGGCGATGATCTTCTTGCTCTTCACGTTCGCTCCTTGTCGGCGGTTGTCGCCTCGGCGTTCTTCTGACGATGCTCTTCGACCATGCGTCGCAAGACGTCCAGGTCCATGGCGCGACCTGCGGTCAACGACTGCACGATGCCGTGCTTGTGTGCGTAGCCCACCAGCTGCGTGCGGCCCTCGCGGCGGCCTTCGGACTTCTCTGTCACAGCAGCCCCCTTCGCAGGCTCTTCTCGCCCGAGATGCGCTCGTAGGCGCGCTCGCGCTTGACGAGCTTGGCGTACGCCTCGATCTGTTCCACGAAGAGCACCGTCGACTGGATCGCCGTGTCACGCGTCGTGTCGTACAGGCCGAGCCCCGACGGCACGGGCACGGCCGCGACCCCGTCCACGATGATGCTGCGCAGCGCCTCGCACACCCTGACGGCCAGGAGGTACTCCGCGAAGTTCCACTGCCAGCGCGGCTTGATGCGGGCTCCCTGGACCGCACACGGTGTGAGAGCGGTGGCTGCGTCGAGCTGCACCAGGAGCACCGTCGCCGTCTTCGCGTGGACGGGGTTGAGCTTGAGCAGTTCGAGCACTGCGATGACGTCGGCGGTCGCCTTGGCGCCTGCTGCCCAGGTCGACGCCGACACCGGGTCGAACGGCTTGGGCTCGGAGGGCTTCTTGCGGAGGAGGGGGGCGGGCATCATGCACCTTCCGGGTTGACCACGATCACCCGCGCCCACTCGGGGCACGCAGCGATCGAGCGTTCGTTCGCTTCGATTGCGCAGATGATGACGCGCACGCCAGGGTCGACGTCGGGCCAGGGCGTCTCGCAGTCGGAGCCCAAGATGATCACGTCCGGCCGAGGAGTCATGTCGTCGAGCGCGGCCGCGATGCCCACACGCATGTCCGTGCCGCCTCGACCGCGCATTTCGACGGATCGACCGCTGTGGGCACGCTGCACCCCATGGACGGCCGAGTCGGTCGCGAGGAAGGTCAGGGCCGCACCGAGAGCCATGCAGACGTCCTCGACCACGCCACGGACGAGCGCAAGGGCATGCTCGCTCATGCTGGCGGACGTGTCGCCGATGAAGATGACGTTGGGGACGGGGCGACGCATCGAGGGGAAGACGACGTCGGGGGTCGCCTGCTGACGCCGGGAGGGGCGCTTGTAGTTGTGGGTGACCTTGCCCGAGACGTCGTTGATGGCCCAGCGGCAGGCGCCCGCAAGCTCCTGGTCCCACGGGATGGTCTCGGGGCGCAGGATCTCTTCTGCCCAGGACACCCACGACCCCGGCACCGTGCCGCGGCTCTTCTGGGCCTCCTCACGGATGGCCGCGGCGACGCGCCGCTCGATGTCCTTCCAGTCCGCGTCTTCGACGCCTTCGCCGCCGCCATTCGCCGGGGACGGGTCTTCCCACGGCTGCTGGACGCCGGTCGCGGCAGAACCGCACTTGTGCTTGCGGTTGCGCACGGGGTCGTTGCCGCCACCACCGGGCTTCTTGCCCTTGCGCTGGCCCTGGCCATCGCTCTGTGCCGAGCCACCGTTGCCGCCGTCCTCGTTGCCGTTGCCGCCGTCGCCGTCCTTGAGCTGCTCGGCCAGCTCCTCGGCCTTGTCCATCAGGAGCTGGTAGTAGACCTCCATGACGAGACCGTCCTCGAAGCCGAACGTGCTCGGGTACACCGCGCCGCCCGGCAACGCCTGGATGTCCCGGTGCGTCTTGACCTCCTCGGCGATGTCGTCGTTGATCTCACAGTCGCCGGCCACGTTGGCGACCTGCATCGTGGCCTCGGTCACCCCGAGCGCGTGAAAGCGGTCGTGGTGCTTGCGCAGCTTGTGGCCGATCTCGTGAAGGCAGACCGTCGCGATCTCGTCCACCGTGCAGGCGAGAACGAAGCGGGGGTTGTAGTAGAGGCGCCCCCACTTATCGACGCCCATCGTGGGCACGCCCTCGGACTGGATCGGGATCAGCGCGTAGAGCGCATGCGCGAAGTAGGGGCGCAGGAATGCTGCCTTGGCGCGAGCGGCGCGCACATGGTCTTCCGCAGCCTGGTTCTTGATAGCCATCGTCTCGTCTCCGAGCGCCCGTCTGGGCGCGTCTGTCGAAAGAACCGTAGCGACGGTTCGAGAGGTGTCAAGCCGCTGTTGGCTTCGGGTCGCGGAGTCGCGCAAGGATCTCCTCGCGCTTGCGCTGGCGGAGCTTGTCGAGCGGGCGCTTGAAGCGCGCGAGCATCACGACGCGGTCTGCGGGCACGAAGTTGCTGTTGACGGGGCGCTTGCAGGACACGCACGGGCGATCGTAACCGCGCTCAGTGCCGTCATCGCGCGCGTGCTTGCAGTGGAAGCAGTGGCCCTTCGCTACGATCTCGTCCGGCTCGATGCCAGCGAGCGCGAACAGCATGTCGAGAGTTTGCGGCGTCGTCTGCGGCAGGCTGGTGCTCGCGAACGACCACTTACCGTTGTTCCGGCTCACGTAGCCGCCTTGGTCGTGCCAGCGCATCGCACGCAAGAGCTTCCGCAGCGCCGCGAGCCCCCTGGTCAGCTTCGCTCGGTCTTCACGGAGCGAAGCGACCTGGGTGCGGAGATGGACGATCTGTTCCTTGCTGTCCACCGTCAGCGCTTCGCCGAGAAGTCGATGCCAGCGCGCTCCAGGATCGGCAGGATCTCGTCCAGCTCCTCCGGAAGGTTCCGCTCGACGCCCTTGGGCATGTTGTTCGCCAGGACGCGCGTCGCCGGGATGGCGATGTCGCCCTTGGTCTTGAGGACGCGACCGATCACCTGCCAGCCGCGGTAGTAGCGCTCGATGCGCACCTTCTCGGTCTTGGAGCTGTCGAGGGCAGCCGCAGCGACCGAGTCGAGGGTCGCCATGATCTGGTCCTGGCGCGTCGGAAGCGGCACGCCCGTCGGGTTCGCGAGGTACTCCTCCGGGTCGCGGAGGTCCAGGTCGGTGAACCACTTGGTGAACTCGACCGTCGCACCCTCGCCGACGCAGCCCTTGATGAGCAAGCGCGCGACCGGCGACTTCTTGCCGTGTCCGCACGACTCGGCCGCGGTCAGAAGGTCGGAGACTCGCGACCACATGCGCGGGGACGGCCACGCCTGCCCCTGCTCCTTCGCCGACTTGGGGAGCGCGAGCAGAAGCTCGGGGCGCCGCTGGATGAACGCTGCGAGCAGACCGCGGTTCGCCGCCGCGTTGTCGCGCCAGTTCTTGGGAAGGATCGCGATCTCGGGGCTCGGCCAGCCCGAGATCATGCCCTCGCACCAGTCGGCGGGCGGGAGCGGCCAGTCGATGTGCGTCCAGCGGTTCGAGATGGCGGCGGTCAGATCGTAGCCGCCCTGGACCATCGAGGCCGGATTGCCGGCGGCGACGTGCGACGTCTGCGCGGGGAGCTTCATGTCGCCCGCGTAGCCCCCGTGGATGACGCGGAGAGCAGAGGACTGAGTGGTCGGCGGGGCGGTGTTGAACTCGTCCCAGAACACGACCCCGTGCCCCTTCTCCTTCAGCTCGAACGCCCAGAGCGGCGGGTGCATCGAGACACCGTCGGGCCTCACCACCGGCAACCCACCCTGATCGGACGGCTCGCGAATGGACAGGATGACGGTCCAGATCGGCTCGTTGAGCGCCGGAGCGATCTCTTCGAGGCAGACAGACTTTCCCACACCCGGTGCGCCCCAGAGGAACACCGGGACGCGAGCCTGGATGCAGATCTGGGCGGCGAGCATGTGGTCTTGCACGGTCATGGTCTTCGTTCTCTTTCTGGGCGCCGGGAAGAGCGCCTCGGGGGTCACAGCAGCCTAGCCATCAGGGGCTAGGTGTCAACAACTTTCGACACATCGGTCGAGGAAAACACTTGCGACAAGGGCTCGGCGCGGAGCAACGCCAGGACACCGAGCGCGTGGCGGCAGTGGCGGCTCAGAATGCGAACCCATTCGTTCCGATGCGTGCCGCGGCGGAACTTGTGCGTGGCCACCTGGGTGACGCCGCCGAGCCGTTCTCCCAGGGGCGTGCTGGCGATCTTCGCGGGGTCCACCGGGAGCATCGCGTAGACGTTGGCGTTGATGACGGACGCGCCGGCACCGGTGCTGACCTGGACGAGCACGTGTGGCACGTCGGCGCCGAGCATGGCGAGTGCGCGTTTGCGCGCGTCCTCGCGGTCTACGTGAAGGATGACGGAGACGGAGAGCACCCCGTCGACCGCGACAGCGTGCGCCGCGGTGTGCAAGCTGCGCAAGCTGCGCTTGTGCTCTTCAGGCAAGCGAGTGGGCGCCAGGGCCCAGCCACGAACGTGCTCGTCTGTGGTGGTCATGGGTTGCTGAGTCGGACCAGAGCCTCGATGCGGGAGCGGATGGCGCGGGAGCGGATGGCGCGCTTGATCTCTTCCGTCGCGACCTTGGCGCGCAAGGCCTGAACAGCCCAGCGCGGACCTTCGTAGCGCGTGACGGGGGCGTTGCTGTCGCGCCCGTCTGCCGTCAGAACCTGAACCGTCTGCACCTTGATCCCAGCCGCGGCCAGCGTGACAGCTTCCTCGGTCCTCATGCGCATGCGCTCCCGGGCCAGCTTGTTCTTGCGGCGCCTCTTCGCTGCGGCGGTCCTCAACAGCCGCACGCGCGGCTCCTTGCGGATGGTTGGGTACTCGACGTCGAGCGCCTTGGTGACGAGCTTGAGATGCTTCTTGAGGTCGTCGCGTGCGTTGCGGCGGGCGATGCGTCCCTGGCCATCACCGAGGTGCCGTCGGGCCCGCAGCAGCTCCGTCAGCGCTTGGTCGAGCTTGCTCACGTACGGTCTTCCTGCGGGTCGGCGGCGGCGATGTTGCGCACCTCGCGCTCGACGGCGACCATCACCTGTCGCCACTCTTCCTCGTTGACCTCGCTCGCGTCGCTGTCGCCGAGGTACTCGTCGCGGATGTGCTCGCAGTCGCCCTCGGCGAGGTCGTAGCGGACGAGGTGCTCGCGGGTCGCGCCAGCCTCGACGGCTCCGGTGTAGATGCTGAGAGCGAGGGTCGTGATTGTGGTCGTCATGTCCACCCTGTAACTGGCAGTCGGAGTGTCGGAAGATACATCGGCCCCTGCGCCGTCTGCGCGATCAGTCCGAAGGATCGTCCGCGTGCGTCCTGGTGGATGTGAGGCGTGCCGTGGTACATGCCGGGGGGCAGCCCTCGAAGGCGCCGAAGCGCTCTCCGACGGCGGTGCATCTTCTTGGCGAGCTTGAAGCGCTTGAGGCGCATCTTGCGCTGCTTGCGGTTCACGGGGACCTGCGCTTCCGCCAAGCGTTCCAGCGGACTCGGAGCTTCGCCGCCGCAAGAGTGGCGAACGGGAGCGCGACGATCAGCGCGTTCAGCTCGCCGTGACAGTTGAGGTGGCAGCCCATCAGATCGACTCGATGAAGGCTCGCACCAGGGCAGCCTGCTCGGGGGTCACGTTGATCGGGTAGACGGAGGCGTCGTTCACGGCACGGATGAGGTCAGGGGCGTACCAACCATTCCGACTGCACGCCAGCTTCACGAAGGCACGCCGGGCGGCGGTGTCGGGAATCAGTTCGCGAAGTGCGAGGTGGCCGGGGTGTTCGGTGGTGGTCATGGCTACGTGTCCAGCAGTTCGTGGGGGTCGGGGCACCGCGCAGTGCGCAGCGCGGCGAGGTGCTGCTCGATCGGTGACGGGACGGCCAGGACAGCAGCCAGGACCTCCCCTCGCGTCTTGCCCGAGCGCTTGGCCTCCAGGGCGATGGCCGCGTCGAGCAGCGCGCCCTCCTGCGCCGTGCCGCCGCGGTAGATGCCGGTCTTGAGCCATGCGAGGAGCGCGGCGAGTGCCTTCTTTTCGAGCTTGTTCATGTCGGTCTCCTCCTCAGAACATCAGAGCGCCGGTACCCCAGCCCTCGGCGATCTCGTCCACGACCTTGAGGTCCCTGCGTTCCGCGTTTTCTGCGTTGTCCGAGTCGTCCGCGTCGAGGGCGACCTTGCGCACGCGATCGGGAAACTGCTCGCACAGGCGCTCCACGTCGCGCACGTGCATGAGGATGCACGGCTCATCGTGCGCGCAGAGGACGTCCTCGTGGAGCTTCTCACGGTCCTCGTCGGAGAGGCTGTCGATCGGGTCCGCCTCGTTGGAGACGAACCAGAGCGCGTAGCTCGGCGTCGCTTCGCACGCGTGGACGTGGGTGGCGGCGTCGTAGGCGTACACGCCGTAGATCGCCGTCGTCTGGGCTGCGATCTTCTCGTGCCAGTGCTGGCGCTCGTCGATCTTGATCAGCCGCCAGTCGGCCGGAATGCTGGGGTTGAACCTGTTCACTTGACCTCCTCCTTCCGCGGCGTGTAGTGCCAGCGCTCCAGCCAGCGACGAAGAGCCTCGTCGGCGATCGCGACCGCAGCCTCGGTCGGCCGAGGAGGCGCGACACCGAGCTTCTGCATGGAACCGATCATGGCGGCCTCGTAGATGCGTTCCCAGAACGCGCGCGGCTCGTAACGCTGCTCCTCCGGGACGCTGGCGAGAAGGTCCCGGGTCTCCCACCAGTTCACTTCGCCACCTTCGCGAGGTACTTGGCGGCCGCCTCTTCGAGGTCCAGGCGACGGTCGATGCCCTTGGTCTCGCCCACGCGAGCGATGGCGAGGAAGACGTCGTACGCCTTGGTGTTCTCGATGGTGCTCAGGGGCCCCTCCCACTCCGCGGTGTCGTGCGGGAGAGCCACGCTCGCGCGGTCGGCGAGGTTGCGGAGCACCTCGCGAGCGTCGGCGATCGAGAGCCCGTACGAGCGGAGCTTGTCGGCCTCGGCGACGATGTCGGAGATCGCGAGGTCGACCGCCTTGATGATCTGGGCGCGAAGCGTCCGGGCCCCTGCCAGAGCCTCGGGCAGTGCCTCTCGGAACCCCTCGACCAGCTTGTCGCTCGATCCGAGGTGCCTCATGCGCAGCCCTGCGACGCGCCGCGCCGAGAGGCCGGCCCTGCGCAGGTAGACGGCGGGAGCCAGCTGCACGGCGCGGTTGCCCACCTCACCGTTGGTGTAGTCGATGGCCAGCTCGGCCACCTCGTCACCGGGCAGGTCGAACGACTCCCCCGGGATGGTGAGGCGCATGAGCGTAGTGAGCCCCGTGGCGACCACGCGAGCCGAGAGGTCGTGCATCCCGGCTGCATCGAGCCCGGTTCGCAGCTGCGGCAGAACGACCGAGTCATCGAACGTCGCGTAGCGCTGACTGAGGATCGCCCGCACCTCGTCCTCGCCCGCGAGGCGGATGAGCGCGGGCCCTTCCGACTTGTTGAGCATGCCCCAGTTGAGGGCGGGCACGGTGTACCGCGCGGGGATCGAGCGCAGGTACTTGCTCGGCGCCTTGGCACGCTCGCAGAGGTGCCCGAACGCGGTCATGCGCAGGTAGAGCACGTCGTTGCCTCGCGCGATGCACGCGAAGCCGCCCGCGACTCCGAAGAGCCAGCGGTCGAGATCTTCGACCTTGCGGTCCGAGCGCTCGCCGTCCTGCTCGTGCTCGTGCAGGATGTGCGAGATCGCCTCGTCCAGCGAACCGAAGGGCAGGTTGTCGTTGGACACGCGGTCGTACCATGCGTCCTCCTGGTCACCGTGGACGACGATGGGCACGTCGCGAACGTCCATGTCTCGGACGGGGATGGTCGTGTCGGGCGCGTCGTTCGCCTGGGTCTCGCTGAGCATCGTTCTCTCCTGTGCGCCGTGTGTGGCGCGTCTGTCGAAAGTACAGTAAGGACCCCGGGGGCACTGTCAAGGGTCTGTCGAAAGAACCCGGTCGCGCTTGAGCTGGTTTCGTTCGAGGATCGGTCCTCTCCAGCCTCCCGGCGCGAGCAGTCGGAGCAGCCAGATCAGGGCCCGCACCCAGCACTCGCCCTCGCGGCCCATCTGCATGCGTGCGTAGCGAATCTCGGCGTCCGAAACGCCGCGGAGCTTGCGTCTACGCGCAGCCGGCTTGCCTTTCGCGAGCAGGCGCTCGCCAGAGGCCCCAGCCGCACGCGCGTGCTCGGCGTACATCCAGGCGCGTCGGGCTGCCACGGGCATCCCGTCGGGCACCCGCCGCTCGCTGACGCTTCCGGCGCCGACGCGGTTCCAGCACACGCCGTACGTCTTGCGAAGAAGCGCGTTGGTGGCGCGGCGCCTCATTCGAGTCCCGGCGGCTCCATGGCGTTCAGCTCCTCCCAGGTGATGCTCGGGACCGTCCACCACTCGGGGAACTCGACGGGGGTACCGTCAGAGATGTAGCTCGGACCGTCGAGCCAGAGGCCCGTGAGAGTCTCGCCGGTGCGAGGGCAGCACGGTGTCCAGCCGATGGCCTCGACCGTGTAGTACGTGTCGACGATGCTGACAGAAGACTCGCCGAGTGCGACGCGGCGGACCTCGAAGCTGCCGGGCAGAGCGCCGGGCCCCACGATCGCGTAGTTGTCCGTTGTCGTGTCGTGGCGCAAGAAGTCTTCCTGCTTCGCGCCGCAGATCCGCACCACGCCCTCGGTCTCGATCTCGTGCGAGTCGCCATGTGCGTACCCGTACAGACGGCTCGGAGCCACGGTACACAGGCGCAGCCGCGCGCGGTGCTCCCACGCAGCGAGGACTCCTGACGCTTCGTTGTTGTCCAGGTTCCAGTTGATCACGATGTCACCTCGTCCTCGCTGACGTGCTCGTCGCGCCCACCGACGCGCTTGTGGGTGACCGGCTCGTCGCTGGGGTCGGCCCGGTGAGCGGTCGGCATCGTCCCGTCGGCGCACTCGATCGTGATCCAGACCGCGAAGCGGGCCTGCGCAGACGCCTCTGCCTCCTCGCGAGTCGCGAAGCGCTGGCCGTTGCCGTCCCACTGACCGGAGATCAGGAACATGGGCCTGTAGGAAGTCGCCTCGCTCTCCTCGCGCGCCCTCGCGAGCTTCGCAAGGTCCACGTCGCACGACGTGCCGTCCTCGCACTCGACCACCACAAGGGTGTGTCCACCGTGGAGCCCGTCGCCCCCGTTTGCCGGCTCGCCGTTCGTGAGCATCACCGCAGAGGCGAGCGCAGCAGCCTCCTCGGGCGACTCGACGCAGCAATCGTAGCTCCACGTCACCGTGTACTGCCTGAGCTTCTTGGTCATCGTGACTCCTGGTGTGTCGAAAGCAACTCGGCCTCGGTCGGTGTCAAGCGCTCAGAAGCGGTGGGCGTTCTTGCGGACCTGAGCGATCTCGTTCTCGACGTCGCGCGCGGCGCCGGCTCGAACTTCGCGCGCTTCACGTTCCGCGGCGCGCTTGGGCAGATACGGCTGCCTCTCTCGACCGTCGACCACCACGGCATACGCGTCGACAATGCGCCCCATCGGGCCGACCT
>Ga0181339_1000249_pt1 | contig 11110 bp, 10 predicted proteins | sample Sp13VDMM110DD_FD_130101 | JGI IMG/M metagenome (GOLD analysis project Ga0181339, IMG submission 130101) | Freshwater viral communities from Lake Michigan, USA - Sp13.VD.MM110.D.D | ecosystem: Environmental > Aquatic > Freshwater > Lake | place: USA: Michigan | collected 2013-04-23 | reverse complement strand
GGCACGGGCTGGGCCAGCTTCTCGGTGTACAGGCGCGTCATCAGTGTACTGGCGGCGTCGTGCACCTCGGCCGAGCGCGTGCGGTCTTCGCGGTACTCGGGGCTCAGTTCGCGCGCAATGTCGGTGTTGATGATCTGGCCGCCGTTGCTCTCAGGCAGCGCGTCGTATTCCTTGACCGTGGAGGCGAAGTCGTTTTCCACCCGGGCCATCAGCTTGGCGCCGATGTCCTGGTCGAGCACCCCACCCGACTGGCCCTGTGCGTTGACCTTGTAGGGCAGCGCCTGGTACATCTGTGCAGGCGTCATGCCGGTGCGGCTGGACATGACGGTGTAGAAGTCGCGCACCAGGGTGGCGTACTTGCCGGTGACGTCCGAGCTGAAACGGCCAGCGGCGTCGAGCTGCTGCTTGATGTTCTCGCGCACGGCTTCAGCCTCTGCGGAGAATTGCGCACTGTCGGCCGACGCTTGCATCACGCGCGTGGCTTCGCTCTGCAGGAATTCCTGGGCCTGCTCTTGGGCTTGCTCTGCCTCGAACGGGCTGAGGCCGTCAGCGGTGGCGCGGATGTGTGGCACCAGTGCCTGCTCCAGTGGGCTGCCGGGCACGGCTGACACCAGCTCGCCAATCGGGATCTCCACCGGGGCGTTCATGCCTGCGGCGTCGGCCAGTTGCGCGCGCACCGATGGCAGGAGCTGGTCCAGTTGCTCGTCAGTGACGCCTGCCTGTTGCAGTGTCTGCATCAGCACCTGGCCGTCAACGAATACCGACTTGGGTGCACCGTCGTGCTCCTCGGCTGCAGCCTGCACCACTTCGCGGAATGTCGTAGGGTCACGCTCGCGCAGCTTGGACCCTGCCGCGGTGGCCATGATCTCCTGCAGTGCTTGGGCTTTCTGTTGGGTTTCTTGGTACTCGCGCGCCTGCTGCTCTTGGGCCTTGCCTACGGCCACGCTGGCAGCGCCCATGGTGCCGGCCTGCACCAGTGTGCCAAGCAGCGTCTGGTAGGCGGCACTTGGCCGCTCGCTCAGGTACTCGCCCCAGGTCTTGTTCGGGTTGGCGACGGCGGTGTCAACGGCATCCTGCAACAGGGTTGCCAGTTGCTCGGTCGGCAGGTCCTTGGCCAAGTAGCTTTTCAGGAAGTCGCCCACGCCAGCGCGGCCCAGCTTCTCGGACAGCACGCGCATGGGCAGCAGCTCGGTGCCGACCTCGATGGCTGCCTCGGCAGCGCTGCCGCCCAGAGACTCCAAGGGCGTGCCACCGCGCGTGCGGTACTTGCCGTAGGCGTCGGCCTGTGTCTCGGCGCCAAGGATCGACAGCCCTGCCGCAGGGTTGCGGGTCAGGACGGTGGCGACCAGGCTGGTCAGGTTCTGCGCAGTGCTGACGGCGCCACCGTACAGCCCTTGGCCGGTGGTGGTCTCGAACTCCGGTGTGGTGAACTTGCTGGCACCCTGTGCTCGGGCCAGCTTGCGCTGCGCGTCGGCCATCTGCACGGGGTCGCGCTTGAGGATGCCCAGCGCCTCAAACATGTCGCCCATCTGCATGCGCGAGCCTTCGCGCACAGCGTCGAAGCGCTGGGGGATGGCTTGCGCGATGCCCTTGACGATGTTCTCGATGGTGGGGGCCACGCCTTCGGGCGCCTGCACGACGCCGTATTTCACGTCCTCCATGTCCTGCTTCGTCATCAGGTCGAAGCGCTGGGCCGTGTTGTTGTAGGCCGCCTTGGAGTCGAAAGGCTTGACGCGCTGGCTACCTGTCATGAACTCGCGCAGCCCCCGCTCGATCTTGGTCAGGTTGAACCCGTCGTCGCTGGCGGCCGAGGCGATGTACTGGTCGGCGTACGCACGGCGCACAGCCGGCGTGTCAGCGGTCAGCTTGTCCAGGTCATCGACCAGCGCGGTGCGCTCCACCTCTTGCATGTTGCGCTCGGCCACCATCGCAGGCACGCCGGTCTTGCGCCCCAGCGCTGCAGCCTTGGCCACCTGGTCGGGGTTCTTGCCGGCCGCACCCATGACGCTGGACCGGAGCTGCGTGTCCTGCGCACCGAACACCGCGTCGGCCGCTGCACCGTATTTGCTGGTGCTGACGGGCGTTGCCGGTTGCTCCTGTGCAGTGTCTTCGCTGAACAGTTGGTCGGCGGCGTCGGAGTATTTCGTCATTTATTGGCTGCTCGGTACAGGTCGAGGATCGTGGCATTGGTGACTGGTTTGCCGCGCTTCTTGAGCTCGGCGATGATCTCGTCGCGGTCGGCCTTGGGCACGGTGTCCTCAACGAATTTGGCGCGCTCTTTCTCGGGCACTTCAAAGTACGACTTGCTGGAGCCGAACCAGCCTCCGTCGTTCTGCATGCTCATGCGGTCGAGAATCTTCTGGCGCTCGTCGAAGTTGGGTTCGCGCTTGTTGGCTTTCTTGAACTCGTTGAACTCGTTGTAGGCCGAGCTCTGGAATGCACCCTTCTTTTCGTCCTTGAGGCGCAGAGATGTGACGTAGGTGCCCATCTGCTGCTCGGTGCTCGCCACCTCGCCTGACTCTTTCGGGTCGCGCAGTTTGGCCTGGCGGTCGATCAGCTTCTCCATGTCACCGCGCGAGAGCTTGTCCTGCAGCGCAGAAATACGCACGCCCAGGAACTGGTCCTTGGGCATGTTCATGAGGTCGTCGTACACGCGGTAATCGGTCTTGATCGAGCGGCCTTCGGACTCGGTCAGGCGGCGCTTGCGCTCAGCTTCGTAGTACTGGTTGACCTGTACACGCTCTTTACCGTCCATCCGTTCGAGGGTGGCCTTGGGCAGTTTGCCAGCGGGCGTGCCGTTGGCAACCAGCTGCCAGACCTGGTCCGACGCTGCTTTCTCGCGCTCACGCGAGGCGATTTCTTTCTCGGCAACCAGGTCTTTTATGCCGGTAATGGTGAGCTTGCGCTCCTCTGGGTCGGCGATCTTGCTGGCCTTTTCCATCTGCTGCTCGAACGGCAGCGACGCCATGCTCGCCACGTTGGTGGTGGCCTTCTGCTCGGTCACACCTTTGTCGATGATTTTCTCGATGCGCGCGTGGTTCTGGCTGTCGATCTCACCACGGTGTGCTTCGTAGTATTTCTTGGCCGCCTCGGGGTTGGCATCGACCATGGAGGTCAGGGCCTGTGTGTGCAGTGTGTTGGTCCACTTCTGCTGCTCGGCGGTCATCTGTTCTGCGGTCCAGCCGCGCGTGACACCGAACACGTTGACGGCCGCCTGCAACTTGCCCTTGGCAGTCTCCAGTACGGCAGGGTCGCCAGCGGTGATCGCGCGCTGGATCTCCTGGCCCTGCACGGCGTTGAACGATTCGGCCTGCGCGCGGTCCTCCTCGGCAAACTGGAATTTGCCCATGGAGTCCAGCGACTGCATGCGCGCACGGCTCAGGCTCTTGGAGACCAGTTGCTTGACACGGGGGCTCATGTCCTGCCCGAACTTCTCTTCGCTCTTGGCCCACCAGCCATCAACGTCGGCGGTCACGTCCTTGGCGTTGGCCCCGCGGCGTGTCTTGCGCAGGTCCTGCTCGAAGGTCTGGTAATCGGACAGCACCGCTGTCTCAACGCGGAACGCTTCGTCCAGGTCGCGTCGGTCTTGCGTGCGCTGCATCGCGTCAGACGCTTGGCCTAGTGCCTGCCCTGCTGCGGCCATGCTGCGCGCTTGCGCACCGCCCAGCACGTCAACGTCGGCGCGGCTCTGGTCCTCGCCACCGCGCAAGCCTTGGCGCTGAACCTGGGGCGCGTCGTAAATCGGTACGGTTGGCATGCTTAATACCCCCGCTGTCCACGAACGCCGGCACGGGGGTCGTAATCTGCCGCAGGCACGGACTTTTTGCCCCACTTGTCAGCCACACTGGCTGCGCTGCCCAGCATGGATGTGCCAGCGGACAGCCAAGGGCTCTCGGCGTCGGACTTGCGCTGCGACCAGTCGGCCTGCGTCGTGTAGTTGCTGGCTTGCTGCTTGTAGCCCCATGCCTCTTGGTTGCCGTTCTCGATGGTGGTGCGCTGATCCTGCAGCCCGTAGTAGTCCGTCTGGTCGAGCACGGCCTGGGGGCTGCCCATGCCGAGGTCCAGGCCGTTGGCTGCGAGCGCTGCCTTTTGCTTGCCGCGCGTGTCTGCCGTGCGACGCCCGATGTCCATGGCTTGCGTGGTGGCGCGGTCTTCTGCTTCCGAGGCTTTCCAGCCTGCCACCTTGGCGTTGTTGCGCGCGACGGCGGCATCGTATTGGCCGGCTTGTTTGCGTGCCTCGCTACCCTGGTAGGCCCCGACGCCCGTGGCAACCATACTTGCCACCGCTAATGCTACTGGTCCACACATGGTCTACCTCTCAATATGAAACTGGTGGAAAGGCAAACCCAGTGCGCCGTAGGGCTCGGGCTTCGCCATCTGATAGCCAAGGCGTTGTAGCCACGCAACGCTTTTGCGGTTGCGCTGGTCAACGTGGTTGGTCAGGACGGCGAAGTGCTCAAGCATCTGCGCAGTGTAGAGTTGGCCCACAGAGATAAACGCCCGTAGATGCTCATTGAGCCGAGGGGTGCCGACCAGCCACGGGCAGCCGGTGTTGTATAAAAGCGACACAGTGCCGACGCCCTGCACGCCCACCGGCTCGCCGTAGGCGTTGACCCACACCACCGCGTCGAGACTGCCGCGCACGGCCAGGTCGATGCGGTGCCGAAAGTCCTTGCTCCCGGACGAGGCATAAAGCTCTGCGGCGTCCGTCGCACGTAGGTTGTCAGCTATGTATTCGATAGCATCTGGCGTTACGTCGACGGTCTCAAGGTTGCCGAATACCTGGCGGGTGAAAACGTTATGCACTGATCAACACTTTCAAGGCGATGGACGAGATGGTCATGGCGGTGGGTGTGTCGCTGCGCACGCAGAGCTGCGCGTCGTCGGAGATGTCCGGGTCGATCAGGATGTCCACCGTGCGGTTGATAAGGCGGGGCGGCGAGTCATAGGGCTCGTTGGTGCGCGCTGGCACTTCGCGCAGGCTCTCGAACGACGGGCCCGCCTTGAGCAGCCCAGTCTGGTACGCGCGCAGGTAGGCGTAGCTGACACTCTTGGTCGTGCCCTGCCCGCCAGCGGGTGCACCTTCAACCGACAGCGGCAGGAGCTGCATGTCGCTCTCGTAGTGCAGACCAATATGCACCTTGCTGGCCGCCGTAGGTAGCGTCACTTGGCCACCGGTGACGGTCAGGTCTGTGACCACCGCGCCGTCGGCCAGGGCCACCACGCTTTCACCCTCCAGGTGGGCGAGCCCCGTGATTACTGTGGCGGCTGCTCCTGAATACGTAGCACCAGCGTCGACAAAGAACTGGTCGGCCTGCGTGGCGAACTGGCGGCTGGCCAAACGCTCGATGTGCCGCACGCTGGCCCCGTTGATGGTGCGCAGGACCACGGCATAGAGCACGTCCTCGTTGTTCTCGGTGACGGTGCACACGCTTTCAAACGAGCCGTCGGTGTCGTGACGGCACCAGCCGAACACCTGATGCTCTGGCACGTAGGTCATGCTCAGGAGCGCACCGTCGCTGCGCACAGCCCAGTACACCTGGTCTGGACTCTTGGCGAACGCCGCGTCGACGATGGTGTAGCCCATGAACAGGTGAGGCGCCATGATCGAGCGGTCGTCGGACGTGTAGGACTGGGCCTCCCAGGAGTAGTTAACGTCGCGCACCTTGCGCCCGTTGGTCTCCACGTACAGGCAGCTATTGCCCGTAAGCGCGGGGGTGACGATGCTTGCCCCATAGGTGGTCTGCATCTTTGGCCGCACGGCGGCCGGCAGCAGCGCGCCGTCGGACGCCACGCGCCACACACCGTTGACCGTGAAAGCCATCAGGTCGTTGAGCGGCGCGAGGTGTCGTATCGCGTTCTGCTCGGTGGCCTTGATCGTGAAGCTGATGGCATCCTCTGAGCTGCTGGGGACCGTCACCGCCAGGTTAGTCTCGGTCGCCGTGCGGGTCATGTAGATGCCCTGCGGGTTGTTGGCCGTGCCGCCAAACACCCGGCGCTGCTCGTTGTACGTGACGGCCACCGGGTAGTTGCCGGCCGTGTCCAGCCGGATCACGGTGGTGGGCGGGCTGCGCGAGTAGTCCGGGGTGATGTTGTCGTCGACCAGGTTGAGCCCCACGGTCTCACCCATGAAACCGTACAGGCGCCCGGTGGTGCCGACGGTCTTGTAAACCCGGTAGCTGGGGTTGGAGAGCCCGGCCGGTGCGGTCCAGCTCACAGTGATGGCATTGCCTGCGACGCTGAGATCCATGGCCGCGGTGACGGCCGAGGTGGGCAGTGACTCCTCGTAGCCGTCCTCCGACACCGCCGTGACTTTGTAGAAGTAGTTTTTAGGCGTGCCCCCGCCAGGGCCGCCAGTGGCTGCGCCCGGGACGGTGGGGGCTGGTGGAGAGCTGCCCAGCACTGGGGCCGTCAGCGTCCAGCGGGTGGCGCCAAGGCGACGCAGTTCGCGCATGGACGTGCCTGCGCACGTCAAGGTGATCACGTCGTTCGACTGCGCGTAACGGATGTTGAACAGATCGCTCTCTGTGTAGGGCGTCGGGATCTGGTAGGCAGCGCTCGGCAGCGCGTACCAGTAGGTGACGTTGGGTGGTGCGTTGCCGGTGGTGGGCGCGACGCAGTAGTAATTCGTGCCGCCGCTGCTGATCAGGTCGCCGAGCACGTAGGCCGTGGCGCCGTTGTACGCCGCTGGGCTGCCGGCCAGGAGCGTGGCGCCCAGCGTGTGAAAGCGCAGGTACAGGTGGCCGAACTCCAGCACCATGGTCTGGTCGGCACTGAACGCGAAGCGGATGATCCGCACGCGCTTGGTGGAGTCACCGGCCGCGCGCACGTAGCCGAACCCAGGGCGCTTGGTGAATGGGCCGTGAGGTAGCACGATGCCGTTGCGGCCCAGCGCCAGGCCCGTCTGGAATTTCACATTGTCCAGACGGCCGTACATCTCGGGCGTGATCTCGCCCCCCGCAAAGGAACGCAGTAGGGTTTTAGCTGATGGCATAGCCTGATCCGTATTGGTAGGGGTCGTTCGACGGTGTGGTGCTGCCGGCCGAGCCGTTGCGTGCGCTCAAGGCCGAGGGGTAGAACGAGGTGGGCAGGCTCTGTTTGTTGGCGTCGTTCGCCACCGCGCCGCGCACCGAGGCTTGTGCCAGGTTGCGCAGGCCCTGCTTGGCGTTGACGCCCTCAGTGCCTTTGAGGATCGGCCCGGCCAGATACGACGCCAGCATCAGGGCCAGCGTGTCCTCGAAGGCTGCGCTGAACTTGGTGGGGTCGCTGATGGGCTGGGTGTAGAGCAGCGAGGCGTCGGCCTGGTTGCTGTAGATCACATCCCCCTCGGCCAGGAAGTCGGCGCTGTCCTGCTCGTACTTCGAGGCGTCACCCGTGAGTATGGCCCGGGGGACAAGGCAGTCCGACGGCTTCTGGTAAGCGTAGGACCACACCTCGCTGTCGTTGGTGACGAGCAGCGCCAGGGCGCGACGCTTGCGCGCGAACGTCCAGTCGGCTGCCTCCAGCGACAGCTTCAGCGCGATGGGGTAGAAGGTGGCGCAGTAGTCAGCCTCCGCGGAGCCGTCAGGGGGATCAATCGACGCCACGCGGCGTGCGTTTCCCAGGTGGCTCAATGCCACGTTGCAAGTGTCGACGATAGAGCCCATGGCGATCTCCTGAAAATAAAAAGGGGCTGGGGGTTAACCCAGCCCCTTCGGGGTTGCTTCGCTAGGGTTTAGCCCAGCTCGGCTTCAGGCTTCACAGCCTTGGACTTTGCCGCTGGCTTCGCGGCGACGAGGTTGCCCTCTTCGTCGCAAGCTGCCAGCGCCTTGCCCGGGCGCATGCCGCCTTTGTCCACATCGGTGTTGATGTCGACGAGCTCGCCGGGTTGGCACAGCTTCTGGCCGATGAACGAAGTTTCCAATACTTTGAACCAAGACATGGTGCTGCTCCGTTAGGTGATGGTGTAGCCGACAGGGTAGTTCTTGCCGATGTCCTGGAAGGACAGGGCATGGATGCCTGCGGTGAACTTGCCGGCCGTGGCGTTGGAGCCACCAATCGTGTAGCGCAGACCAAGGTAGCGCTGGCCGATGGGTTGGGCCAGCAACACCGAGCGAGGCACCAGGGCTTCAATCGGGCGGCGGCCTGCGGTGAGCTGAGCGATCAGCAGCGCACCGGTAGAGCTGATGACGGTAGGAGAGCTCAAGTCGGCGGCAGCCGAAGTGATGGTCTCAATCGTCACCGAGGTGGCAGTGGCGAAAGACTCGTCCACTGTGACCGAGAACGCCAGCTCTTCACCGGCACCCACGTCACGGGCTTGGGACAGGTCAATCGTGTTGGTCGACACGGCGGTGGCCGTGACGGCCTGCGCGTTCGAGACAAGGTTTTGTGCGTCGAGATACATGGTGCTTACTCCTTAAACCACACGGGCTTCAGTGTTGAGCAACTGGTCGACCTTGCGCACCGGGATGCCCAGGAAGTTCAATTGCTTGGCGGGTTGACCAAATTGGTTCAACGCATCTTGAATGCTCAGCGCGCTGGTGCTCTTTTGCAGTGCCATGATGCGCATCAACGAGGAAACGGTGCGGTTGCCGTAGAAGGCAGCGCGACCCATGTTCAGGTTGGGGATGCGGTCAATGGCGCGAGACATCATCTTGACCAGCTCGGTTGACGCGGAGGCTGCTTGCGTGCCGGTCAGGCCCGCCAGGTCGGACACGTCGATGTTGCAGATGCGGACCACGTAGCGCCAGTCTTTCACGACCAGGCCGTTCTCCCACTGGTACAAAGTGCGCAGGGCTTGGTAGTAGTTGCCGTTGGCGTCGGGCACAGACTCTTCGCCCAGGTCCTTGTGCTTCAGGCCAGCCTGAGCACCCTTGGGGAATGGGCAGAAAACCGTGTTCTCGCCCCACACCACCAGGTACACCGAGGTGTTGTCGGAGCCAGTGCCGCCAGCGTCCAGAATGTTCTGGGAGTTGCCGGCGCCGGAGATGGTGCCGTAACGGGTAGCCAAGCCCAGATAGGTCTTGGGGTCCACGCCGGGGTTGCCGTAGAACATCGTGGTGGCTTGCAGTTGGTTCATCGCTTCGATGAATGCTGCGTCTTCGCTCAAGCGGAAGGACGCCTTGTTGCCGTTCAGTTCGGCCAGCTTCACGTCGATGTGAGAGCGGGCTTCCATCAGGCCACAGGCTTCGTCCACTTGCGCAGTGGTCGACTTGGAAGCCGGCACACCAGCGTTGAGCAGGCGCCAGTACACGGTCGGCAGACCGGTGCGGATCACGACGCGGTGGCCGGTGGGCAGATTGCCCTCGACAAACACGGCGTCTTCGAGGATGTCGTTGGTCTGCGAGAGCAGTTCAGCGACGGCGGGGACGTTACCGTCCGGGTCCAGGCGTTTAGCCCAATCGACCAGTGTGAGCTGGCCAGCAGCAAGAGTTGCCATAGTGAGACTCCTAAGTTCAGTTCATGTTGGGGTACATGCGTTTCTCCATCGGCAGATCCGCGCCTGCAGCACTGCGTGCCCCAGCTTTCACGAAGCCGTCTTCGGAAATAGCCTTACCTGCTTTGAAGGCAAAGCGGATCAGCTCCGGGTGGTTGCCCAACCCGCTGCTGTTCAGCATTGACTTCAGCTCCGGTGAGCCAAAGGTGTCGATGGCCTTCTGCGCAACGGCAAGGTTCTGCTGGAGGTTATCGCCCCCAAACTCCTTATCCGTCTTGCTTGACTCAGCCCAACCTTTCACTGTCTCGGCGTTACGCTCGGCCTGCTTCTGTTGCATTTTTACTGCAATGTCAACAACCTTTTGCGCAGCATCCGCTGGCAGCTTCAGTTCCTTGGCCAGCGCGGTGAATTCGTTGGTGGCGTCACCATCGAGCTCAACGCCCTCGGGTGCTTGGAATTCGTACTTGACCTCTGCCGCAGCAGTGGCCTCGTCCGCTTTCCCCTCGCCTTCCTTGGCTGCGTCCGCTACGCCAGGGGCGTCAGCAGGTTTGGCCTCGGTGGCAGCAGGTGCGCCCTCGGTCAAAAGCGACGCGTCCGAAGGCGCGGCGCCAGTGTTTGTGGTTGATGCCTCGGCGGGGTTGGGTGTACCGCCAGCTGCTTCAGTCGTCATTTCTTGCTCCCGCTCTCTGTGAGCATTTCCATATACCGCTCCGGTGCCAGGCCGATGATCTCGGCTTGAAGCATCAGGCCCATGTTGCGCTGGCCTTCGTTGAAGGCCATCACGCTACCGGAGTTGGAAAAGCTGGTGCGATTCACACCAGCCTTTTCCAAAATCCACCACGAAAGACGACGGCCCCGGGGGCTGGACATCAACCACTTGATGTCGTCTTCGTGGGTCTTCGCACGGTTCTCGGCTTCTGCCTTTTGCCGTGTGTTTGCTGCGTCGTCGTCTTCGTACTGCATGTTGCCCGCGATGGTATTGCGCTCGGGTTAAGTTATGCGCCCGGGGGTGGTTTGCGATCCCCGTGCGGAGGGGATGGGTGGGGTTAGATCAGGTAGCTCACTCCACCGATAACGCACGCAAGCTGTCCATTTGGCGCTACTCGATTGATCTGCGTAATCGTGGAACCGTTGATGATCGAGGCCCACCGTGACCACTCTGCGTTACATGCCGGGTCCTTCTGCCACGACATGTTCCCGCTGTACGCGTAGAACGCACAGCGATCCATGCCCATGACAACGTGCATCAGCGCGTACCGAATAATCGCAGCCATCCTCGCGGCGGCTGGGCCGACATAAGCCACAAACTCTGGGGTGATGTAGCCATACTCAGATGACCAGACCCGCATGGCAGTGATGCTGTTTGAGATCTTAATTGCATCAATGAGCGACTTCACCCCATCCAGGTTTGCAAGGTTGTTTGTGCCGCTGTGGTCGTAGGTGTGTACTGACAAAATATCAACCCACTGCCTACCAAAGCCGCCGTTGTTGTCGCTCGCGGCCAAAAAGTAGTCCGTGATGTTCACGCCGGAGTTACTTGTGCCAGGGGCCAATCCGTCCACAAATGTCACACCAGTGGCCCCAACGCCCATGATCTTCACGGACGGTTTAACTGCCTTCGCGGCCAAGTTGATCGTGCGAGCCATTTCTGCCAGTTTGGCGGGTGTGCCGCTGAAATACGGAACAGCATTGGTC
>Ga0181339_1000246_pt1 | contig 11190 bp, 17 predicted proteins | sample Sp13VDMM110DD_FD_130101 | JGI IMG/M metagenome (GOLD analysis project Ga0181339, IMG submission 130101) | Freshwater viral communities from Lake Michigan, USA - Sp13.VD.MM110.D.D | ecosystem: Environmental > Aquatic > Freshwater > Lake | place: USA: Michigan | collected 2013-04-23 | reverse complement strand
GGCGCGGTACGCCGAACGGCGGGCAGAATCCGCCGGTTGATACGTGGGGGCTTTTCTGATGCCGCAAGAATATAACCCCAATCTGATGTACGAGACGTTCAACGCTCTGCAAGGCATCCGTCAGGCGGGCGCTCGCCGTCAGGCCGGTAACGCGCTGGCGTCGGGCAATCGGGCGGGTGCTGCGAATATCCTTGGCGCTGCCGGTGATCTGCAAAGCCAACGCACCTTGCAAAGCGATATGACCCGTGACGCTGATGCAGCGCGTGAGCGTGAGCAAGAAGAAATGAACGCGCGCAAGGCGTTTGTTTTGCAAGGGTTGGATGCGCTTGAGCGTGTCGCCCTTTCCGGTGGCCCTCCTGAGCAAGTCCAAGAGGTCTGGACGACGCAGCTTCGCCCTGTCATGGCTTCGATGGGGATGGACGAAGACGCGCTTCGCCAACTCGATGAGGCTGACAAAAGCCCCGCGTCGCTGCAAGCGTTTCGATCTGCATTTGGCGGGACAAACCCTGAGCCTTGGGCAAACGATCAGCGCATGGGCAACGTCATTGCGCGTCCTGACCGCATCACGGGCCAATACGCGCCGGTCTATACCGCGCCGGAAACCCCGAACGTCCCGACAGGGTGGGAGTTGCTTCATGATGGGAGCATTCAGCCGCGACGCGGGCTTGTCGAAGGCCAAGGCCGTCTAGCCGCTGCGGGCCGCGCGCCTCCCCGTCCTCGCGTTGGCGGTTCTGCCCGTCCGGGTTCTAGCGGTGCTGCGGCTCCGGCTGGTCCTGCTCGTCGTCCGTGGGAGCGTTACTAAATGGCGCAGCAAGAGGCTCCCGAAGTCGGCGCGGTTATCGACGGATACCGCTTCAAGGGTGGCGACCCCAAGCAAGAGGCGTCATGGGAGCAAACTGAGCCGCTTCCGGCCCCTGAGTACGGTCAAGGCGCAATGCGTCTGCCAAACGGCGCTGTAGTCCGCTACGGCCCGCGCGGCGGCATGGATACGATTGTCTCTGCTGCTCAAGCGGCGGCGGCTGGAAACGGTGCGGAATCGTCTCCGATGGTGGGGGCGGACGCTCGCGCACGGTTTATGATTAACCTTGGTCCGCTCCAAGCCGCGCAAGACAACATGGAGCGTATGGACCGCGAGGGTTACAACCCGTCGAGCTTCCAGAACGCGGGCGCTGCTGCGCTAGAGGCTGTTCCTTTTGACGCGGGATTTGCCGCTCGCATTGCTGGTGGCGAGGACTACAATGCTTACAACCAAGCGGCCAAGACGTTTGAGGCGGCTATCCTGCCGATCATGTCTGGCGCTGCGGTAACTCCTACTGAAGCGCAGCGCCTGATCCGCGCGGCTCTTCCGCAGCCCGGCGACAGCCCCGAAGTTTTGGCTCAAAAGTCCGAACAACGCCGGATGATGATTAACGCGGTGGCACAAGGCATTGGCCAAGCCGCGCCTTACGATCCTAACGACCCAAACAACCTTCGCATTCGCGACCTTCTGCCGGACGAAACCCCGGAAGCCCTTGCTGCAAGTGGTCGCGTCCGTGGCGCTGATGGGGTGTGGCGCTATCCTCGCGACGATCAAGGCAACCCCATCTTCCCGGAAGACGGCGGTGGCGCTCCTCCGACTGATGGCGGTGGCGTTGACGGCTCTGCCCGTCCCGGCTCTGGTGGTGATGCGCGACCGGCTGCACCAAACGGAGGCGGGTCTGCTGTCGGCATGGAGCAAGTGCTTGGCGGACAAGCGGCGTTCGGACGCTCTGCGCTAGAGCAAGTCCCGTTTGGCGATGAGCTTATGGCGGGCTTTGCGGGCGTTATGTCCGGCCAAGGCTACGACCGGATGCGCGAGGCTCAACTGGCCCTCGCTGACTACGACCGGCAGAACAATCGCTTTGAACGCAACATGGGTGGCGTGGCTGGTGCTGCTGCACAAATTCCGGTCGGTATGGGCGCTGCGGGGCTGGCCCCCCGTGCCTTGCAACTTGCTCCGCGTGTGGCTGGCGCTACGCGAATGGCTAACGCTGGACGGCTTGCGGCTAACACGGCTCGGGCTGGTGGCGCGGGTGGCGTTACGGGCGCAATCTACGGAGCTGGTGCGGGTGAAGGCGGTCTAGCCGAACGTGCTGATGACGCGGCTATGGGTGGCGTTCTCGGCGCTGTTGCCGCTCCTGTGGTTGGCGCTGCTGCCCGTCCGGTAATCAATAATGTCCTCGCCCCAGCAGGCCGCGTGATTGCCCGCCCGATTGCGGCGCTTGGCGAACGGTTTGGCGTTCCCGGCGCTGCGGAGGCATCCCGCCGTCTAGCCCCTAACGTGCTTGACGGAGCGGTTGACAGATACGGCGCACGGTTCAATCCGGATGCGGGCGTGTTGGCTCAACGCGCTGATGAGCGCGCTGCGCAAGGCCTTGAGACTACCTTTGTCGATCTGATGGATGAAGGCCAACGGGGTCTTGGCCGTGCGCTGGCAACTCGTCAGACGCCTGCTCGGCAAGCCGTGAGAGAGTTTGCGGAAGGTCGTGCGGAGCGTCTTCCTGACCGTATGGCGATGCAGGCCCGTCGTACTATGAGCAATGACCCGCGCTCGCCTGCTGAAATCCGCGATCAACTGGCTGCGTCTGGCCGTCGCGAAGCGGAGCCGCTTTACCGCGAGGCCTATTCTCGTCAGATTGAGCCGTCGCCAGTTATTGATGAAATGCTGTCGCGTCCTGCTGGACGGGCGGCGCTTCAAAAGGCGTACACGATTGCGCGCAATGAGGGCCGTAATCCTAACGAGTTGGGAATGTTTGTCTCGACTCGCGAGGCTGGTAGCCCGGCGGCGTCTTCGCGCCTTCCTGATGATCCTGAGTTGTTTGCCGATCTGGACGCAATGCGCGCTGGCCGTCGCACTCAAGGCCCTGCGCGGGGTGAAAGCCTGTTGGAGTTTATCTCGAAAAACGGCGGCGTGAGAGATGATGGCGGCGATCTGGCGGCGATTGGCGCGGACGCTTGGAACCGTCAAGGCGCATGGCGCTCGCGGGCTGTCCGTGACGATGGGCTGTCTCTGGAACAAATGGCCGACCGCGCGCGGGCCGCTGGGTACTTTGACGACATTGCGGACGCTTCGGCGGATAGTGCGGACAACTATCAGCGCATTTCGTCACAGGACATGGCGAGGGCTATAGACGCTGAGTTGCGCGGCAATCCGCGTTTTGCGCGCGCGGTTGGTGACACTGACCGTTCGGCTAATGCGGCGCTTAGGTCTTCTCGCCGCAATGCCCTTGAAGAACGACTGAGCCGCGAGGGTATCGACATTTCTCGCGCCAGCAACGCGGATATTGCGCGGGCGCTGAGAGACGCTGACGATGCGGAAGCGCGGGCGATGGCGTTTATGGAGGGCGACTCGCCGGGGCCACAAGTTGAGCTGATCCCCGGCGAAACTCCGTCGATGCAAACGCTGGATTACGTCAAGCGCGGGTTTGACGATGTGCTGGAAGGGTCGCGCAACGCAACGGGGCAACTTGTTCTCGACACGAACGGGCGCGCGGTTCAACAGTTGCGCCGCGATTACCGGGCCGAACTTGACCGCCTGAATCCGGCGTATGCTGCCGCTCGCGCCTCTCACGCCAGCGCGTCTCAACTCCAACGCGCGACGGAGCTTGGCGAAAACTTCCTTTCGATGGAAGCGGACGAGTTCTCCCGCCAAGCCTCGCGCCTTAACCCTGCGGAGCGAGAGGTTGCGGTTGCTGCCGCACGTCGGGCGGTTGAGCGTGGTGCTGGAACGCAAGGGGCTGCGCCGGGGGTTGCTCAACGTCTGGCGTCTGGCCGTGAGCAAAATATGCGGAATGCTGCGCTGCTGGAAAACCCAATCCCTATGCAGGACGCCATGCGGGCCGAGCGCGAAGGCGTGATGGCTGCACGGGCGGTTTACCCCGGCTCCGGTTCGATCACGTCGCAAGCGGTTAGCGATCAAGCGCAAACCGGCATGAATGTCCTGTCTGCCGGTGCAAACGCCGTGACCGGCAATGTTCGCGGCACGGTCGGGGCGCTGGGGCGGCTTGTCCGCCTTGGGTATTCCGATCAAGAGGCGAACGCGCTGATGACAGCGGCTATTGATCCAAACAGAACGCGCGAGGTTATTGATATGCTGGCCACGCGGATGAATCGTCAAGACGCTCGCTCTATGCTTAGAGCAATCCGGTTCTCCGCATCGCGCGGAGCTGGTGAATACGCAGGGGATGAAGAATAATGGCCGCTGGTCGGATTGTAGTTCCCCCTTACTTCCCGGCGCGTGACCGTGATTTCAACCTGCTCGCGGGCGCGCTTCTATATGTCTATGACAACGAGACTACGGCAAAGGCGGCTATCTACACGAATGAGGGCCTAACGGTTCTTTCGTCTAACCCCGTGGTTGCCAATAGCTCGGGCCAGTTTCCGGCTATCTTCGCGGAGGCAGGGACGGAAGCGGAGCCGGTGCTTTACAGCATCGCGGTAACGACTTCGACGGGTGCTAGCCCCGGTAATCCGTTTGTGTTCGACAACTACCGGCCCTCGGTGGATTGGGAGACTGCGGCTAGTGCGCTTGCGGAGGCTGCGGCTGACGCGGCGGCTATCTCTGCGGCGAGCGCGGCTGGTGACCTGACCTCGGTTGAGGTCATTTACGATGACATTCTAGCTATTGCGGCTACGGGTTCCGACGCCCCCGCTATTGCTGCGCGGGCGTTGCGGGACGGGTCGAACCTGACCGGCAGTGACCCGGCGGATTTCCGAACGGCTATCGCGGCGGTTGGCACGGCTGCGTTGGCGAGTTCCAGCGGCGGCACCCTTGTTGGAAACCAACTTTCGGCAGGCACCAGCGTAACCGTTCAGACGTATGCTCAGTACGTCGGTGGTGGCGACCTTATGCCGACGATGTTCTCGGGTACGGACCAACAACAGATTACCCGCGCGATTACCGAGGCGGGCCAGACGCGGGACGGTGGAGCCGGTCAAACGGTCCAGCTTGCGCGCGGAGAGTACGATTCCACGGCGACATTCAATCTGGATGATCGGGTTGTCCTTCAAGGCGTGAACAAGCGCGGCACGGCAATCAAGGCGGATGCGGCCCACGCTGGCCCGTCGATGATTACGGTCGATGAAGGCACGACCAGCATGTTCGACAACAGGCTAGATAGCCTGACGCTGGACTGTAACAACGTTGCTGGACTTGGCGGCGTCTTGTCTGACGCATGGCAAGAGGGCGGCGGCGCGCGTGATGTGTTGGTGCGTCAGTTTCGGACGTATGGCATCAAGTTTCAGGATGGCGATGGCGGGGCCGCTCTCTGTTCGATCCGGGATAGCGAGTTTTTTGGGTCTGGTTCCGGCGCATCGCCTGACGCGGGCATTCTAGTTGATCGCATCAAACTTGAGGGTGCGTTTGTTCTGGACGTGTCTAACTCAACGATTGCGGGCGGCGGGGGTGTCGCGCTCTCTCGCGGGATTGATGTTGTCGGGGATAGTCTAAACGCTCGATCAGTTCACTTTGAGCTTTGCACCAGCGGTATTTATCTCGATGGCAACGGCGCTCATGTTCTTGAGAGCGTCACAGGACTGAACAACGTTACGAACGTCGTTGAGATTGCCTCGACGTTCACCGGAACTCTGTCCTTGAAGGGCAGCAAGCGGGACGGAGCAACAAATCTCCTTCTCGACAATCGGGCCAACGGCCTCGGGACCATTCCTTACGACACCGACGTTCAAATCGGTCTCACGGTCGGCGTGGGTCAGATCATGGCAGGCGGAAATTTCAACGGAACCTCGCCTGACCTTGATTTCGTGTTCGGCTGCTCGGGTATCGTGCAAAACGCGACAGGCGAATGGACGGTTACCCTTTCTCGGCCTATTACCGGGACAGACGCATCCTCAAAATACACTGTAAGCGTTACCTCCAACCATGTTAGCGGACGGGCGCGGGCGTCACTCAACACGGCCTCGACTATCAAGATTTTTGACGAGACATTCGGTGGGACTCCGTTCGATCCGAGTGAGATTAACTTCCAAGTCTGGCGCTGCGCCTAAAGGGACAAACCATGACCGCTCAAGACCATATCGACGCCATAGGCGCGGCAATCACCGATCTAGAGGATGCAGCGAAAGATCTAGAGGATGCAGCGAAAGAGGCCAAGCAAGCCTCTCGCAAGGTGGTTCAGGCAACCCGCACGCTCCATGATGCGCTAGGCGCTGCGGAGGCGGCTTACATCGCCAGTGCAGCCAATAGCAACGTGGTGGCGTTCTCAGGAGGAAATGACAAACCTCCTGTCGATGACCCCGATGGACCGATCAAGCCGTGAGCCTCATGCTGATCTACATGGCGGCTACGGTCGCGGTTTTTGTTGCCTGCTTCTTGGCCTACAGGTCTAGGCCGGAGAAGTACGCGGACCTAATGGGCGTCAGCGCGCTCCTGTCGGTAGTCTTCGTCATCAATAACCTGCTGGTGACGCTGTATGGCTTTCCAGAGGTCATTCTAGCCGCGCCGATACTAGACGCGTTCCTCGCGGTTATGATTTACCGGGCGTGGCTAGCAAGCCGCGAAAGCTGGAAGGTCGTGATGGTCGGTGCGCTGGTGGCGCAACTTATGCTACACGTTGTGGCGATTTCCATGTGGAAGTTGAGCGCGCTGACGCAACACGGGTTGTATTTGTACGTTGTTGCGGTCAATGCGTTTTTCATTGTTCAGCTTCTGGCCCTTGGGTGTGTCGGAGTGGGTCATGGTCTGGATCGGCTTCGCGCTTATTTGTCTAGTCGCCGGGGTGTGCCTTTTGCTGCGGATGCTCACCAATGAGCGACCCGACGCTAGCCGTGGTAGCCGACAGAGTGGCGAGGCTGACTGATCGGGTTATAGACCTAGAGAAACAGATGGACGGGGTGATGTCCCTGCAACGCTGGCAGATGGGTGCAGCGGTCGGGTTCGGGGTGGTTCTGACGTTGCTCTTGCCTAAGATTTCTAACGTGCTGGGGCTGACCTAATGAACGATCTACACATCGACATAACGGCCATTTCAGGCTTGCTGGTGCTAGGCGTCATCGGCGTGGCGGCTATCATCCACGGCGACGGCGAGACGGTTGCTGCTGCGGCTGTGGGGGCCGTTGGCGGCTGGATGGCGCGGGGCGGCGGGAAGGTCACCACGACGACGGAAACCGGCCCCCCGACTATAACCACGACGGACGTTTGATATGAGCCTAGACCAGATTCTTGAATCCCTCATCGGCAAAGAGGGCGCTTACAGCAATCACCCGTCTGATCGGGGCGGAGAAACCATGTGGGGCATTACGGCGGCTGTTGCTCGCTCTAATGGCTACCGTGGCGCAATGCGCTCCATGCCGCGCGAGGAAGCCAAAGCGATCTATCGGGCGAAGTATTGGGAAGCCCCCGGTTATGCGGCTATCGCAGAACAGTCTCCGGCAGTCGCTGAGGAGCTTCTTGATACCGGCGTGAACATGGGGCCGTCCGTAGGCTCAACCTTCCTCCAGCGGCTTCTAAACGCCCTTAATCGCCAAGGCGTCGATTACGCTGACATTAAGGTTGACGGCGATGTAGGCCCAGCGACCCTGAAGGCCCTGAAAGCCTACCGCTCCAAACGCGGGCCGGATGCTGACAAAGTGTTGCTGAAAGGCCTGAACGCCCTCCAAGGCGCTCGCTATGTGGCGCTTGCCGAAGGGCGCGGGGCATCAGAAGATTTTCTGTTTGGCTGGCTGGCTAATCGTGTTACCATCTAGGCATGACCCTAGAACGCTTCGGACGGTTGGTAGCTAAGGAATTCAAAGGCTCTCGCGGAGGCAACGGCTATTGGCTGTGCGTCTGTGATTGCGGTGTGGAAAAGCAAGTCAGCACTTGCCACCTTCGCAGCGGACACACCCGTAGCTGCGGCTGCCTACAGCGAGAGATGGTGTCTCGTAGAGTGGCTACTCACATGGAAAGCGTTGCGGCCAAAGGAACGAAGGAATATGCCGCTTGGACGAAGATGAAGCAGCGCTGCTACAATCCCAAAACGCCGAGGTTTGAGCGATGGGGAGGCCGAGGCATCGCCGTCTGCGCGCGGTGGCTCAATGATTACCGCGCCTTCCTGAGCGACATGGGGCGTTCCCCTCCGGGCCACTCTCTAGATCGCATAGACAATGACGCGGACTATTCTCCGGGAAACTGTCGCTGGGCCACGCCGAGAGAACAAGCGCAAAACCGTGGCGGCAAGTTTGCTAAGGCTCAGGCTGGTTGCTGAACCGCGCCTGAAACGAGAAGGCCCTCCAACCGAAGCTGAAGGGCCTGTCTGGCTATTTGGTTTGTTGAGCCACAATACGAACGGGATGCAACTCCCCACCGGATAACCAGCAGGCCGCTCGCACTACCCTTCTAGCTTATTTATGCTAGGGTCTCAACCATGAATATTCCGGCTGAAATCCGTAACCCGGTCACTATTGGCATCGCCATTGTGGTTCTGTGTCTGGCGTTGGCCATCCTGACCACGTGCCAAAGCCGCAGGGAAGCCGCTACAGCCCGTGCGGAGCAAAACCGGGGCGAAGTACAGGCCGGGGTCGGGAAAGCCGCCAGTGACGCGGAAAACCGGCAAAGATTGGAAGAAAAGGCCGGGGCTGACGTTACCCAACGAAACACAGACACAATCAATGAGGCTGATAATGCGCGGGATGATGCTGGCGAGGCGGGCCGCCGTGGCTGGGTTGCTTATTGTGAGCGTCAGCGGGTGCTGGGGCGGAATCTCCCTGCAAGGTGCGCTCGACTGTAGCTCAATCATCGGCCCGACGCTTCGGGAAGACATTGAGGACGTTCCGCCGCCCGAAGACAACTCAATCGGAGGATGGGTCGCGGTAGCTGACGCGCGCTCGCAGGGCATTGCGGATGCAAACGGGCGCAAGAACACCGCGATTGAGAATGTCGATTGGTGCCACCAGCAACAAGAGAAACTTACCCGTCGCCGTTTCCTCGGGGTTCTGTAGCGTGGGCGTCAGCCCGGCGCGGCCTCTTTCAGAGTGAGAACAGCCCTATCCTCCGCACGGTGGGTATCCGCCCCTTCGGCGGATGAACCCAAACCTTCTATGGGGATGACTGCGAGGGCTTGGACTTCCTCGGCTTCGGGATGAAGGTTGTAGTCGGCGTAGTGCCAGTTGTTCGTATCGGGCCAGCGCCACCGCCAAGCCACAGCCTCCCTATCCGGGGGAGTTGTTTGCACTTTCTGCAAAGAAGTATCGGCTTCTGTGGGGGCTTCGGTCAGGGCGAGGATGTCATCCGCGATGAACTGGAACCGCGCCTCGTCGTAATGCCCGGCGAAATCCAGCGCCCGGAGCCGTTCAAGCAAGTCGTCCCGGTCTATGTAGTGAGGTTGGGTCATGCCGAAGGCTCCAGTTTGCTGCGGCGGCGTTTGATTTCGCCCGCCGCAAGACGACGCCAGTAGGCGCGATTGATCTTCCGGCCTCTCCACGGAGCGCCGGGGAACCGCTGCTCGTACATGGCCTGCGCCAGCGCATCGGCCTCTCGCCATTCGGGCGTCAGTTGAACGTCTCGCTTGTCCATCTAGCCCTCCCCGGTCTTCACGGGAGGGATGGTGGAGTCCCTGACGCTTGCCATGAAGCGCGCAAAGTCGGCCTTGCTCGCAGCCTCTTCCAGCGCATACCGCTCGGCGGCGGCGATCATCGTTTCGATCCCCTCCTGATTGCCGTTGCAGGCGACCGCGACCGTGAAGCCAAGGCCGCGCGCGATGGCCTCAATCATGTCGCCCATTCGCTCGGCGCGGTCAGGCACCTTTGCTGCATCAGCAGCCTCGCGGGACAAGAGCGATGCCAGTTTGTCGTGGAAGCTCATGACCCCTTCTCCGTCTGAGGGAGGATGGTGATGACGGCCCATGTTTGTTTCCACCCGCTCCATTGGGTCTGGCTCCACGCAAAAATGCGGGCAGCAAACCAGAACCGAAATAGACGGGTTTCGATGAGGTGCGGGCCGTCAACGAGTGGGCTGCTAAAAAACACTTTCACTTTCCAACGCTTGCTCATTTCCCCGCTCCTTCATTGCTAGAACAGCCTTCAGCGGGTTGGGGGCGTGCGGCGTGTCCCGTCGATACGAACGCCATCAACGCCTCGTGGAACGGCCATGAATACGGGCCGCCTTGGGTGGTACGATTGCGCCGATCCTCAGCGACTTGAGCGTCAACCAGCAGGTCCGACAGAAGCAGGTCGGTCTGGTCGTAGCCCATGTCTCCGGCTACAAGCCCCGCGAGGTAGCCGTCTACGTCTACCGTCCAGCCGTAAGCCTCCGCGAAAACATCAGCGAACGGCCTGCGATCCACCACAGCCGCGTCGTGACCCTCGGCGGGTACGGAAGGCCGATCTTCGGCCTGTAGTGAACCATTATCTATAGAGACTGAGGGTGGGGGAGGGGCTGACTGCCAATGGGTTGGCCACGAACCTTGCGTGAACCCCTGCTCGTCAATCCAAGCGCCGCCCAACCAGCGAACAAGCGAGACGCCGCAGCCGGGCGCTCCGATCATAATCAGCGTCCCATCCTTCGGAGCCGTGCTTATGTCCTCCCAACCTCCCACAGAGGGAGAAGCTGCGGTCAGCAGGTTTTGCGCGGCGACCATGAGTGTTCTGGCGGCGGTGCTTTCGTTGCGGTCGAGTTCCCAAATCGCCTGAGCGATGGCGAACTTCATTTCCGCCCTCGGAACCATAACTGCATCAGACATTAGGTTGTCCTTTCGGATTGGTGGCGCGCGGCTTCAGCCTGTTCGCGGCTTTCGTATGGGCCGTCTGGCCACTTCGGATCGAGGCGGTCACGGACCCAAAAGGTCGTCTTGGCGCGGCTGCTCGTCTGGCCCGGATGAACCCGGAACCGCGATCCCTCCCCCGCCTGCTCTAGGGATGTGATGAGGGTCACTTGCCGTTCTCCATCGCGTACTGCCGGTGGAAGGCAATCCACCACGCTTCGGCCTCTTCCGATCCGTCCGAGTGCGGACAAGGTCTATGGGTCGGCGCTCCAAGCGGTCCCCACGCATGAGTTGCTGCGTCTTCGGCGTCCGCCTGTATGGCTTCCAGACGGCTTTCGTTTTCGTCGTCGTAGAGGCTCATTGGCTATCTCCATTAGTAGGGAGGGCCTTGGCGATGGCGCGGGTGGCTCGTGCAAGGCATTCGGAAATCAGGTCGTCATGGTTTCCGGCGTTCAGGTGACTTTCAGCCTCGCGGATC
>Ga0181339_1000245_pt1 | contig 11221 bp, 6 predicted proteins | sample Sp13VDMM110DD_FD_130101 | JGI IMG/M metagenome (GOLD analysis project Ga0181339, IMG submission 130101) | Freshwater viral communities from Lake Michigan, USA - Sp13.VD.MM110.D.D | ecosystem: Environmental > Aquatic > Freshwater > Lake | place: USA: Michigan | collected 2013-04-23 | reverse complement strand
TCAATGAGTGCTTGGATGGACGGGTACGACCAAGGCTATGAGGATGGCATTGAGGCGGCTCGTGAACAGTTCATGCAGACTCAACTCTTGATCATGCACACTGGTGGTAGCGCATGACCGACAAGGTCATACCGATATTGCCAGAACGCGCTTGCGGGGAATGCACGGCCTGCTGTGAGGGGTGGCTAAGTGGGGAGGCCCACGGCCATGAGTTCCAGCCGGGTCGGCCTTGCCACTTCTTGCAAAGCGGTTGCAGTATCTACGAGACCCGCCCAGAGGAACCCTGCAAGTCCTACAAATGCGTGTGGCTGAAAGATGGCACGCTTCCTATGTGGATGCGGCCAGACAAGTCTGGTGCTATCGTCACCGAGCGCGATGTCGAGGGGATCAAATACTGGGATGTCTCCGAGTGCGGCGAGACCTTGAAGTCAGAAGTTTTGTCATGGCTTGTCATGTACACCATCGACAACCAGAGCAACCTACAGTACCGCATCAACAGCGGTGCATTCAAGATCGGCCAGCAAGATTTCCTTGAACAATAAAAAAGCCCCCATTGCTGGGGGCGAAGGGTAGGAGAGTGGCAACTGCAACTACCGCATCAATGTTAACCCACCTCTGGCCTTCTGTGGTGGGTTTTTTGCTTTTTCGGCGGCTTCCATTTGTTGGGTTCGGTAAATATCGTAGGCCGTAGTGGCAAGCCCGCCAACCACGCCAATACCCTTCAGAAACGCCGTAACGGGAGTACCGGGGGGTAGCATAGCCATACCGTCCAAAATGACCTGTACGCTCGATAGAACAGCGCCAGAGGTGTCACCCTTCTCGTATCGGTTCAACGCCTCTGCGGCGCTCATGCCCATGCCCAAGCCAGCAATAACATTGGTGCCCGGTATCTTCTGAGCAAGCGCACCAACTTTTCCAAGGCCACTTGGAGCCTGCTGGGCCGCTGATTTAAGATTAGTTTTCGCCACATCAGCGGCTGTCTGTGCCTCCCGTGCGGTTTTCTGAGCGGCGGCTGTTTCCCGCTGGCGAACTTTTTCCGCTGTCTCTCTGGCTTGTCTGGCTGTATCAACTTCGCCTTGTGCGGCTTGTGCAAGCGGAGACAACTGCTTTGCCTTTTGACCAGCGGCATCCATTTGCGCTTGGCGAATAGCGGTTCCTTCTGGCCCCGTAATAAGTTGATCTGCGCCAGTGCCAGTCATTTTGTATTCGCCCATGCCTAAACGCTTTTGCGTTTCAATGTTTGCGGCGTTTCTTGCGGCAATATCTCCAGCACCCATCCCACGAGGGTTTTTGCCCGTGGTCATATCTTCAACCTGAGACAGCATAGCCTCTGGTGGGAGTTGCCCCGGCATCTTGCGGGCGTAGTTTTCCGAACCAGAAGCACCAGCAACCTTGCCACGAACTTCAGGGTCTGGCGGCAAAAATCGTTTGGACTCAGCCATTGACTCTGCCAACTCACGCTCAAGCGCCTGATAGCCAGCCAATGAGGCGCGGTATTCCGCTTCAAGTCTTTGCGCCTCTGCGGCTAATTTTTGTGCGGTGTCCGCAGAAGCGTTTGCTGTACTGCCTGCGGCAATGCGGGCGGCTTCATATGCGGCCTTGGCATCATTAACCGCGCCCTCCATTTTTGCCAAACCTTTGTTGGCAAACTCAAAGGGCACACCAAGAAGAGCGCCAGCGGCCCCCACGGTTCCAACGCTGATATCACCTTCACGATTACGAACCGATTGACTCAAGTTTTTATACGAGTCAGGCATATCCTTGAGGTTGGGTCGCTTGTCTACTGGTTTGTCACCAATGGTAGAGGGCAAAGGCGGCGGGTCACCAAAAGGATTTGGAGCCTGCTTAACAGGCGCTTCACCCTCAGTTTTCTGCTCTTCTTGAGAAACCGCTCCAAAGCCACCGTTTTTACCAATGTTAATAACGTAGTCCAAGCCCTTTGGGCCAACTGACTTAAGGTCACCACCTGACTTGATGTATGTGTCAGCAACCCCCGGCCCCTGATGGTACGCAAGCAACGCCGCCTCTGGAGTTTTGTACTTGTCAAGATACTGCCTCATCAACTTTGCGCCGCCATTGATGTTGGTTTTTAAATCTTTGATGTCACCCAACTTGTTTTGGTCGGCGGTGCTAGGCCGAATCTGCATTACCCCAAACGCATCACTTTTTGGATCAGCGGATGGGATGTGCGAAAACTGAGACTCGCGGAAGGCTTGAGCCAACAACAGGTTTGGATCAACCCCATGCGTGGTAGCCGCCTCAATCACCATTTCGGCAATATCCATCTGCGGCTTAGTCAGTTTTTTGAAGTCCATTATTGCCTCCCTTTTGCCGCTTCGCGCTCACGCTTCTCTCGTTCAAACTTTTGTAATGGCGTTTCGTTTGCAGGTGGTTTTGTGGTTGGTGGTGCGGCAGGCGCATTCGCAGGCGGCTTAGTAACCGCAGGTGTAGCAGGCGTGGCCGCAGGGCTTGGCGACGGGGTGCCGGGGAAATACTTGTCAGCAAGTTTGCCCATGTACTCGTCAAATTGAGTTTGCAATTCTTCGTATCGAGGATCGCGCTCAAAGTCCTTAACCATCTTGCCGGGGTTCTTCTTCTCCCACTGGTAGTACAGGTCAGACACTTTCTTGTCGTAGTTGGCACGAGCCTTTACGGTCTCTGCTTTTGCCGCCGCAACTTGCGCGGTATCGGACAAACTTCCGCCAATCTTTCCAACAATCTTGCGCTCGTTGTCTGACACAGCGCCCTGACCTTTTAAGTAAGTGCGGGCATAGTTCAACTCTAACTCAGCGTAGTAACGAGCGGCCTGCAACGCGGCATTGACCTCTTCTTGAGTTCCGCCAACTTTACGAACAGCGTCTTCAATACCAGCAAACTTAATAGAGCCAGTTGTGGTTTGAATGCCGTCAGCAATCGCACCCATAATCGCAGACTGAATGTTGTTCTGTTGCAAGACACCAAACGCGTTTCTTGTTTTGGGATCGGTTGACAAACGATACAACTGATCTGCGGCAAGAATTTGTCCGTAAGCGCCACGGCCAGCCTCATAAATTCCCTTCTTGACAGCCGCATTGTCTTCAATGTCACCTTTTTGAATTTGAGAAGAGCCTTCTTCTGCAAGTTTCTTTTTAGTGGCTGAATCCATGCCACTGAAGGTTGCTGGAGTACCCGTAGTTCCGGGTGTGTACTCAACGCCGCCAATTCCTTTGCTTGCATAATACTGCGCAAATGCGTCGGCACGATTAGGATTGCCCATCGGATACTTTGCTTCTAGCGCCTTAACGTCGTTCAAGATGCGCTGTGTAACTTTCTGTAAACCAAGGAACGGTACAGGTGCTTCAAGTGCCACATCAAGACCAACATCAACAGCCTGACGGCTTCGTTTGCTAATCGGGCCTTGTGGCGTACTCATCAAATCATCTTGCTGAAACTTGGCTCTATCCAAAGTTTGCTTGCCGTACTCAGGGCTGATAGCAAAGGCAATATCAATATCGCGCTGTGTAATCATGCGTGGCTCACGCGGTGCGCGTGCAGGGGCACCTTCAGTAGGGGCACCACCAGCGGGAGCGCCAGCAAGAGGCGATCCGCCAGAAGGGCCAGTCACCAAAGTGGTCAAGTCTTTAGGGTCGTAACCAGACATCTGCATCTGATGCTCAAACATCAAGTTCTGGCTTTGCATTGCGGCTTGTTTTTGGGCCAACTCAAGTTTGGCTTTGTCAACCGCCTGTTTACGCGCTAGGTCTTTATCTGTCTCTGCGGCATACGCTTCAGCGGCGTAACCAGCAGACTCACCAAAGCCACCTGTCTTTGTTGGCTTCAAAAAGCCAGAAGCCGCCGCCATCAAGGAAGGGTCAAACGGTGGCCTCATGCGCGAGTCAAGACTGTTCTTCAACGCTTCAATTTGTGAATTCAATGCGGCCTCTTGCGCACGCTTGTTGCGCAAAGCACGCTCCATAAAATCCTCTTCAGCAGGGGCTTCTTGTTCTAAGCCAGAGATGCGCTGTGCGGCCTGCGCAGGGTTAGGCGGCTGACCTTGTTGAGGAGGAGGTTGAGGCACGCGTGGTGCCACTGCGTTCAACCCACCTTGTGGTTGTGTTGCCATTTATTACCTCGCCATTTTTATTGAACCGCCGCGTGCCAAATAGGCATGGGCTTTTGAACGATGGGCTTTCCCGCCGTGCTTCATCATTATTGCGCCGCCGTCTTTTTGACCCGAACCTCGCGTAAAAGCGCCGAGGCCAGTTAACAAGCCAGCAATCTGAGACAGAGGGCTGTTAGAGTACGCGCCAGCCTGTGGGCCAGTTTGTTGCTGTACAGAACCGCCGGGGACTTGATACTGCTTCAGCAACTGAGAAAACGCTTGCGCTTGCGCCATTGGGTAGTCAAGCATCTTTTGACCAAGAGCCTGTTGTTGACCGCCGTACTCGTTCATAGCCTTGAGGCCACCAAGGCCCAGTCGTTGCTGTGCTTCGCCTAAGTTTTCAAAACCTTGACCAGCCTGCAAGGTGCGATTCAGGTCTGCCTGCGCAAACTTGCCAGCCTCGGTGTAGCCAGACTGAAGGGCTTGCATCTGCTTACCCAGCAAATCAGATTGAAGGTCACGCAAAGAGTTACCAGTAAGTTGCTGTTGACGGCGTGAGCCAAACTGACCAGAGCCAGCCGCCGCCGCGCCAAGGTTTGGCAAGATGTTTTCTTGAATGCTTCGCTGTTGCAGGCGACCCATCTCATCCACCACACCACGAGTGTAGGGGTTCATGTAGTCAGCCACCACATCGGGCATGGTGGTCGCACCAGCCTGACCTAGCAACTGAGATGCCGCGCCCATCGAGCCAGCGCCAGAGAATGCCACATCAGGCACCATCTGAAAGGCTTGTTGTTGCAGTGGGCTGAACCCAGCCACACCGCCCTGCTGGACGGCGTTCTGACCAAGGTTGGCAATGTCTTGAAGGTAGTTGGTGTAGAACTCTGGCGCGGTCGCTTGCGTTTGCGTCGTCGTTGTTACATCTGGTAGGGGGTCACCCTGAAACAGTCCAGCCATTATCTGGCTCCTTTCAAGTAGGAAGTAAGCGCCTTAGTCTTTGGCGGAATCTTATTGATTGGCGCAGATCGCTTGTGCATTCTGATATTTTCCCTGAATTTGTCCAGAGCCTGTGCGCCTGCTTTTGTAGAACCGTTGCCAATCTGGGCCACGGTCTCCGCGTCAATCACATACTCGCCGTCAGCCAGCATCGCTGGGATGTCGTCAGACTGGCCGTCACCTGCGCCATGCACCGCCGCGCCTCGGCGGAAGTCCATTCGACCCTGAGTCATTGGCACGTTAGAGGCATGAGGCAAACCACCCTTGCGCATCGGGGGAGCCATGCCTTGGGCCATAGGCGGCATCTGAGGCATCTGGGGCATACCCATAGGCGGCATTCCTTGCGGCGCTTGCTGGGCGTTCTGAGCGGCCTGTGGGGGCATCTGTGGAGGCGTCTGTGGTTGCTGTGGCTGGAACGGTGCGGGGTTGCGCAAGTTCTGCAAAGGATCAACAGGCGTGCCAAAGGTGTAGTAGGTCTGGGGATATGTCTGGCCCAAGCCGCCTTGAGGTTGACCGCCCTCGGCCATGCCTTCTTCAACAACGTCCTCGCTGACAGGCTTACCAAACTCTTCGGCGTCGTAACGTGCATAGTCCCCGGGGTTCACCTCGTTGAAGCCGGGGGCGTTCAAGTTCTGATACAACTCTTGACCATACAGTTCAGGCATCTGCTCTGGCGTGCCGTACTCGTCATAGCCAACATAGTTTGCTGGGCCAATGCCAAAGTCAGTGGTGCGTGGAGCAATTGAACCAACGCCAGTCATATCAAAATTAGAGCCTCCTCCGCCGCCACCGCTAAACAAGTCGGAGTCACTCAGCAAAGCGCCAAGAACAGCGCCAGCCGCGCCTGCGCCACCATAAGTGTTCAAGCCTGCAAGCAGGCTATCAATCGCACTCTTGGTATTTTTGTCAAGATTCTGATCGGCAACTCTTTGCTGGATGGTTGGGTTTTGGGTAATGTCTGTTGCACCACCACCACCACCGCCAGTGATTTCAGTGGGGCCAGTTACGCGGCCACCACCCAAAGGAATTACGTTGCCTTGTGGGTCGTACACAGAAACAATGTTGCCAAAGCCATCGGTCACGATAGCGTTGCCTTCATCATCGTATGTGGTCTCATACGCATCTGTAGTCTTGAACACATTCCCATCAGCGTCATAGGTGACGGTCGATCCATCATCATATGTCTCGATGCTAGAGCCGTCATCAAAGTATTGACGGTTACCTTGACCTGCTTGATTTAAGCCACCAGTTGTGACTGGCTCATTATCTTGCACAACAACTTGGCCGTCTGCGTCAGTTACAAAAACAATGTTGTTGTCGGCGTCGATGGTCACAGTGCTACCGTCGTCGTCTACATAAGTGGCTGTGCCATCACCGTTGGGAACAAAACCTTCAGGAAATCCTTCTGGCGTGAAATCTAACCCTGTGCCTCGGCCCTCGTTACTGTAAGTGTTACCAACTGGATTTCGATTACCAGCCCCTGTGTAACCCGTCATTGTGGGGTCGTCTAACTCACCAAAGTTGTAGCCAACATTTTGGAAATCTTGAACTTCCTCTGTGGTGTCTGAGTAGTTTGGATCACGCACATATGAGCCGCGACTTGTTAATGGAACCAACGGTCTTGCGTCTGTGCGACCTTGGGCGCGCTCTACTGGTGTTGATGTTGTTCCATCTTCGTTTATTACTTCAAGAACCTCACCGTCAGCGTCGTAAGTGATATAGGAGCCATCATCAAAGTATTGAGTGATCGTGCCGTCTTCGTTTTCTACTTCTTCTGTTGGTTCGCCGTCTTCCTCAGAGACATCGCCGCCGTTTTCCATGCGAATCAAACCACCTTTTTTAACATCGTAATCAATTTCGTCTTCGTAGGAATACTCGTCTTCATCAGAATACTCATCTTCTGCCGCGTACTCGTCCTCAGAGGTGTATTCGTCTTCAGAGGTGTATTCGTCCTCTGCGTCGTATTCATCTTCAGAAACATACCCCTCTGCATAATCAACTATTTCGCCGTTTTCGTCGTAGGTATTGCCGTACTCATCAGTGTAGGCCACTTCGTCTTCGGTGAACTCATCATCACCAACAAGAGTGCCGTCAGCGTATTCAACTAGATTGCCGTCAACGTCGTATAGATTGCCTTCATCATCGGAGTACAAGCCTTCGTATGCGTCTTCTTCGGTTTCATCGTCGCCAGTTACGAGTGTGTCTGATCCATCAATGACCTCGCCGTCAGCATCGTATTCAACGCCATCAGTGTCGGTGTAAGAAACGATTTCGCCACTTGCATCAAACGTAACTACAGTACCGTCATCCAAGACTTGCGTGGTTGTGCCTTCGTCGCCAGTGGTCGTGTCAACATCATCACCAGTGTCGTCACCAGCGGTGCCGTCTTCAGCCGCCTCCATGCCAAGGATGTTTCCATCTTTGTCATAAGTTGTGACCATGCCATCTTCAGTGACCGAGTAAGTGCCATCACCGTTATCTTCAGCGCCTTCTGGCAACCCAAGTGATTCCTCTTCGTCCCTGATTCGATCCAGTTCTGCTTGAACCTCTTCTTCAGTCAACTCTGTTTCGTCATCTGTAGTGGTTTTTGTTGCAGTGCCAGCGGCCCCTTTTGTTCCTGCGGTTCCTTTTGTTCCTGCCGTGCCAGTCTTAGGTACGCCCTTTGTTGTAGGCGTGCCCTTCGTTGTAGATGTGCCTTTTGTTGTAGAGGTAACAGGTGTTTTTGGGCCAACTGTTTTAGTCGTGCCAGTCCCACTCTTGGGGACAAATGGAGGCGTACCAACATTGGTTCCAGCGCCTTTGATCACAGAAGTGACGCCAGTTCCCGTTTTCGTAGTCCCAGTGCCCGCTGTGCCTGTCGTCTTAGTAGTACCCGTTCCTGCTGTACCAGTTGTCTTTGTAGTTCCAGTGCCTGCCGTACCTGTAGTTTTTGTAGTTCCAGTTCCAGCAGTTCCAGTGCCCCTGACGGTACCAGTTCCTGCGGTGCCAGTCCCAGCGGTTTTAGTTCCGCCAGTCAATTTGTCAATTACAAACTTGGTTCCAGCGCCAAGAGCGGCACCAGTCAACGCATTTGTCAATGTGCTGGTCACGCCTGAACCTGACTTTGTTCCGCCAGTTGTGCCAGTAGTTTTGGCTGTACCAGAACCCGTAGAAGTAAGAGTCTTTGATCCCGTTGCGCCAGTAGCACCAGTAGTCTTGCCAGTGCCAGTGCCAGTTGATGTCAAAGTCTTTGCGCCAGCGCCACCAGTAGTGCCAATGGTTCCAGCAGTCTTGCTGGTCAACCCGGGCAACTTTGAGGTTGTCCCAGCCGCAGTGGTTCCAGCAACTTTTCCAGCCGTAGCGCCAGTAGTCTTTCCAGCGCCTGTAGGGCCTTTTAAAGCCGATGTAACGGCATTCTTAGGCTGACCTGCCATGTTGCCAAACTTATCGACTGTACCCTTACCTGCACCGCCCATGCCGCCACCCATGCCGCCACCTATTGGGCCAGCACCGCCCACGGGGCCAACACCACCTGAACCACCCAGTTGGCGGATTGCTGAAGTGATTGGAGTCTCGCCACGCAACGCGGCAGAACGGTCGCCAGCACGGGTGTCCTGATATCGCTGAAACCGAGGCAATTGATTAACTGCTTTGCGTTTTTCTAAAATTGCCATGATGCTTATCCTTTACCTTTAATCAGAGATGACAGGCCAGAGATGTTTGAAACTGGTGTCAACTTGCTCACATTTGCTTTGAGCGGAGCCATTCTTTTCGTGCTTGGAACTCGCATCAATTTTGATATGTCCATTGCTCTTGGAGCAACTTTTTTTCCAAATTGAGATGCAATATTTCTCGTCAACTGCTTTTTAATTGATGGCGTCTTGGCGCTCTTAACGCCAAGTGCTTTATTGATGCCGCTCTTAATTTGACCCTTGAGGGCACCAGTCACAGCCTTACTTACTGCGCCTTTTAGAATTTTGCCAAAAGCATCATCTTTTGCGCCAGTGGCTTGGTTCAAGCCGCCTGTTGTTGCATCTGCGGCAGAGTCTACATTGATAGCGTTATTGCCAGACTGAATTTGCGTTAATCCGCCAACCGTATCTGTTGCGCTAGAAGTGTCGCCCGTATCGGTAACGACATCGCCTGCACGAGCAACAACATCATTTCCTGCTTGGTCTGTACCTACGGTTGCAACGGTGTCCGTACCCTGATCACCAGATACTGCGGTCAAACCGCCAACAACATCGTCACTGGCAACAACGTCATTGTTGAGAACAACATCATCGGTGAGAACGACATTCCCAGTGTCTGGGTCTATGTAAGCAACATCCGAGTCATCAATCAAATCAGCGTTCAGCGTACTCAATCCACCTACAGGGGCATCACTTGTTGTATCTTCCGCTGTGTCCGTTGTTTCCGTTGTGTCCGTTGCTGTATCACCCGTTGTATCAAGTGTTGAATCAACCACCGTATCCAGTGCTGAGTCAAGCGCGGTATCACCTGTTGTATCAGTCGATGTGTCTAATATTGTGTCAAGCGTTGTATCCAATGTTGTGTCGTCTGCACCAGTGTCAAGGCTTGCAATTATGTCGGCAACACTATCTAAGCCACCTGAATCACCAATAAGGGTTAAACCCGTTGTGTTATCGCTGTTTAAGACGACATCAGAAACATTGTCTGTGCCGCCTGTGCCCGTGAGCGTTGTTCCAGTCGTTGTGTCAAGGTTGTTTAGGACTGTGTCAACAATATCAGTTCCGCTGGTGTCAGTACCAGTGGTGTCAATAATTGTGCTTCCAGTAGTCCCAGAGGTGTCTGTGAGGCCCGTCCCAGTAAGATCAATACCAGTGAGGTCAACTCCAGTAAGGTCAACTCCAGACAAGTCAACCCCAGTGAGGTCGGTGCCCGTAACACCAGTACCAGAGGTGTCAGCGCCAGTGAGGTCGGTTCCCGTGGTTACAGTTCCAGTGGTATCTGCACCAGTTGTACCAACAGTATCAGTCCCAGTCGTAGAGGTTCCCGTAGTGTCTGTACCAATGATGTCAGTGGTGTCAGTGCCAGTGGTATCAATCGTTCCAGTAGTGTCAACCGTTCCAGTGGTGTCAGTACCAGTGAAAGTGGTGTCAACGCCCGTGTTGTCAACGCCTATGTTGGAAACAGTAACTTGAGAAACAACGTCTGCCCCTATGCCAGAGCCGCCGTCTGTATTTAAATCTACAGTGCTTGTTGTGTCTGTTGAACCAGTTGTGCCTGTTGTAACCGTTGTGCTCGTTGTATCGGTTGTGTCAACAGAGTCAAAACTGGAAACAGTATTGGTAAAGGTGCTACCAATAGAGGTGTCTGTGGTGTCGGTAGATGATACAACATCATATGCCGCTACAAAACTGCTGTTGGCTGTAGAACCAACAGAGTCCAACGCCGTACTAGCCGTGGTAAGTACAGTGTCAGAAACAAAATTAGTGAGTTGTGTTACGCCATTGTTGACAACGGTGGAAATAAAACCACCAGCAAAACCGTCATCAAAATCGCCGCCCTTAATTTCTGCGACCACACCGCCAACAAGTCCCTTGCCGATACCAGTAGAGACAATGTCAGTAACCGTGGCGTTAACACCTGCATCAAGAAGAGTTTCCGAAACAGTTCCCGCAACTGGGCCAACAACCATAGGCGCAAGATACGATGTTCCAGCAGACAACACTACATCCATAAGGTCGCCGCCACGCGCCGCAGTAACTACGGCGGAAGTGACAAAAGGCGGAATACCAACAGCCGCTCCAGCAATTTGGAGAAGCATTGGCAAGGGGTCGTCAAGGACTGCTTGAACTGTGTCACCAACAAACTCAACGACATCACTGACAACATCAACAACGCTTTCTACAACATCGCCGACTGCCTCAAAGACATCGCCAATAACATCACTTACAAATTCAACCACTGCTGACATGATTACTCCCGATCAGGCCGTGCTGGCCCTAATTTGACCGTCACGCGGAAACCATTTTTAGTTCTCTCGGCGCGATAGCCCATGCCCTCTTGTGGAGGGTTTCTTGAGATGCCCTTAAAAATGTTCATGATGGTCGGGTCTTCAAAATCGCTGACAAGAATATCAAAGCCCATCTTGTATGCGTCTTGAATAAATTGGTACGAGTTGTCCAGATAGTTTCTGGC
>Ga0181339_1000244_pt1 | contig 11261 bp, 23 predicted proteins | sample Sp13VDMM110DD_FD_130101 | JGI IMG/M metagenome (GOLD analysis project Ga0181339, IMG submission 130101) | Freshwater viral communities from Lake Michigan, USA - Sp13.VD.MM110.D.D | ecosystem: Environmental > Aquatic > Freshwater > Lake | place: USA: Michigan | collected 2013-04-23 | reverse complement strand
TTGGTTGCTGTGTGGAATAATGTACTTGATCTTGCACGAAGAAGATGCCAGCGGATGCGTTTGGCGTTGCCTTATACGTAGAGCCGCTGGTGGCCGCACGGGTTAGCTGCCCGCCGCCGTTAATTGTGACCCCGGATGCCGGTCGAGGTTGAACCGACGTGATAGGTCTTCAATGGCGTGAACAATCCGGTCGTAGTTCTTCCCAAGGTGGTGGATGTCCGTGCGGACATCCCTTTCGTCCTGACCAGCCAAGTACAATTCCAGCCAACGCTTCCCGATGCTATCGAGTTCGCCGTCGTACTCGGCAATCTGTTCCTGTGGAGTTTGGTGGCCGCGAAACTCCCATTCGTTCATAATGAACGAGGGGGATACGCCAGCGGCTTGCTCCTTACGAACGTAGGCGAGGTATTGGCGGCGGGTTTTCATGGCGGGTTGTTGTTCTTTGACCCCACAAACATAGGCACTGTTACCGTACCCGGTACCGTTCCCCAAAAATTTAGCATTTGGCCCGAAAAGCAGCAAGGCCCCTTTCGGAGCCTTGCGCGCTGGGAGATGAGCAACCCGGAAACATCGTGACTGAACCAAGTACCTCAACCAGCGCGGGCGAAGATAGGTGAATCACTCGAATAGGCTTTGAAGTCCCTGCTTTCGTGACCTCGTGGCGCGCGCGTTGGCCTTGTGATGGTCCTTGTCGTGTAGCAAGTGGCACCGCTGGCAAAGCGCCTTCAGGTTCGGACGGTTGCCGGGTTCGCCGTTGTTGGTCGTGTCGTGGTCCGTGTGCGAAATGGTCAGCACCACGGGCGTTGCCTTGTCACGCTTTCCAACCCGCCCAACGTCTGCATATTCGCTGTTGATGAAGAGCGCCCCGGTGTTGGCACAGTACACGCACCCATCCGCCGTTTGATAGCACGGCTCTCCGTCATAGGTGCCCCGGAACACATGGGTGTGATTCTTCACGTTGCATTGCTCGCAGCGATCACCGGCGCGAGCGAGCACTTCGGCGCGGATCGCCTCCCAATCGTCAGGGTATTTCGTGCGGTCAAACGGCATTGCCCGATAGCTTGGCCTTCAGGCTCAAATTCGACTTCAGCCGCATCGCTCTGAACAGCGTGACTTTGGGGATCCAATTCGCGTAGCCGTTCTCCTTCAGCCATTGATCGTCTTTCTCCTTCACGATAGGCCATTCCTTCACGTGCTCGTCAACGGTACAGGCCACGATGTTCTGCAAGATCAACCGCTCTTCGGTGTAGGTGCCCTTCGGTAAGCAGTGCGAGAACTGCCAGTGCCACATGGGATGATCCAGCGGCAGCAGATCAACCCCGCTCACCTCGCTCTTCCCCTTGCACCTGGCCCATACCTTCAGGAACACCTCTTTTTCTCCGGTGGGCTTTCGCTCCTTGGGCATGGTATAGTAGCCCTTGAAAGGCTTGGTGCGCTTGGATAGCTCGCAGGTCTGGCCACAGTGAGAACAGAAGAACGCGGCGTCGTTGCGCGTCATGTCCATCTTGGCGGGCTTCTCGCAGCAGGAAGAGAGGGGCTTGCTCATAGCCCTAGCTCGTGAAGGTCCGGCGTGTTGTCCTCGGCCATGTCCCGGCGCGACAACTGCAACTCGCGCACCTTGTCGAACGCCGCGCGCAGGTCGAGCAACGCCCGGTCGTACTGTGATACCGATACCTGTTGCAATGCCGTTGAGGGGAACGCCTGCTCGATGTTCACCATCATGTCCAGGTGGCGGCGGTTCATCCTTCGGACCTCTCCGGGGGAAAGGACAAAGGGCCAATTAATCGGGCCTGTTTCGCTTGATTCCATGGTTGCTCTTTAAGGTTTCAGTCACGCACCAAACGTAGGCTAGGCAAGGGCGAAATGCAAGTTGCGGAATCAGAAAGAATTGCCTATGCTCGCATTCCCTAATCAGCTGGCATTTCAAGCTCAACCTGTTCGCCCGGAGAGGGAAGGTAGATCCCGAACTCATCGGCGAAGTGCCGGAGCACGCGGTCGATCGTCTCCATGCAATCTTCCTTGCTCAACTCGTGCGTGTCCAAGCACATCGTTACGGCCTCGCCGCCAGGAAGCGACATTTCGTAGGTGGGGTATAGCCCGGCTTGCTTGGCGTATGCCTTCACGCGGTCCTTTGTCCACGGCCTGCCATCGCCGTAGCCAGCTTCGTTGATCTTCTGCGCCGCGATGCCGAAGAGGACGTGTAAAAATCTGTTCTGGCTGTCCGTCTTTCGGATCACGGCTTTTCTGACGGTGAACTCCAACGGCTCGCCGTCCGGGTAGTTGAGCACTTCAGCGATGAAGGATGAAGCCTTCAGCTTGCGGCCGTGGTGCGTTCCGAAGTGTGTGGTGGGGCGGCTCATGGCAATAGATTCATCGCAACGGCCTGGGCCATCCGCTTCGCGTCCTGTAGGTCTGCTCCGGGGCGTTGGTCCTCGTGCGTCACGAGGATATTGGCGATGCAGCTTTCGCTATGTAAGCGGTTCACGCGCCACTGTCCGTCGGGCTGCGCCCAAAGCACCAAGTCCATCCACTCGCAAACGATTGCATCGTCAGCAACGTATCGCGGCTTGGCCCAAAGGAATGGCGGGTGCGTCATGGCAAGGATGCTTTGGTCTGGTCAACCACGTTCATGGATTCGGGCGTAGAGGGTATTCCATGCGAGCGCGGCGGCGGCTGGCACCTGTCCATTGCCGATGGCTTTGAGGCGATCGACACGCTTGGCGATGCCAGTAGCCACGCGCGGAACCGATCCGGGTTCAGGGGTTCCGTGGAGGTCCAGCCGATCGGCCAGTTCATCAACCATTCCACCCAATCCGGGTTCAGTTGCCCACCAACTTCCAGCCGCACTTTTGCCGACAAACCGTGGCCGGCATTCGAGGTCGGGTTGTTCATGGCCGGCCCCTTCCAATCGTTGCTCTGCGGCGTCGGCCACATCTTCACCGCTTGGCTCAGGTTCACGCTGTGCATGGATCCCTCCGATTGCTGTGCGCTCTTCAGCTTGTCCGTGAAGGCGTCCGAACACGTCGGGGTCGGCCAGTTTCCCGATGGGGTGTTGGCCGATACCGCCCATCCCAGCTTGTTCGGTTTCTGCCGGCCGTCCCCGCTGCACTGAAGGTTCACATCGTTCGATGCCTCGGCTGCGTTGGGCGTAGGCCAGTATCCAGATCCTTTCCCTTCGATGCGGAGCACCGGCGTCGTCCGCTCCCACAACTCCCCACTCTGCATCGTACCCCAGCGTGGAAAGGTCTGCGAGTACTCGGTCAAGCCCCCTAGAAGTGAGCATTGGGCTGTTCTCCACGAACGCGAACCGGGGTTGTACCTCGCCAATGATCCGGGCCATTTCGGACCACAGTCCGCTTCGCTCTCCGTCGAGGCCGTCGCCTTTTCCGGCAACGCTGATGTCCTGGCAAGGGAAGCCTCCGCTAACGACATCGACGTGTCCGCGCCAAGGCTTCCCGTCGAAGGTTCGCACATCGTCCCACACGGGGAACCTGGGAAGCATTCCGTCGCGTTGCCTTGCGAGCAAGACGGAACGGGGGTAGGCAGCAAACTCAACAGCGCAGACGGTGCGCCATCCAAGGAGGTGCCCACCCAAGATGCCTCCTCCTGCCCCAGCGAAAAGTGCCAGCTCATTCATCGTTGTGTATTACCGCCGCGCGCTTCGCGTTCACCTTCATCGCCTGCTTCAGGAACGCGAACGTTGCCGCGCTGTGCAAGTCCTTCGGGACGCATCTTATCACCACCCAGCCCATGCAGGCCGCGTGGTTCCCTTTCTCCTGGTCCTTCACGATGCCCGATCCGCGCCCGTGCTTGCCTCCGGTCCAAACGCCGCCGTCCACTTCGAGGGCTACGCGATGCTCCGGCCAGGCGTAGTCCATCCGCCACTTGCGCACCGCGTGGAACTTGTACTCAGCAACCGGCTCAGGCAGGCCGGACTGCTTGCATAGCTGCGCGAATATGGACGGGGATTTCTTCACTGCTTCCGCGTTTCCAAATAAGCCTCCAAACTCGAAAAGCTCACGAGCTTCTTCTTCAGGTTGCCGCTCACCTTGCCGCTCTTGTGCAACGAGGCGACCAGGGCGATCGTGAGGCCAGTGCGCTGCGCCGCCACCTGGTACCGCACCAGGTTCGTATCGCGGTCGCTCCATGCGTTCTTCACCCATCGGCGGGCATCGGGTTCGGGGAGGTCGCTCATGTTGTAGGTTGTAGTTGATCCATGATGAGCCGAGCCAATACGGTCGGCTTGTTTCCGGGCACAACGATCGACACGTCCGCCCGGTGCGCGATGCACCAACTCCGAACGCGCGCGTCATCGGCTACCGGGTAGCTCGCAAGGAACCGCTCCACGGACGCGATCGCTGCCCATACGCGGGCGATGTCCTTACGCTTGGACCTCTTGGTCCACAGGATGTGCCGACGCGCGGAAACGGCACTTCTGAGCGTTTCCCGGAGGCTAGAAGGGGGCCGATGCCTTGACATGCTGGATATTGTTCGTGATCTGTGACTGTGAAAGCGGGCCTATGCGCGAATAGGCCGGTATGATCGAGCACTTCGCCTCGCCAACACTGCCGTCCCGGTTCTTTCCAAGGTAGATTTCAAGTTCGTCCTGGTGGGGCGGTTCGGGCAGATAGTACCCGGAGCGGTACAACAGGCCCACGATCGCGGCGTCCTCTTCGATCGCCCCGCTCCCGCGCAGGTCGGCCATCGTCGGTTTCTTCACCGCCCGTTTCTCCACCTCCCGGTTCAACTGGCACATGACCAAGGCCGGGAGCATGGTGTTCTTTGCCACCTCGGTAACCCGGTTCATGCACTGCGTGATCCGTTGGAAGTCGTCGCGGTCCGTTCGTGGATCTCCGGTCCGCATCTTGTGCAGGTGGTCAACGGCGAAAGCGATCACCCCGTCCTTCTTGATCGCGCGTTCGGTACGCATCCGGATCTGGTCGGGGGTGATGCCGCTCTGCGGGTCGATCTTCAGGCGCTCCATCCGGTCCGCGATTCTCATGGCCGTAGCCGTTGCGTTGTCCACCTGCTGCTCGTCCATCCGCCCGTGGAGGATGGCCGAATAGGGAACGCCGCTTTCCCGCGCTATGATCCTGGCCGTGACCTGCTGCGGGGTCATTTCCGGTGAGAACATCAGCACGTTCCCAGCAAGGGTCAAGTGCCAGCAAACCTCCACGCAGAAGATCGACTTCCCGATGCCCGGCCGGCCAGCGAACACCGCAGGTAGCCCGGCCTCGAATACCGCCATCTGGTCGAGAGCGTCGATGCCGAAGGTGTAGTGCTTCGACCGGCGCTTGTCCATCACGGCCGAGATATGAGCCGCCGCCGATTCCACGACCGATGCGCTGGTGTGCGAATACAGGTCGGTTAGGGCCGCGCTCGCACGGTCCAAAGCGTCGAACACGTCATCCGATTCGTACCCGTCCTTCGCTATCGCCGGGCCGATCTTGGTAAGCTCGCGTGCAAGGAACTTCTGCACCAGGATGCGCGCGTGGTACTCGATATTCGCGCTGCTGGCCACTTTGCCCGTGAGTTGGCTGATGTAGAAAGCGCCCCCAACGATGTCAAGCTCGCCCCGGTCCTTCAGGAGCACCGTCACCGTGAGGATGTCCGCCGCGTTGCCCTTGGTGAAGATTTCCCGGATCGCGTTGAAGATTATCCCATGAGCCTCGACGTAGAACATCGCCGGGGTCAACAGGTCGCCGATGTCGGTCCACGCCTGCCGTTCAAGCATCAGCGCGCCTAGGACCGCCTGCTCCAACTCAGGGGCCTGGGGCGGCACCTTTGCCAATTCCAATGCGTCCGCTTTGGTCATGCCCTGGGGTTGTGCGCGCCGTTCTGAGCCGCTTCGACCGTGAACGGGTACTTGTACTCGGATGGATCGACCGGGAATTGCCACGTCTTCGCCATCGCGTGATCCAGGCCTTCCACGAACATCGGTCCGGTAGGGAAGTACCTCGCTGCCAGGTTCAGCGCCCGTTGCTCCGTCTCCCGCGTCTTGTACCGGGCCTTCTTTTCGCGGGTCCGGTAGGTCACGAACTCGGCCCACTTCGCCTTGCACTGCTCACCAGCGAAAGCGGGCCAAACCAATTCAGGGTTCGGCGCCGTTCGCGCGCGTTCATTCCCTTCTGAGTTAATACCTTCTACTTCACCTTCTACCTTCACCTTCCTTTGCTTCGTTTTTGTTGAAGCAATTGCTCTAGCATTTGCTTTAGCAATTGCTCCTGCTTTTCCTGCCTTGGAACGCTCTTCGCTGACTTCGTTTTGCCGGGCGCGGACTTCTTCTAACCGCTTGTTAATCAATGTTCCATCCCCATTGTCGATGAACTTGGGGCCGACCAATGGCCACGCTTCCTGAACCTCTGCCAAGTCGCAATGCGTAGCCCGTGCAAGGGTCTTTAGGTCCGAAGGAATTGCGCCGTGTGTCCACTGTTTGCACAAGCAACGCACATACAAACCGCAAGCAATTGCTGGCCACGTGCTAGTCGCGTCCATGAAGTCGTTCGCGTAGAACTGGAAAGCGGGAGCCTTAGCCATTCTGAAAACGATCAACCGCCCCGACTTGCCCCCAGCCGATGCAAGCGGCTGATGGGTAGTCTGACGGGCGGAAGTTGGTGGTCGTTCTCATGTCGCTGTCTTGCATCCAGCGGAGCCGTTCAATAGGCTTCGGATGCAAGTGTAATCATTTCCGCAATAGGTACTGCTCCACCCGCCGCTTGATCTGCTCATCGGTCCAGCCCGCTAGCCTGCACCGCTCAACGAACGCGCCCAGGTAGGTGTCGTTGTGCGTGGCGCTGCTTATCGGCCGCACCGTGCTCTTGACCTTCGGGGCGCTCATCTAGAACGGAAGATCGTTCTTTTCTTCTGCATCGCCGGTGTCCACCACGTCGAAGGCATCAACGCCCTGGGATGCTGCCACATGGTTCACCACCTGCACCGCGTTGAGGTATAGCAGGATGCCGCTGTTCTTTCCCTTTGTCCAAGGGAACGGCGTCACGGCGATGTTGCACACGCTGCCGTTGCCCACCTCTTCTGTGAATGGCTGCTTCGCCCCATTCACAACGGCAGGCGGCTTGACGGCATCCCCCTTCTTGTTGCTCACGTTGCGCTTGGCCACGAAGAACGATTGACCTTCCTTGTCCTCCTTGATCGTGGCCCCGATCGCCAGCAAGTGATCGCTGTCGGCTGGCGTCACGTACATGTTCACGCTCCAAAGGTCCGGCTGGCCTTCATCATAGGCTTGACCCGGACGGATCAGCTTCGCGTATTTCACGCGCACATTCTTCAGGACTACTTGCTCGGCTGCCTTCTTTTCCATGTTGTTGAGAGTTGGTTAAAGGGTGTGTGAGAGTTGGTACGTGATGGTCTTCGGCTGCTCATCGGCGTGCTCGGCCAGCCAAAGCGAGCGGGTCTTATTGAACAGGTCGAGCAGTTCATCCGTTGGGCGAGGCTGATCCACAAGTTGCCAGCCCTGGCCTTGGATCGTTCCCGACTTGCCCGGCCCGCGCGTCTTGGCGTTGAGCCAAAGTACGCCCAGGTGGATCTCAGGAACCCCACCGGGGAACATCTGCCGGATTAGGTCCGTCTCGTGCAATAGCCTGTGGTACGCCGCCTGTTGCAGCCAGTACGCGGGCCACACGCTTCCGCCGGTCTTGATGTCCAGGAGCATCGTTCGGCCATCGGGCAAGGTCATCACGCGGTCAAGCGTCCCGGCGTAGCCCAGCGAATCGCTGGCCAGCTTCGTCTCCACCGCGTGGACCTTGGCCGGGAAAGCCTTGCGGAAATCGACGTAGCGGCCGATCATCGCCCATTCGCTGAGTTTGTACTTCGGAGAGCCGTCCTCGGTCATCAGGTCAACGGTGCCGCCGTTGTCGAGCAGTTCTGTCACCTCGTGGACAACGCTGCCCCGCCGCCCGGCCTCATCGCGGATCTCATCGGCGTCCTGTCCATGCTTCTTCAGCCATTCGTAATACTGCGCGCCCTTCGGGTATGCCTCCAGGATGGTAGTGACCGATGGGACGAACACGCCTTTCTCGGTGCGGTAGAATCGGCTGTCAAGGAACGCGATGCGCTCGCCGTCCACGGCGTAGGCGCGGCCTCCGATCTTGGTGACGTAGCCCTCTTGTGGGGTGAATGTGGCCGTGTTGCTCATTTTGAAGTGTTGTTGCTTCTGTTTCCTAGTGCAATTACTCCCCCGGATACTCTCGGAGCAACTGTCGTTCGTAACCCTCCATGTTCGCGTTCATCACATGGATGTATTCTGGCGAATACCCGTTGATTTGCTGATGCGCGTATCGAAGCAAGGTGTATAGGCGCACCAGCTTGTTTCGATATGACTTGACCCATCCACCAGCCTCCTTTGTGTCAAGCCCATACTGTATGCCTTGGGCCGCGTCGAATGCCTCTTGCGCCGATAGCTGAAGCACCGCCTTACCATCGCCGTCCTTGATGATTACCATCGTTGTTGGCGCTTGTCAGTGAACAGCCTGCGATTAGTGTAGGCCCGGTAAGCCGGTCTTACGGCCAGGCCCTTCCAACAGGCCACCATGAACCGCTCATCCTTGGGGGTGATCTGGTCGTTGAACGCGCGCGGGCGGTGGAGGTCGTCGGTCATGGCGTAGCGGATCGGTTGATGCGGATTGTCTCGATGTCGATCTTGTGCTCAGATAGCGAACCGCCGGGGCATGAATGAAGCTCACGGATCGCGGCCCGGTCGTCGTTGGCCTTGTCCTGTAGCCGGGCGAAGTGCTCGGCTATCACAAGGGCTTGCTCATCGCTGCTGGCGAAGACCTCGAAGGTCATGGTGGCGACGTAGCGCATGGTTGGTTGTGAATCAGTGCGTGGGCGCGGGTTGCAGCCTATCCTTCAGGAGCGGCGAACTTGGCCCGGCCCTACGCCTGAATGGTTAGATGGTGCCGGTCCTGGCCACACGCTTCATCGCCTCGATGCGGTAATTGGCCACGCTTGCAGGACTGCAACCGATACGCTGGGCGATATCGGAGTCGGTGAGGTGCCGAAGGTTGAACACTTCTTTCTGCCGATTGCTTAGATAGTTGATCTCCACGCGCGGTGCCACCTTGCGGTATTGGATCTCAATCGTGGTCGCTAGCTCGCGGCCCGTCGCCTCGCTGTAAAGGCGTGGACGGGAATAGATGTCGCTGCGGTCCATGCGCGTTGATTGCTCAACGCTATGATCGTGCATGTCTTGTGCCCGCTTCGTGATCTCGGCGATCGGGGTGCCCTTGGCGAATGCTGTGCCGTAGGTGGATCCTGAGCCGTTGGACAGGATCAGGCTCGCATTGGTCTTTAGAGTGTTCATGGTGTTGCTTTGGTTACGTTCAGTCACGGGCCAAACGTAGGACAAAATACAATTTGCAGAATCGAAAAGAATTGCGTATGAAGGCGCCCAGCTATCGGACCGCCAAATACGCCCAAGCAGCGGTAGCCGACAACAGGATGCCCAGGGTGACGCCGAGCCAAAGGCCGATCCAGAATCCGCGCTCGTTCCGGTTCATGCGCGGAAATATAATGGGAAAAGCGCCCTTGCGAGGCGCCCTTCCTTGTGCGTTTGGTCGGCTCTACGTGTCCGGGCTTTCGGTGCCGATGGATGCGCCGAGCGTAACCGCCTCGTTGCTCGTGTCGTGCATGGGCACAACACTCACGTGCAGGTGATATTCATCGCGGCCCACCTTGACGAACACGGTGCTCATGCCGATGGCTGTGGCCACGACCTTAGCGGATAGCTTGTCCGGGGCTTCCCGAAGGTCCAGCACGGGATCCGTCTCCGTGGTCCATCGAATGCGCGATGCGGGGAGGGTGCCGTCGATGCCCAGGACGAACTTGCGCCCTAGGCCCACGGTGATCAATCCGGCGAGCGTATTGATGCGGATGTCCCCGCTCCTGAAGCTGAAGGTCACGGCTTAGGCGTTGGGGTCCACCTCTTCCGTGCCGATGCCCGCGCCGAGTTCGCTGGCCTCGTTGAGTTCGTTGCTGCGGCCCACGATCACGAAGTTATCCGTGAGGGGGCGGGCCTCGTCCTCGTCCAGGTCAGCGTCCGCGCTCACCGTCACGTCGGCCACGGCCTTCAGGGGCAGTTGACGCAGCACGGCGCTCATGCCGCCATCGGCCACCTCAAGGGTGCCCGCGCCGTTGTTCTCCCACACGGGCGTGCCGTCAACCGTTGCGGGGGTGCCATCGGCCTTCTTGGGCGCGATGCTGAGTGTGACCTTGTTGCCGGTCTTGAGACTTCCGTTGATCATTGGGATTGGGTGTTGTTGGTTTGAGTGCGCGGCGAATGTAACGCCGCGATCCGAAGTTCCAACAGGTCATCGGCGGTTCAAAGAGCGGCTAGCTGTTTGGGATGGTCCGCTGGAATGGGATCGAACAGGCGCGGCGCGCTCTGGTGGTCCTTCAGGCGCTTGGATAGGCCCGCGAAGTAGTCGGCATCTATCTCGCACAGGTCAAGGTCGAAGCCCTCCAGATCGCAGGCAATGGCGATGGATCCGGAGCCGCCGTGCGTGTCGAGGATCTTGTCGCCCGGCTTGGCGTAGTTCTTCAGGAGCCAGCGGTAGAGGGCTACGGGCTTTTGGCATATATGGATGCGATCGCGGTGAACCCTGCTCTCTGCGTAAATCTTGGCGTTGGCGTCGAAGGATGTCCATGCCAGTTCGCAATCGGCAAGCGTGTCCATGTGGGCCACCTTGTCCCACACAATCCAGCAACGGGTCGCGGGCAGTTCGTCGGCGAAGTAGTTTCCGCCCCACACGATTTGATTGGCCGACACGCGCCTCAATTCCTGCCAATATTCCTTCGGCGGCCTGCCGCCAAGGTGTCCGTCTTCGCGCTTCCACTTCGCAGCCCACGTTCCTCCGTTGCTTATGCGATCGCCCAACCCGAAGTCAGGATCCACAATAGCCAAGTCGAACGCCTTGTCCGGCAACCCTGCCATGAAGGACATGCAGTCGATGTGGTGGAGGTTGATCATGTGGATTCCAGTGCGAGATTAGCTAAAGAAAGGAACGAAGGGAAAAGCGAAGTCCCTTCTATGCGAGCCATGCCCATGATGTCCTCCGCTTGATTCGAGACACCTTGGATTGAGTTATGCCATACAAAGCCCCGATGTCCTTCTGCCTTCCGGAAGCTGCCCTAATCTCGCGGACCTGCTGTTCAGTCAATTTAGCCGACCCATTCCTGCGGCCCATATTGGCTTTACCAAGGCGTACGCTGTCCAAGTAGTTGTTTGGCGGAGTGTCCCACCGCAG
>Ga0181339_1000242_pt1 | contig 11344 bp, 16 predicted proteins | sample Sp13VDMM110DD_FD_130101 | JGI IMG/M metagenome (GOLD analysis project Ga0181339, IMG submission 130101) | Freshwater viral communities from Lake Michigan, USA - Sp13.VD.MM110.D.D | ecosystem: Environmental > Aquatic > Freshwater > Lake | place: USA: Michigan | collected 2013-04-23 | reverse complement strand
GGAGGTTTAATTGGGTGAATAATGGTAGTGATAAAGTTCTTCAGAAGAATCATGTTTTTTGTTTAAATTCATCAAAAAAACGTTCCTTTATTGGATACCCTAGTTTAGCTAATGTTGCAAAATGTGTTGTGGATACACCAATAGATACTTATGCTGAATTATTAGACGAATTCAATAATTCTGCAAACTCGTTTGATTTTTCTCAAATAGGTGTAGGAGAAGTGACTATACCACAAAAATCTGGTTATCGTCATAAACATGACGATGTGTTAGATACATTTTTATTAGAGATTTCACCTAACACTTATGAAATGTATGATATACGTGGAACAGAAACATCATCATACAGGGGTAGTTCATATAGTTATGAATATAATATTGTTAAGTATTCTGCGATTAGTAAAAAAACACTTGTTATTTCAGATAATTCATTTCAGATTAAGGTGAATAAAAAGGAAATAGTAATCGACAATTTAAAGTACGTTGATGTTAAGATGCTTGGGCTTAAACGCTTGACTTATAAGAATAAAACGTTATATTGTAAATAATTAAAAACACAAAAAATGGAAAATACAGAAGACAAATTAGTACAAGATTTATTTAACGAAGTCCAAACTAGAAAAGCTGAAATAGCTAAAGCAGAAAAACCTAATTGGGAAACCAATTGTGCCTTCAGATACAATGAAGATTCATCAGCATCAATAAACTTACAAGTAGTTGGAGAAACAAGTAAATTGGTTCAAATATTAGCTTTTTTATGTAACATGAAAAACGCACATACTGAAGCTGAAGAAATTCTTGGTATCACTAGTAAATTTAAATATTTAGGTTATACATTTGAAGCATGGGTTTCAGACATTAAAACGAGAGTTGCTAAGATTGAAATCACTAAGAAAAAAGAATATTTGAAAGAGTTAGAAGATGAACTTATCTCTATTAGTCCAGAATTTAAAAAGAAATTAAGACTAGACGAAATAGCGAAAAAGTTAGGTAAATAATTTGGTTTTATTAAACTAAAACATTACCTTTGTTGTAACTAATAATTTTATACAATGATTACTAAAGAAAATGGACTTCGTTATGCCAAGCTTATCCACGTTAGTGTGGATAACGGCAAGACTGATAACAGCAACAAGGTTTATATCATGGAAGAACTAGCCGATGGTCGTATCAAGTGTGAATATGGTCGTGTTGGTAAAAGTCTAACCACTGAATATAAACCTAGTAGTAAATGGAATTCTGTTTTAAAACAGAAACTTAGTACTACGAAGGGTTATACTGATGTTACAGATTTATTGGTAACCACAGAAGAAATCGTTGATGACAACACGCCTAAAGATAATAAGGTTGATGCTATCAAAGATGCTATGGTTAAGAAATTGGTTGAAGAACTAATGAACTTTGCCAATAAATCAATTCAGAAGAACTATAAGGTTACGCAAGAGTCAGTATCTGAACAACAAGTAAATGCTGCTCAAGAAGTTATTAGTCAAATCAGTGGGTTGGTAAATGTCGGTGTTGACATAAAACATGTTAACGATTTATTACTTAGACTTTACACTATTATTCCTAGAAGAATGGATAATGTAAAGAACCATTTGATGGCACCGATTACATCTAACGATTCACTGGTTGCAGCTCAAAGATTGGTAGATAATGAACAATCTACACTTGATACCATGGCTGGACAGGTAGAATTGATTAAACAACAAAAAGAAGCTGCTGCTAAAGCGAAAGTAGATGCAGATAAACCTACCAAGTCTAAGAAAAAAGATATTACTATTCTTGACCAAATGGGTCTCTCAATCGAAGTTGAAAAGGATGATGAAGTGATTGCATTGGTTAAAAAACTAATGGGTTCTAACGTTAATCAAATGAAACGAGTGTATAAGGTTGTAAATAACAAAACACAAGTTAAGTTTAATAATCATTATACGAAAGCTGAGGTTAAAAAGAAACGCTTATACTGGCATGGTTCTAGAAATGAAAATTGGTTTAACATCTTACAAACTGGTCTATTGATTAGACCTTCTGGAGCGGTGCATACTGGTTCAATGTTTGGTGATGGTATATACTTCGCTGACAAGGCTCAAAAATCAATTGGATATACATCATTACGTGGTTCATATTGGGCGCATGGTGGTGGCGATAAAGCATTCCTAGCTTTATTTGATGTTCACTTAGGAAAACAAAAAGAAATACTTCATCACGATTCAAGTTGTTATAAACTATCGGATAAAGTATTGCAAAAAGAAGGTTATGACAGTGTATTTGCCAAGGGTGGTGCTGATTTACGTAACAATGAATTCATTGTTTACAATTCAGCTCAATGCACTGTTTCACATTTAATAGAAATTGGAAGTTAATGGATAATAATATTTTAAAAACAGGTTACGATTGGTGTTTAGACGCTAATATTAGAGTATTGAATTTGAGCGAGTGGCCTAAAGCTACCGACAATCAATATTATACAGGAGAAGACTCTTATTTCAAAGATTTAATAGAGTTGGATGAGTTTATGAATGCAATTACCAAATGTACTGTAAAGGCTAATTCACAACCACGTAAGACTGATAAATTTTTGGAGTATCGTATGTATGGTCTTGTACCTTATAACTTAAGCCCTATTCAGCAAGCCATTCAATATGGACATGCAGTAGTTGAATACGGACAAACAGTAAGAGGTATGGGTAATGCTGAAGTGATTTACAACAAATGGGCTAATGAGGATAGAACCTTCATTATTCTAAACGGTGGAACCACCAATAAGAATGTTATGCGTTTGGGTACTTTAAATTCTCATTTACTAAAACTACGAGAAGTTAAAATTCCAGTAGAGATTTTCCATGAACCAGATTTAAACGATGCTTTAACAGCGGTTGTATTTTTGGTTGATGAACGTGTATGGAATAAGACATTATATCCTGATTTTGAAAAAGAAACACTTCCATGGGCTAGACACAAACCTAGTGAAAAACAATTGTTAGCTCTAGAAGAAAAAAATGCTAATAATTATAAAAATTGGGTTGAAAAAATTGGCGGTGAAAAGAATGCGTTCTTACGAGAATTCTTAAAAGGTTTTAGACTAGCATAAGCTTGACATATTGATAAGTTTTATCTATTATTAATTTGATGGATAAAATTATTGAACATTACCTAAATAAAAACTATCATGTTTCAAAAAACTTGGTTTTCGATAGAACTGACCACCAAATTTGGTGTTGTAATATTGCTAGTGAAATAAGTGTTATCTTTTCACGACATATATTAGATGTTAAAGATATTTTAGTTGCTTGGTTAAATGAAAACAATCTCAATGAAGAGAAGATACATATTGCGTGGAAACCAATTAAGTTAAAAATATCTTGGTCACCAGCAATGTCTCAAGATTTAACTCGTTATGGTGTTAGTGAAATAAATGTTCTTAACATTTTAAAAGAAGAAATATATAAAGAAATACAAGAAGATATTTTATTATCGCTACCTAATATTGGAGCTGAAGAATTATTTAGTGTTATAAAATGCATTGGTTATGAAATAACAGAAGCAATCTACGACCCAAATACATTTACCCCAAAGAAATTTTTTATTAGTATCCCTTATCATCAAATGATACATGAAAGAAACAATAACACTATATGGCAAGATTGGATTCGAACCAGACAATCGAACTAAAAAACATGATTCTCAGTCTTCTTGGAAACGTATGGCGTTGGTTAATCTTGAAGATGAACATAGTTATGAAATTACATCATACTATTCTTGGTTTATAAGAAAAAGATATAATCTAGTATTAAACAAACCAATACGTGGAGGTCATATATCATTCATAAATGATAGTATCAGGGACCTTAGTCTTAATAATACCAAAACAATAGAAGAAATAGATGAAACATGGGATTCGGTAAAGACTAAATGGGATGGAAAAACGATACCAATAACACTTGATTTAACACCTAAAACAGATGATAAACATTGGTGGTTAACAGTTTCACATGAAGAACGAGAATTATTACATGGTATACGGGCTGAACTAGGGTTAGGTAGACCATATTGGGGTTTACATATGACAATAGGCTATGCAAACGAAAAATTTATCGAGCATTCTCAATACATACATAGATTAGTAAAAACAGGTTTGATAAAATAAAATTTGGTTTATTCAAGTTTTTATAGTACCTTTGACTAATGGAAGAAATAATAGTAAATGTAAAAGCTGAAAAAGTTATAGATATATCATCAGAATATTTAGTAGAACTTGAACGTAATTATTTAGCGACTACTGAAGAATTATCGAAGGATGAGTATGTTAATATAAAATTTAATGGTGATGATGTATATGCTTCAGATTCTCAAATTATTCCGATTGTTGAATTAAAAAAATTAATCGAAAAAGTTGAGAATGCTGGTGCTAATTTTATTGCAATTGATTTTCATACCGACCATTTGGAATATGACATTTTAGGATATCGTATTTCAAGAATGACCGATAATGAGGTTCAAGTAGTGAAACAAATGAAATTACTTGAAAAAGAAAAATCTAAATTATTTAAAATACAAGAACTTGAAAATCAAATTGCTTTATTGAAAAGCGTAAAATAAAATAATACAAATGGGAGGAAAAGCACTTAAAAATACATCTACACGTAGATACGAAAGAAAAGAATTCGATGCAATTAGTGGTGAACTAGTTGAAATTCTGAATAAAACTTTCAAACGTGTTGGGATGCCATCATTTTATAGAAGCAAGCCATCGTTTGGGGATGCTGATATCGTGATTTCAATGGAAGATGTTGATTTTAATCTTCATGATTACATTACCAATACATTTAACCCAAATGAAATCGTTCATAATGGTAGTTGTTGGTCATTTGATTACAAAGAACTGCAAATTGATTTGATTACAGCTTCAGCTGAAGATTTTGAATCATTGTATACCTATATGTGTTGGAATGATTGTTCAAACCTTATCGGGAAGATTGCACATGGTATGGGAATTAAATTTGGACAACAAGGTCTAGTTTATGACCATTATTTTAAAGGTGTTAACATCGGTAGAGTATTCATTTCAAGAGACCAGAAAAAGATACTTGAATTCTTAGGTCTATCTTATGATACCTATATCAAAGGGTTTGATGAATTAGTAGAAATCTTTGAATTTATTACCGCTAGCAAGTACTTCAATTATGAGTATGTTCTGCTTGAGAATCTTAATAAAATCAATAGGGACCGTGATAAGAAACGTCAAACGTACCAATCATTCCTTGATTATATTGAAGACTATATCAAACGAGATATCAAGCATGAATTCAATGAAGATAAATCTATCTATCTTGAAATGGCTAAGAATGAATTTCCAGAAGCTAGTATTGAACTTCAAATAAGAAAATTGGAATATGAGTATTGTAAAGAACTTCTTATCAAAGCTAAATTCAATGGCGGTGACGTTATGCGTAAGTATGATATCAAAGGTAAGGAATTGGGTGATGCAATGACTGGTTTTAAACAAGTTATTAGTACTATCCCATTACATGAAACTTATGATGAGTATATCATCAATAATTCAGTTGAACAAATTTATTCAGATTTCGAGCTTTATTTAAATAAATAATGAGACACATAATATTAGGTGGCGGTACCTTTCAACCAATAGCTAATCATTTAGCTTTATCAGCTCCAGCTTTTGGAACGACAGCTAAGCAATTAGCAAGTATGATACCTAATTCTGAATTGGTATTAACGAAGATGGCTGACCCCGCTTCTTCGTTAATAACCAATGAGGATGTTGAGAAGTATATTGATACCTTATTAGAAGATGAAACAATCACTTCTATTATTTTAAGCGTAGCTTTTTGTGATTACAAATATGAACATGGTGATTTCCATGGTCAGAGATTTGAAACAGTATTGGGTGATATCAAATTGGAGTTTACACCAGCTGATAAGGTAATTAAAAAAATTAGAATTAAAAGACCAGATATCTTCTTGGTTGGTTTTAAAACAACAACAAATAAAACTCTTGATGACCAGTTTTTAATAGGTTTAAAGATGATGAAATCAACCAAGTGTAACTTGGTTATAGCAAACGATGTTGTGACCCGTAGAAACCTTATAATAACCCCAGAAGAGACTTATTATGGTAATACTACTAATAGACAAGATTTATTAACTGAGTTTGTTGAGATGTTTACTAGTAGAGTCAACGGAACCTATAATAGAAGCGTATTAGATGTAAGTGAAAACTTTCCAATATCTAAGTGTTCGGAAACGTTTCAAAAAGTAGTTAAATGGCTTACGAAGAATCAAGGGTATATTGAAAATAATGGAAATGGGTTTACACCTGGTCATTTTTGTGAAAGACTCACTCAAAATAGCTTTGTATCGTCACAACGTAAAGCAAATCATAACTTAGTATTCGAAGAAGGTATGTCAATTGTTGAAGTATGCGTTGATGACACCTTTGTTGTTCATGGCAAAAGAAAGGCATCTGTTGGTGCCAGAAGTCAATGGTTATTACTACAAAATAACCTAGGTTATGATTGTATCATTCATACACATAATCCATTAAAAGAAGGTAGTCTTATACCAATCACACCACAAAAACCGTATCAATGCGGTAGTCTAGAGTGCGGTTTAAATACGCTGAATCATTTAGGTGAGTTTGATGAAATAAAAGCAGTTTATTTAGATAAACATGGTGCTAATATTATGTTCAAATCGACATCTAATCCAGATACGATAATAGAGTTCATTAAAAATAATTTAGAACTCGGAATTAAAACAATATAATATGACAATATTAGTTGAAAAACCAAAAGTGAGTATCTATGATGCTCCACAAGATTGTATCAGAACGAATTCTGGTATTTATATCAACGTCTTCGAAACAACACCAGAAATGATTTGTATTGAAGATATAGCGCATTCATTATCACGCCTTCCAAGGTTTGGTGGTCATGCGAATAGACACTATTCAGTGGCGCAGCATTCAGTCCTAGGTGCTAGGAGGTTAAAAGATTTATTAAGTAAGAAAAAATTCTTATTACATGATGGGTCCGAAGCATACATGTTAGATATTCCAACACCAATTAAACATAAGTTAGGTGATTATCAATATTATGAAAATGAATTGATGAAAATGATGTTTGGTGTGTTTGGGTTGGAATATCCATTGACACCAGACATTAAACAAATGGATAAGGAAATGTTATTATACGAATGGGATAATTTGATAGCGTATGATAATCCAGACTTTAAGTGTTGGACACCAAATAAGGCTAAGAAAGAGTTTTTAAAGATGTATCATCAATTATTTACTGTTTAAGATGAGTAATGTTGAACATTTAGAATGGGTATATGGACGAATGAAAAACGTTCATGGAGAAAACGAGAATCTTGATTACATGATTAGGTTTAAAAGTATAATTGATGACCTTAAATCTAAGGAGGTACGAGTTACTTCCCAAAAAACGGATTGTTCTCAATTAGATACTTAACCTTAGATTCAGTTTCTTCACAGGTCTTGATAAAATCATTTACTTGTTCATCAGTAAGCAGAAACCATTCATTATCGGTTTCAGTTTTTTGATTAGCATAGATTTGATGCAACCAGTGTTCAACTCGTTGGTAGTTAATAGATTCGTATGATTTAAGAATACTAATAACATTTGAATTACCAGTTTGCAATTCCTTAACTCTAGTACTAACTTTTCTTTTGGTAATACCAATCTTATGACGTTCATAACCGTCTTTATCAACTTCTAATAAAAGATATACATAGCCCATATTCAATACTACTAAAAAAAGGTAATTTAGTCAAGTAGTAGATATTTATTATTATGAAAAAGTTTATAAAAGAATCTTTACGTAATAAGCTATTAGAAATAAAGGATGAATACTTTACAGCCTATCATGGGCGATATCATTTTGATGTGAAACGATTATATGAATTAATAGAAAGCAATCAAATCAAATATGAGATAAAAGAGTTTAAACCTTTTTTACTTAAGTTTTTCTCTCATCCAGAATTTTCATATGCAGACCCAAAGAAACTTGAGAAGTTAAAAAATCAAATAGATTATACCAAACCATTAGGGTTATTGGTTAATTTTGAAAATCCAGAGACACATGAAACAGAATTTATTCTAGTGGATGGTAATCATAGAGTAAGAATCGCTGGTGAAGCTGATATGAAAGGTTTACTATATGTAATCAACGACCCTAATGATGTTAAGAAAGCTCTTAAATTCAATAAGGAAGTTCCACATGAGTTCTTTCAAGATGATATGGTTTAAAAAAAATAATTAAAAAATACTTGACAAATCCAAAAATAAGTTGTACCTTTGTCAAACATTTAAGAAATGTGTTATATTTATTAACAAACAAAATAAAAACAATATGAAAAATTTATCTTTAAACTTGGTCCTTGTGTTATGTTTACTAGTGGTAGACGTGATGGGCTATGCTTTTTAGGTAAAGAACTTAAATTGATACTGAAGCCCATCTAAACGTTTAGATGGGCTTTTTTTATGCTAATATACCAAAGTGGTCGAATGGGACGGTCTGCAAAACCGTATGGAGAAATCCTCATCGTGTGTTCAAATCACACTGTTAGCTCAAAAATGTTGATGTGGCCGAGAGGTTAGGCTCAGCTCTGCAAAAATAAAGTATGACTTTTGCAGACTTCCATATATTTAAAGATATATGGAAACAAAAAAATGCACTCAATGTAATCTTGAAAAAGAGTTCACTGAATTTTTCGTCAAGAATAAAGAAAAAAAATTATTACATTCACAATGTAAAAGTTGTTATAATAGAAAAAGAAAGAGTAAAGAACATTATAACAAATATAAAAATGAATATTTAGAAAGAATTAATAAGAGAAAAGCTATTAAAATAAATGAAAATAGGCAAAAGCTTTTGGAGTATTTTAAAGAACATTCTTGTATTAAGTGTGGTGAAACTAATCCAATTGTATTAGAATTTGACCATAGAGATGAAAAAGATAAAAAACGAGGGATTGCTACTATGATGACATCATATAATTGGGAAACCATATTGGTTGAAATAGAAAAATGTGATGTTTTATGTGCAAATTGTCATAGAATTAGAACATCACAACAATTTGGATGGTGGTATGAAAATATTAAATAAAGTTACACTGGTTCGAACCCAGTTGTCAACTCTTTATAACAAATGATTAAAAATAGTTTTTATGAAAAACGAAAAAGTGTTAAAAGATTTCCTTGTAAACCGTGATGAAACGGGTAGAGAAATCATTCATTATCCAGAAACGGGTAAGAGGTATTATGTGGAGTATATTGAACCTAGAGGTCACAGAGCTTCATGGGGTGATGTAAACCCAGCTACTGGTAAAGTAGAAGGTGTTTATGGTGATAAATACACTGGTGCTATCAAGGCTAATGAATCAGTTATAACAAAAGAAAATGGGTTTGAAGAAATAGTTGAAGGTGCTGGTTCACCTTACCATACAATTAATCAAATGCATGATAAATGGAAAAAAGAAAATGGATTTTAGTAAATTAGCTTTAGGTGAAATAAAAAAAATGAGAAATGAAATGGTTGAAAGGTGGGAAACAGCTGGGTTTCTTGAGGGACTTAGTGGTCACGTTAAAGAAAATATCGCTCAGTTATATGAATGCTGTAAATCAACTTTAATAGAAAAGAAAATGGATATTAATACAATTAAAAAAGACTTATATAGGTCAAAAAACATGGCTAAGTTTAGTCATTATTCACATGGTGATTTATTTTATATAGTAGAATTAGAAGACGGACCTTATATGTTTCCAATTGCAACTATTGAACGTCATATGAATAGCGATTTGAATGGTTCAATTGATGCTAGAATCGAATTAAGTTCAGACTTAGGTAAAACTAAATTTGAAATTGAAATGAGAGGTTCAGAATTAATCAGATGGATTAATATAGCTGTAGAGAAAAATGATTTCGTGAAGCTTGGTGAATAACCAAGCACATGGGGATGTAGCTCAGTTGGTTTAGAGCAGGGTCCTTACAAGGCTCAGGTCGGGGGTTCGAATCCCTCTATCCCTACTATGAAAAAAATGATAAACATATTTGGTTTCACTTGAATGCACAATAACGCATTTAAGATAAATGAAACCAAATCAAACGCTTAAAAACACTACTAATAGTCGAGTGTATAAATTGACTAATTCATCATTGGTAAGTGGTTGCCCAATTTGCAGTCCACATAAAGGTTGTAATAGATTTTTACGTAGAGATAATACTACGTCTTGGAAAAATTACAGACGTACTCAATGGAGATAAAAGAAAATGGTTTTCCTGATGCTTCCATAAAAAGCAAAACTATGGTCTTGTGGTGTAATGGTAGCACCTTTGTATGACATGCAAATAGCAACAGTTCAATTCTGTTCAAGACTACATGGAATTCGTTTGTGAATATTGTAATAAGGTTATAACCAGTGCAACAAAAATAGTTGATAAGACTCATTTTGTTCATGTATCTTGTTATGATAAATTTATAGAAGCAAAAGAAACGGGTGAAGTTGATATAGAATCAGATTAAATGGCCTTGTGGTGGAACTGGTAGACACGCAGAGTTTAAGCCTCTGTTCGCAAGAGTGCAGGTTCGAGTCCTGTCAAGGCTACAATGACAGTTTGGAAAGACAAACAGAAGTTAAGTGATGGAATTGGTAGACATAGCGGCCTAATAAGCTGCGACCTTAAGTGGTGTGATGGTTCGAGTCCCTTCTTAGTTTCAAATGCCTCTGACTAAGTATATTTTAATTATCTTCTAGAGGATAATTAAAAAAGAACTGGTCCTTAGTTTAAAATATATGGAAGCTCACAGAAATCTAGATTGAAGTGACTGGAAGTATACCTGATGTTCGATTCATCACGGAGGCTCAAGTCGCTTTTTTAGCTCCAGCTAAACGGAGAAATTTTTTGGCAAGGTTACGAAAAAAATTAAGTGTTGTTTAGTCGCTTAAAAGTTTCTTGTTGAAAGTAAGTTCTAGTTCCATAGGCAATGGGTTTCAAAGAACTAAAAGATGAAACCAATCTTATTAAGTAGAGCACGTGAGACTGAAGCGGTGCTCTATATGGCTCTTATTCACAATGGATGTGTACTTGTTTTACATGCAAGCGTAGATGGTTCGATTCCGTCAGGGGTCACAATATAAATGGCTTTGTGGGGGAATTGGCAGACCCGCTAGATTCAAAATCTTGTGTTCGTAAGAGCGTGTCGGTTCAAGTCCGACCAAGGCTACAAATGGCCGTATGGGGGAATGGTAGACCCGTATGTTTTAGAAACATATGCTGAAAGGCGTGTCGGTTCGAG
>Ga0181339_1000240_pt1 | contig 11359 bp, 12 predicted proteins | sample Sp13VDMM110DD_FD_130101 | JGI IMG/M metagenome (GOLD analysis project Ga0181339, IMG submission 130101) | Freshwater viral communities from Lake Michigan, USA - Sp13.VD.MM110.D.D | ecosystem: Environmental > Aquatic > Freshwater > Lake | place: USA: Michigan | collected 2013-04-23 | reverse complement strand
TGATGTAGCTACCGATACCCAGAAGAGTACCCAAGAGAAGAACGAGAACCAACGCACCACCAATAATCTTACCCATTTTTATTTCCTTTAGTTGTAATAGATTGAACCGTGACGCCTACGAATTGTGGGGAACCTGTGATTACGCACATAGCCTCCATCAATTTCGTAATTATAGAAGAAGATGGTCATGCCTGTCAAGAGGATAAGCTGGAAAATTATGAATCCCCAGATTGAACCCATGGACGGAGTGTAGTCTTCTTGCAGATACTTAAAGTCTTCCATTTGCTTACGCTTGAAGTGCTTGGTAATAGTCGAGACAATGCTATCAGCCAACAGCGGAGCGTGTGTAAGCTGCTGACGCTTAGCCAAGTCTCGGATTTCATCACGCAGAACTACGGCCAGATATTCGTTGCCAGAGTTCTTACCGAATGTAATTACGTCAGTCCACGAAAGCACATTCTTATCCATACCAATCACAACAATTACGTCATTCTTCTTACCACCAATCCATGAACGTTCCAGCGCAAAGCGATACTGTGGGTCAGTAGTATTAGCAAAGACCACCACAATGTTTACCTGCTTCTTCGCACCAAGATGACGAAGGGCATCATTCAAGGCCGAATTGAGAGCAGCAGCTTCTGGATAATTTACACCCATCTGTAGTACACGATTGACGCGATAGTAGTCAAAGATTTTTGGATAGTTCGGAAGCAAGCTACCATACTTGGTTTTATCCGCTTCCATTTGATTCATACTGAACAAGCTACCCGGCGATGCCTTGATGTAGTTGATATAGCTGTCATAAGACGCAGCCGGTTCATTCAGAACAACAGCCGTCCAACGTGGCGGTTCTTCTGTGCCTTGACGGTTGACTCGGTTGATTTCCAAGTTACCAACGGTGGTGTACACGCGCCAGTCAACGTCATAGCTATGCTCGTGGCATGTCTGGCAAATTGTGCTACATGTGCGGCTGCTACCTGTACCGCTACAGCTAGTCACGCAATTACAACTGTAGGAGTGGCCGCATGACACACGGACTCGTTCCTTACCGGTAACGTAGCCGTTGATGATAGCGGTGTCGCCCATATCTTTATAATACATGGCGAACAGAAAGCACATACCGAGGACGCTAGTGATAGCACCTTTGATTAAAGATTCCTGAAAAGTGATTCGCTCCGGGAAAAAGTAATGAGCCAGAGCAGCCCAGATAATAATAACGATTAACGAGGTAACGAAGAGTGCCATTTAAGGGTTCCTGATGTTGAGACGCTATAATAAACCAGTGAAAGTCAAATGTCAAGACCTTCACTGGTTCATCATATCGGGCGTCCAGCCTTCGGGTGGTTCATCTTCGTCCATGTGAACCATTTTGTAAGTACCGTCCAAATGGTTCGGTCGCATCATCTTGCCATACATCCAGTGCGTTCCAGTCGTTACGTGGTTCTTACGGACATACTTGGCTACCACATTCTTGAAATCACCATAGGCGAAAGCGTCCGCGACTCTAAGAACTGCACCCTCAACCTTTTCACGGTCAAGTGATTCACAAATCTTTCGAATCTTAGCTTCATCAAAGATTCCATCATACAGAACTGGTACAGTTTCAATTCCAAGAATCTGTCCCCATTCGATGGTGTCATCCCATGACTGGCATACGTTACGCTCGTTCCACAATGAAAACATATAGAAGTAGCTTTTCAGGTTGTAGTAATGCAGTGAGTGTTCCGCGTACATATTCTCACCACAGATTCGCCAACCTTCCGGAATCTCGTGGGCAAACTGTGAACGGAAACCCTTGACCCAATTTCTACTATCGTGATGCAGACCGTCAATAGAACGTGCATGGATGTAGTCACGGTACATGGTGGTGTTCTCACCATCCAACTTCTCAGTTAGAATTACTCGACGGCCCTCAAAGGCATCCGTATTGTAAAGTACACGGTCATCGCTTGTCATACCCGGGGACCATTGGAAATGCATGGTACGCGGATACTTCACACGGTCAGTGAACAGATGAAGCTTGTCGCCACGGGCTAGAATCTTCTGAACGCTTTCGTCAAAGAACAGTTCGCCCTTGGTACGCAGACCATTTTCCAGAATGCAGTTACCCCACTTGTCATACACTTGGTCAGGGTAAAGATGCTCAGGAATGACTGGCTTGGTAATGCCAGCCGCCAATCGAACGTCTTCAACAGAAATAACCGTGGACTCACAATCCAGATGATGCTCTTCACAGACGAGCGCACCGTTGGACAAAAAGTATCCACCGGCCTGCTCACCTGAGAATAGGCGGCGTTCCAGAACGTGATGGGCGTCTACGCCCGGTTTCGGGCAGAAGATGCATTTGTTTTTGTCCCGTTTGAACACCGCTTCGCGGAATTGTTCCCGGGTTAGTAATGCCTCTTTCATGGCACGAATCCTTAAAGTAATTGATACGCTTATAATACAGCAGTCAATACTTTAAGTCAAGGTGGATATGGGTACGTTGGAGGACAAAAGTTTGAGTTATATTTGTTATAATACGTCCGATACTCGCCATTGTATCCGGTAACTCCGGCAAATGAGTCTTCTGTAATATACCCAATATTATCTTCGTCTACGTTTTTGGAAAGTAGATACTTAACTACCTCGTGAGCGTACTGCGCTGTAATGATGTACCGCGCTCCGTCATACGTGGTTTCGGTATAGTCTATATCTTCTGGCTCAAACCCTCTCGTTGAGGGATAGTAGTCCAAGTAAGTTGACTTATAGCTTGTGTATCTCCTACCTTTCATCGACTCTATAGCATCATGGATTGGAATAAATTTATCCATGTTAAATTTAATATCAATGAATATGACATGAGGTATTGAATTATTACTCAAGATATTGTCAATAGAATCTCTATAAGGAATTATCTTTGAGCCGGTATTGGTATGTATCCATGTGTTGTTTTTACACGTATGTGCCCGAAGTTTCTCAAAATATTCCATACCATAACGCTCCAATAGATGGGGGGATACATGGAAGTTAAGTGGTGTTGGACTATGAAGGAATTCCCATTCAATATATTGAGTAACAGCGGTTGTCTTACCAACACAACGAGGGAATTCATCAAGAATAGTGTACTTACATGAGTCCATAGATGATTGAATCAATTGCTGACCATAGTTCAGCTTATGCGTACTATGCCTATCAATGTAACTACGGTAGCTTTCTTTATAGTGACTCACGGAGATACCCCACACAAATTGCATTGTTCATAAATGTACCAGCGGTAAAGTTTGTTTCTGAATCATTGACAGGTCCGAATACATCTTCAAGGAACCATCTGATATCTTTAAGGGTTGGGTCAGTGATAAGTTCATACTTGGTAAGCATAAATTTATTGACGTACAAATCTTCCATCCACATTGCCAACTGAATGTCCATCAAATGTTTACCAATAGCGTAGCCATTGTCTTTAGCGACAAGGCCAATACCATTGGATTCAAAATCAAACATAGCCTCAGCGGCTGAATCAGAAAAGTCAGCTTGATAATCCCGGGCAAAAAATTTATAAACATCTGCAATCTTTTGCCACTTTTTTGTTACGTGCATAAAAAATCCCACCTTTGACAGTGGGATTTTATCATTACTTCTCGACCTTTTCAAGTCGGTCATAATAGTCTGGAAATTCCTTGATATGGTCAAGGGCTATCTCTCTAGCCAGACCCACCGAAGAAGTATGTTCTTTCTCAACCTTAATACCTTTATCAACTTGAGCCTTTATTGCATCAATACTGACATTATGCAGTTTTGCTAATTGTGCTGGGCTTAATGTTTTCTTATTTAAAACAACATCTTTAATCTTCATTATAATTTCCTTACTATTTCAACTGCTCACACGCACCGCATAAATCATGAATGGCTTCATAACAAATATTTCCTTCTTCGTCAGTATATTCGAAGAAGTCAATAATCCAGCGGGATAGACCGCTACCTTTACATTCTTCGCATAGTGGGAAAATAGGTTCCATTATCCACGCAATCCATATTCAAATGAAACAGTACGCTGGTCACCATTGACTTCATCCTTGAAGTTTGACACCACGAATCGCTCTTCCATCCACTGCTTTGTCATGTAATCTCTACGCATGAAGCCAGTGTCACGACAAAGAGTATTCATTAAGAATTGCTCATTGTTGTATGGTACATCCTTATGAAGATGATATGTAGCTGTATTCATTACCCTCTCCAACGTCCATTGATGATGTTGATTAGAGTACGCTTACCATCAGGGTATACGATAGCGTGAGTGGTCAACCAAGAGCTAGGGCCGCTGTTGTAGCCCATATCTAGCTGAGAACTCGTACCCACCTGATACACACCTTCGTAGATACCCGGACTGTGGCTGTGGCCGATGATTGCCTTGGTTCCAATCTTACTCATGTTCTGGATAGAACCACGAGAACCATTTGGACCAACGTCACCATGGAAGCCTAGCTCCACGTTACCAACGACAAGAGACTGGTCACGCTTGAGGAACACGGTGTTATCGTGAGCCTGTAGACCTTTCTGCTGGTCAGGGTTCAAGCACCAGAATTCAAATGGGTCGAATGCTTCGTAACGGCCATTGTCTGACTTCTTGACACTCTTGTACTGGTTGTACTTCATGTAGAAATAGAAGCGGGCGTTCTTTGGGTCAATTAGGGGATTGCACTCTCTCAACCAACGGTCAAACGCTTCGTCATGGTTGCTCTTGACGATAACGTTCAGTGATTCACCATCGTTATAACGGTCAATCAAGTCTGCCGAAATCTGTAGCTCAGCTTCAACGTCATCATTACCAATTAAATGCTTGGCGAAGTTCGTCAAGTCATCACCACGGTGGTGATGGTTTCTTGAGTAGAAGTCTGTCAGGTCATGGAATACGCGCATTTCTGGGCGCAGAACCTTGACGATGCTATCCTCGTTTGAGTAGGTAGCTGCTTCAACTTCCTTATCCAAGAACATTGCATGGGTATCACCAGTGACCAACGCAGCAATACGATGACCAGTGGTTACATCATGCTGGGTGTAGTAAGAGTCAAGGTCATAGAAGGAACCGTCAGAATGACCGTGGACATGACGTACATGGTATTCATCTTCTGTAACCTCTACAATCAATGCGGCTAGGCTGTGATGGAATTCACCCTTGAATCCAGCCTTAGAATCAGTGTAGTTAGGTTGTGTCACCGCACCCGTGGTCACAAGAATCTTAGGAAGTTCCTTGCTTGGGGTTGGGATGGTTTTAAGCTGAACCTTCGGGTGGCCGAAGATAGCTGATGATGAACCGGTGTAACCTTCAAAGCCTGATAGCGGCTGAACGGCTGTCGGTTGAATCTTGACACCACCGACCAATACCAACTCCGGACAAATCTTAACGTTACCAGTTACCTTGTACGCATCTAGTGCAGTGTCCCATGAATCAAACTCTTTGTCTGCGAACACAGACGTTGGGTTCTTGTAGCGGTATGGAATAACCATCAGGTCAGCGTTGTTGACTTCACAATACTTCAATAGAGTTGCGAAGAACGGCTGGTGAATGGCTGTGTTGTTCTGTGCGGAAGTGATGACATACTTACCAACTCTACGAATACCGTCAGACTTAATTACGTTGACGATGTTGCTAGCCGAAGAAGCCCGTTCTTTGGCGCTGGCGATTTCTTCTCTGAACTTGGTTTCGCGTTCAGGGGTAAGCTTAGAAGCTCCACTCTTCAATGGTGGCAGCTTTACTCCCAATTGATGCTTTACCGTCAATGCACGACGGCTGACAGAAGCGGGTTTAATGCCGAAGAATTCAGCTAAGTCTTCCAGAGTCCACTTATGCTTAAAAGCAGTCTTGTACTGTAATACGAAATCTTCTAAATCTTCTCTACGCTTATCTTTCTCAATCATATAGTTTCCTAATTATTCCTTACTCGGTAAAATCTCTACCGACTCAACATCAATGGCGTCTGAATCTTGCGACATTAGGCGCTTCAACATTTCATTGCGGTCCATTACAATAATGTTGTTTGTTTGCTTAGTTGGCCCAATCTTTTGTCTGGCTACCAACTTATCTTTATTTTCTTTCAAGTGAGCTTTCTTACCCGCAGCGGCTAGCGCCACATTAAGATGCTGCACACTAACTTCGGCTAATCTGGCAGCGAACTTTGTGTCGGCTGTGTCAATCATTTCCTGTAGATTTTCGTAGCCGTTCATCGCGGCATCCATAATCTCCTGATAAGATTCTTCAATCTCACCATCTTTCTTGTCAAACTCTTGATACGGAAGTAGTTCAGTTTTTCTTTCGGTCTTAGTTACTTTCGTAGTCATAGGTTCAATATTGAAGAATTCCTCCAATGGATGACTGGTCAGTTTCTCAATTTGTTCAATCTTACGTATAGACATTATGATACTCTAGTTTGACTCTATTTATCCAGCTTCTGGGTCAGTGGGCTTCTTTTTGAAGAAGTCTGACAGCAACTGTTCAACATGCATCTTTTTGGCGTTCACTAGAAGCTGAGTTTTCTCAAGTTCGGCATATGCATTTCGACTGTCTTGGTTATAACGGTCCAGCGTCTCAATCTCAAATCTAATTTCATCAGGTAAGAGAATTACTTGAACTTGTTTACCATCAACAGTTACTACAGTAGTTGGGGTGATATGGAGAGACTGTTTCATTTGATTTCCTTAATGGGTTTCGAAAGATTGCATCAATGAGAGTAGTGGGTTGTCATTAGACAATACTTTCTTAATTGTTTTTGGTTCCGCTTTACGGACTACCGGCGTTTCTACAACTTCTTCCGCGCTAGAATCCTGAGTTGCCTGCTCCGTGTAGGATACTGGCGAGTTTTCATTGTCATCTTCTTGTGCATCATCCGCTGTATATGTATCACCGCCCGGAAGATTGAGTGCCGTTACCTCAGCCTTTAACTTATTCTTCTTTGATGGGATGGACATAATGTCCGTCATCTTGACGTTGCTATCAGTGATTTGGAGATTGTCAGCATTGAACCTCAATTGCTTTGATGTACCAACCGCCGATGAAGAACGGGTCTTTAGGAAGTAGATAATCATGTCACCCTGAACACGCATTGCAGGGTCCATGAAAATTGAAATGTAATTGTCCACGGTGTTTACCTTGGTGATACCACCGGCAATAACGCCTTGGTCTGGTGAGGACATTCGTAGAGCTTCACGGTTCTGTTGTGAAGCGGAGAGCATGATAGCGTCATAGACGTAGGCTACTTCGGAAAGCTGTTCCGACTTAAGCTTGTCCTGCTCGGAAATTCCCATAGATTTGACGCCACCGTTCGGGGTCATCAAGTCAATGTAGTCCACAATGATTACGTCAGGCTTACACTTGAAGGTTAATTCATAATGTTTTAGGTAAGCGCGGATATCATTGGCGGTTGAACCGTTCGGGATACGCTTAATTAGGAATGAACCACCATTGGTGGCCTGTTCTGTTAGCTTCTGAGCAATGTTCGGGATATGGTCTTTCCACTCCATCGCCTTGACACCGGACATGATTGCGGTGTTACGCAAGAAAATCATGTCTTCTGACAATTCTAGGGAGAGTAGCAGTACCTTGTATCCACGCTTAGCGTAGTTGGAGCCGATGTTAGCCAACATGATTGACTTACCACCACCGGAGTTGGCCGAGAACAATGTAAATTGTTTTCTGGCAAAGCCGCCACCCAATGGTTCGTCAATGTCATTGATGCCACAGGGTTCATATATCTGAGTGTCCACCAATCGACGCATACGCTCTTCGGGGTTATCAAACATGTCGATACCGATATCTCGCTGCAACGATACCTCTAGGGCCGTCTGGACCTTCTGCAAGATACCTGAGAAGGCTTCACGGTCTTTACCCATGACCATCGGGATAGATTCTTGGATAGCATCGAAGAGAGCCTGCTGTTGGCAGAACAACTCAATGTCATCACAAGTGGATTGTTCCTCAGACACCGGAAGATGCTCACGGTATTCATAATTCATTTCAGGGAACTTGGCATTCAGGGCTTTACTGCTCGGAATGTTGTGGTACTTCTCAAAGTATTCTGTAATATATTGAACAGCCGGGCGATATTCCGGGTCAAAATACTCAGGTTTAATTATACCGATGCAACGAGAAAATACGTCCTTACTGGACAAAAGGTTCTCAATTGTTAATTTCTGTTCGTTAGCGTTCATGCATTACCATAGTGAATAGGTGCGAAGACTATCATCGCAAATAATAATTAGCAACACTAAAGACGATTACGGAGTTTTCGTGATGGCTTCTGAGATTTCAGAAGGGGCCGTTACTGATGAAGTTTCAGGATTTAGGTAATCCTGTAGGAGAGGCTTAGCATCACGAATTTCAGCACGATGGTCACGCTCCAAGAAAATCCATTTGTTTTTCTTTACCGACCAACGATGTAAACGTGCAGGAATGTTGTTACCTACGTATGTATACGTCAAACGGTGGTATGCTCCATCCTTTGGATTTACAGGGAAAGCATCACCTTCGGTATACGCTTCACCGTTAGGTGGTAGCGCATCAATACCGTAGATGTTGCGTACTCTATCATATCTACGCATGTTCTTACCAACTTTATCTCCCCATGCAATAACTTCGGGGGATAGTTTCATAACATCCGCATAGTCTTCGCCCTTTTCAGGGACCATAGTGTTTGCTTCGGCATCAATGTTTTGAGTGATAGCCGAATAATCCTGATACTTTTTATTATTGATACCGTCATCAATGTCAAACAGTCCGGTACCATCTGTGTCACGGGTTAGCTTACCCATGATATCTTGAGTTTCTTGTGTTGCTAGAACTGGCTTAGCAGTAAGCTTCTGGATTACAGGCGTCCATGTTGGAGTATACCCATTGGTACTCCACGCAACGTCCGTGACTTCCAAATACTTTAGTACCGGAGTCATCTGTGGCGTGTACTGTGTTTCGCTGGGTAGCTGAATAATGTCACCAATAACGAACGGTCTTCCAAGCTTGGCTACGGATTGACGGAAGGCTACTTCAAGGTAATACGAGTCTGCGTCAAACATGAAGCCCCACTTGCCGTTCATGCTCTGAACGTCATTGGGCGTGTAAGCACACTTCATGGATACCGCTTGTTCCTGATAGTCGCGGTCACGATTCTCCAAGAAGAATTTATCTTGAATGTTTGAGATATGTGTAGCTTCGTAGTCAATCATCTGGATAGCGCGAACTGACCAGAAGTCATCCACGCCACCGTTGAATTTAATTGGACGTATTCTCCAATAGCGTGAAGGCACCGATGATGCAAATGAAAGAGTAACCAGACCATCACAGTCAGGAACGTCTACCATCGCTACACCAAACCATTTAGAACCATCTACTGAACGTTCAATGCGAACCTTAGTCACACGATTCTGTGGGTCACAGCCTTGAACAAATTTAATTGTTGAGACATTCTTCTTCACATACGTTTCGATACCGTAGCGCAGACGGCCATTAGTTAGACGAATCTCACCAAAGTCATAACCCACGAATGCTGATGCCACAACGTCCGTACCGGTTTCGGCTGAGCGCCATTCCGTTACGTACTTGTCAAATGCATTACTTGGTGGGAAGTTGCCAAGATAGCTGCTGGCAATCGCTGCACCGTTGCCACTAAGGTCTGTCAGGGAGCCTTGCTCATGGACACCTAGAAGCTTATGAACATTCAGTGGAGCGCCACCGATGTTGATATTCTCTTCAATGTAATCCGTGATGATGCAAGTTTCGTTGCTTTGCGCCAAGTCAAATGGGCTGCATGGGTTGTTTTCTGGGCATGACACGGAACCATCCGGAAGCAGTTTGCATCCAGTGTTGGTGTCAATGCCAGCTTCATCAACTACGCATTCATTATATTGACCGCCGCAAGGCTTACATGGGTTATCTGTCATATCTTATCCGAGAACGAAGTGGCTTCGCATTCCGGTATTTACAATATCCTGCATTACCATATCTGACAATTCATCCTCAAGTGCAGCCTGTTCGGTTTCAGCCTGAGTAATCAATTCTTGTGAGTTCAAGGTAGTTGAACCATTTGGACCCGGTAGAGTCTGGAACTTACCACGAACCTGAGCAAGCATTCTCTTAGATTCCATGATAGCCCAACGCTGGATGAAGTGTGCAGTTTCACGGTCAACAAGTAGGTCTTGTTCAGTACGTTCAATCACGGCATCAATCAGCACACGCTCTTTGGTTCCTAAGCGGTTGTGTAGTTTCAGTTCACGGGTTCTTTCAGTCCACTGGAACATGATTCGTGCAGCGAAAATGGTTTCCAATTCTTCCAAATAAGCAGAGCTTAGGTGGAAGGTGAGGATATCGAAGGTACCCAAAATGTACAACTGTTGTAGGGCTGCAAACGAGAATGCATCATTCTGTGGGTAAGCTGATTTGAACGCAGCACCACGAGGACGGTAGATAGTGTTGATATCCACAATCTTATTGAATCCTACACATTCATTGGTCATCTTGTAGATTTGCTGGTTCGGCAGGATATCCATGAAGAACAATCCACGAAGGTATCCGTAGCTTGAACGCTTTCTGATTACAAGCAAAGCATTGTCAATGGCAAAGTCCAACTGCTCTTTAGTCAATTCAACCGTAACCCCCGGTGCGCCTAGGGCTGTACGGATGGTGTCGGCCAACGCTCTACGTTCTTCTGGACTTCCATCGTCACCAACACCAAGCTGGTCATAGGTTGGGCCGCCCACAAGTCCTGTTGAACCATCAATCGGGTCATTGTACATGACCGATGGACGTAGGTATGTGAATAGGTTATCTGTCTCAACGATGATTTTAAATTCAATTTCACAATCAGTGCAGCCCTTACGCTTCGTGTAGAAACGTAGAACTTCACGGTCTTCTTTACATGAACGTGGACGGAACTCAACGTAGGCAAATGGCGTGGTTGGAATCCAAGTAACACCGTCCCATTCCATCAGAACATCGTCGGTTGTATTGAACCAGATATCGCCAAGCTTCGGATTCAGAGGAATAGTGCTAAAGAACACGATTTCCCACGCACCGTTCACACGTTGCTGTAGTTCCGTAGTATCCGGATTGTACCAGAAGATTCCGTCACTGATTAGGTAAGGATTTTCGTCTGAGATAATTGGAATTAAATCAATCCAATTGGCTCCGTCCCATTCCTTCCACACACCATTCCAGTACCAGATGTAACCGACAGGCAGGTTGGTTGGGTCAGCACCACTAAAGATTACTTCCGCTTCATCGCAGTTAGGGCTTAGGATTTTAATTATTTTCTTGGTGACCGGATTGTACCACACGGCACAGTCAGGTAGCACCCCCGGGGTACGTGGGTCCGCAGGGGCTTGGAAGAATTGGTCA
>Ga0181339_1000235_pt1 | contig 11780 bp, 26 predicted proteins | sample Sp13VDMM110DD_FD_130101 | JGI IMG/M metagenome (GOLD analysis project Ga0181339, IMG submission 130101) | Freshwater viral communities from Lake Michigan, USA - Sp13.VD.MM110.D.D | ecosystem: Environmental > Aquatic > Freshwater > Lake | place: USA: Michigan | collected 2013-04-23 | reverse complement strand
GATCGTGCCGCAGGAGGAGGGCGAGACCGCGCTGAAGTACAGCAACCGCATCAAGTCGCAGACGAAGCGGTTCAGGGAGACTCTGCAGCCGGCGAACGTGATAGGCATCGCGGAAATGCTGGACCCCGAGCACGAGCCGGCGGAGAACGAGAAACAGCGGATGCTGCACTACGTCTGGCCCACCGGGCGCAGGGTGTTCGGCCGCGGCATCAGCTGGCCGAAGCTGCCGCCGAAGAAGAAGACCCCGCCGCCTGTCGTAGACCAGGCGACCGGCCAGGAGATCACCGACATGGGCGACGAACCGCCCTCAACAGTGTTCTAGGAGGACACCATGCCGAAAACTTTCAAAGACCTGAGCGAGTCGCAATACGATCGCCTGATGCAGCTTTACGAGGTCGCCGACGGCGTCGCCGGCGAGGGTGCGTGGCGCGGCGGAATAGCGGTCGAAAAGATCCGAGAGATGGGTTTCGACTATCCTGCGACCAAAGAGCAGATGGCGCTGTCATGACCATCACCGTGAAGTTCAACGACAGCGGACGGGAGCCGCAGGAAAAGCCTGACCCGCGATTCCCGAACGGCGTCGACCTCGACGCGAGCAAAGGCGCTGACCGCGCCTGTTGCTTCAATCTGCCCTACCCCGCGCCGCGGGTCGGAACCTACTCCGTGGTCTGCGACGACTGCAAGTTCACGGCGTTGATCACCGTCGCCGGCAGGGCCGACGATCCGCGCAGCGTGAAGCTGCCGTGCAAGGGGCGACCGAATTGACCGACGAAGTCCAAAAGCGCCTGGAGCGCGTCGACGAACGGCTGGCCGGCCAACTCGGACGGTCGATGCAACTGAACGCTCGGCTGGTGTCCAGGCTTCATCGTTACGCTAAGTTTCTCGGCCCCGACAGCACCGTGGGGTCTGACCTGCTCAAGATCGCCAACGACGAGGATCCGATATGACGCTGCAATCAAAAGACCTGGAACGCGGAAAGTTTTACTGGGTGCTGGTGGACGACAGCCGGCAGGCCGGTCAGGAATGGCAGCCGGCCAGGTTCACCGGACGGTCCGGAGACGGAGACGCGCGGCTGACGTGGGACTTCGTCGGTCTGCGCAGCGAGGACGGGCATCACTTCGCGGAAGTGATCAAGATCGACAGCGAGTGTTCGATCTGATGGCCAGGATCGTCCCCGAGGGCGGGTGGGGCTCGCGCCTGAAGCCGCACCGCACGCCGCGCGAGGAGAAGCCGAACCACCTCGCGTTCATCCGCAAGCTGGTCTGCGTCTGCTGCTCGACCGGCGACATGCGCGCGGGCTTCCTTTGCGAGGTCCAGGCCGCGCACATCCAGGGCGGCAGCCTGATCCACGGCAAAGAGCCCGCGGGCGAGCGTCAGAAGTCCGACGACCGGTGGGCGCTCCCGCTGTGCGGCCAGCACCACGCCGAGCAGCACGACGCGAACGAGTCCGCGTTCTGGCGGTCCTACGGCATCGACCATTTCCTGCTCGCCTTGATCCTTTGGGGCCTGACCGGGAAGGTGCACGAGGCGACGATCGTGATCGGTGTTCACGCGACCGCTCGTCGGGTCTGATGCCGGTCCGCCCGGAAAACCGCGCCCGTTATCCGAAGGACTGGAAGACGGTCGTGGTGCCGCGCGTGCGAGCCAGATCGGGCGACGTCTGCGAATGCACCGGACAGTGCGGGCTGAGGCACGTCGTGGTCGAAGGCAAGCAGCTGGACCTTCCGCCTGATCTTTGGATCCCGTCGGGGCCGGCGATGCGCTGCACGGCGGCCAACGGCCAGCCGCACCCCGTCACCGGGTCGAAGGTCATCCTGACGGTGATGCACCTGAACCACCGGCCGGAAGACTGCGACGACGACAACCTGCTGCACGGCTGTCAGCGGTGCCACAATCGCTACGACGCGCCGACGCGAGCGGCCGGCATCAAAGAGCGCAGGCTGTCCGGTGACGCGACGGCGCCGTCCGACGAATCAACCACTTAGCGGGAACGGCGTCACCGTCTGGCGCCGCGTCACCGGTCCGTCACCGTCCCGCGTCACCGCTCGGAAACCGTTGACTCCGCCGTGGTCGATTGTGCTAGATGGCCTCGGCGCCGAGGTCCACGACCCTCGTCGCTCCTCCTTGAACGGACGGGACGGCCCTTCGACGCTCGGTTCAGCAATGAGCCGGGCGTCGTTGCTTTTGTGGACACGACGACCGTCCGGATGTACGACGGTCGGCGTTCACAGCAGGAGGTCACGTCGTGGCGATCGATCGCGTTGGTCAGAAAGTGCGATGCGTCATGTCCTTCGGGATAGAGACGAGCACCGGCGAGACCGCCGCCGGCTGCCCGACGGAAGGCACCGTTTACACGGTCGGCGGTTTCGAGGCGGTGCATCATCCCGTCGCGATAGACGGCGTCACGCATCTCAGTGCGCCAGGCATCCATCTGGGCGAGATTCGCGGGATCTGTTGCTTGAAGTGCGCCCGGCCCATGTCGTGGCCGATCGTGGGGTTCGCCCCGGTCGACGAACGAGAGACCGATATAAGTGAGATCGTGCGCAAGGCCCTGGACGTGCCGGCGCCGAAGGTCCTCGATCCGGTCTGATGCGCCTGCATCCTGACGACGTCAAAAACCTGAGCGTCGTCGACATGGCGACGCTGATCGCCTCGGGGTTCGTCACAGACTGGCCCCACGAGTGGACCAGGGCGGGGCGCCGGCACGTCAAACGAAACACCGGGGACGACGGCAGGTGGAACGGCGCCGCCGTGCTGTACGCGTCCCGGCGGGCCGTCTTCCTGCTGCGCCCCGAGGACGAGATCCGGGCGGTCGACCGCGCGACGGCTTTGGATAGACACAACGCCGCCGCCCGGCTACAGCGGATGTCGGGACAGGCCCTTCAGACCGAGGCGGGAACAGATGGCGAAGCGAGCGACGGCGGCGACGACGCCTGACGACAAGTTCATGGCGAGCAAGATCGTCATGCGGAAGATCGACGACCTGAAGCCGTACCCGCGTAACCCGCGAACTCACTCTCCCGAGCAGATCGACAGCCTGGCCGCGATGATCACCGAGTTCGGCTACACGCAGCCGGCTGTCATCGACGAGGACGGGATGATCCTGGTGGGCCACGGCCGCGCGACGGCGATGCGCAAGCTCGGCTACTCGAACATGCCGACGATCACCAGGCCTGGCCTGACCGCAGCGCAGAAGCGGGCCATGGTCATCGCCGACAACCAGGCCGGCGCGCTGGCCGGGTGGGACAAGGATCTCCTGAAGCTCGAGCTCGGCGAGCTGAAGCGCCTCGACTATCCGTTGTCGCTGACCGGCTTCGACCAGGCGCAGCTGGTGTCCTACATGACGACCGTGCAGCCGACGCCACCGACAGGTTTCCCGGCGTTCGGCGAGGACATCCCGACGGAGCACCAGTGCCCGAAGTGCGGGTTCGCGTGGTCCGGGTCGTCGGCGCCGCCGAAAGAGCCCGAGCCGAGGAAGAGGCGCGCGGCGAAGAAGAAGTAGGTCGTGGTCTTCCTGCTGCGCGCCCGCGACGGAAACTTCCGCAAGAAGATCCCGACGTCGAAGCTGAAGATCAGGACGGTCGACCTCGACGTCGAGCAATGCCCGACGGTGTCGGCGAGAGGCATCGCCGGCTGCTTCATCACACAACATCGCATCGAGTACGACGGAGCCCCTTACGTGACCGACGACAGCAAGCCTCCCTACCGCGTCCCGCTCTTGAGCGAGATCCGCGAGGTCCCATGGAACGGTCTGACGGTCGTCTCGACGTTCGCCGGCGCCGGCGGATCCTCGACGGGCTACAGGATGGCCGGGTACCGAGTCCTTCTCGCCAACGAGTTCGTCCCGGTCGCGCAGGAAAGCTACGCCGCGAACATGGCGCCGCACACGCAGATCGACGGGCGCGACATCAAGCTGCTCAAAGGCCACGAGATCCTGAAGCGGGTCGGCCTGAAGCCGGGCGAGCTCGACGTGTTCGACGGCTCGCCGCCGTGCCAGGCGTTCTCGATGGCCGGCCAGCGCGAGAAGGGGTGGGGCAAGGACAAGCACTACGAGCACGGCGCCAGCCAGAAGAACGAGGACCTGTTCTTCGAGTACTGCCGGCTGCGCGACGAACTGATGCCGCGCGTGTTCGTGGCGGAGAACGTGTCAGGCCTCGTGAAGGGCCAGGCGAAAGGCTATTTCCTCGAGATCCTGAAGCGGCTCAAGGTCGGGTACCGCGTCCAGGCGCAGCTGCTCGACGCGCAGTGGCTCGGCGTGCCGCAGGCCAGGCAGCGCATCATCTTCGTCGGGGTCAGGGACGACTTCCCCGGCGACCCCGTCTTTCCGGTGCCGCTGCAGTATCGCTACAGCGTGCGAGAGGCGCTGCCGCACCTGTCGTCGGCGGTCCATGACATGCAGGGCAAGTTCACGTCAGCCGGAGAAACGATCGACCGTCCTTCGGCGACTATTGTCAACACAGCGCACCACTACATGGTCAAAGAGAAGGTCGTCTACGACGACGGTCGAGGCAAAGGCGAGCGCGACATCACCGACGAGCCGTCGCCCACGATCACCGCGGGCCCGAACGACGCCTCTGTCGGCGGCGGTCCGCGCAACCACTTCAAAGTGACGCACGACACCGGCGGTACCGGGACTCCGAACGGGCCGATCGACGTCACGGACAGGCCGTGCCCGACGGTCACGGCAGGCAGCGGCAGAGCGGCGACGGCTAACCATTACAAGGTCGAGCAGATCATCCAGGGCAACAGCAACGCGCCGTTCAGCATGAAGGGCAAGGAACACTCGCTCGACGGTCAGTCGCCGCAGCTGATCGCGTCGAACCCGAACTTCGACCTTGTGACCAGGGTCGTGCACGAGACCAACGGTCAGCACCGCGACCAAGGCGACGTGACCGACAAACCGTCGCCGTCGATCACCAGCAGGATGGCGTCGCTGAAGGTCGAAGAGATCACCGGCATCGGTGGGCGCGGCGGGTTTGGTTACAGGCAGATCGACTCGCCTGACCTGCCGGCGGCGACGATCGGCACTCAATCAAGCGCAGGCAACGGTCTCAGCCCTGCAGGCGTGATCCACACGCGTGACGGCGCCGGCGTGACGACCAAACGCAAGTTCACGATCGACGAGCTGAAACAGATCTGCGCGTTTCCGCCCGACTTCGTCCTGAAGGGCACCTACGCGCAGCAGTGGGAGCGGCTCGGCAACTCCGTCCCGCCGGTGATGATGAAGCACATCGCGGAGGCGATCAGGGACGAGATCCTGCTGCCAGGCCTCGCCAAAAAAGCCGCGCGCGCTCCGCGTTCATCGGGTCGTTCCACCATCGCGAAACCCCCGAAGGGTGGGGCGCGACCGCGGCGCAGTGGGGCCCGAGCCTGAACCACCTGAACATGGGCGCGTCGTCCAGGACGTCGAACGCGCGGCGGACGTTGTCACCCAGGATGATCACCGTGCGCGGCGACATCGCCTTGACGATCGCCGCGGATCGGCGCGCCTCCTCGATCGGGAAAGCGTCGCCTTTCCCCGCCTTGCCTGGGAACACCGGGATCAGGTTCACCCGGTCGAACGCGTCAAGGAACACGCCGTGGTCGACGCCGCACAGCGCGGCGAGCCGCCGCCCGGATCTACCGGACAGCGGCCACGCTGGATCGGACGTGCTGCTCGGAGCCTGACCGATCACGAGCGGTTTCACGGCAGGGCCTCGATCTTCTTCTTCAGCGTTTCCATGTGCTCCTGCGGATAGAACTCGTTCCCGACGTCGTCGTCGTGGAAGTCGATCAGCAGCCGCAGGAGCTCGACCTCCCCCTCGGTCAACTCGACTGGGAAAGATCTCGCCGGCGCGGCGATCGTCAGGTCAGACATCTTCGTTCTCCTCCTCGACAGGCAGGCAGCGGAACGCCACCCGTCCTTCGTTCAGCAACGTCTTCACGCGTTTGAAATCCTCGCCGTAGCGAGGGTCGGACAGGTCGGGCTCCCGACCGTAGACCAGCTGCTTCATGCGGCAGCCGACGATCATCCGGGCGCAGTCCATGCAGGGAAACCACGTCACGTAGATCGTCGCGCCCTCGAGGGCGAACCCCTTCCGCGCGGCCTCCTGGATGGCCATGCGCTCGGCGTGCTCCGCCCAGAAGTACTTCTCCGGACGCTCGCGCCGCGCCGCGTGGGGCTTGATCCCGTCGGCGACCTGGATCCCGTTCCAGCCCATGGTGAACCCGTTGTAGGGTCCGCTGCTGACGCCGTGGACGATGACGCAGCCGGTCTTTCGACCGCCGTCGTCGCCGGCCTCTGCGGCAGACAGGGCGAGCGTCATCCACTCGCTCGGCTTGCTCGGGTCTCGGCTCACGCCGTCACCTTCGGCGCCGTCCCGACGTAGCGGCCGCCCTCGCTGACGATCGTGAAGCCGAGCTTGTGCTTCGCGTAGTGGATCTTCGCGCGCATCGGGTGCGCCTCGATGCCGAACTCTGCGACGAGCTCGGCCATGGTGATCCCGCCCTTGCGACAGGTGGCCTCGCCGATTGCCTGTCCGGAGACGCGGCCGGCGGCGGGGCGAACGGCGGAGGTCGGCTTCGGGGCGACGGTCCTCGCCTTGTTCGCCTCCGTCATCTGCTCGGACGCCTTGGCTTTCGCCGCGGTTGCGGCCCTGTTCTTCGTCTTGGCGACCTTCGTGCCGGCGCCGCGGTTCCCCGGGTGGGTGGACGGGAGGTTCGGGTTCAGCTTCGCGGTTTTCTTGGCCGGCGCGGATTTCTTCGCCTTCTTCGGAACGTGGATCGCTCGCTTAGAGGAAAGCTTTTTCAGGCGCGACGTGGCTTGCTTCATGGCTTCGGTCTCCGGTGGGTAAAGGGGTGGGACGGTCTCTTTCGGCATCGTCGTCAGCGCGGCGTCGAGGTTGCGCGCTGCGCGGCGTTGCTCCTGGCTCATGGCGAGGGCGGCGGGGAGGCCGTCCTCGATCATCTGGATCTGCCCCTTCGACAGGGTGCTGTTGTGGTAGTCGCAGAACTTCTTTGCGATCGGGCTGACGGTGTTCACGACGGTCTTCCTCCTGGGTGGTGCCGCGGGAGCGGCGATGGTGGTCAGTTCGACAACAGCCTCACGACCGCGTCGGAAAGGTTCTCGCCGGGCTTGGCGTAGGTCATGAGCTGTTCGGCCATGCTGAACGTGATGCCGACGTCAACGCCTCCGGCTTCGCGGTGCGCGAGGGTGACGTACGCGAAAGGCTTCTTTTTCTCGACGGTCGCGCGGTAGATCACTGCCACTGCGTCGCGTTTCAGCGTCAGGCGAAAAACGGGGCGGATCTTGTGCTTCATCGGTCGGCCTTTCTTGCGCACTCAGGGCCTATCCCTGAAGCGATGGAGTCGGGGTGGGTCAGCGCGCGGCCGCAGCGTCCGCAGCGACCCTCGTGCCAGATCTCAACGTTCTCCGAGATCATGTCGCGGCGCAGGCCTTCAGCCAAAAACTTAAAGACGATCGCCTGTCTGCTTGAATCGTTGAATGGCGTCCTGTCCGGGTGACCGACCCTGAACACGCCTTCCGCATTCAGCGTCCCGAGGTAGGGAAATTTGCTGTCCCCGGGGCTGCCGTCCCGCACGTAGACGAAGTGCGTCACGGTCCCCGGTTTCTTCGCGGCCTTTACTTTAAAGGTCATGTGGGCGCCGGTGTTCAGGCTCTTGGCCGTGAACACGGCCTTGCCGGCGAGCATGAAAGCCCGGGCCTCGGTGGGCGCGCTGACCATGGATACCGACATTTGTCCGTCCTCCACCCCGTCCCCTCGGTGACGTCGATCATGAAGCCGATCGGGCAGCCTGCCTCGTACTCAAAGCCGTAGAGCTCGTCGACGCGCGCCCTGACCAGAACGCACTCTTCGTCGGTGAAGGTACGTTGTCCTCCGGACAGGGCGTTGACGATGGTTTCCGGGCTGTCTTCAAGATGGAAAGCGAGGTCGATCGCGACGAGATCGCGGATCCACTGTTCTGCCTGCTCCTGCGTTTGGATCACGCGGGCGAGAAGTTCTGCGCGGGTGACGGTCACAGCAGCCACCCCGTGATCGCGAACGAGCCGACGTACATGATGGCGAGAGCCCAGAACGGGTCGCTGGTCAGGATCCGGGACATCACAGATCTTTTCCGAGGATGTCGCCCAACGTCGTGGTCGGTTTGCTGAAACCGCTGCCGACGTTCTCGCTCAGGCGGATACCTTCGACGAAGGCGAGGACCTCGTCCCACGAGTCGGTGTCGAGGTCGTTGACCCCGCTCGTGCAACCGTCGAGATCCGTCACATGGAAGCGCGTGCCGTCGGCGAACTCACGCAGCGCAGTGTCCTCGAAATCAACCCAGATCTTCAGGTTCAGCGCCTCGTTGCTGAACGACGGGCAGATGTCGTTCTTCCACGACGAGTCGACGAAGCCTGCAGGGATGGCCGGGAGCGTGACCGGGTTGAAGTCTTTGAAAGCGACGGCGCAAGGCGGCGGCGGGTAGCGCAGCTTCTCGCCGTCGGTCATGACGGAGCGGTCGCCGGCCGCGACCTTCCCTCGCCGGATGATCTCGGCGGTCATCACCGGGTTTCCGCGACCGGAGTCGATGGACTCCTGAAGCTGTGCGGTGGTGTAGCCGGCGAACGGAGCAGCTTTGAAAGCAGAGTCGGACATTGTCGAGATCCTTAGATGAGGCCGATGGCGGCGAGGGCGAGGAGGCCAGCCCCGACGAGGGACAAGCCAGAGATGATGATCCCGAACGCCACCTTGCGGAGGAACGGGCCGACCGGGTTGCGGCCGAAAGCGTAGGTCGGGGTCATGCCAGCACCGCCGCGATGGTCTTAGCGATCTCGTCGGCGGCAGCAGCAGCTTCGCCGTCCATCGTTTCTGCCCGCACCTTCATGACGCTCTCGATCAATCGCCACTGTTCAGGGCTGAAGAAGATTGAAACGTCTTCCATGGTTGGCTTCCTCCGTTTGGCTAAACTCAGCGTATAGGTTTGATGCTATGGGTTGATGCGTCTGTCCATGGCCGATGCGCAGTTTTCTGAAATTATTTTCGGGGCGGTGGTCGAGGCACGCGCAGCCGGCGTGGCAGCACCCGCAGGGAAGACGGGGCGCGCGACAGGGACATTGGTCTCGGCCGGGTTTCATGGTTAGGGTCGCTCCTGGTTGTGAAACGTCAGGATGCGCGATGTCGGTTAACGGGCCGTTAAGCTACGAGGCGGCGTTCCTCGCCGAGGACGTCACGGCGATCGCCGACAAGATCATCGAGATCGTGAACGAGCGAATCGGTCCCCTCACCGACGAGCCCCTGGAGAGCTGCATCGTCGCCGCGGCTATGATGTCGGCAGCCCAAGAGATCGACGGCGGCTGCTACAAGGACAGGGGAGCGACCGGCGCCCTCGCGCGCCTGGTCGCCTCGATGGTGCTGCACAAGCGGTCGTGACGGGTCGCTCGTTGCGTCCATTTGATTCTCGACGACAACCGCCTGTTCCCGCACGGCAATCTACTTGATCGCTCGCCCACGGTTCACGACCGCTCGCAGAGAAAGCCGGAGGGGCAGACACAGACGGCGAAGCCGGTCCCTTGCGGGGGCGGAGCCCCCCGAGTAGGAAGGAAGCGGTCCAACCATCAGGAGGCTTCCCCATGAAACGCTTCGTAGTCGACCACATCGTCCCGGGAACCAATATGCGCGTCCTCGTGTCGCCACCCGGCAAAAACCACACGGACCCGGACGTCATGGTTCATCACAGCTTCGACCCCGAGCTGAAGGTGGGCGACATCTTGGTCCTGTCCGACGACCTCCGCTGGACCATCTCGCAGAACCCGACCGCCGACCACTACCGCGAGGTCGAGCAAACCGCGAACGACATCGCGTTTCTCGTCATGACCCTGAGCGCCAAAAACCTCCACCCGTCCTCGATCTCCGTCACCAGCACCGTCGGCGAGATCTCCAAAACAACCACCGCTCGGTTCAGGGAGTAAGCCATGTCCCTGCGCAAACAGCCCCCGCGTCGACGCCTGAAGGCCAGGTTCAGCCTCGGCAAGCCGATCTACCAGATCCACGCCGTCCGAGCCCGCCTCGAAGCCTGGATCCTCAGCCAGCCCTTCGAGGTCAACCACCACGATCACAGCGTCCGGAAAGTAATCCGGGTTCCAGAGCCAAGCCGTGGAACTCGCGCCCGGATTGCACTCGCTCAGGAAACAGGCACCCCCTGATGGCGCGCGGATCCAAGCCAGGCGAGCGACGCGGGAACGCGAAGGGCGGCCAGCCGCTGAAGGAAACGATCCTTCGCGGCGAGGCCGCGGAGCGGACGCTGGCCGCCGCGCAGGCGAGCGGGAAGAAGCTGGCGATCGACGTTCTCGAGGACTTCATGAACCTGTTCGCCGGGATGACGGCGTATTATCAACCGATGCCCAACGGGGTCGCGCCGAAGCCGAACCAGGACGAGAACAAGTTCGTGCAGTACGCTCGGATGACGATGAAGGTGGCCGAGGCGCTGGCGCCGTACCAGAGCGCGACCTATCGCGCGATCGTCACCGCCGCCCCGCCGCCGCCGCGGAACCCCGGCGACCTGAAGAAGAAGTTCACCCTGCTCGTGTTCGACAACGCTCGTCCGCAGCTGGTGAACGACGGCAAAGAGATCGAGGGCAAGGTCGTCAAAAGGAGGACGAAATGAACCTGCGACAGAAATCACTCGTTGGCACCATCCCGCACACGCTGGTCAGGCGTCCGCCGGGGGAGGTCGAGGCTGCCGTTCGCGCCGGCGCCGAGCGGCACGGGATGGACCCAGACCTCGCGGTGGCGATCGCGCGCTCGGTGTCGGCGCCGAGCAACCCGCCGAGCGGTGGTTTGAGCGGTAGGCCGCCGCGCGTGGCCAAACCGACGATCGAACGCCTGGTCGACGACGGCGGCAATAACGCGGAGTACAGGCAGCAGCAAGACTGCGGCCCGGCTCCGATCCCGTATCGCAAGCGCGACGATCGCGGCCCGCTCCGGATGCTGGTCTGTTCCGAGGGTTACGCGATGGTCCGCCGGCCGGGCGCGATGGTGTTCGTGATGACGGTCAAGGAATGGCTCGCCCTCGACGACGTGGAGAACTGACATGGCCCGACCGTTCAACAAGCGCAGCCTTGAGCACGTCAGCCGCGACAGGATCGACCGCGTCGCGACGCTGCTCCTGGTCGCTGTTTTCGCCGCGGCGGCGGTCGTCACCGTCGGCGGCAGCATCCTGATTTGGGTGGGCGCCGGCAAGATCCTCAAAGCCTTGGGGATATGATGCGCGTGGCGTCGTGCACGGTCTCGGCAGCTCGAGCTCAGGTGAAACTGTGGCACCGCCACCTTCCCGTCGTGGTGGGAGGGCTGTTCGCCGCTCAGGTGGTCGACGACGATGGACGCTGTCGCGGCGTGGCGATCGCCGGCAACCCGAGCCGCGCGTGGCAGGGGACCGGGCGGATCGTCGTCGACCGCGTCGCGACGGACGGTCACGAGAACGCGTGCTCGATGCTCTATGGCGCTCTGTGCCGCGCGGCCAAGGCCCTCGGCTACGACGAGGCCTGGACCTACACGCTGCCCGACGAGCCGGGAACGTCGCTGCGAGCTGCGGGTTTCATCGACCGCGGTCTCACGCGCGGCGAGGAATGGAACAGGCCTTCGCGCGGCCGGCGCGCGGTGATCAACGCTGAACCGAAACGCCGCTGGCTTCGCCCTCTCTCCGGCCGGACCGTCTGATGTCGCAAGCCGAGGCGTTGCTGGACGACGACGAGATCGAGCTCCCGCCCGGCTCGACAGGGGCCACCATCGACGTCGAGGAAT
>Ga0181339_1000233_pt1 | contig 11869 bp, 22 predicted proteins | sample Sp13VDMM110DD_FD_130101 | JGI IMG/M metagenome (GOLD analysis project Ga0181339, IMG submission 130101) | Freshwater viral communities from Lake Michigan, USA - Sp13.VD.MM110.D.D | ecosystem: Environmental > Aquatic > Freshwater > Lake | place: USA: Michigan | collected 2013-04-23 | reverse complement strand
GGAGTGTGCACCCCCGAACGGCGCGAGCTGCTACACACATCCGCATTCCCGCGGCCAGTAATTTCGTATTTATTTTCGCCGTGGCGAGAGGGGAGGACGGCGCGGCGCGTCAGGGGCGGTCACACAAAACGTGACAGCACGGCGCGAGCGCGAGAGAACACAGGTAGGCGGTCACTTCGGCCGCCACTACGAGGGAGTCACAGTGAGCGACGCATCAATGCAGGGCATCGAAGAGACGAGGCACGAGACGGCGCGCGCGGCGAGAGAACGAGCGGAGCCGTTTCTAGGAAAGACGCCACCGTCGAACGTGCTGGTCACCGAAGAAGCGCTGACGGACCGAATGGCGAACGTCGCGGAGCGCATCGGCCGACTTGCCGTGATGGCGGCGCTCGGCTGCGACGAGGCGACGGCCATCGCGCGACTCGACGAAGCGACAGACCGCATGCTGAACGCGACCGCCGACGCCGCGCAGACGAAGCTCCCGCTGGAGGGCGGTCGATGAACCTGCAAGCCATCGCGCACGAACTGGCGAAGAAGCACCCGACCCCGTTCGAGGTGACCCGCTCGCGGAGAGCGAACGACGGGCAGCGCCTCTTCGTCGTCGCCTTCGACCGCGCGCGCGCGAACGTCGACGCGTGGCGCCGCGCCGAAGTCGAAGCATGGTCCGCCGCGCAACTCGACGAGTGTCTGCACTGGCTGGAGCTGCTCATCGGCGTCGAAGTGACGCCGGGCGAGCTGGCGGCGCTTCAGGAAAACTGGCGCGTCGAAGCGGAGCGTCGACGCCCTGACGGGCGACCGAGCGAGCGCGCGATGGAGAGCGCCGTTCGCACTCCCGGCCTCTGACGTCGAGTCCTGCACAGCTCCGCCGACGAAAGGTCGGCGGGGCGATGCAGTACCCAACGCATCTCCTACCCAACGAAAGAAGAGACGACCATGACGAACCCCGCCGCGAAGTCCGTCCCCGTGAAGAACACGTTCGCCGCCGACAAGCAGCGTCCCGGCAGCTACCTCGCCCGCATCGAAGTGAGCGGCGATATGCCGTGGCCAGACTACGGCTCCGAAGTGACGCTCGTCCGAAAGGACGGCTCCGAAGCTCGCGTCATCCTCGGAACGCGTTGCGTCTGGAGCGGCCCCGACTCGGAGAAAGAGGGCGTCGAAGTCGCGCTCTTCACCATCGAGCGGAGCCTCGACGAGAAGACCGGCCGCCGTCCGCCCGGCCGCGCCGCGCCGAAGAAGTAAACCGCTTCTCCCCCTTCCACTCGCGCCCCGCCCGCGTCACTGTGGGCGGGGCGTTTCTCTCTTTGGACCCCATGACTCGAAAGCACCACGATGGCGAAGAAGCGGAAAACCTCGCGGCCCTCGAAGCGACCTTCAAAGCAGTCGACCGCGCCCGCGACGCGCGCGGGAAGCGGAACGAAGCGCGCTTCGACGCACGGCAAGTCACGCGCGTCGTCGAGTGGTTCGCGACCCACACCGCGCAAGGCATCGAAGCGGGCGACCCCGACGTCACCGAAGAAGCAAAGCTCGCCGTCGCGCGCGTCCGGAAAGCGCGCACCGCCGACGCGGAAGCCGAAGGCGCCTGGCGCTCGCTCCGTCTCTCGCGCTCCATCGAAGCCGCCGAAGCAGCGCGGAAAGCCCTCTTCGTCGCCGCGTGCTACTGGCGCGACGTCCAGGCGACCGGGCTCGAAGCGCCCTGGGATTCGGAAGCCGAAGCCGCGCGCGTCGAAGCCCGCGCCGAAGAAGCGCGCCGCTGCGCGTGCCCGGCCACCTGCACGAAAGACGGCGGCGAAACGCTCTACTCGTGCCGCTACGAAGCGGGCCACGAAGGGCCGCACCACTGGAAAGACGCGCCGTTCGCGCGCGTCCGGTAGCCCGCGCCGTCGCCCGCCGCGCCCGCCGCGCCGCCCAGCTCCGCCACCAGCTCCACCAGCTCCGCCGCCCGGAACCGTGGAGCTGGTGCAAGTCGAAGGCGTCGACATGCCCGAGCTGCTCGCCAGCACCCTGGTGCTCGTCGTGACGGGCGCGCTCAAGACAGGCTCCCTGGACGTCGGGCTGCGCGTCGTCGGAGAGCTGACGCGCGCGCTCGCCCCCGCCGCCGCGCTCGTCGAGACGTCGACGTGGAGCGCGTCGTGGGGCTTTCTCGAAACGCCCGTCGACGGCGACAGCATTCTCCCCGCGCTCTCCGCCGTCATGCAGCTGGAAGTCCCCGCGCCGCTGACACTCGCCTTCGGCGTTGTCACCCCGTGGGGCGAATACGTTCCGCTATCGTTTCGCGCGTCGACGCTCGCGGGCTCCACGAACGAAGCGCTCGTCAACGCTGTCGACGTGCGGAGCCGCTACAAAGGCGGCGACCGTCCCCCAACACTCTCCGAGCTGAACGAGCTGGAGTGGTTCGAACTGGTGCCATCATGAAACTGCTCGCCCTGACCGCAGGCATTGACTACGAAGGCGAAACCGTCGTCGGGCTGTACGCGTCCGAAGACGACGCTCGCGCCGCCGCCGAAACCCTCTGGGGGCGCATCGACTGGGCGCGCGTCAACCGCTACCCCGTCCCCTGTCTCGAAGGGCGCCCCCTCGACGGCGGCGAGAACCGGAACGTTCCGCCCGACTCGTGCGCTGTCTACGAGCTGGAAGTCGGAGCGCCGCCGCGATGGCTGTGACGCCCGTCGGCTACTTCGACATCGAGTGCGCGAACTGGAGCACGTTCGTCGTCGGCGCCACGCTGGCCCCTGGCGCCGCCGAGCCCGAACCGCACTGGCATGACGCCTCGTCGCTGCTCGATACGATGGCCGAAGCAGGCGGCGAGTGGAGAAGCCACTACGGCGGGCGGTACGATGCGTTGCTGCTTCTGACGCTCGCGTGTGAGCGCGGGTGGCGAGTCTCCGCCACGATGCGCGGCGCGTCCGTCCTCGTCGCGCGCCTCAAAGCGCCGGGCGACAGGAAGACCCGCGTCACCCTCGTCGACACGTACGCCCTCGCCCCGGTCGGCCTCGCGAAACTGGCGAAGTCCGCTGGCGGAGAACAGAAGGGCGCCTTCGACTTCCGCCGCATCACGCCCGGCCTCTCTCGCAGCTCCGCAACCGGCCGCGAGCTGTGGAGCTACCTGCGAAGTGACGTGCTCTCGCTGCGAGCTGGTGACGAAGCGTGGCGCGCCGTGCTTCTCGACGTCGCGGGAGTGGAGCCCTCGCGCACGCTCGGCGGAACCGCGTGGCGTTCCGCCGCACGGTTCCTCACCACGTGCGGCGAAGACGTCCAGACGTCGATGAACCGTCACCACTACGAGGACGGGCGCGCCGCCTACTTCGGCGGGCGTGTCGAAGTCATGCAGACAAAGGCGCCGCGGCTGTGGCGGTACGACCGAAACTCCAGCTACCCCGCCGCGCTGACGCGTCAGCCCGTCCCCGTCGGCACGCGCCGGTGGACGTCGACGTGGAGCGGCGAAGTCGGCACGGTCTGGGCGCGCGTGCGCGTGAAGACGCAACGCCACCCGCCGCTCCCAGCTCGCTTCCCGAGTCGCGTGCTCTACCCAACGGGCACCTTCGACGGCGTCTGGACGAGCGCCGAGCTGACCGCCGCGCTCGCCACGGGCGGCGCGTCCGTCATCAAGGTGCACCGCGCGCGCGTCGCCGACGCGACGTCACTCGCGCTGCGCGACTGGTGCCTGCACGTGTGGAAGGCGCGCGTCGACCGGCCCGCCTGGAACGGGCTGCTCAAGCTGCTCGCGAACAGCCTCACGGGGAAGCTCGCGCAGCGCGACGAGCGCGCGCAGCTCTTCTACGGCGCCGTCGACGATGCTCCGAGCGGCGCCGAGCCGTTGACCGAAGTCCGAGACGGGCGGCTGTGGTGGCGGACCGTCTCGTCGCACGTCGCGCCGTGCGCGCGCCCCGAGTGGGCCGCCTTCCTCACGTCCGAGGCGCGCGTGGAGCTCCGCGCCCAGCTCGAGCACGCGGGCGAGTCCTCGCTCTACTGTGACACCGACAGCGTGTACTCCGCCGCGCCGCTCTCGCGGAACCTGGGCGCCGAGCTGGGCGAGTGGAAGCACGAAGGCGCGGGGACCCGCTGGCATGCGAGGGCGCCGAAGCTCTACGCGTACGACGACGACGCGGGCGCGCCCCACGTGAAAGCGAAGGGCTTGCGCGGCCTGACGCCCGACGGCTTCGAGCGTCTCGGCATCGTCGACGAAGACGGCTACTCCGAGCCCTGGGCGACTGACGACGGCGTCGAGTCGCTCCTCTCGTCTCTGTCGGGCCATGGCGCCGCGCGCTTCGAGCGCCGCGAGCTGGCGCGGCGCGTGCGCTTCGACACCGAGTGGTGTGGCGGGCGGCTGCGCGCCGAAGGCGGCGAGACGCTCGCTCCGCCGTACCGCGTCGCGGTCGCCCAGTGGGGCAAGCCCGCATGAGAAGCGACGACCGCCGACGCGCGCCGTACGTCACTCTCGACGACATGCAGGCGGACACCCCGCCGCACCTCTGCCCGCTGTGTCACGACGAGCTACCGCCCTCGCGCGGGCCACGCGCCCGCCGCATCTGCGGCGCGCCCGAGTGTGTCACCGCGTACCAGCGGCTCTACCGCCGCGCGTACCGTCGGCGAGCGACTGTCACCGTCTCGAATACTTGACGGCGAGTGTCCTCCTGTAGGGTAGCGCGCATGGACACAGTGCTCCTCGTTCTCGCCGCTTCCCCGCAGCCCATGCTCGCGAGCGCCCTCGCGGCGCTCACGGCCCGCCCAGCGACCGCCGTACGCGCGACGCTCCAGCGTCTGTCGGAGGTCGGCCTGGTGCGCGGCCGTCAAGTCGACTCGCGCGGCCCGACTGGCACCTGGGAGTGGACCGTCACCGACACCGGGCGCGCGGCGGCGGAGCGCGTCCTGTCGTTCGTGCGCGGGCGGCGTTCGTGAGCGTCGTCACTCCCGGCCGCATCGTCATCGTCCGACTCGCGCACGGCTGGCGCTCGCCCGCCGTCGTCATCACCGGCTGCTCCGACTGGCAGACCGGTCACCCCGTCACCGTTCACGTCTTCGGCGTCGGCGCTCCCGACCTCGAAGGCGTGCTCCCGACGCTCGACGAAGACAAGCGCGACCGCATCATCAGCGACGTGCTCGACAGACCCGCCGCTGTCTTCAAACGAGCGGCGGGCTTCGTCATCGAGAACCTTCCTCGCGCCGCGCCCGACGACGAGCACGACCTCGGCTGGTTCTTCCCGCCGCGCGAGGTGTCGCCGTGAACCTCCGAAAGCTCCGCCGACAGAAGACCGCCGCGACGTCGACGGTCGAATCCTCCCCAACGTCGTCGCCCCCAGGGGCTTCGAACGCCCCCGCGCTCCCGCCTGGTGATGCGCCGCCAGCTCCAGCTCCAGCTCCCGACGCTCGCGAGATTCCCATCGAGCCGCTGCGCCCCGCCGAGCCCGGCCGCGACGAAGCACGCGCCGCCTTCGTGCGCGACGCGGGCGGAGTCACTCCCGACGCGCCGCCCAGTGACGACGGCGCGCCCGAAGCCGCTTCGACACCTCGAGCTGGCCACGGCGAGATGCACGACGCGCAGCCCGCCGTCACCGTCGACGGCGTCACCGAGCAAGCGGTCGCGATGCTCGACGGGCTCGGCACCATGTTGGGGCCGCGCTTCGTCGGCGGCGGCTCCGACGTCTGGGCGCTCGACGAGAAAGAGCGCGGCTCGCTGCGCGTCGCCGGGCGTCCGTTGGTGGCAAAGGCGATGGAGTCGACGAACATCACGCCCGAGGCGCTCTTCCTGGGGACCCTCGCCTTCGTGTACGTGCCGCGCGCCCTGGTGGGCTTCATGACGTCGGCCGCGGAGAAGAAGGCGCGCTCGAAGAACGAGACGCGCGCGGCGTACGAAGTGCCGACACCGCCGCCAGCCGAATCAAAGCCCCCTGGGGCGACGACGATGGGGGCGACACAGCCGCCGCCAGCTCCGGCCCCTGAAGCCGCGCCAGCTCCACCAGCTCCGCCGCCAGCTCCAGCGGCGCCGCGCTACATGCCCCCGTCGACCTCCGTCGCGTCAGAGCCAGTCGACGCCTACCTGAAGAGAATCAAGTGAGCGGCTCGGAGCTGTTTCGCGTCGTCGGTCCGTTCGTCTTCGACCTCGCGGCGGCGCGCGCGCGCGGCTGGAGCGAGCCCCTCATCGACGCGACGTGGAAGCAGCTCCAGCAGCTAGCGCAGCTCGCCACCATTTGTGCGGCGCCGTCGACAGTCGCGAACGACGACAAGGAGCCGAAGTCGTGAAGTCGGCGCGACAGCCCGAAGTGATGCTCGTCGTCGGGCGCAACGGGACGGGGAAGACGACGCTCGCGCGGAAGCTCGTGTCGTCCGTCGCCGAGGCGGACCGTATCGTCATCAGCCCGAGCGGCGAGTGGGGCGCGTGGAGTGACACGCCCGAGCAGCTCGTGACGGCGGGCGTCGCGCGCGGCGCCACCGTTCTCGTTCTCGACGACTGTGACGCCTACCTCGCGGGAGTGGAGTCCACCTACTGGCGTCGGCTCCTCTCGACGAACCGACACCTCGGGCTCGACGTCGTCCTCTTGACGCGGCGGCCGCAGGAGCTCCCCAGGTGGGCGATTGCGGCGGCGACGCGGCTCTACGTCTTCACGCTCGGGCCGCGAGAGACGGCGTGGTGCGAGCGGACCTACGGCGTGTCACCGCCGAAAGAGACTCACGCGGTGCGTGCTATTTCGCTCTAAGACGATTCGCGGCGCGACGGAGTGTGACGTCAATACGGCTCACCCGCCGTAGGAGTCACCCGCCATGCCCTCGCTCAAGACCGCCGCCATCTCCGCCGGAATCACCCTCGTCACCATCTATCTGTACAACCGGTTCATGGACGAGAACATCGCCATGCTCGGCGTGCAGAAGCCCGCTGGCTCGAAGTGACGCGCAGCCGCTGACACTTCGTCGGCGGCGCTCTCTTTCCACACTCACCAGGAACCCCAACCCATGCGCTCACTGCAAGTCATCGGCAGCGGCACCATCGCCACCACGGCGACCGCTCAGACCGTCGTCGTCCCCTTCACCGCGCTTCGCACGAAGGTCGGCGGCTTCCTGACGAACGTGGAAGCTCTCACGCTCCGCCTCACGAAGACCGTCACCAGCATCGTCCGGCCGTACGCCGGAAGCGTCACCATCCGCGACAGTGACGAGGTGCTCTTTCAGGCGCCCATGGCGGAGCTGCTCGCCCAGGCTCGCGAGCGCGGCGAAGCAATCCACGCCCAGCTCGGCGCCGTCACCGCCATCGACACTTCGCTGCTCGTGTGGCGCCCGGGCTACGGCTCCGACGAGAGCGACTGCCAGCAGGCGTCGGGCCTCTTCGTCGGCGGCGACTTCACGTTCGTGACGGCGGTCGACGCGGCGGCTTCACAGACGATTCAGTGGGAGCTGGTCGCCCACCTGGCCCTCGGCAACGAGCTGCGCATCCCTGCCCGCGCCATCACGCGCGTGCTCGGCGCGTCGGCGCGTGAGCAGGCGGGCCAGTTCAAGGTTGCGCGCGTGCGCGACCAGTCGTTCTCGGCGGCCGCCAGCTACTCGCTCGAGACGGGGCAGCGCGAGGTCTTCACCGGCGTGACGGGCGCGACGCTCTTCCGCATGGAAGACACCGCCGTCGGTCCCGCTGGTGACCCGGTCGTCCTGACCGCCGTGCTCCAGTCGACGGTCGCGGCGCCCAACTTCATTCGCTGCGCGTGCTCGGGCAAGAGCGGGACGGAGCTGCCCCCGCTCTCGAAGCTGCCCGACAGCGACGGCGTCATCCGCTTCACGGCGGGATGGGTCGGCGCGCCCCTGACGACGGTCATCTACCCGCGCTCCGCCGCTGAGACGCGGGCGAAGGTGGAGGCCGCCGCGCAACGCGCGGGCATCGCTGCGCCGGACGTGCTGAAAATCAAGAGCCGCTTCGACAGCGAGTTCAAGGCTTCGGCACTGGCGCCGTACATGCCGGTCACCGCGAAGGCGGCGTGACGTCATGGGCGACACGACGAAAGTCGTTCTCGCTCTCGGCGCGCTCTACCTGCTGACGCGACCGACCCCTGCGCCGGTCGCGTCTGACTTCTGGCGCGACGCGCCCCTTCCCCAGGGGCACCCGCAAGCGAAGCCGAACGCGCAAGCGAACGGCGTCGACCTCGGGAAGGTCATCGACGACGGAACGAAGCTCGCCGAAGCGCTTCGGAAGCTCTACGAATCTTTCTCTTGAACCAGCAGCACTCGAAGGGCGGCCGCCGTGGAAGCACTTGCAGCAATCGCGGCGGTCGCGCTTCTCGCGTCGGGCCGGAAGAAGTCGGCGCCCAGCTCGCCGCCTTCTGACCAGCCGACGCAGCGCCCAGTGCCGAAGGGCGCCGACGTCGACCTCGGCAAGGTGGGCGGCGCCGTCGGGACGGTGGCCACTATCGTCGGCGGCGCCGGGAAGCTCGCCAGCTCCGTCGGGACGACTGTCGCCGTCGCGGCGACCGCCGTCGGCGTGTCGGCGGGCTTTCTCGTCGTCGGCGGGCTGTGGGCCGTCGCGCTCATCGCCGGAATCGTCGTTGGCAAGATTCTCGCGCCCGAGATGGACCGACGGAAGACGCTCCCGGCGTGGCTGACGTCGGAGCCCTGGGGCATCGCCTGGCGCGCGTCGCGCGAATTCTGGCTCGAGGGCATTCTCTCGAAGCTGACGGGCTTCGCCCGCCGCTCGTGCCGATGGGTTGCTGGTGACGGGCGCTACGGCGACTTGAACGTCCAGGGCGAGCTGACGTTCCTCGTCGGCGGCGAGACGGAGCCGCCCGCCGACCGCTTCGCCTTCTATGACTGGCTCGCCTGGGCGCGCGCCCGCTACGGCTACACCCGCGCGTCGACGCGCCCCGCCGAGGCCGCCATTCGCGACGCGGAAGATGGCGCGCATGCGCTCGCGCGTCACTTCGGCCGGGCGTTCCTCGCGACGTCGCGCGCCATCGCCACGGCGACAGGGCAAGTCCCCGTCTACGACACGACTCCGATGGCCGAGCTGGCGGCGGAGGGCTTCACGCCCATCGGCGCGGGCAGCGTCACGGCGCCGCTGTCAGTCAACGGCGTGCGCGTCGAGGACATCGTCTCGGCGGTGTCGGCCGGGTGCGCGGCCGGGCGCGGCGTCGCCAACGTCAGCTACGGGCCGGGCGGCGAGTGGTTCCTGAAGAGCGTCTCGAAGGCGCAGCTCGCGTTGACGGTGAGCGCCGCGCTTCGCCAGTCGTACCCGTGGGTCGGCGTCGACGGCGCGTCTGTCGTCTTCGGGAAGTTCGGCGAAGTCGAGATGCCGGGGGGTGTCGAGTGAGCGGCTATGGGAAAGCGGGCATCAGCACCTACTCGACCGCCGACCGCGAGAACGGGCTGCGCGACTGGCCCACCATCATCAATGACACCGCTCGCCGAGTCGAAGCGTGGCGCAAAGCGGCCGGGTTCTGGGCTCACTCCACGGCGGACGACTCTGTCCGCGCGGCGGAGAAGGAGCTGCAATTCGCCGTCGAAGCGTGGAACGGACGCGGGCTGTCGGTCCGCATCGAGCACGTCAACGCGGTGTGCGGCGCTCGCGTCAACGGGGCGCTTGCCCAGGTGAAAGAGAAGCCGCTCGCGTGGACGGACCCGCTCGTCCAGACGAAAGACGACGTCGTCGAAGGCGCGAAGCAGCTCGCCGCGCCGCTGGGCGTCGGCGTCGGCTTCGGCCTCGTCGTCGCCGGGCTTCTCTACTTCGCTGTCGTGACAGCCCCGGGGCGTGCCCTGTGGAAGTCCTAGTCCTCGTCGTCCTGGCGCTCGCGTTCTCGAGCAAGCGGGCGGCGCCCAGCTCGGAGCCCTTCGTGCCCTCGTCCTCGCCTTCGCACCCGGTCCGGCCGCTCTCGTTCAATCTCGCGCACCGCTTGCGCTTCGACGCGGCGGCCGCCATCGAGCGCGCCGTGGCGGAGTCGGAGGCGCCGCGCATCACGAGCAGCTTCCGCACCTTCGAACAGCAGAAGGCGTTGTACGAGCTGTACCGCGCGGGGAAGGGAAACCTCGCCGCGCCGCCCGGCCAGTCGCTTCACGAGACGGGGCTCGCCATCGACGCGAGAGGCACTCCCGAGTGGGAGCTGGCGATGGTACGACAGGGCTTCAAACGCACGGTGAAGTCGGAGCCGTGGCACTGGGAGTACAGACCGTGAGCGATTTCTCAGACGACTACTTCTCGAAGCTCCGCGCAGCCATCGCGCCGCCGGTGAAGACGACTGACCGCGACGTCATCAACCGGGCGATGCAGTACGGCGACCAGGAGCAGCCGCGCGCGCAGATTGTGGAAGCGAACGGCGGCGCCGGACCGGGCTCGCCCGCCGTCTTCACGCTGGCGAATCAGTGGGCGCAGGTGCTCTTGCTCGTGCCCCAGCAGGTGAACGGCTTCGTCCGTCTCATCGGCGAGGGCGGGCCGTTCTACTGCGGTCCGAAGCCCTTCTACGTCGCGGGCGTGCGCCAGTTTCAGAATGACACGGGCTCGCCGCTGCTCGTCCAGACCGCGTCGCGTGAAGAGCTGCTGTCGGACGCGCCGTCGCGCGACTACGTGCAAGACGGCGCGGGGTTCTCGGAGCTGTACGACTCTGCGAACCCGTTCACCGTCGCGATTCTCTCGGGGAGCTGGGCGTACCTTGGGCCAGACCTCGAATGGACGACGGCGCCCATCAACACGCTTCCCTCGTCGGCGTATCAGTTCGGCTGGGCGGCGCCTGACAAGGCGAAAGCCGGGCGCTTCTATGCGGGCGAGTTTTTCATCGTCTCGTCGGCGCCAGCGACGACGTTTCAGCTCGGTATCTGCTACGAGCTGCAAACCACGCCCGTCGGCGTCCCCGTCTCGGCGAGCCTCACGGCGAACGCTGGAACGTTCCGCGTCGGCGACGTCGGCGCCGCGCTCGTCGCGGCCGGCGTCTTCGGCGCCGCCGATGGCACGCAGCGCGACGTGCAGTGTCCGTCAAAATTCGCTGTGGTGCTTCGCCCGCTCGCCGCCGTCGCGACGACGTTCACCGGCGAAATGAAGATGATTCGAAGGGGGTTCTGAAATGACGCCCGCCGAGTTCAAAGCCTTCGTCGTGACGCTCGTCGACGGCGACGCGTCGACCTCGAAGTCGACGCGCGCCGCGCTCGTCGCCGAGCTGCTGTCGCGCGGCCTGACGCCCGACGAAGCCGACGTCATCGTCGCCGAGTCGCTCGCCGCCGAGCTGGCGAAGCGCGAAGCGGCGCGGCTCGCCGCGCGCGCGACGAAGCTCGCCGCCATTCGGACCGCCCTGGGGTTGCCATGAGTCGCCGCGTCTTCGTCGTCTTCGAGTCTGTCGTGGAGCTGGCGCTGGCGTTCATCGCCGCGTCGGTCGTCGTCGCGGCGGTCCTGTCGTGAAGTCGGCGGCGTGGGTCGGCTTCGGCTTCGTCGTCGCGTCGGTCGCTCGTGTCGTCCTGGGGTTTGGTTGCTGAAAGGCGTGTGGCGTCGTGAAGCTCCGACTGAAGAAGAACCGCATCGACCCGACGGCGGCGCCCAGCTCGCCGCCTCCTGAGAAGCCGCCCGCGCCAATGCCCTCGTGGGTCCGGCCGGTCGTCCTGTCGGTCATCGGCGCTCTCATGGGGATTCTCTGCCCGCTGATTCCGGTCCCCGTCGTCGCCCAGGTGTGCAGCGCGGTCGGCGGTGTCGTCCTGGCGCTTCCGGGCGCGGCGCCGTCGGCGGCGAGTGACGCGGGCTCGCCGTGAGCTGGTCGCCGCGCAGTGGAACGCGGCCGCCTGATTGCCGAAGCCCTGACGCGCTGCGCCGCCGCGCCCTCTCGCCCCGGCGAAAATAAATACGAAATTACTGGCCGCGGGAATGCGGATGTGTGTAGCAGCTCGCGCCGTTCGGGGGTGCACACTCCTTCTTCTTCTTTTT
>Ga0181339_1000232_pt1 | contig 11931 bp, 9 predicted proteins | sample Sp13VDMM110DD_FD_130101 | JGI IMG/M metagenome (GOLD analysis project Ga0181339, IMG submission 130101) | Freshwater viral communities from Lake Michigan, USA - Sp13.VD.MM110.D.D | ecosystem: Environmental > Aquatic > Freshwater > Lake | place: USA: Michigan | collected 2013-04-23 | reverse complement strand
TTCGAGAAATACAAAACCAAACCGGCGATCCTGATCAAGGCAACCCTTGACCTGCTGCATCGCCCCGGTGACGTGTTCGAAGTCCGCATCCCAAAGACAAAGGCGGGGACGATCAGCGGTTACTTCAATGACACGGCAATTGCCGCCGCCCTGATTGCGAAAGAGAATGGCAAGCATCAATCAATCTATGTGACCGCCAACCCGGTGAACCCGGACCTTTTGGCGCGTTGTGAAAACAAGTTCGAATACGGCACCTTCCTGACCTCTTCGGACGGGGATATTATCCGCCGTAATTGGTTCCTGATGGACTTCGACCCAATCCGGCCAGCAGGTATTTCAGCCTCAGCCGGGGAACTGGAAGAAGCCCGGGACAAGGCTGATACGGTTATCGAGTGGCTTACGTCTATCGGCTGGCCAGTCCCAGTGCGGGCCGATTCCGGTAACGGTGTCCATGTGATGTACAAGTGCGACGAACCGAACGATGACGCAAGCCGTATTGACTTCGAGTGTGCGCTTAAGATGTTGTCGTCAATCTTCTCAGATGACCGGGTCAAAGTGGACGTCACTGTCTTCAACGCCTCCCGGGTCTGGAAAGTGTACGGCACCGTCAGCGCCAAAGGATCGTCGACCGAAGAGCGCCCGCACCGGGTAGCTATGTTGACGGACGTACCAACCGAACTGGTCAACGTTACCCGGGAACAGATCGAGAATGTCGCCCGCCCGATCCGGGATGCCAAAGCCGAAGAATATCGGGACATGACCGGTGAATTCATCGGTGACATGGCAGAGTGGCTCGGCAAGCGCGGCCAGACAGTAACAAGCGGACCTCGCCCGATGTTCGGGAATGAGGGACAGAAGTGGATTATCTCAAAGTGCCCATTCAATGAAACCCATCAATCCCCAATGGTCGGACTGGTTAATAATCGACCTGTTTACCGCTGTCTCCATGATTCGTGCTCCTCTCACCGTTGGAAGGAGTTCCGTGAGAAGATCGATCCAACATATAAGGACCCAGAAACTGTCTATACAAGACTCAAAGACTGGTGTGACAGTGAGCAGGCGGATATGGATGCGGAGTTGGTACAAACAGCTTGCGCAACTGGCAAACAATTGCCCGGGATTCTCAAGACGCTTAAGAAGGAGTGCAGCCGTCTCCGGGTCCTCCTGCTCGAAGATCTTGTAAAACAGGAACGCAAGCGGTTCCAAGCGGCCACTATCGGCGACAATAATGAAAAAGGTAACGTTGTTGGCCTGATCAACCGAACCCGCCTCATGCAGGCCGAAGGCTCGTGCCCGATGTTCTGGATTGCGGATTATGACCACCGTATCCGGGTTGGTGCTGTGGGCGACATCAATTGCTCGAAGGTAAGCACCAGCGACGAGATCAATCTGCTCGTTAAGTTCCACTCGGCAGGCGATTCATGGGTGAAGCAGCAGCATATCGTTCAAGTCATCCAATATGTGGCGGAGGAATACCGTATCAATCCATTGCGGACCAGCTTGAAAGCGCTGCGCTGGGACGGAACCAAACGTCTGGATACGTGGCTCCCCGAATACATGGGCACCAAGGATACGGAATATACCCGGGCAGTGGGCCGCAAATGGCTGATCAGCGCCGTGGCTCGTGCAATGGACCCTGGTTGTCAGGCCGACCACATGTTGATTTTCGAAGGCGCGCAGGGGATCGGCAAATCTCAAGCACTCCGAGCACTGGGCGGTCAGTTCTACTGTGAGTATTCAGGCGGTATGACCGGGCAGGGTACGGCCCATAAGGACTTGGTTGCGGTGATCGCTGGTAAGATGATCGTGGAAATGTCCGAGTTGGCTACCGTCCGCAAAGGCGATATGGAGGCCCTGAAAGCCGTTCTGACCACCTGCGTCGACGAGGCCCGTCTGAGTTATGAACGTGATGCCAAGGCGTATCCCCGTACTTGCATTTTTGCCGGTACTACAAACGAGGTCGGACAGGCGTATATCGCTGATTTGACGGGAGCACGTCGCTTCTGGCCAGTGCACACGGGCGAGTGCCGGGGCGTAGCTACACCGCGCCTGAAAGAGGACCGGGATCAGCTATGGGCTGAGGCGGTCGAGGCGTACGAAGGCGGTGAGGACTGGTACACCGTACCCAAGGAATTGGTTGCCGAGGAGCAGGGCGATCGCCAAATGTCGATTGAGAACACCGAGCCGTGGTTTATGAAGATCCGGGAAGCTCTGACTGATCCGGACAGCTACGCTAATGAGATTCTATTCGCGGTGCCGCGCTTTGAAAATGGGCAGGATACCGGTCAATTCAGCGTTCGATTGGGGGCCACCCATTTGATCTTGGGAACGCTACTACAGATTGATACGGCACGCCAGACCCAAATGGATGTTATCCGTCTCAATAAGATCTTGCGGGGGATCGGATTCAAAAAAGTCCGTCCGTCCAATAAATGGCAGGGTAGTTCGTACGCTCATGATCTGGTAAGTGATGCCGTACCGCACTTGTGGTCGGCGATTGACGCGGCTCGGAAAACGGTTAAGTTCCCCAAGCCGGTTGAGCAGGACTAAGGATAGAACCCATTTCGCTTACCGAACTCTTGACATGCGCGTCCGGTAGCGAAATGGGTCTCTACTTCAACTTCTAATTCTCTAATACGCTTCTCAGCCTCTGGTGAAACCAACCGGGTGGCGGGATCTCCTGCGTCGCTGCTGCTGGCATCTTGGGCTTGGGTGGTGGAGGCAGGTCCACAGATTCCGGTGCCGACGCGCACGCGGTCAACATAAATAGTACGGATAACAGGGGCAAGTGTTTCATGCTTTTCCTTGGTGATGTCTAGGTTGATCTTGTACTGCTGCTCTCCTACTTTCACGTTCTCCGTGACTCTCGACACCACAGCCACGGCATCACGTGCGGCCCGGTCGGTCACGGCGGCGGCGTACCCCCGCTCGTGGGCCGCGCTGACCCGGGCGACATGTCCTGCCACCAGCAGCCCGACTAGGACGACAGCAGCCCCGATTTTATAAGGCAAAGGGATGATATTCATGGCGTGGTTGTCTCCGTTGTTTCCATCTTGGTTGTGGTGATCGTGCCCGGGACCGGCATATCGACTTTATTGAACACGAGCTTAGCGATAATCGGGCCGACCCAAGCACCGAGCCAGAGTCCAAACATGCCCTCTGACAAAGTGCCCTTCATCTGCATATCAACGATAACCCACGTGCTAACCGCTCCCGCGATATTGAACCACAAAGCCAGACGGCTGACCTTGTCGTTTTCCATGATCAGGTCGAAAGCGTTGAAGTCGAAGTTGGGCCGCTTATGCGCACGCCAGAATGATACGATGACGAATACCGCCCCCGCCCCCAAGATCATTAGCATCCAGTCTAAGCGGCCCATGGTCAGAACTCCCCGGTCCGCATTACTTTGGCGAGTCGGATGGCGCGGTCACCGACTTGCGAGGCCCACTTCGAAGCCAACATACCTTTAGCGGCCACGTCGTATTGGCCAGCCTTCATCGCAGCCAGCGTATTGACAAAGCCCACAAGCGCGTTGATGCCCATATTGAAGCACATATTGGCGAGCACGTTCTGGCGAGCGTCGTTCATTTGACGCCACCAAGGCATCTTCTGATCCAACTGCTTGGCGACCATAGCGATGTCGTTTTTCAGCATCAAATCGATCTCGTCTTCGGAAAAGGCCCGGTCAGTCAGGTTGCGACCCACGCCCCCCGTGATCTTACCAACCGTGTCGACATAGATTCGGGGTTTACGACCCTCGTCGACAGTCAATTGGGCAGCCAGTTTATCGTTGTTCATTTGATGAAGCCTTTCTGTTGGAGGTAAATGTAAACGCCGATGGCGGAAAGACCAACGATCCAGAAAAAGCGTTGGACGATGGTCCGGCCTACCTCACGGTAGACCATTGACGTCATTTTAGCAACAGCTTTCTCTGCCGCTTTTTCTGCGATCAGGTCGATTTCTTCGTCGGTGAGAGTAATTGACATTCTTCGGTCCTGTGAAATGGGACGACGGGCGCGGGGTGGCGCAGGTGGGGTTGCACGAGTCATGATTTTCCTTTCAAGGGTTACGCTTGGATCAAACCGAATCCCTTCCATGTGCCGGGAGAACCGCCCAGCACGCAAACATAGCCTGAATAACCGGCTGCAACTGGGTCAATCATCCGGACCGTCTCACCGCGCATCCAGACGCCGGTCGTGGGGGCCGCGTTAGCATAGATCTGGCCGTTATCCGAAAAGTCCCGGCCCAATACAACTGCCGACAGGTCCGAAATCCACATGACGGTCGACAGGTCTTGATTCGGTTCGATGCGGACCCAGCACGCGCCAGCCGGAATTATGAACAGCGAGTTGAACAGCCCCGGTACGGTGGTCGAAGGAGATAACACAGTCGAGGACGTGGCCCCGATCAACACCCGGTCCGCACCATAGAAAGACACGTTCATGCGAGCGGTGCCGCCTCCCGAAGTCCGTAATGTCCGCGCATTAACCAGCAGATGCCGGCCAGCGGGGACCCGGGCGAACCGGGAGAAGAAGTCGGTAGCGCCACCACTTGGGGTAAATTCAATAGCCGAAGTACAACCCCGCAAGGCGGTAGTGGCTACCGATTTGACGGTTGGAGCGCCGCCGCCATAGATGTTACTGATAGTCCACGCCTCGCAAGCACCACCACCAGCAGGCACATCGCCGCCGTAAGGGTCGGCCCGAAGAATGTTGCGCCCTGTAGTGGACAGGTAATCGTTGAGCAGGCTGAGGTACACATTATCCAGCTTGTACTTGCAGCCAGACACCAAGTAATTGGCCTTCCATTCGTCGATAGAGCAATTGGTGAGAGTCGGCGTGAAAGCTTGATTGGCGGAAGAGTCAATCATCACCGCGCCCGAATAACTACCGACACCAGCCCCCCTTTTAACGGTGAAGTTATCCAGCAGCAATTGTGACCCAGTCGGAGCCGCAGCCGAGATCACGAAAACAGACTTGCTGTCGCTGGCCATATAACCGCCACCGTCTTTGATCGTCGCACCACCGGTCAAGAACCCCCAAGCACACCCGATTTCATATTGAGCACCAAGAGTGATGAAACCCTTGCCCTCGAATCCGTATCCTAACTGCGTCGATGTTTTGAGGATCTCGCCGCCAACAATGACCAGTACACACAGAGCATTGTTGAAACACCGGGCAGCAGTTTGATACGCAGTAACGTCATATCCGGGCTGGGTCGACCATTCATATGGATTACAATCAAGGACCGGATTCACCAGCGTCAGGAATCCATTGCTTTGATTGCCGGTGAAGCAGTTACGTACCCCCCGGAAGGTCAGAGAATAGATAACGTTCTCGGATTGGGCCGCATCAACTGACGGCGTGCCGATTTGTTGGCCGAAGGTCAGACCATTGGTCGCATATGCGATGTGCATGCCGTACACTTTATTATACTGAGCAGGAGCACCGGCACTAAGACTATGCCACCGAATCGCGCTCCCATAAGCCAAGAAATTCGCGTTTACCTTGACCTTGTTCAGTACCAACTCGCGACCGGTGATAGCCAGCAGGTAATCGGGACCGTACCCGGCGCACCCAATCAGACCGTATCCATTGAAATCAACAGTCCGGCCAATGCCTCCAATGACGATAGTGTCCACATAATAATCACGGATGAACCGTACAGGGCGTCCATCATCGAGGGCGGCTTGGACAGCAACCGTATCGCCGGGGAACGCGCTCGCGCCGGTAGCGCCGAAGTCCTCGGGAGTGATGAACAGCCCTTTGAGGACTTCATCCAAATCCATTAGTACGGACCCTGCGCCGCCGACTGTGAAGCCGATTTTGCTCGCACCTGCCGCAGATTGCAGCAAAGGTAAAATACCCTGCAACCCAGCTGGATCGGTACTGTATCCGGCAACCGTATAAATCAGGTTACCAAGGAAGTCCGTGATCACGATATCGTAGACCCCGGACCAATAGATCATGTTGTCCGGTTCACCCCGGGCATTCAGGATAATCGGATTCGCCTGAGGGATCGTTCCTGCGGCGTCAGTGAATGTGGCTTTATTGACCAGCGTACCAGCAGCGTAAGTATAGACCTTGCCGCCGACCAACGGAAGTCCTGCATTGTTGAAGAATTGCTGCTTCGGAACGGGCATCAGAATTGGGCTGACCATGATTTACTTTCTTATTATGATTGAGTGAAGGCGCTGACGTCCAGAGCCAGCCCGAGGCCCAGAGCTTGGATCGTATCCCCCGGTTCCAGAACCCGGTTAACGAGTTCCGGGCAGCAGTACGTTTCTCCGGGGGCGATATTTCGGGCTGAGATTTTCTTGTTGGCTGTGGCTGCTCCTCCGCCCATGGGAACAATGTGAACAGTAGCCGCAACCACGCCCGCCGTATCATTGGTGATTGTGGCGTTTGTGATCCGTTCCCGGGTCAGTACGGGGGCGGTGTGGTACACAACAGCAGCGGCTGTAAGGACAATACCGGGTACGATGTTTTTTTGTGAAATAGATGCCATGATAGTTCCTTAGGAGCCGATACCATTGTTGATGAGAGCCGTACGTACATTATTTGCTAATACTAAAACAGTTGCGAGATCGACTGCAGCGGCCCCGAGAGCATAAGATGTCTGGAGGGCTTTACCATTGCATCCGAACCCGTTGAGGATCGTCACCCCCGTATTGGTTACAATGATCGAGTTAGTCCCCGAAGGTCCCGTGATAGTCAGCTTGCCGGGGAATCCGAAAATTGACCCGTAAGCGGTGGCTCCCGTTGAATCATACCACTCCATGTAGCCGAAACCATCAGAGGCCCTGCCCAGAATTTTGACGCCAGTAGCACCACTGGCGCATCTGACGGTGAGCGGATAAGGGGTTGCAGAAGCGTCCCCAAGAACGGTAGTATCAGCTGTAAGAGTGGTGAATTTCCCCGTATTCTTGGTGGTGTCACCGATCTTGCCGGGGCGAGTCCAGTCGACCGCCGAAACCGCGATCGGTTGCAACTGCATTTCCAGATTCTCGATACGCTTGGTGAGTTCCATCGACTCGGCCCGGGACGCCTCCAATGCGATCCAGCTTTGCTGCAACAAGTCTTGTGCTTCGGCCAACAAAGCGATCGACTGAGAAGAACTAGCAACAGCTTCCAGATTCGAAATATCTACAGTCGACTGGGTGGAAAAACTGGCCAACACTTCCAGACTTGCGGTATCGACTCCAATGTCGCCCCCGATCCGTTCAATGATGTCAGCCAGCATACGGGCAAACTCGGGGGTCATATAGACTGGGGTGGTCGCCCCATTGACCATGGATGTACCAAAAGCTGCGCGGACGGGAAATTGGCTTAAAGACATACTATGCCCCCGGGTTGAGCGCTGCGCCCAGAATCACTCGCTTAACCGGGTCACTGATGGTTAAGCGATAGACACGGGCACGGGCACGACCAAGGCGAGTCCAGACCAATCGGGTCTTGAATTTGCCCTGTAAGCCCATACTCACAAAGTGGCGGTTGCCCCAAGTCTTGCCGTTATCATCAGACCAGTCCAGTCCGGCAAGAGGGTTCGAACCTTGGCCATTGTTGAGGCCGACCCCGGATTCGATATCGATTTGGAGCCGGTTATGGGCGATAAAGCCGTACCCCTGTTTGTGGACATAAGCAGCGGCCCGGATTGCGGGCATAGGGTCAGTGCCGTCCCAATAATAATCCAGATCAAGGACGCGGAGGTTCCCGCTGTCGTGATCACCGACAATATGCTTGCCGCCGAAATAGGTATGGCAGTTGGTACGGTCCCGGCCTAAAGTACCGGTGGCAGGGTCCAGATAAGCGCGCTGGTGCCAGAGCAGGGTCGCCGCATCATAGGTCCAAGTAGCGTTACCACTCGGAAAGGAGATCACGTAATGAGTATGGCCTTCCTGCTGGTAGGACCACGCCACAGCGTCTTCGATGGTCGGATAGCTTGCGATAGCGAACTCGATGGCGTCGGTCGACACTCGCATCGGAGTATATCCATTCAAGCGCCAGATGATCCCGCCGCCCTCGGCATTCTTACCCAGCCAAAATACGGTGTTATCGAGCGAAGCTACCGAGCGTTTGGCGGCGCAACCGTGTTCGATCTGTGCGTTTGTGTCCCGAGCAAAAGGAAAGTCCGGGTTGTTCGACGTACGCCAGATTTCGGTGGTTGTCTGCTTGAAGAAGATAATATCGCCGTGATTGACCGTGTGTGCGATGATCGGCTCGAAGTTGCTTTCAGCGGTCGCAAAATCCAGCGCGTCAAAGGTGATCTCATTGGAACCGGTGACATAGAAAATGTTGGTTCCCGGCTTGTTCAAGATACCGTACGTATTCAGGAAAAAGACGTTATCGGCCCCATAGAACGCCGGGTTCACGATTTGGGTAACCGTATTGTTAAACAGATCGACCACGAATCCATTCGGACCGGTCACGATCAGGGCCTGTAGCCCATTATCCTTGATACTCACCAGCGTGGTCAAGACATCGATAGTCCCGATCATTGTGAGTACACCGGCTTGACTGAGCCGATAGACATTCGGGCCGACAACCACGATAGCGTCGCTACCATTGGTCGGTGTGTGGATTCCTCGTACAACACCACCGGCACCAGTCACCAGAGGCCGACGCCCCGGCGTACCGTACAAAGCCTTGACTGCTTTGGCGATACCTGATTCCCCAAGGACAGGATATAGATTGATACATACCTGTGCATCGAGGTTGCTGCTGCGAGCGCGGTAAGACGCGCCGACGAACGGAATAGCTGCCATTATGGATTCCTCGTCATATCGCTAAGCGTTTTCGGGTTCAGGGCCGCATCTACCTTCTTTTTGACATTGCGAGATTCCACACGCTTCGCGGCAAACTTGATAGCACTTCCGACTACCGGAACATCGCCCCCGTATCCAGCTAACTTATCCAACACCTGTTCCATCCGGCTGGCGGTGTTGGAAGTATTGACCGTACCAACTGGATTGGTGTAGATGTCCGTTGCGACCTTGACCGTGTCTCGAATTTCTTCTGCGCCCTTCTTACCAAACAGGTAGTCGAGCTTGCCGGTCTTGTCCAATTCATTTACGATACCTTTGATCTTGGCTTCGGAGCCGACCACGTTACCTGTGGTGTCAGCCCCTGCATTACTGAACATCCGATCTTTGAGACGAGTAGCTGCTGCTCCGCGCAGTTCACGGGCTGCTTGTTTACCAGCAGCTACGATCTCCGGGGCGGTGCCGACCGGATGGGCCTCCAAAACCCGAAAGGCGTGCTTCATATCATCCAGACTACCGTCCATTACAACGTGATCGAACACATCCTCATAAGCGACTGCACGATCCTTGGTGCCACGTTTGGTGCGAAGCAACTTATCCATCACTTCACGATTCTTAAATTCGCCCGCATAATTCTCGAAGACCCGACGGGCTTGTTGGTACTTAGCTCCGCCTTTACCGATAGTGGCATCATCGATGATCTTGATAATCTCCGGGGTATAGCCCGCGTTGGCATTGGCGGCGTTTGGTTTGCCCGCCTTGCCGACCATTTTCCGGACTTCCTCAAGATCATTGATCGACATCTTACCGCCGACAGCCAGCCGGGCCAATTCGTCGTCTGCAGTAGCCAAAATCGGAGCATTGCGCATCGCCGACCGATTTTTCTCGATATATTCAGCGATCTTGCTGACATCAACGAGTTCGGCCATATCACCAGCTTCACGGGCCTCATCATATGCCTTCTTGATTTCCAGCTTCTTAGCCGCTTTCTTAGCTGCAGCTGCCTCGACTACCGTCTTACCGGCTGCACGAGCGCTGGATGCTGTTGCACCGGTTTCATCCACAAGGGCATCCATATGACGGCCCATGCCGGTATTCAGGTCAGCGTATCGATCATTCAGAGCCTTGCCCTCAGGGCGCTTAGCGGCTTCCCGCTCAAACCGGATCTGATCGAAGGACCGGTTCAAAATACCTTCGGTTGGTTTCATTTCGGCACGCATATTGGCAAACCGTTGAGCGCGCAACGTCGCCTCGGCGGTTTCAGCTGCGCCGACCCCCGGCATCGCTGGTTTTGGAGTCCGGACCAGATCCCTTAGACGGCCTCCCCCCGCTACCATCGCTGCGTCCTGAGCATCCATGGCCAGAGCGCTCGGGACGGCCATCGTCCGCAGCATCCGTGCCCCTGAGCCAGCCTGTGCGGCCATCTGCATGCCATGGACCGGTCCGACGCCCTGTAGGCCCTCTAACGGAGCCACCACATCACCCAGCGTCATGAGTGCTGATTTACCAGTGGCCGAACGTGGCTGGTAGGTATTGTCAGCGATATACTGGTCAGCTGTCTTCTTGGCGGCAACGATACCTTCGGGCGTGCCGTATTGACCGTTCGCCACGGACTTGCCCATACCGTATAAATTTCCAATGACAGTATTGACGATTCCACTTCCTGCGGTAGCTACCGCTTCCAGCGGCCCCAAGACACGAGCAATAGGGCCGTCACCATCCAGCGAAGGGCGTACGCCTTCGCCTCGGAGTCGAGCCTCATTGTCAAGGTCCGCTTGAGTCGTACGCCGAGTCACCCCGGAAGCGTATCGACCATCCGGACCGGGGTCACCTTGAACCTGAGCATTCTGCGGGATTCCGGCTGACCCGGAGGCCGGTGCGCCGCCGAGTTTCGACACATCGTAACCATTCTTGGCGAGCTTAGCGGTCAAATCAGCCTTGCTCATGCCGTCCGGCACACCTTTGATTACGGTCCCATCAGGCAGGCGAACGTCCATTATTTGAGGCTCCCGAATTCAACCACGCCACCACTTCCACCGGGCTTGGTAGGGGTGGTGGAATTATTTGGCCGACCGTGTGTGTCCGTGTGCATGATCCGAGCATTGTTCTTGAGGCGCGGCTCCAGCGATTTCATCTGGCCACGCAACCATGCATCCATTGCTGCTGGGGACATCGTCGGGCTTGCAGTCTCGGTTTCAGCCTTGTGGGCCATGTCCGTCATGCCGTAACCACGCATCACGCCCGCAATCGACATCAGGGCGTCATTGCGCTGGACCATGTATTCGGTCATATCTGGATCATTCAACTCGCCTTTAACCCAGCCCTGCATCTTACCGACAGTCCGAACGTCACTGAATCCGATCTTCTTGCCGGATGCGACCATGCTTTCCATGATTTCAGGCAGGGTAAATGCGACCAGTGCTTTCTGCTGGAACTGAGCGTTCTTGCCCAGTGCGGCATCGGCCCCAAGACGAGTAAAATCGGTGGTCGGGTTCTTGATAGCCAAATCAGCGAGCAGGCTGGCGGTACGCCCATTGATTCGGTCCGGATTGAGGCGACCCGAGTTAATTGCTTCGCTCAATGCGCTGTATTGATCCTCGGTCAGCCCCTTGACTCCGTGACTGATCGAAAGTCCGTCAGTACGACGCTTGTCGCGGGCCACTTCCCGGGCACCGATCATGCCTTGTACCTGAATCTGATTGGCGCGGTTAGCCTGTCCCTCAGCGGCCATACGGGCATTGTTGGCCCGAGTATTGGCATCGACGGTTGTCAGATCATGCTGGTCCTTGGCTTTGGTGATCTGCATGAGTGTGGTCTTAGCCCAACCATTGAGACTGGCCGGATCATCACCCAGCGCCGTAACCTCGGCAAGCTTTGCTTGAGCGATTTCGGGGGAGATCACCCCGCTATTGAGAGCAGCATTCAAGCCGGACTGAATTTGGGCCTTGGTCACAGCTGGGTTCATCGCCCAAGCACCCGCCATTTGGCCTGCGATCTCGAATTGGTGCGAGGCCCGCTTGGAATCCGAATCCTTTACTTCGGACTCGGTCTTGGTGATGTCCGCGTTTGTCTTGCGAGCGTCGAGCGCTGATTTCACAGCAGTAGCGTGGCCTTTATAGTTACCGGCCCCAGCCAAAGCAGACAGCAGCCCCTCACCCCCCGTAGGATTT
>Ga0181339_1000230_pt1 | contig 11961 bp, 11 predicted proteins | sample Sp13VDMM110DD_FD_130101 | JGI IMG/M metagenome (GOLD analysis project Ga0181339, IMG submission 130101) | Freshwater viral communities from Lake Michigan, USA - Sp13.VD.MM110.D.D | ecosystem: Environmental > Aquatic > Freshwater > Lake | place: USA: Michigan | collected 2013-04-23 | reverse complement strand
CCGCCCACTGCCTCAGAAGCTCGTGAGCGAAAGCGATCGTGTCCCTGTGCGAGAGCAGGTCTCCCGACGGGGGCGCCTTGCCAGGCGCTGCCACGCGGGCTGGCGAAGGAGGCGGGGGTGGGTGCGAGGCCTTGCGGGGAGGGGGCGGCGGGCGCGAGGTGCGCTTGGACGGGTGGTAGTTGCCGCCCTTGGAGACGGGGACCGAGCTGCGCCCGGCTGCGCCGCCGAAGACCGGCTCCTCGCCACGCCAGGTGACCTCGATGTAGTCGGGGGTAGACGGGACGTTCCACTCGGTGCCGGCGGGCTGCCCGTGGGCAGCGAAGGCCTGCTTGATGCGGATCTTGGCCCCGAGCCTCACGACCGTGCCCTTCGTCTTGGGCTTGCCGGGCGGGCCGAACATCACCGTGTCGCCGACGCGCAGGTCCATGGCGGTTCAGCGACGACGGTTGCGACGAGGACGACGGTTCATCCCCAGCACGCGGAACTTGTGCATGAGGTGCATCGTGAGCGCCCCTGCCACGAAGGTCGCGCCGAGCACCATGTAGGCGGTCGTCACGTAGTCGCCGCCGCCGTCGCCCATCGCCGTCGTGCCCGCTCGGTACCACGGCGCGAGCGTGTGCCACGGCTCGACGGCCGTCCCGTATCGGACCTTCAGCTTGTAGCTCATGACGCTCCTACAGCGCGGCGAGGATGCCGCTCAGGCCGCCGACGCGGTCGTACATCGGCCCGACGCGCCGAGCGCCGGGCACAGGAGTTCGGCTGTAGCCGATGTGGTGGCTGTAGTTCATGGGCATGCCGACGTTGAAGTCGGGGCCCCAGCCGTAGGGCGCGTAGAGGCTGCCCGGCGGAGATGTGCGTGCCGCGTACGGGTCGACCGCCTGGGCGAACGCCTGGGTCGACGAGAAGGCCGGGAGCGTGCCGAGGCCGGTGCGGTGGTAGCTCATGATCGCATCCTACTCGATCGGCGGCGGCTCGTCTTGCGGTGACGGTTCGGGACGGGGCGACTCATGCGCTTCTTGCGCCTCGTCATGCGTCTCGCGAACTTCTTGGCTTCCTTCACCGGGTCGACGCCGCTGATCCGTCGCTTCGCAGCGCCCGCTCTGATGCGCGCGGACGTGGCGATGGTGCTGAGCCACGCGTCCTCTGCCGCGTCGAGCAGAAGCAGCCCGTCGGCTTCCCGGTTGCCAGAGATCTCTCGGAGCTGATGCACGAGAGATGGCTCCTCGAAGTAGCCGGGCTCCTCTCGGTACCACTCTGGGTGCTCCGCAGCCTGACGCACAGCTTCGGGGCTCGTTCGGATTCCGATCCACCGACTCGATGGTCCCAGGAACGTTCGGCTCGGCGGCACCCAGCGCCCATGTCCCGTTCGCCGGTACTCCTCGACCGTGTCGCGACACATCGTGTCCCAGGCGTTGAACATGCACGCCTGCCAGGCCTCGGCCATCGCGCGAACGACGCTCTGGATCACGGGCGCCTGCTGCGCCTCCCCTTCCTCTTCGAGCGCGGTCAGCGCATCGTCGATCTTCTCGACGAGCACATCCGCCTTCGCGGCGAGGCGGTCCCCCTCAGCAAGGCGCCCCGCGTCGTAGGCCGCCATCGAGCGCTGCTGAAGGGACACGAGGCGCACCGCGTCGCTGTCCATGCCCGAAGCCATGAGCAGCTCCTTTGGGCTCTGGATGACCCCACCAGTCCAACCGTAGAAGGCCCCCGAGGAGGCGCGACGGCTCGTCTTGCGCTTCTTGGTGGTCACCGACGGCTCGACCTTCTGCGACTCGATCGCCGCTTGCTGCTGCGTCGCTTGCTTGACCGGCGACTCGACCTTCGGTTCGGCACGACCTCGCTCGACCGGTGGCGCGGCTTGTACGGCAGGTCGAAGCCGGTGCAGACGACGCCACTGTTCGCCTGGAGCTTGACGGGCTCGGGCTCTTCACGGAACGCAGGGAAGTCCTTCACCTGCTCCGGGGACACGTCGATGCGGCGGAACGCGTTCTCCCAGAAGACGACCTCGTCGGGGAACCGGATGCCGCCCGTCTTGTGGTAGTCCACGTAGCCGGGTGTACGGTTGCCCTTGCCCTTGAGCTGCTCGATCGCGCTCGCTCGGAAGTACGCTGGCGTGAGCGTCTGCAAGCGTGCCCACTCGGGGATGGCGCCTGTCCGCGGACGCTCCGATTCGTCATCCGCACGATAGAAGCTCGGGTCGACTTCCAGCGTGAAGCGCGGCTTGTTGTCGCGAGAGCGCAGGCTCCAGATCTCGATCTCGCCATCGCGAACAGCCTTGATGTACCCCATGTCGGCCTTGCCGACGCAGTGGTTCATCAGCGTGCCCTCCATACGGAGGTCGCTGGGATGCAGCTTGATGAGCTTCCAGGGCGCGTTCTCGAAGAACACCCCCTGCCGGATGCCCATCTTGACGATGTCTTCCTTCGTGAAGGTGGCGACGATCGTTCGTGGCTCCTCAGCTCCTCCTTCGAGCGCGCTGAAGTAGTCACGCAGCGATTCGATGGTGTCTTCCCGGGTGCCCGCGTCCTCGAACCAGGAGATCACGAAGTCGAGCAGCTCTGCATCGGGCAGGTTGGCGGCGCGAACCTTCTTGGCGAGGCTCTCGTCTTCTGCGTTCAGCTCCGCGAGGAAGATCTCCTTCGCCTTGTCCGGGCTTGTCCTGACGATCCTGCTGACGTATCGAGAGACGACGTCGTTGCACCACTCGTTGAAGTCGCTCTCGGTGGCCTCCACGTACACGTCGTGCCCCGGTCCAGACGCGTAGTTGTCTTCACCCCTGTCGACGTGGCTGGTGTGGCTCCAATCGTACTCGGTGCCGAGCGAGTTCCAGAACGCTGTGGCGATACTCCGGGGGATGTAGTCGGCGTTCTTCGGGAAGAGGTTGCCGGGGAAGCGGTAGGTTCCGCTGATCTCCATCTTGTACGAGAAGTGGTCGCCGCCGCGCTCGTCGAGGTAGAACGGTCCGTACTTCGTGCTCCGGCGCAAGCTGCTGTAGGAAGACGCTCTTGCTGCCTTGTACAGCTCGTCCTCGACGGTCTCGCGCGGCAGGTTGGCCAGCTCGTACCGCATCGGACTCTTGGTGATCACCTGATCGATGAAGTCGCTCTGCTCGACGATCTCTTTCATGTCGAGCGGCTCGACTTCGTCGTCGTAGCCGTTGTTGCTTCTCTCCCAGGCTCTGCGCGCGTCGTTCAGAGCGCTGTCGATGTCCTCGCGTAGCTCAGCGTCACCGGCCGCGAGTGCGGCGTCGACCTCTTCGCTCGACTTGGCATCTTCGAGAAGCATGCGGGCTCAGTAGCCGAATGTGGCCTGGAACAGCGTGTTGAGCGGCGTGGGGAACGGTCCACCTGCCGCGACGAGCGGGGCGTCCTGTCCGCCGCCGATGAGGTTCACGAGCGGGTCTGGGACGACGCCGGGGGTGGTGCCCGCGTCGAACCTGTCGGTGGTCTTGCCGGGGATCTCCTGCACCGCCAGCGCCGCCCTCGTGGCCGAGAACCACTCTCGCACCTCGTCGTCGGTGACGAGGCTGTTGCCGCCGACCACCCCGTTGAGCAGCCCGAACGACGGGTCGATGGCCAGCACGCCGAGTCCCGGCGCGTACGGGCCCACGCTGACGCTCGCAGCGCGCACGTTGCCGTCGACCCAGAGCGTCTCGCGGAAGCCGCCTGCCACCGCCTGCACGGTGAGAAGCGTGACGATCGCCCGGACCTGGAACGGCCAGAGCGGTGGGTTGTACGGCGGGATGTCCGTCGAGATCAGCGTGCCCACCGAGAGCGACGCGTACGCCGTCAGCACGTCGGTCGTCGCGTTCCACTGCGAGTCGACGTTCCACACGGCGCCGCGAGCCACAGACACGCTCTCGCTCGTGGTCAGACAGAGCGCCCCGGTGATCGTTCCTACCCAGAACGGAACGGGATCCGACCCGATGCTCGGCGCCGTCAGCGCCTGCTCGTAGCGGTACGCCCCGTCGTTGTCCCGGAAGGTGTTGAAGAAGTACATCGGGTCGGGGCCGGTGCCCAAGGCAGGGCCCGTGCGTCGCCACGAGGACTTCCACTGGGACCCACGCTTGGCCGTCATGCTGCCTTCTCCTCGATGCCAGCGCGCTTGAGCGCGTCCTCGACGCGGTACACCGTGCGACCGCCCGCGCCATAGCGCCTGACGACCACCGGCCACTCGCCGTCCCAGTCGATGACCGTCACCTCGATGTCGTCGCCGGCCACCTTCCGCATGCTCGCCGCCGCTGCCTCGGCGTCCTGCATGGCCTCCGCGAGGCCCCCGCGGACCGAAGGTGCGTCGGCGCCGCGGATGACGTAGTGAGCCCTGACGAGCTTCTGGAGTGCCCTGCGGGCACCGTTGGGGAGCCGCTGTGCCAGCTCGGACTCGCGAGCCTGGGCAACGGCTGCCTGGACCTTCGCGAGGGTCGCCTGCGCCGCCGGGTCCGCTTGGCGCTCCGTCGCTGCCACGAAGATCTCGACCACCTCCGGCTCGACCGCTGGCTTCGGGGCTTCCGGCGGAGGCGGCGCACCAGCAGAGGTGGGGAGCATCGCTACACGGAGCCGCAGCTCACGCGCCGCAAGAGCCTCCAGCTCGACCACGCGAGCGATGGCGACCACGTGGCGCCGCTCCAGCTCTCGGCTGTCCCACGCCTGCCACATGACGCTGGGCTCGGCGAAGTCGGCGAGCATCTGCGGCGCCTTGACGATGCCCTCGGCGATGAGGGCGTCCACCGCCGCCATCTTGAGGTCCTTGGCGACCGACAGGGCCTCGATGGGCACGCCGAGGTCTTCGCTCAGGGCTCGCAGGCTGGGCGGGTACGGCATCTCGTCGTGCGAGACGACGAGGAAGACACCGTCGGGGAAGCCGTAGACGCGCTCGTGGAACCGAAGGACTCGTCCGGTGTACTCCAGGACGGTGCTGTTCGTTCCTCGGTCTTGGCGGCGTCGGATGTCGAGGCGTGAAAGTGCGCGGGGCTTCGGTTCGGTGATCGCCATGCTCATCTCTCGGAGGTTCGGTCCGCGGAAGCGAGGTCAGTACCTCCTGCTACGGGCTGGGCGCCTGGGTGCAACCGAAGATCCTTGGGTGGAGTCGGACACCGAAAGCACTGGCCCCGCTTCCGCGGACCGAGGAAGCGTATCACTCCGAGAGGGCGTTGATCATCTTGTCCAGTTCGGCCTCGCCGGCCAGCCAGCCGCTCAGCTCCACGCTGAAGAAGCGGACGTCGAAGTTGGGCTCTCGCAGCACGGTCACGGAGGCCATGATCTGCTCGCCGGGGCGGATGTAGCTTGCGAACGGGTCGGTGCCCAGGTGCGGAGTGATCGTGCCCGAGAAGGGGTAGAGGCGTCCGTCTCCAGGCGACAGGGCCGCCTGTCCCACTCCCTGGTTGCCGCTCGCTACCGGCGCCACCTGGCCCGGGTCGGGCGACACGTTGGTGTTGTAGTCGGTCAGACCGCGGTTGCCGACGCGCACGGAGAACCCGAAGGTGCTGGCCGAGCGCGAGGGCGGGGTCTCGATGTAGTCGTCGACTCCGATGCCCGAATGCTGGAAGACCTTGAAGGCGGCGGCGCGCAAGATCACGCACTGCTGCTTCGGGGCCTCGATGGTCGCGACGGGCATGGCGAACGGGAACGGGTTGCCCGTGCCCTTCTGGATCGGATGCGGCATCTGCGCGAAGTACACGCGCTGGAAGAAGATGCGGCTCCGCCCCGGCAACTGCGAGGTGAAGCCATGCACGATCCGGATGGGCGAGACTCGGCTCATCTTCGCTCAGCGGCGCGAGGACCGGCGACGGCGCGAGGACCGGCGACGGTTCTTGCTGACGCGACGCGAGGCGCGGCGGCGGCTGGACCGCCTCGACGAGCGGCGACGCGAGACACGACGACGCGAGCTGCGGCGCGCTGCCTTCCGCGAGGTCCGACGGCCGGCCGAGGTCTTGCGCCTGCTCGACCGCTTCGCGGGCGACCGGAAGGTGCCCATCGAGGCGATGAGCTTGCCGCCGCGCATGATGCTCACGCGCTTGCTGCCTCGCCGAACGAGACCCTCTGCGCGCTTGCGCGCCGTCGCGAGCTTCTTGGTGCGAGCCACGACACGGTGCGTCTTGCCCGAGACCACGTGGTAGAGGCTCGCCGCCGACTTCTTCTTCCTGGTTGCGTACGCCATCGGGGAGTCTCCTTCTCAGACCGCCGGGCTCTGCGCCTGGAGGATCTTGTAGCCGAGCATGGTGAAGTAGAGCGTGCCGCCGAGCGCCACGATCATGCGGCCGCTCTGGACCGGATCGTTCGCGATCGGGTCCGGCGGCGGGCTCACGGCGCCCTCCTGGAACCCGTTCGGGAGCGAGGCGTAGTTGATCTCGGCGAAGCCGATGTCGCGCGTCAGCGTCGCGCTGAAGCGGATCGACGAGCCGCGCTCGAAGAAGTCCGAGACCGGCAGGTAGAGGGGGCGGTCGAACTCGCTGAAGAGGTAGCGGCTCGGGATCGGGATCTGGTTCTGGCGCAACCGGTCCACGCCCTCGTCGGCGACCTCGAAGAGGAAGTCGATGATGCCGGGACGGAAGGTCTGCACGGCCTGCGCCGCCGAGAGGCTGGCCGCGTTCGCCGGGATGCCGCCGATGCCGGGGCCGATGTAGGCGCCCGAGAACGGATCTGCGCTCGACGACACCGGGCGGAACCGGCCGCTGAGAGGCGTGCTGACCTCGGAGCCAGCGTCCGCGTCGTTCGGGCGACCCGGGTTCTCACTGGTCCCGTCGTAGGGCCCGAGCGAGTAGGTGCGGAGCAGGAAGGCGCTGAGGTAGGTCGTCGCGACGAACGGACCGTCCTGGCTCACCTGCTTGGAGTCGCTCAGGCGCGAGCCCGAGAGCGAGACCGTCGGGTTCGACTGCCCGGGGACCTGGATCTGGAAGCCCATGAAGTAGGGCACGCGCTTGCCCGGGATGTCCTCGATGTACCTGATGCGGGCTGCCGCCTTCTTCAGGGCCTGTCCGAGGCGCTTCAGCTCGATCTTGTCGTCCTCGGCCGCGGCGGCCATCGCCTGGTAGCGCTGGTTCAGCGCTTCCATCTGCGCTTCGACGCGCGACTGCTTGTTGGCCATGCGTCGCAGGTACGCGGCGACCTCGGGATCGTTCGGATCGATGGGCATCACTGTCTCCTGAGTTCTGGCTGCGCCACCGGACTCCTCGTCCTCGGTCAGCCGGTCGAACTACACGCCCGAAGGCGGTCGGCTACTGGCTTTTTCGCCGTCTCCGGGTCCGAGCGCAGGCTCAGCTCCAGAGACCGCGAAGCGGCCCCTTACGAGGCCACCTCAGCAGTCGCGTGTCGCTCAGAGAACGTCGCGCGAGTGGATGCCGTCGATGAGGTACTTGACGTCCTTCTCGATGTCGTCGCGGCCGGCGACCGCGAGGCCGTTCGACCACGCGCCGTCGAGCGTCGCCGCGCTGGGCGTGCCGGTGATCGTGCCGGCGTTGCCGCTGACCGGACCCCAGGCGTCGTTGTTCGGGACCGAGCCGTTGAGCTGCTCGATGACCGACGCGCCGGTCGCCTGGCCGATCGGGCTCGCGATGGCGATCACGACGAAGCCCTGGCGGGGCGGGATGAGGATCGGACGCGCCAGGCGCATGAGCGCCGACGACGTCGGGATGCCGTTGTTCGCGCGCGGGAGGCGCGAGTCGGAGAAGAAGCCGTCGAGGCCGCCCGCGAACGGCGTGTACGCCGTGTAGGTGGTCAGCTGGGGCTTGTCGCCGGCCTGGAACTGCCAGAACAGCTGGTTCTGCGTCTGGTGGTAGAGCTTGTGGACGCGCGCGATGCGGTCTCCCTCGACGCCGGGGCCCACGCCCACGGGCGCTGCGGCGCCACCGTTGATGGTCGGCCAGTTCTGGCCACCGGTGCCGGTGCGCGACGACTCCCGGTTGAACCGGAAGTAGGTCCAGACGCGGACCGCGAGGGTCACGAACGTCTGGTCGGACGGGAAGAACCCGCCGGTGGTCAGGTTGCTGACGGCGATGTCCGCGCCCTGCTTGGTGAAGAGCTGCGAGCGGCTCTGGACGGCTCCGAAGATGCCGACGTTCGCCTGACGGAGGTCGCCGCTGCCATCGACGCGCAGGAGCGAATCGTAGAACGGCTGGTGGATGCGCTCACGGGTACCGACGATCTTGGGCATGGACTTTTCTCTCTCGTTCGTGCCGGTCCGCACCGGCACTCTTTCTCGCTGCTCAGGGACTCACCGACAGCATTGTCGTCGAGCCCCGTGTCCAGAACCCCGCAGCGGTACGGGGCTTTCGCCCGTCAGCTACTGGACACGAGAACTGTTGTTGTGAGGAGGGCCGTTCAGCCCACCATTCCGGAGAAGAGGTGGCGGGCGAAGGTGCCGCCCGCGTAGCCCTCGTCGCCCGAGGCGAAGGGGGTGGTGACGCGCTTGACCTGCGGACGGTTCGGAGCGCGGAGGGCGAGGTCGGTGGGGTTGATCGTCGAGATCGACTCCATGCGGTTCATGGAGCTGTCGACCGCGCCCTGGTCGCCGGGGGCGCCGAGGTCGTTGATGCCGGAGATCCCGTCGCCCGAGTCGCCGAGGCCGCTCATCGGCTGATCGACGTACTCGCCGACGCCAGCCGCCGCGTACATCGTCCCCATGCCGAGCATCCCCTGATAGGGTGCGCCTGCGTGGGAGACGTCGTAGCCGCGTCCGAGGCCCGCGGTCGCGTAGTACGACCCGGTGCCGGTCGGCGCCGCCGCCGGGAGAAGAGCCGCCTGCGGAGCGCCGCCCAGGAGCGGCGTGTTCCGGAGGAAGGACTCGGCCGCAGCGAGACCGATGCCCAGCACCGCGGCGCCCGCGTTCTGCCGGATCATGCCCGGATACATCCGCGCTGCCGCGAACGTCGCCGGGATGAGCACAGCAGCCGCCGCGAGCTTGCCGTAGCGCGGGTCCGCCAGCTGCGTGACACGCGCCGAGAGCATGTTGCCCGCGTAGCGCGCCGCCACGAAGCCGACGGTGCCCCCGATGACCGGGGTCACCACGTCACGCATGACGTCGGCGCCGAAGAGGTTCCGCAGCACCTTGCGGGCGTTGCGGTGAACCCGACGGCGGCGCTTGCTGGAGCGCACCGCTGATCGTCGGCTGTGTCGGCGTCGTGCCATGATGTTCGATCTCCTGGAGTTCCGGTGAGGTGGTGTTGATGGTCAGGGCTCAGGTTGGACCTGGGCCTAGAACATCCCCGCGAAGAGGTGCCGAGCGAAGACGCCGCCCGCGAAGCCCTTGCCTTCCGGCGTCACGAGGGACTCGTGGATCTCGCGGTCGAGGGGCATCTGCGCGGTGATCGCGAGCGCTCCGCCGACGGGCATCTCGGTCGAGACGAACGGGGGCTGGCGCTTGGCGTACATCGCCGCGAGCGAAGCGTCGGCCTCGCCCGAGCCCATGGTGTCGCCGAAGCCCGCGGCGGCCTCCATCACGGAGCCCGTGCCGGCCGCGGCCTCCATGACGTCCATGAGACCATCGACGCCGGCCATGTTCGCCGGGTCGACGCCCTCGACGTACTCGCCGACGCCGGCCGCCGCGTACATCGTGCCCAGGCCGCTCATCGGCTGGTCGACGTACTCGCCGAAGCTGCCCATCGGCTGGTCGACGTACTCGCCGAGGTAGCCGCCGTAGGTCGTGCCGGCCGAGAAGCGCTGGATGAGCCGGTCGGTGAGCGCGAGGCCCATGCCGGTCACGAGCGCGCCGCGGTTCTGGCGGATGATGCCGACCTTGGTGCTGAGCCCGAGGGTCGCCGCGATCCCGAGGAGGTTCGCTGCGATCTTCGTGTTCGAGGCGCCCGCCGCGTCCACCGCGCCGCGGTCGAGCATGTCCCGGAGCTGCGAGACGTTCGCGAGGCCGTTCGAGAGCAGCCGCGCTGCCACGAAGCCGACCGTGCCGCCGATGACCGGAGTCACGACGTCCCGCATCAGGTCCGCGCCGCCGAGCACGGCTGCGAAGCCCGTGTTCCTGCGGACACGACGGCGGCGGTTCATGACGACGTACTTCTGGTTCCTTCGCATCGACGACCTCCTCGACGAGCGCCTGTTCGCCGTCATCTTCTTCTTCCTGCTGGACTTCCTGAGCCACGAGGCCGGCGGCTTGCGCCAGCGGCTGTACCGCTTCCGCTCCTTGTAGCCGCCCGACTTGGCCCGCGAGTGCGCGTCACGCGCCGCTCCGCCGAGGCGGAACTTGCGCACGTACGAGAACTGCGAGACGTGCGGCGGGACGAGCACCGGGTAGCCGGCGCGGCTGTACTTGCGGCCGCTCTTCGGACCGAACTCGACGAGCTGGTAGTACCGGCCCTTCGGGGTGCCGACGCGGCTGGAGCCCTTGCCGCGGTAGCGGAGCTTGGAGACCGCGAGCATGTTGCGGGTCATGCGACGGCCGCGGCGCGAGCCCCGGCGACGCGAGCCACGGCGGCTGCCGCGACGCGACCGGCGACGACCGTTCATCGCGATGTACTTCTGGTTGCGGCTGACCCGACGACGCGAGGCGCGACGCGAGCTGCGGCGCGAGCCTCGGCGGCGCGAGGCCCGACGGGACCGACGACGACCGTTGGCTGTGGCGTACATGACGTTCCTGGTGACCCGGCGGCGCGAAGCGCGACGGCGCGAGCTGCGGCGGGATGCGCGACGGCGCGAGGAGCGGCGGCTGCCGCGACGCGACCGGCGACGGCCGTTCGCCGCGAGGGCCGTCATGCGGCGCTTGCTGCGACCCTTCTTGCCCTTGCGGTAGCTGGCTCCGACCGCGTAGCCGCGGCGCGTGCCGCCGCGCACCGAGCGGGAGCTGGAGAGACGGCCGACTCCGCGCGGGATCGGGTACGTCATGATCGACGGGCGGCCCGAGCGGCTGAGGGGCAGGCGGCCGACGCGGGTGACGGTCGGCATGAAGCCGCGCGTCAGGTACTTGTCGAGGTACTCCCGACCCGTGAGGCGCACCCGACGACCGTGGAAGTACGAGCGCCGGCTCAGGCCACGCTTGCTCGACCGACGGCTGCGACGACGACGGCTCGCGCGGCGCTTGCTGCCACGACGGCTCGCGCGGCGCTTCGTCGCGCTCCGCTTGGTCGCCCTGCGCTTGCCGCCCCGGCGGCTCGCCCGACGCCTGCTGGCCGGCAGACGTCCGCTCGCCCGACGCTTCCGCGTCCTGGCTGCCTTCTTCGCTGCCGCCGCACGCTTGCTCGCGTTGCGCTTGCGCGTCGCGGCCGCCTTCTTGCCGGCGGTGTGCCGCACGTGGGTGCGGATGTGCGCGTCGTGCTGCTTGCCGCGGGTGCCGGCGCGGTGCCGGCTGCTGCGGCGGCGCTTGCCGCGGGACGCGATGGTCATCCCGCCCATGGACGCGCTCTCGGCGGGGCGCGACGAGCGCGGCCGGCGAGCCGAGGGGCGACGCTTGCGCGACGCCGTCGAGGAGCGGCCGCCGGTGTCGATCGCACGAGCTGCCGCGAAGAGCGAAGATGCGCCCGGGTCGTCCACGCCGCCTGCGCCGTAGTTCGCTCGCATGGCGCGACGCAGTGCTCCGATGTTGTATGCCATTCCGCTTCTCCTCGTGGGATTCGTGAGCAGTCGCTCGGGGATCGCCTTGGACAGGACCGTTCCGTACTCGTCAGTCGCGTAGAGCCGGGCTCGGCCGCGCCCCTTGCCGATGCCAGGGTGACTGGCCTTCCACGCCTTGGCCCCGTGAAGGGTCCGGTACGAAGGGCTCTCGTGGATGTGCTTCCTGCGTCCCGAGATCCACTGAAAGGGGTTCTTCTTCGGCGCCTTCTTCGAGCCCCGGCCACTCGGTCGGCCACTCTGGAAACGACCATTCGGGGCGCGCCCGGTGTTCACCACCGTCAACGCGCTGACCCCGGGGTTCGAGCGCAGGCCACGATTGGGCTCCATGCCGGACGATCTCTCGTACCGGCGAGCCGCATTCTTCGTGCTGCGCTTGTAGACCAGGGCCATTGGACACACGTCACCCGCT
>Ga0181339_1000229_pt1 | contig 11966 bp, 20 predicted proteins | sample Sp13VDMM110DD_FD_130101 | JGI IMG/M metagenome (GOLD analysis project Ga0181339, IMG submission 130101) | Freshwater viral communities from Lake Michigan, USA - Sp13.VD.MM110.D.D | ecosystem: Environmental > Aquatic > Freshwater > Lake | place: USA: Michigan | collected 2013-04-23 | reverse complement strand
TGAGCTTCACGGTGCGGCACGCGGTTGGGTCATCACGGCCGACTCAGCACGCCCCGAAACGATCAGCTACTTGAACCGACATGGCTATCCGCGCGTCGTAGGCGCCAAGAAGGGCGCTGGTAGCGTGGAGGAAGGCGTCATCTTCCTTCAGGGCTGGGATATCATCGTTCATCCGCGCTGCGAGCAGACCATCAAGGAGCTGACGCACTACAGCTACAAGGTTGACAAGGCGACTGGCCTTGTGCTTCCGATCCTCGCAGACGCGGACAACCACATCATCGACCCGATGCGCTACGCCCTCGAGGAGTTGATGGCGGCCTTTGGGACTGGCGCAGTCGGCTTTCCGGTCGAGATTCCTGAAGCGACCATCTGGTCACGCTTCGGTGGTGATGGCGATACGGGCAAGCCTGGTACGTCAGATTGGAGCGGCCTTGGCGGGTAAAGACATCGTCATCATGATCAAGGTTGACATCAAGCCGCTACAGCGCGAAATCCGGCGAGCGTTGCTCGACCTCTGGATCCTGCTCAACGGAACAGCTTACAACCATAGCACGGCAAGAAGGGTGACCGCCATTGGCTGACGCACATGACCTCGTCGTGCAGGTTGAAGAAGCCGTTGAAGAAGTTGCAGCGGTGATTCAAGAAGCGCATGAGCTGCTCGACGGAGCTGGCATACCGAAGGCGCAAGGGCAGCCATGCGACGATCCGTCGTGCAAGAGCGCCTTGGGACACAGGCTCCGCACGTTGCTCTCGCAGTACAACGATCTTCAGGAGCAGCTCAAAGGAAAGATGAGGGCACGATGAAGCGCGGCGACAACTTCTTTCTGCTGACCCTGGCAGCGGTAACCTTCAGCCACGCTACGCCTTACGCGTGGTGGGTTGACGGCGTCTTCGTCGCAGCATTGATGGCCGTTGGATCCGTCATGAATGCACGCGAGGCGCGCGTATGGTGATGCCAGACGCCTACGCCGCTGGTGCCGTCGCCAAGGGTACGAGCACGCGGAACAAAGATGGCTACTGCCTCGACTGCAAAAGAGGGCAGTACAAACCCCATGCACCTGGTTGCAAGTATTTGAACCACTGCGTAAACCTCGAAGGCTGCCTGTTGTCAGCCAACCATCAGGGGCCTTGCGTCCCGTCGAAGAGAAAATAAATGGCCGACGAACCTACAGCCGAAACAGTTCCGTTCCTCGACCTTGGCATCTCGGGCGTCGCTCGCTACGGTGCCGTCAGCCGAGTCTACGAGGAGTTCCTCCGCGAGCTGCAAGGACCCGCCGGGATGAAGCTCTATCGGGAGCAGGCCAGCAACTGCCCTGTTACCGGTGCCATCCTCTACGCCATTCAGCATCTGGCCCGCGGCACGACGGCACGCATCGACCCGGCGAACCGGAAGGGCGCCAACCCGCAGGACGCCATGCGGGTGGCGGACCGCGTCTCAGGTGCGTTGTTCGACGACCTGGAGACGACGTGGCCCGACACGCTGAGCGAGATTCTCTCGATGTGCGTCTTCGGCTGGAGCCTGATGGAAGTTAGCTGGAAGCGTTGCCACGGGCTCGAGCCGCGCAACCAAGCGCCGTACGCCGGACTGCTGCCGCCGGAGGACGTCACCGGTCCGACCGGACAGGGCGAGCCGCCTCCCGCGTTCACGCCGTCGAAGTTCGACGACGGCTGGATGACCTGGAAGAGCTGGGGTCTCCGCTCGCAGGAGACGCTCTTCATGTGGGAGTGGGACGACAACAGCCGCGCGACGGTGATGCAGCAGATGGCGCCGCCGGACTACAAGATCCGCCGCATCCCGATCAAGAAGTGCCTCCACTTCCGGACGCAGGTCTCGAAGAACAATCCCGAGGGCGTGAGCTTGCTCCGGTCTTCGATGCCCAGCTACTTGATGAAGAAGAACATCCAGTGGGTGGAGGGCGTTGGCATCGAGCGCGACCTGGCCGGCTATCCGGTCTTCCAGGTCAAGGAGCCCGACCCGAACAAGCGCTGGGTGCCGCCCGACATCTGGAATCCGAACGACGCGAACGCCGTCCGCGTCCTGACCCAGCTGAAGACCATGGCCCGCAGCGTGAAGCGCGACGACCAGGAGGGCATGGTCCTTCCGTGGTGGATTGACTTCAAGCTGATGGGCTCGGGTGGTTCGCGGAAGTCTTCGTTCGACACGAACGAGATCATCACCCGTTACGAACAACGCATCCTGATGAGCCTGTTGGCCGACTTCATCATGATCGGGCATGACTCCGTCGGCTCCAAGGCCCTCGGCGAAACGAAGACGGACCTGTTCACGCACGCGCTACGCTCGATCCTGAACATCGTCGCCTCAACAATCAACCGCTTCGCGATTCCCGAGATGCTGCGGTTCAACGGCGTCCCGCAGGAGCTGTGCCCGACCCTCGTGTTCGGCGACGTTGAGAGCGTCACGCTGACCGAGCTTGGCGCCTACGTGAGAGACCTCTCGGGCGCTGGTATGCCGCTCTTCCCAGACGGTGACCTGGAGAACTTCCTCCGCGACGCGGCCAAGATGCCGAACACCGACCCGAACGGCCTGATCGGCGATTCCAGTGCAGCTGAGACCGCTGCTGTAGACCCGGCGGCCGAGACGGTCGGAGGGCAGACGGCCGAGCCTGATGCCGAGGCCAAGCGTGCGGCCCGCAGAGAGAAGATCAACCGAGCAGCGCGCTCCTACAACGCGAAGCGGAGATAAGCAATGACAGACGGAAAGCTCCTCAGCGGACAGCAGCTCGCGCCAGAACAAACCCTCGTATCGGTTGGAGGGCACGCGCGTCTCCACAACCAGAACGACGGAAACCTCGTCGTCTACCTCGACGGCCCTCCGTTCTGGGCGTCGCAGACCGCAGGTCAACAGCCCGGCGTCCTGAAGATGCGCGCCGACGGCGACCTCGTCCTCACCGGACCCGACGGCCGAGGACGCGCGCACACCAACACGGCTGGACATCCCGGCGCGATGGTCCAGCTACAGGACGACGGGAACTTCGTGCTGTACGAGGACCCGAACGGACCGCAGGCCGGAGTTCCGATCTGGGCCGCGTCGACGGGCGTCTTTGTGATCGAGGACGTCGAGCCGGAGCCGATCCCGGCACACCCCGATCCGATCGTCGGCAGGCTCCGACTCAACGGGACGATGTTCGTCGACGACTCCGGTCCGATCAATCCGTGCTTCGCGCACGCCGGCGACCTCTTCGCACTCTTCGTCAGGGACAAGGCTCGCGCCCTGAAGGAGATGGACGACATGGTCGTCGTCGGCTATTACGGCGCTCGCGTCTGGACCTGCCTCGGCGGCGACTACTGGACCTCGAAGGACCGACACGTTGGGCCGAACCTCACTCCGAACTACTGGGCCCTGTGGTCCGAGTTCCTTCGCGAGCTTAACGCCCGTCTGCTTCGTCTCGTCGTCAGTCAGGGCGACATCGGCCAGGCCGGCGCTACCGTGAACCAAAGGAAGGCCTTCGCGACGCGGATGGCTCACGAGGCCAAGGCCGTCGATGGAACGGGCTTCATCTATGCCTTCTTCGACGGCGGCAACGAGGCCTGGCAGACCGGCGAGCCGAATCCCGACAACCTGGCCGCGTTTGTCCAGGCATACAAGGACGCAGGCGGCACGGCTATCCTGAGCCTGACCTCGCCGCCGGGAGAGAAGAAGGAAGAGCTGGACCGCTTCTCCATCTCGCCTGCTGATATCTACGACGTCCACACCTATCGCGGTGATCACTGGTATGACAAGCGTCGGCACATCTTCTCGATCCCCTACGAGGGAAAGCCGAACAAGAAGAATGGCATCGGGTCCGAGGGGCCGGGCAACGGGGACCTCGTATCGGTCTGCGACAACAAGCACGAACTGAACCACGAAGCGATGGGGTGTCTGGCCGCGGCTTCGTTCATCGGTCGTCAGGCCTACGTGTGGTTCAGCGGCGAGGGCGTGATGATCCAAGCCGGGTTGCACACGCAGCAAGGCTTCGAGGCCTGCGCGCTGGTCGCTCGACTCCTCCCCCGAGACGTGATGGCGTTCGCCGTCATCCACCACTCGGGGGACTCGTGGAAGAACGAGCGCGTCTTGATTCCGCCCAGTGACGACGTTCGCGTCGACGGGGCCTCGCACTCCGATGGTCGGTTCGCCTTCACGTTGGACGGCCCAAGCGGCACGCATCACTTCGTCGTGGCGCGGAACTTCACTGCCACGTTGTACAACCCGGCGACCGGCGCCGCGACACCGATCGAGGGAAAGGCCGGGCAGGCGCTCAGCATCAGCTGGGAACGCGGCCGCATCCTCGTAGGACGGAAGACGTAACGACGGTGCTCAGGTTCCTGAACCCGCCCACCGTCGCGAAGGCGCGGAAGCCCTCTACGCATGAAGCGGTCATCGACCGCCTCGCGCCGAAGATGAGTCGTGCTATCTTGCAGGCGTCGCTTGCCGCGCAGGGGCGGATCGACATGGATGCGCTGGCCGCTGGCATCGAAGCGGGCAGCGTTGGGCGGGTGCTCGACATGCTGGGACTGGAGACGTTCGTTGCGGATGACTTGACGCCGACGATGGACTTCTTGGTTGAGGCGAACGAGAGTGGCAGAGCGGTCGGAGTTCTACCTATCCGAAAGGACGGGGCAGCACGCCGACAGTTTGAGCTCCCGAAGGACTTCAAGCTGTCTGATGCACAGTATGACGTCAATACCAAGTTCCCTCGCACCATGATGACGGTTGCGGACGTCGATACCGGACTGTTGTCTTCTCCTTATCCCGGCAGCGACTGGCGCGTAAAGGAGATGGCGGAAGCGCTAAAGGCTGGCGCCAAGTTCCCTCCGATTACCCTTGAACAACAGAAAAACGGGAGTCTGAAGATTCTCGACGGCAATACCCGCGTTGCTGCCTTTCGTGAGGCCGGAATCGGAGGTAAGATTCCGTCGATCATCCGCCTATATGACGAAGGCACCGACCAAAACCTTCCGTCTGGCGTCGTCGTAGACAGCAAGCGGACGGCAAGCCTTCGCGGTCTTGTGTCTCCGACACCTCCTTTGGAGCTCGACCTCAAGGTCACGAACCCCAAGGCCATCGCGGCCGCCCAACGCCAAGCCGGCGACCTCCTCTCCTCTGTCAACTCTGAAACCAAGGCCACCGTTCGCAACCTCATCGCGCGGGCTTACAAAGACCAGGTCTCTCCTCGTGATACCGCGCGTCTCATTCGAGATGTCGTCGGCCTGAACGACCGGCAGTCCACGGCCCTCTACAACTACCGCGCTGGCCTCGTCGAAGACGGGCGTTCACCTGATCAAGTCGAGCGGATGACCGAGCGCTACGGCAACAGACTCCTCCGCCAGCGTGCCGACACGATCGCGCAAACCGAGATTCATCGGGCCTCGGCCGAAGGACAGCACGACCTCTGGCGCGAAGGCGTCCAGGAAGGCCGCATCAACCCAGCTACGGCACGCCGCGTCTGGATCGCGAACGCCGGAGCCTGTGACTGGTGTTCAGCCATCGAGGAGCTCAACCCCGAAGGCGCGCCGATCGACGGGCAGTTCGAGACGCCGGACGGCGACATGATCAGCGGGCCCGAGGAATCGCATGTCGGGTGCAGGTGCTCGACTGGACTGGAGACGGAATGATAGAACAACGCGTCGCCGACAGGCGCATCGAACTACGCCGCAAGGCCGGCCTGACGAAAGAAGAGCAGGAGGAGCTGCGGACATGTGAAGACATCTTCTGGGTCACCGACGTCAAGGTCGGGACGGTCGGAGTCTTTCGGTTCGTGGCCGTAAATCACATGCGCGTCGAGGTCTTGGTCATCGGAGATACGCTGAAAATCTCGTTCGATGACCACTATGACGACGGTTCGTCGCATGCAGTCTTGTCTACCGAGCAAATGGACAAGATCATCGAGTTTTACCAGGCAGTTCGTAATCGGTAAAGGAGCAGCGATGAACAGACGTTCGTTGTTAGGCATGCTAGCAGGGCTTTCTGTTTCGATGTGGGGCAAGCCTCCGGAACTAAAGGCTCAGAAGCCCGAACTACCAGCCGACGTCGACAAGAAAGACCTCCCGGACTACAGGGCAAGTCGTCTTTACTTTTATGGCGGAGGCCCTCCTTCGTTCCACATGATGACGGAAGCGGACAAGAAACGGTACAAGTAAGGAGCATACGGATGGTAAAGACGGGCGAGCGTATAACGGGAACTTTCGACAAGGGCCAGATCGATGAGCATACGATCACCCTCGAAGAGCTGTGCCGGAGGCTGAAAGAATCAGCGTATGCCGTTGGAACCAAGAAGGCGAACAAGATGCTGATGCTGAACGCGGAGGCGGCTCTCAGGACCCTTGGTAACCGGCTGGCCGAGGCCGACGAGAAGTTGGCTGAGCTGCAGAACAAACCTCTCATCGTCGGGCCTGGAGGCGCGCATGTCAATTAACAACCCGAAGGACTTCAAAGGCAAGGACGTCGTGACCCAGATCGCGCTCGACGGACTGACGTCGGCGCAACAGAGCACGCGCGATCAGCTTGCTGTCCTCCGCCAGACGCGCAGCCAGCGTAACGTTGGCCAGCTGAAGGTTCCCGTGCACCTCCAGCAACCGATCCTGTTGACCGATCAGGTGCAGGCGAAGCCCTCGCGGGCCGGCGGTGACGAGTGAGCACCGCGGCTGAAGACGAGCTGCTGACGGTCGATTACGTGGCCAAGAAGTGCAGCGTATCTGACAAAACCGTCCGCCGTTGGATCCGCGAGGGCGCGCTACCGTGTACCCTCGTCGGCCCGGCGAAGCGCATCCGCATCGCCCGGAGCGAGCTCGCCAAGATGCTCCGCCAGTCACAGAAGACAGCTTGATGATGGCCAAGGTCCAACCGGAAGCCTTCAGCCTACAACAGGCGGCTGCTTTGCTGAGCGTCAACGTCATGACGGTCAGACGGTGGATCAAGAAAGGGGACGTCGTAGCTTTCCGCGCCGGCCGAAAGCTATGGCGGATCCCTCTGTCCGAGCTCCGAAAGCTGAAGCAAATCAGGGAACAATAGGGTCTTTTCCTATACATTGCTATACCTTTTGGAGCTTCTACCTCGGCCTGGCCTAAGCTCTAGCCAGCTTGTCCTTCAACCTGCTCAAGAAAGACGAATCTCGTCGGGTAGTCTACGGCTGGGCCTCGGTCTCAGTCAAGGACGGCGAGCTGGTTACCGACCTCCAAGGTGACCAGATTGAGCCCGAGTGCCTGGAGCAGGCTGTCGAAGACTTCATGCTGGAGTATCGCGCAGGCACGGCCGACGGGGCCGGCGTCATGCACGAAACTCCCTCCAAGTGCGAGGTCATCGCATCCCTCGTGACGACTCCCGAAATCTGCAAGGCGTTTGGCCTTGGTTGCGAACAGGTCGGCTGGATCCTCGGCCTCAAGGTCTTGGACGATGCCGTGTGGGCTCGAGTGGTTTCAGGCGAACTGAAAGCGTTCTCAATCCAAGGCACCGCCGAGAAACGAGCGGTCGCATAATGGCAACGCTGCTGACTCGCCTCCGCTTCGATCAGGCCGCGAACCTCGTGGACGACCCAGCGAACCAGCACGCCAAGATCATGCTGTTCAAGCGCGTGACCAAAGACCAACCCGCGGCCGGCGCCGTTCACGTCGATACGACCGAATGGCTCAAGAAGGACGCGGAATACCTCGCCAACAAACGAAAGGGCTGGAAATGAACATTCTCAAGAAGCTGACCGCGATCCTCAAGGAAGCCGGCGTCCCGATGCCGGAACAGGCCGGCGACGAGCACGCCTTGAAGGCGTACTGCGACAAGCTGGGTGCCGCGATGGCTGCCTACGGCGACGGCGCTGGCCTCGCCGCCGACCACCCGCTGCACGCCCTGAAGGCGTTGCACAAGGAGATGAACGACGTCATGGCATCTGCCACGGCGAAGGCTGCGGCAGACAAGGAAGCGACCGAGAAGGCCGCGAAGCCCGAAGAAGGAGATGACGTGACGAAAGCCAACATCCAGACTGAAGTCGAGAAGGGCCTGGCGGACATCCGCAAGCAGCTCGACGCTGCCAACGAGCGCGTTGCCAAGGCCGAGGCTGTCAGCAAGGCGGACCGCGAAGCCCGCGAAGTCGAGGTCGAGAAGACCACGCTGCGCAAGTTCCGCCACGTCACCGTGGACGTGGACAAGGACGCGCCGATGTTCGCCAAGATGCGCGCAACGGATCAGCCCGCGTACGACTTCATGATCGCGCAGCTCAACGCGGCCGAGGCCGTCGCCAAGAAGTCCGGCGAACTCGAGCGCGACCTGGGCTCGCCGATGGGCGGCGGTAATCAGACCGCGTGGGCCGAGATCGAAGCCGAGGCCGCCAAGATCGTCGCGAAGGGCGAGAAGGGCCTCACGATCGAGAAGGCCATCGACCAGGCGATGAAGAACAACCCGGAACTGGTCAAGCGGTACAAGGCCGAGACGGCCGGTTCGCCCTCGTAGGCCACCGACACCAACTCAGATTCAGGAGAAACGAAGATGGCATACGAAGGCATTCAGCAGTGCATCCCCGGGCTGGTTTCCGGCGCTGACCTCAGCGCGGCTTCCGCCCAGTACAAGTTCGTCAAGCTGAGCGCAGACAAGACCGTGGTCCTCTGCGCCGCGCTCACGGACATTCCGATCGGCGTGCTGCAGGCCCCGACGCCGACCGCGGCCACCGGCCAGGCCGTCACCGTCTGCGGCTTCGGCGTGACGAAGATCCAGGCCGACGCTTCCCTGACCTACGGGCAGCTCATCGGCACCAGCGCCGATGGTCAGGCCGACGCCAAGACGCCCGGTGCCGGCACCGAGTTCGTCGTTGGTCAGGTCATCGCGGTTGCCGGCGGCACCACGGCGGGAAACTACATCACCGCCTTCATCAACTGCGCGAACCCCGGGGTCGCGGCGTAACGCTGCTGAAGCAGCCCTTTTAGGAGAACAGGTCAATGCCTCAGCCTCACCTCGGATCAGTTCACGTCGACCGTCCGCTGACCAACATCAGCGTGGCGTTCATGCAGGACGAAACCGCCTTCATTTCGACGCGCCACGCTGTGGTGCCGTCGGACAAGAAGTCGAACCTGTACTTCACCTACGACCAGAACAGCTTCATGCGGGACCAGGCCGAAGCGCGCGGCCCCGGCACGGAGTCGGCTGGCTCGGGCTACACGGTGGCCAACGCCTCGTTCAACTGCCAGGTCTATGCGCTCCACAAGGACGTGGACGAACAGACCCGGCTGAACACCGACGATCCGCTGGACGCGAAGCGCGATGCCGTGAAGTTCATCACGCGCCAGCTTCTCATCCGGCAGGAACGCCAGTTCATGACCGACGTCATGGCCGCGTCCATCTGGACGGGCTCCTCGACCGGCGGCGACATCACGCCTTCGCCGACCTGGGACGACCCGACCTCGACGCCCATCGAGGACGTGCAGGTGCAGCAGGCATCGATCCTGGCGAAGACCGGCTTCCTGCCGAACGTCTTCTACCTCAGCTTCCAGGTCTACCAGAAGCTGGTCCGCCACCCGGACGTGATCGACCTGATCAAGTACGGCGCGTCGGCCGGTGCTCCGGCCATCGCGAATGAAGAGGCCCTGGCGAAAATCTTCGGCGTCGAAGAGGTCATCGTCAGCAAGGGCGTCTACGCCACCAACGCCGAGAACGCCACCGCGGCTTACTCGCTGATGGCCTCCAAGAACGCCCTGCTGGTCTACGTGCCTAGCTCGCCGGGCCTCTACACCCCCAGCTCGTTCTACACCTTCATGTGGACGGGCGTCAGCTACGGCCTCGGGAAGACCATCGGCGCGTACGAAATCCCGATGCCCTGGCTGGGTCTGACCACCGTTCGCGTTGAAGCCCAGACGGCCTTCACGAACAAGATCGTCGGTCCGACCCTCGGCGCTTACTTCACCGCCGCCGTCGCCTAGTAGCAGGCTCCCTAGGCTGGCTGCCTCTTGGAGGTAGTTAGCCTAGGGGCCGGAGCCGGACGGCTTACCTAGGCCATCTGGCACGTGAAATCAGGCTATCCACCGAGAGCAGGTTGGCCATGTTGGTTGCGAACAAATCTATCACGATCGGCGGCAAGGCTTACAGCGCGGGCGAGCGCGTTGACGCCTTAGACCTCCCGCCTGGCAAGGTCGAGCAACTCGTTGCTCAACGCATCATCCGAGACACCGACGCCTCATCTCCGACCTCATGCCTAGTTCTCCGCGACGTGCGGATCAACGGCAAGAGCTTCAAGCGCGGCACGAAGGTCAACGCCGCGCGCCTTGATCCAAACAAGGTTTCTCAGCTTCTCGACCACCGGATTTTGGGACCGGTGATGACGACGTAAACAATTCTTCATTCCTGAATGACGCGCATCACGCGCGGTGGGAAAGGGACACGATGGCACAAACGGGATCCTCGGGCGTTTTCAAGGTCGGACAAATCCTCATGAAGGGCGGCGTCCGCATCCTGACCGGGTCGGGCGCTCCGACCTCAGGCACGGGCGGCGCCTTCTACAAGGCTGGTCCGGGCTCGCTCTATGTGCGGACGAGCAACGGCGCCGTCTACGCGAACACGAACACGTTGGCGAGTCCGACCTGGTCGTTGGTCGGAACCGTTGCCGCGCTGACCGACGGTACGATCCTCGTCGGAGACGCGACGAACCTCCCGGCCGAGGTTACGCTATCCGGCGACATCACAATGACGAACGCCGGCGTGACCGCCATCGGAGCGGGCAAGGTGCTCGAAGGCATGATCACCATCCCCGAGGGCGAAGTTCTCATCGGCGACGGCGATGATCTCGCCGTATCCCGCGCCGTGTCGGGAGACATCACCATCACCTCGGCAGGCGTCACCGCGATCGGCGCTGGCAAGGTGACGAACGCGATGGTCGCGCCTGCGGCCCTCGATGGCACCGTCGCGAAGGTCGTGGCCAACGTCAACGTCATCGGTGGCATCCCGGTCGTCCACCGCATCACGCTCGCGGCTGGCGCCCTGGCCGACACCGACGTCATCCTCACCCACAAGACACGCATCACGGACGTGCAGGTCGTCCTCACAGGCGCCGGCGTGGCGAACACTACCATCACCGTCAAAAACGGCGCGACGGCCATCACCGACGGCATCGCGGCCAGCGGTTCCGACAAGGCGATGACCCGCGCAGCCACGCTCGACGACGCGCAGTGGGACATCGCCGCAGCTGGAACGCTTCGCGTGACCAGCGCCGTCGGCGCTTCGCAGCCCGCCTGCGAGGTCATCGTCCACGGCATCCGGGTGGCCTAAGATGAGGCGAATCCTCATCCTTATCTCGTTGCTGGTAGCCTTCGGGATACCAGCCTCGGCACAGAGCATCGGCAGCGTCTCGCCTTATACGGCGACCGCGTCCCTGACGGCGACAACCTGCGTCGGAGCCTCGATCTCGGCCGCTGGCTGCATCGGTGTCAACCTCGGCGGCTACAAGTTCGTCGCCGTACAGCTGACGGGGACCTGGACCGGAACTGTCACGTTCGAAGTCAGCGTCGACGGCGGTACGACCTGGGTCACGCAGAACATGATGCCCTCGACCGGAACCCAGACGGCCGTGACGACCGCGACGGCAAACGGCGTGTGGTATTCAACCCAGCTCGTTGGGACGCAGTTTCGCGCGCGTTTCAGCACAGCTACTACTCCGCCGGTCGTCGTGACCGTCAGAGCGACGATGTGAGCATCCCGTTGCCACCGACCTTGCGGGACGACGAGATTCGACGCATCGCGGCCATCGTGGCCGCCGAACTCGTCGTATCAACTGCCGACGCCGCGCGGACGTTAGCGCAAGACACGGCAGCCGCGGCCAAGTCAGCTGCAGGGTCGATGACGACGGACATTCTCTATATCAAGCGTGACTTAGAGGAGATTAAAGACCGCCTTGACAGTAAGTATGTCAGCGTCGACGTCTTTGAGCCTGTTAAGCGTCTTGTGTACGGCCTCGTTGCCTTGATGCTCTCGAGCATTGTGATGAGCATCATCATGT
>Ga0181339_1000226_pt1 | contig 12082 bp, 18 predicted proteins | sample Sp13VDMM110DD_FD_130101 | JGI IMG/M metagenome (GOLD analysis project Ga0181339, IMG submission 130101) | Freshwater viral communities from Lake Michigan, USA - Sp13.VD.MM110.D.D | ecosystem: Environmental > Aquatic > Freshwater > Lake | place: USA: Michigan | collected 2013-04-23 | reverse complement strand
TACGATCAAAGACGCTGCCATTTCCAACCTTGGCGGCACGGTCACCATCGAACTCTTCTTCACGGTGCCGTAATGAAGGCCCGCTTCATCGGTGACCCGAACGACAATTTCAGCGGCCCGCAGCACATGCGCATGTGGGGTGTTGATTTCGTCAAGGGTGAGTGGGTTCAGGTGACTGAACCCCGCTTCGCCACCAATAACCACTTCGAAGTCGATGACGGCTCCGAGGGTGGTTACGAGGGGATGAAAGTCCCCGCCCTGAAGGCTCTCGCCGCCGAGCGCGGTGTGGATCTGACGGACGTGACGCTGAAGGCCGACATCATCGCGGCCCTTCAGCTTGCCGATGAAGCCACGGAGGAGGGGGCTTAGGCCCCCTCTGACTTCCCGTGCCGACCTGCCTTGAAATCATCACCGACGCCATGCTGGAAATCAGCTTGATCGGCTTTGGCGTGACGCCTGAGGGCGACGAAGCTGCGCAGGCCATGGGCGCGCTGCAAGGCATCTATGACGAGTGGGTCACGGGCGGAACGTTCGGGTCGCTGACCGACTACACCGCGACCGCCGCCTATACCGCCAAGGAGCAAGAGCGCGTCTTCAATGACGGCTACACGATCACGCTCCCGACCTCGATCACCGACGATCCCGCCACTGAGGTTCGCCCGCCCTACGACCTGTCCCTGATCATGGTGGTGGAGCCCGGCGAGGATCGGCAAGCCTCGATCTATGACGCCAACAAGGCCGCCTGGGTGCTGCTGGACGGCCTGACGCTCTCCAGCGTCGCCCCCCTGTCGGATCGCGGTCGGCAAGGCCTCGCCTGCCTTCTCGCCAAGCGCCTGGCCGGAAACCGGGCTCAAGTCTCCCCGCAAAGCGAGATCGCGGCGGGTCGGTTCCTTTCCTCCCTGTCCCGCAGGCCCGCCAATGCGCGCCGCGAGACGGCGGTTGACTACTACTGATGACCCAAATCCCGCTGGCCTATGGCGCGGCTGACCGGCGCGTGGGGGACTTCCCCAAGCTCGAAACCGTCAACATGTTCGCCGAGACCCCCGCCAGCGACCCCAAGTCCCTGTCCCTGGTGGGACGCGCGGGCCTGGAGGCCTTGGCCGTCGTCGGGGATGGCCCCATTCGCGCCATCTTCCAGCGCGCCGGGTTGTTCGATGGCGACGCCTTGGTGCTGTCGGGCTCAACCCTCGCCAGAGTGACCAAGGGCGGCTCTGTGACGGCCTTTACCGGAACCGTTGCAGGTGAGGGCAGGGTCAGCATTGACGCCGGTCCTGGGGTTGGTGGGGTCAGCGAATGCCGCATCGCGACGGGAACTGAAGTCTACCTCGCCAGCGGAACGACGGTTGCGGCTGAGACCTTCCCCGATGACGCGGGGGTGACGGCGGTTCTCTACATCCGAGGCTTTTGGATCGCCATTCGGGCGGACACTCAAGTCCTCTACTCCCGCGTTCCTGGCGACCTTGCCTGGGATGCGATCACCTTCACCTCTGCGGAATATGAGCCTGACAAGGCCATCGGCCTGGCGAGGTTGGGCGATACGGTGCTGGTGTTCGGAGAGACCTCGCTTGAGCCCTTCGCGCTGACGGGAACGGCGGTCAATCCCATCGAGCCTTACGGTGGATCGGCTCAGGACGTGGGTTGCCGGGCGCGAGACACCATCGTCAACCTTGCGGATGGGGTGTTCGCGGTCGGGGATGATAGCGCGGTCTACAAGTTCACGCCTTCAGCCCGCGTGATCTCCGACAACGCGCTTTCCGAGCGCATTCGCCTCTCAAGCGCCATGAACCTGCGGGCCTGGGGCTTCCGGCAGGACCAACACGCCTTCTACGTCCTGAACCTGGGCGATGAGACGTGGGTCTATGACGACTCGAACCAGCTCTGGAGCACTTGGAGAAGTGACGGTTTCCCCTACTTCCGCGCCCACATCGGGACCGAAGTGCAGGGCGTTGTTCTCTGCGGGGATGCGGCGACGGATTCGGGACAACTCTGGCGCATGACGCCCGAGAAGCTGACCGATGACGGCGATGAAGTCGAGCACATCGCGACCGCCTTCTATCCGCAATCGGAGGGCCGGACGATCTGCGGCAATCTGGTTCTCGAATGCGCGCGGGGCGTGGCTCCGATGACCGGGCAGGGCTCCAACCCCCTGGTGGGAATGCGGCAGTCCTTCAACAAGGGCAAGACCTGGACCCCCTGGAGGTTCCGCACCCTGGGGGCCGCTGGCGACTACCGCAACAAGGCCCGCTGGAACGGCTGCGGCACGATTGGGGCTGACGGGATGATGGTCCAGCTCAAGGCCACAGACCCGACCGTGATCCGGTTCTCCAAACTGCTGATGAACGTGCCGGCATGATCGCAACCCAACCCATCGTCGTGTCCAACCGCACGCCTGAGATGGTCTTTGTGGGCGAGTGGAGGGGGGCTGGAGCCCTTCAAGGCCTTCCCCGCTGGATGACCATCACCAATGAGGACGGGACGCCTACGGGGGCCTTCCTGCAATGCGCTCGAAAGGCGTTCAACCTCACTGTCATCGGCTTCACCAGCCGCGACGCCATCGTCAATATCGGCGTTGACGGCGAGCGTGACGGAACGCCCACCCAGGCAATGCTCGACGCGTGGCTGGCCTGGACATCGTAGAGGATCGGTCCCCGGCGTTTTGGGATCGCATCGCCAATCACCCAGAGGTCGCGCCACACGTCTTCCTGGGCCACGAGGCCGTCAGTCTCGCCGGAATGGTCCAAAGCCCGCTGGCGACCCCTCTGAGGGGGCAGAACGGGGGCTTCATCTTCCTCCGTCTCGATAGCCTGGGCAGGGTCCATGAGCTTCATACGCTGTTCACGCCTGAAGGCTGGGGCCGTGAGGTTCTCCTATCCGCCAAGCAAGCCTTCGCCCGCATGTTCGAGGCCGGCGCCCAAGTCATCGTAACCTACGAGGTTGAGGGCTGGAAACGCTCTCAGCCGCCCCTTTCCTTTGGCTTCAAGCCCGCTGGCGACTTCGCCTCGGCGCTCGGAACCGCTCTCCGCACCTGGACTTTGACGCGCTCGGCTTGGGACCTGTCCCCGGCGCGCGGGAGAATGTAAATGCCGCTAGTCGCTGCAATCCCCGCCTTCCTGGGCACCGCTGCCGGGGCTGCAACCGTCTCGGCGGGCGCTGGCCTTCTCGGCGCGGCCTATTCCTCCAATCAAGCCAACAAGGCCGCTGATCGGCAGATTGACGCCCAACGCCAGGCGACCGATCAGACCCTTGCGCTCCAACGCCAGCAGTACGACACGACCCGCGCCGATCAGGCCCCGTTCCGCGAGGGTGGATACGCCGCGCTTGATCAGATCCTTGCGGACTACCAGCTTGGCAGCAAGGCCCCCGGCGCACAACAGGCGGGCGGTTATGATGTCGCCAAGTACATCTCGCAAAACCCCGACGTCGCCCAGACCGCCCAGCAGCTACAGGCCCAAGGCGTCATTGGCCCGAACGGGCAATATAAGTCCGCCGAGGATTGGGTGGCGCAGGTTCAGCTTCCGAACGCCATGGCGAACGGGGAGCAGCGCGATTATCCCACGATTGCGACTGATCCCAACGCGCCCGCGCCGCTGACGGCGGAACAGACGCTCCAGCAGCAGATCGGTGACGAGCCGACCTATGGCGAGCGCCCGACCTTCGACCGTCCCGGCTACATCAACCCCGATGTGTCGATCAACGCCTTCCAGGCCTCTCCCGACTATCAGTATCGCCTCGATACCGGAAACCGGAACCTCAACGCCGCCTTTGGGGCCAAGGGGATGGCGGGGAGCGGTGCGGCGGGCAAGGCCTTCATCGACTACGGCCAGAACACCGCAGCGGCGGAATACGGCAACTGGCGCAACTACGTCACCGGCCAGACCGACAAGACCAACGCCTTCAACTCTGACAGCTTCCAGTCGGATCGGGCCTATGGGTCCGGGGCCTATGACGCTGACCGCAACTTCTCGGCCAGCCGCTACGACACTAACCGAGGCTATGACACCAGCCGCGCCGACAAGCGGACGAACGATCTGTTCAACATCGCGGGCATGGGTCAGGGCTCCACCAACTTCGTGAACCAGCAGGGCCAAACCTACGCGAACAACGCGAGCAACGCCTACCAGGCCAGCGCCAACAACATGTCGTCCATCTACGGGCAGCAGGCCGACAACAACGCCTCTGCGTTCAGTTCGGCGCTTGGTGGGGTTCAGAGCGCGTTCAACGCCTTCCGGGGGACGAGTGGCTATAGCGGTCTTCCGGCGCTTCCCGGCAGCAACGCCACCCAGGCCAGCAACTACGCCGTGTCGATGTCGCCCAGCCTCTACAAAGGCCCGCTAACCACCATGCCGCAGCCGAGGTTCTAACCCATGAACATCGTCCGCAACGCCTTTGAGGCGCAGACCGCAGCCTACGATCAGGGCGAGAAGATGCGCCGCGATCAAGCCCGCGTGCAAGCCGGTCGGCAGATGGAGCGCGGAGGCCCGGAAGCCGCCGCAGGCACGCTCTACGCGGCTGGCGACCTTGAGGGCGGGGCCGGGATGCAGCAGATGCAGCAGCAGGGCCAGGAGCGCGAACAGAAGCTCCAAGCCGCCGAAAGCGCCAAGAAGCTGGACTACATGAAGCGGCTCGGGGTCGCCATGCAGGGCATCCCCATGGAACAGCGCGCCCAAGCCTATCAGGAGAAGGTTGGCCCGGCCCTGCAACAGCTCGGCATGAGCCCCGAAGACGTGGCCGGGGCCGCTGCCCATCTGGACGACGCCTCCCTGATGACCTTCATCGGAGAACTCGACAAGCAGCTTCAGGTCATCAACCTGGGCGGCGGTGGCGTGGCCTCCTACAACAAGCAGACCGGCGAGTTTAAAACGCTGCGGGAGCCGACCCAAAAGGCCCCCAACGGCTATCGCTACGGCCTGGACGGCGGCCTTGAGGTCGATCCTGGCTATGTCGCGGGGCAGGGGCAGATTTCCGACGCCCGCGCCGCCTCGACGGCTCGTCACCGCGCGCCGCCGCGTGGTCGCTCTGGTGGCGGCGGGGGCGTAACCGGCGTTCCCGCTGGCTTCGATCTGTATTAGCGCACATGGCAAAGCAGACCATTGTTGAAGGCCAGACCGCCACCAACCGCGCGACCGGCGAGAAAATCGTCTATCGGGGCGGCAAGTGGTATCCGGTAGGGGCTGGCGGCGCGCAGGTCGCTCCCAAACTGACCGCGCAAGACCTGATAGCCCTAACCGAAGCCCGCAATTCGGCGAACGCCATGGGCGAGATTTCAGGTCAGGCGCAAAAGTTTGTGGATCTGAACCGCCGAGCCGGAACCGGGCCGATCATGAAAATCCCCGGTGCAAAGACGCTCATGAACGCCTTCAAGCCAGAGCTTGCGCAGATGGATGCGCTTGCTGCCCGCATGGCGCCTGCTCAACGCGTTCCGGGGTCGGGCACGACCTCTGACAAAGACCTCGAATTGTTCATGGCCGCCATCCCCAGTGTTGAGCGCATGGGGGCCGCTAACGAGGCCATCGCGGGCGATATGCAGGCCATGGCGAAAAGCCGCATGAGCCGGGCTGCATTCTTCGACCGTTGGGCGCAGGAACGCGGCACGCTGCTGGGCGCTCAAGAGGCGTGGCAGGCGACGCAGGGTAAAACGAGGCCGCCGCCTCGCCCCGCCGGAAAGTCCGCTGGCGCTGGCTGGAAGATCGTTCCCTAGTGCCCGTCTTCAAGGTCCAAGCCCCAGACGGCACGATCATCAAGGTTGAGGCCGCCGATCAGGCGACTGCAATCCGTGGTGCTCAGGAGCATTACGCGTCCACGCAGGCCGCCCCGAAGGTCACCTCCGATCAGATGCGAGCCTTCGCCACTGGCGGCAAGAAGCCCGACACCATGAAGGATGTCGGTAAGAGCTTCGCGTCTGGTCTCGCGGGAACGCTCGCCAACGCAAACCCTATGAACGCCTTCGGCTTCGGCGGGTCTCTCGATGTCGTCGGGGATGCGGCAAACCTTGCTGGGATGATCCAAAAGACCATCAGCGGTAAGCGCCCGACTGGTGCGGACTTGACCAAACCGCGCCCGGTTCCCGGCGCTCGCGCCGCCCAAGCGCAGCTTTCCCTGACCGGCCAGAATTACGACCCCAAGACGACGGCGGGGGAGTGGGCGAAGACGGGTGGCGCTATGCTCCCGAACGCCTTCGCGCCCGGCTCTGCACTGGCGCGGACGGCTGCTGTTGCGCTCCCCACCATCGGGACCGAGGGTGGGGGACAGATCGCTCGGAGGATGGGCGCATCACCCCAGATCGAAGCTGCTGCCAGGTTCGGAGGCGGTCTTGCTGGCGGTCTTGCCTCAAGCGTTCGCGTGGCTCCCGCCGCGAAGCCTCCCAGGACGCCCCCGGTCAAGGTGGCGAACCTTCGTTCCGCGAAGAACGCGGCCTATGACGCTGCGGATCAAGCTGGCGTTAGCTACGCGCCCCCGGCCTTTGAGCGGCTTGTGGATGACGTGGCGAACGACCTGCAAACCGCCCGCCTCAACACTGCCCGGAACCCGAAAGCTGCATCCATGCTTGAGGAGCTTCAAAGCATGAGGGGGCAGGCCCCAACGCTAACGCAGCTTGATGACCTTCGGCAGATTGTCCGCCGCGATGTCGCCGGATCGCCGTCCGAGAAGTTCTTCGCAGACCGCATCATCAAGCAGATCGACGCCTTCACCGATAACGCCGGGCCTCAGGACGTTCTCTCTGGAAGCGCAGGCGATGCCTCGACGCTGATAAGGACGGCTCGCGACCTCAATACCCGTTATCGCAAGGTCGAAAGCGTCACGACGGCTCTGGACCGCGCCGAGCGCCGAGCGGGTCGCACCGGCTCGGGCGGGAACGTCGATAACGCCACGCGCCAGAACCTTGATCGGATCTTGGATACGACCCCGAACCTTACGGCAGAGGAGCAAGCCGCTCTCCGCAGTATCGTTATGGGCGGGAAGGGGCAAAACCTCCTGCGTCAGATCGGCAAGCTGTCCCCACAGGGTAACGGCTTGATGGCCGGCCTCAACCTTGGCGCTGCGGCCTTCGGCGGACCTCTAGGGGCGATCCCTGGCGTTGCCGGGCTACTCGCCAAGCTTAAAGCTGACCGCATCACGTCGGACAAGGTGCGCAAGCTTATCGAGCTAATGGCTGCGGGTGGAAAGCAGGCCCCGAACGCCTTCGCGCCCGCTCAGATCAAGTTTGATCCGGGTGTGGGGCTGGTGGGAACGGCAGCGATCAATTCCCTAGCAGAGACCCGGTAAGCAGAATCTTCACCGTCCCTAGGACGCCGAAGCCAATCGTGAACAGCAAGGCGCGCTTGTCGATATAGAGCCGCCGCCACCAGGGCGAGGGCCGATAACCCGGCTCGATGATCTCGAATTTCGCGTCGATCACGCGTGGCGCTTTTCCCATCCCCCGACCCTAGCACCACGCGCCCAGCGCGCCAATCCGCACATCTGAGGTTCCTTACATGGGCCAGTTCTATGGGTTCCGCCTTCAGGAGTTCGGCGCCACTGGCGTTCCGATCCCGAGCGCGCGGCTCTACACCTTCGATCCGGTCGCCACCACGACCCCGAAGGCCACCTATTCCGACAACGGCCTCACCGTGAGCAACGGGGCCTATGTCCAGGCCGACGCTGCCGGGGTGTTCCCGCAAATCTTCGCGGCGAACGGCGAGGCGTTCTATGCCAGCCTTCGCACCGCTGCCGGGGTTGAGGTCCAACAGTTCCAATTCCTGACCGCGCTCGGATCTGACGATGCAACTTCCCTGCTGCGGGACTTCACCACCAACGGACGGTTTCAGGTTCGGGGCGCGGACGGGATTGTCCAGATCGAGACCGGCGATCCTGCTGGCGATGACGTGGGCGGCGACGCCCGCATGGGCGGCTGGGACGGCACGCAGGGAACGTCCCTTGAGCTTGACTATGCGACCGTCGCCACAACGGGGGACTTTGATGTCCCTGGGGAGTTGACGGCTGAAACCCTGACGGTCGGCAGCAGCTCAAACCTCCCCATCCTCCTGTCGTCCGGCAACGCCACCCACGCGGCGGGCATCGCTCTCCCAACGGGCTATGCGGCGTATCGGATGGAGTTGTCCTACATCACGCTCTCCGCAGGCGCCACGATTGAGGGGTTCTTCGCCTTCGACGGCGTTCCGACCTACAAGACCGGAGCCGACGATTACGCCTGGCTGATCAACTGGAATGGCATTGCTGGCGCAACTACGGCCAGCGCCGCTATCGACATCTCAGACGCCCGCATGGCGCTGATGAATACCGAGGCGGCCATTACCGGCATCAATCCCGGTCGCGCCACCATCGAAATCACCTCATCGGCCCTGCTGGAAAGCGGCATTGCTGGGACGATCTGGCTCCCGAACGACGACGGGTCTTATAGCCCCCGCCATGGGCTTTTCAGCGGCCAGACGCGCGGCAAGACCTACGGCAAGGCGACCCACTTCAAGCTATCCCCCAGCTCTGGAACGATGGCCTACCGCTACGCCCTCTTCGGCATTCCCGGCCTCGGGACCACCTAAACCAACCCCACCCACAATCAAGACGGAGCCCGGCCATGCCTGCGCCCTACGATTCCTCGCCTGCTATCCAAGCCGTCGCTGTGACGCCTGGGACGCCGTTCCCGGCCTGCCGCGCCCTCTACATCGGGACTGGCGGCAACTTCATCCCGACGCTGGAAAACGGCGGAACCCCCACCTTCATGAACGCGCAGTCGGGTTCGGTCATCCCGATCCGTTGCATCAATGTCAGCGCCAGCAGTCTGACGGCTGATGACATCGTGGCGCTGTACTAGTGGAAATCGGCCTTTCTCTCAGCCTCACCTCTAACAAGGGTGTGGGGGGCTTCCGCCCTTCTGCGACTGCGGTCGCAAGGATTCAGGCCCTGGGGCTGGAGGACGCGACCAGCCAGCTTTTGTTCGCCGAGGATTGGGACGATCTGTCGGACTGGACCGTGACGGACGCCAACGGTGCGATCTCGGTGGCGGGCAACATTCTGACCGTCTCCAACACCTCAGGCGGGGTCAACCTGCTGCACCAGAACAGTGCGTGGGCGAGCGAAACCGAGCCCTATGTTCTGGAGTTCGATTGGGACTACGACTCGGGCAACGTGCGCTGCCTGCTGGGCACGGGCATCACAGGCCAGGCGTTCATCAACGTCTCGGGCACGACCCTGACTATAGCGGGTTCGGACCTTGTCGCCGCAACCGTGACGCCCACCAACTTCGCAGCGACCGAGCGAAACCGCGTCCTGATGGCGGTGGACCCCGTTGGGCTGGAGGTCCACTTCTACCTGCTTCACCTCAACACGGCGGCTTCGGACCAGTACACCTATCTGGGCACGAAAACGATTGCCTCCGCCCCGAACCGACTGACGTTCCTCACGGGCTCGGCCGCCGCTGGCGTCACCGTTCGCGCCGTCCGCATCTGGCGCGCCTGGGGGGCGACAGTAGGCGACAGCCTTGCGACCGGCTCGCCGCTTTACTCCCCGGTTTCCCGCAAGCTGGCGAGCCCCGACGTTCAGAGCCAGATCGCCTATTGGATCGAGCAGGACCAGGCAGGCAGCAAGCGTGTTTTGAACTTCGGAAAGGGTGGACAGGGCTTCGCCCACGTACAGATCATCGACACCGACTGGCTGAACAGAATCCCGGTCAAGGTCGCGTTCGTCTGGGTCGGAACCAACAACATCGGGTCCGACAGCCTGACGCTGGAGCAGATGAAGACAGCCTCGACCGATGTGATGACCGTTCTGGACGCGGCGGGCGTGCTGGCGGTGATGCTCAACATCGCCCCGCGCCCGAACTTTACCGACCCGGGGCCGATGAACGTCAAGCGGCAGGCCTATAATGCGTGGCTGAGGACAGCGGCGGGGCCGCTCAATGCGATCTTCATTGACGACGCCAGCCTCATCGCCAAGCCCGACGACGCCAATGACCTTCAGGACGCCTACAACGCAGATGACGTTCACCTGACGGTGGCCGGCTACACCGTTGTCGGCGATCTGATCATGACGAAGCTGCGGGAATACGGCGCGGCCTGACCCCCACGACCCTACTCATTTCGAGGGGGAGAACTACCCCAAACCTCAGCCCTCCGGAGCGCTTGAGACACCCCGGAGGACCCAGCCCCGAGCGGGGGGCCGACCTGTACAGGCGGCCCAATGCAAGCCCTCAGACGTTTAACATTTGATGGATTTGAAACCATGACCCCAGACGAACTTGTCGCCCACTTCGCCGCCGGCTTCGATGCGCTTGACGCCATGATCGCCGAACATCCCGACAGCGCCGACAAGCGGTATATCGCCCGCCGCGTTGGCGCGGCCCATGACCTCCTGCATGATGCTCAGGGCAGGGCGGCGGGCTCGGGCCGGATCACCATCGCCTCCCCCATCCCCAAGCCGCAGTAACTGGCCGTGGGGTCCGAATGGGTCACTCCCGCGAGCTTCATCGCTTGCGGCCTGATCTTCCTTCTCAGCCGGTCCATGCCCCGCACAAGGGCAAGGGCCGATGCTGAAGGGGTCGCCCTGGCCCTGGTGGCGTCCCTGACGACGTACACCGTTCTAGCGGCGGGCGGGACATGGCCTGAGAACGTGAGGCTCTACGCCTTCACCGACCTCGCCGTGGCCCTGTTCGTCCTGTCGCGGTGTCCTGACCACTGGGATGGCTACAAGGTCTCCCTGCTGGGTCTCCTCGCCGTTCAACTGGCATGGCACGCGACGTTCTGGTTTGTGAGGCCGGACAATGCGCCAATCGGTAGCATCGACTGGACTTACGCCCTCGGGTTGTCAGTGCTAGGGTTCGGTCAGTTCATCGCGGGCGCGTGGCCGGGGAGCTACGATGCGGTACGCCGTCTTCGCAGTCTGGTGTCTGGTGGTCCTGCTGATCGCCATTGGCGTGGTACTGCGTGATGGATCTCAAGCACGTCGAGGACATCGCAGACCTCAGGGCCAGGATGAAGGCGATTGAGGATGACAGGCTTCCCGAGCGGATCGGCGCCCTTGAGAGGTTTCAGTCGGTCATGTCCACCGGGATCTTCCTGATCGGCCTACTGATCGGGGCGCTGAAGGATCAGCTGTTCTCGCTGCTGCATATCAAATGAAACCCATCATCGGTCGCGTCTCAGACAAGAAGCTTTTCGGGATCGTGATCCTGGGAGGTTATGTGCTGTCCTTGGGAACCCTGGCGTTCATCCCCATCCCGCAGGACAACTTGCAACTGTTCGCGCAGGGTGTGGGCGGGCTTAGCGGGGCCGTGGGCGTCATCGTGGCGGCGATCTGGAAGAACTCAGACCGTCCAGTGAAGGAAGACCCGCCGCACGATTGAGTCACCACCACCACGACAACGGAGGTGGGGAAGAGTTAGGTGGGGCGGTAGAAGTCGGTATGCGGGATGGGGGTGACGACGATCTCGTCCTCGAATGCAAACCGCCACGCCGCGCAGTCAGGGCCGTTGATCATCTGGCCCACCACGTCTTTCGAGAGGTCCACCAGCACCGCGTCTACGAGAGCCTTGATATCGCCTTCCATCTCTCGTCCTCCAATAGGGTGTGAGCGGGCCGGGCTTGATACCGACTGCCGGAGTCTCTGGGAAAGTCAGACTTCCTGTTCCGATGGCCCCGCCGCGTCCGTCACCTGCGTCTGCGTTGGGTCGTCAGGTCGCCAATATCACCGGCTCCCAAAATCAGTTCGCGTGTCCTTCCACGCCGCCGCTTCCCTTTGATAATCCCCCAAATCACCTGTAGAATCAAGCATCAAGGGGCGTAAATGGCCTGGAAATACGATCAGTCATCCGGCGAGCTGACCCACAACGGCAGGTTCGTCTCGCGCGGCTACTCCGGCCACCAGCTCGGCAAGAACAACCCCGGCCTTGAGGGCAAGGTCGCCACCGGCCCGCTCCCGCGCGGCATGTGGAAGATCGGCGGGCCCCCGTACAATTCCGCCAACGTCGGCCCCTACGCCCTCCACCTGTCCCCGGTAGGCCATGACGCCCACGGGCGGTCCGCGTTCAAGATCCACGGCGATAGCGCCAGGGCGCCGGGGACGGCCTCTCGCGGCTGCATCATCCTGCCCC
>Ga0181339_1000224_pt1 | contig 12115 bp, 15 predicted proteins | sample Sp13VDMM110DD_FD_130101 | JGI IMG/M metagenome (GOLD analysis project Ga0181339, IMG submission 130101) | Freshwater viral communities from Lake Michigan, USA - Sp13.VD.MM110.D.D | ecosystem: Environmental > Aquatic > Freshwater > Lake | place: USA: Michigan | collected 2013-04-23 | reverse complement strand
GATGCAAGAGGGCTTTGATCGCGTGGTCGACGTGTACAACATCGTCGCACGTGGTACCCTTGACGAGACGGTTATCGAGCGGCACGAGAAGAAAATTTCAGTCGAGGACGCTCTCCGAGCGGCCATGAAAAGGAGGCAGGGATGAAGAAGGTTACTTCCGCGTTGGATGCGCTAAGTGCCGGAGCCGACGCAGGGCGAAAGCTGGAGATCGCAACGGAGCAATACAGGACAGAGGTCGCTCGGCTTACACAAGCCGCGTTCACTGCCACGACGTTGCACCGGGATCTGCTGCGCAAGTACGCCGAGGCACAAGAGAAGCTGATCGCGGCGCTCGAGAAACAGGTATCAATGCTGGAGGGTTTTAACAATGAACGCACTTAGATGGTTGGCCGTAGGCCCCAAGGACAAGGCGCTGCTGGCTCGGCTGCAGATGACCCACGACGTAACCGACGGCTTTACGCGCGAGGAGCCCCACTATCCCTGCGAAGGGTTGTTTCTGCTGCCGAACTGGGAGACAGACAGCCTGGCACGATTCAACGTGGGTCAGTCCCTAGCCGCTGGCCTCCCGATCAAAGCAGTGTGCACCTTGACGGACCAGCAAGGCGCCATCCACGACGTGATGCTGCAGGACACCGATGACGAGGTGCTGTGGCGCATCGTGCGCGAGTCGGTGGGCACATGACAGGTCGCCAGACGGTGTGGGGCAGCATCGTGGAGGCCAAGGCGAACATCGCCATCGGCTTCGCGATCAACTACTGCGCCAACCTGCTGATCCTGCCGCTGTTCGGGTTCACCGAGCTGACGCTCGCGAACAACTTTCTCATAGGCCTGCTGTACACGGGAATTTCCATCGTGCGGCAGTTTGTCATTCGACGCTGGTTTAACTCAATGAGGTTTGGACACAGATGAGCACACTTCCAACTGACGACAAGAGCCGCAAGGCGCTGCCGATCTTCACGTGGCTGACTGAATACTTTCCCGACGCCATTGTGGAGCTGGTAAAGGTCAGCGTGGCCGGCAACGAACAGCACAACCCAGGCGAGCCGTTGCACTGGGCGCGCGGCAAGTCCATGAACCAACTGGACACGGCGTTCCGGCATATGTGGGATCACAAGCTGGGCACGAAGCGAGACACCGATGGTCAGTACCATCTGGCCAAGACCGCGTGGCGGGCACTTGCCGAGTTGCAACTGACGATCGAGGCGGATCGGGCGAAGCCGGTCGTGCTACCGGAGATTGGCGCGGGGCCAGATGTGAAAGTGTCCCCCGGCAGAACGGACATTTACCACGCGTGCCTACCAAACGCTGCAGGGCTCCCGGGTTGTGGAGCCGCGCCCGGCGCACGCTGCCTCTGGCTGCTTGGTGGTATCAGCGCGACCGACGTTCCTGCACGCGAGTAACGCACCAGGCATAGAGCGCCAGATCCCGCTGGCTCTCTTTCGTCCACCGCTTCGCAGCCTCCCGTTCTTTGGGAGGTTCGCGAACTTCGGGTTTCTTATCGGGCATCACAATCTCCACTCTCCATCTACAATGTGGATCAGACTGCGCTTGTCATCCTGATAGGTGACACAGTGCGAGTTCATCCACGAGCTAGGGCCGCTATTGTACTCCAGTCGCAGGCGGGTGCTGGTGCCAAGCTGGTAGCAGCCTTCCTCGATGCCAGGACTGTGCGTGTGGCCAATCACGGACTTGACGCCGATGCGGCGAAGGTTCCGGATTGAGCCTCTGGCGCCGTTGGGGCCGCGATCGCCGTGCATGCCGTACTCGATACTGCCCAGCATGAACGACTCGTTACCGCCCAGCACCTTCGCGTCTGGCAGGAACTCCCGGGCTATGGTCGCAAACGGATCAGGGTACTCGGTGCCGCCGTGGCCCATCTTCGTGCCGCGGACCATCGCCAGAGCGCAGCGCAAATAGAACTCGGCGTTGGCCGGATCTTCTTTCCAGTCGTCGCGGATAACCCAGCGCTTCAGGAACGCGTCATGATTGCTGGCCACGATTACCGACAGGGCGCGATCCGGTGTGTGGTTTTCCACAAACGCAAGGGCGCGCATCACTTCGGCCTCGACCCGATCCCGCCCGCTGAAGTGCTTGGCGATCGCATTGAACGGGTTGCCGAGGTGGTGCGGGTTCTTGGCGTAACCGTCCAGCAGATCGTGCCAGATCAGGTGCCCGGGCTTCAGCACATCGAGGATGCCGCCCTTGCCGAAGGTCGCGGCCTCGACGTTCGGGCAGATGAAATCCACGTGCGTGTCGCCCATCGCGACCGCCTTGGCGGCGATGTCGGTGGCGATGCCGTTTTCTGTGTAGTCCGCGCCATAACGAGTGGTCAGATCGAAGAACGCGCCGGTTTTCTTGTCTCCGCTCAACTGGCGCATGTGGAATTTCTTGCCGTCCATCTCGATCAGCGTGGCGCCCAGGGTATGGTGGAAATCACCGAGCTTCCCGGCTTTGCTGTCCGTGTAGTTCGCCACGGTGCACGCGCCGGTCGTGGTCAGGATCTTCGGATACCTGTTCTGCGGCGTCGCCACGGTGCGGAGCTGTCGCTTCGTGTGGCCAAGGATGGCCGACTCGCCGGATGTCATGGCGTCGAAGCCAGTCAGTGGTTCGGTCGCCGTCGGCTGCACCTTTACGTCGCCGAGCAACATGATGTTCTTGTTCAACTCTTTGCGCTGGTTGCACAGGTACGGGCGCACCGCTTCGTCCCACGTTTCCCCGTTCTCCTGGCTCGCTGTCCATCGGCTCGTCGGGTTCTTGTAGCGCGTCGGGATCACCACCAGCTCGGCATTCATGTGGTTTGCCGCAAGCTCGAGGTTCTTGAGGAACCCGGCGTGCACCGGGGTGCCGTTCTGCGCCGAGGTGACGATGACCCGCTTCACGCCCTTCAGCGTGCGCTTGAAGATGGCCGGAGCCCCTGCCACCTTGGTGTCTCCGCGCTGGTTGCGGCACGGGGCTGTCGGATCCGTAGTAGTGTAGCAGTGCACGGTCGTTCCCCGCTCCACTTGGGTCTTGCAGACCCAGCGCTGTTTACCCGCCGCGGTCTTTGAGTCTTTCATCAGGTTCCGCGATTTGCACTTGGGGCAGAGGTATTTCATAGTTCCTTTTCAAAGTAGTGGACGTTTGGCCCCACACCGACCCAACCCCGCGGCTCGAAGGCAAATCGAAATCCGCACTTGAGCAGGTTCACGATGCTCGGGTAGTTGTCTACGAGCGTGTAGGTAACAGCGTGCGTTGCGCCTTGGCGCTTGCCCCAGTCGCACCGCAAGCGAATCATGCGCCTCTGGATCCCAAGCTTTCGGCCGTAAGGGCTGACCCCGGCGCTCGACAGGTAGACGTAGAATTTCTCAGGCCGTACAACAGCCGAGCACATCCCGATGATGCGCTCCCCTTTCATGTACTTCCAGAATTGGTGGTCCTCACCAGGAAAAACGCAACCCGCCATAAATGCCCGGTGCAGTTCCCGCGCCTCGTCGGGGTCATCCACCAACACGGCCCGGGTTGCAGTAGTCATGGCGTCAGGCCGGAATGCTGCCAGCCGGTTCGATGAACAAATCGCGCTCTGCCTTGCGCCGACGGACGAGACCGAGCATCACGGTGCCGTTGGCTTTGTTCCATTTCAGGAACTCGCTGTCGGCGAGGTAAGATTTGTTGGCGTTGAGAAGTCGCAGCAGAGAGGAGCGTTCGAGAGCAGCGAGCCCGACGTTGAAGGAGAAGCTGACCAGCGCATCGAACTGGTTCTGATTGATTGGCACTTTAACCAGCGCGTTCACGCCGTCAACGAACTTCCTCACGTCGTTGTCGAAGAACGCTTGCGCGCCATCTTCGGTGATTCGGTCTCCGGGGCCTACGCCGCCGGTATGGCCCCATCCGATCGTCCACGGTGCGCCGACGTACAGACGCCAATCAGGCACCTCGCGGTAGGCCCGCATCGGTCGGCCGATCTTCGAGGTCTCGCGGCCCAGCGCGGAGGCGGGGTCGGGGTAGGCCTCGAGTTCCAGTTTCTCGAAGCTCTTGATAAGGCGCTCGCCGCGCGGGGATAGTTGCATCATACGAAGAACAGCAGCTTGACCAAGATGGCCGCCATGCCGGTAAGCAGCGTGATCGTCGCCCATCGAAAATTGCGATTGAATCCGTCGAGGGCCGCGTTGATTGTTTTGTACCGCTCGGCACATATCGCTTCGTGAGAATCCAGCCGGCTTACGGCCAGTCGCGCCTCCAGTTGGGCGTCCCGCTGTACGTCCCGCAGGCGGAGCTCGAAATCCTCGGCTGTGGCGCTCATGGTGCCAGCTGCCCGGTGCCGTCAACCTGCTCAGCAGTGCCTGTGGGCGCGGGCGGTGTAAACACGCCGTTGAAATGCGTCGCAGCGCGTGAGATGACGCCTTGGGCCTCGACGGCTTGACGCATGTTTGCCAGCGGTGCGCTCTCGGCCATGTGGATCAGGTACTGGGCGTCAGCCGCTGAGAACTCGGTCGTCATTGGGGCCTCCAAAGTGTGGTCCCCAACATAGCAAATGCTGCGGGGTCATTCAAGCTGCGGCCGGATTTCCCGCTGCAGCGCGTCGAGTCTCACGGCGTCGCGGCGGCAGGCCCGGTCGTAGGCGTCGTAGAGCGCATCAATTTCTCTCTGGCGGGCGGCGACTCGGGCGGCAACATCAGCGAGGGTGTGATCTGTAGCTTCGCTGCTGGCGAGGCGACGTACTCGATCCTCGGCGGAGCGCAGCAGCCCGCTAAGACTGTCGCGGTCAGCAGCAATGGCAACCAGTTGGGTATTCGCATATTCCATAATCTCCATGTTGGCCGCGCGAGCGGCGTTTTCGCGGGTCGCCACCGCAGCGATAGCTTTGTCCACTGCAGCCTTGCGTGCGGTCGTGTCCGCGTCCCAAAGCGCCTGGACACGGGCCGCTCCTGCCGCGTCGCCCGAGGCGATCAGCGAGTGGCGGTACCAGAGCGCACCGGCTACCATGGCCACGCCAGCGGCCACATAGCCGATCTTGCGCCACGGCAGGACTTTGAGTAGAGCCCAAGGAATCACGACTTGGCCTCCGGGGCTTCGAGTCTGCGCTGCATGTGGTTCGCGGTGAGATATGCGCCAACGGTAGCGCCGAACGTGAGCAAGTACCCGCTCTGGTCGAGCTTTGCGGTGAACACGAAGATCAGCGTGTTCACCACGTTGGCCCCCAAGGTCATCAGAAATCGCCGGCCGCCAATGGCTTCGCGCCACGCGGTGAATGCTTCAGGTGTCATACTCTCCCCCAGGGGCGCCAAGCCCAGCTGACTTGTTTGAACGGCTGGTCGAGGCGAGGGCCGAAGTCCCCGAACCGACGACGCCCGACGTACTCGAACTCTATCATCCACCCCCGCTGGCGGGTGCGCAGCAACACCTTGCGGACGCGGCGTTCCGATACGATGAGGGGGCCTTTCGGCACGTGCAACCACGCAAGGGCTTTGACGAATGGTGCATTGCGGATCTTGTTGCGCCACGCAGCCCAAGAGTACCGGCGCCAGAACGTGGGCCAACCCTCGTACAGGGTTGCGGCATTCGCAGGGTCGAAGCCGTCTTGCTCATTGCCGTAGACCCCGAGCCAGTCCGGGGCGGTGAAAATCACCCGGCCAGTCAAGCGGGAGGGGCGCGTGACGCCGAACCAGATCGCGAATGGCACCATGACGAAACCGGACAGGGCGAGCAGCCCGAACGCGAGTTTGTATAGCGTGGCGTAGCAGAGCGCGCGCAGTATGCTTTGGATCATGTCAGTGGTCCTATTGTGGATCCGTTGATGCGGACGTAGAGGCCGGAGGTTGTCGTCCACATGTCCCCGTCTGTCGGGCTCGAGGGCGCTGATCCGTGTGGCAAACGCAAGCTCGCCTGCGTGCTGGTGGACGCGGCTGTTATGGCCATGCCCGCGAACGTAGCCTGCTGCGTTCCACTGTTGTAGTTGAGGCGCAGCATCTCCACCCCAGCGCCGCCGAACCGCACGTCGCCGCTCGCCTGCAAGTACATGCCGTTCGTGACGCCGCTGCCGGCGGTAAGGTCGTAGCCCATGGCCTGGACGCTGGATGTGAATGCAGCTGCGCCGCCGGCACCGATGGAGAAGCGGCTTGTGCCAGCCGTTGCGAAGTTGAGCACGTTCGCGGCCGAGCGATACATGCCGGTGTCGGGGTCGGACGAGAAAGAGTATGCAGGCGCGGTATTGGAGCCGTTTGGTCCAAGCAACGGATTGCTGAATGTGTGCGTGCCAGACCACGTTGGCGATATAGACTGGCTCAATGCAGGGGCCGCGTCGCTCCGCATGAAAGTAGTCGCGACGCCGTTTGTAGCGGTGATGCCAACGCTGGCCGTTGGGTTCGCACCAGACGAGCTTCCAACTGCTACCCCGTTGATGTAGAGACCAGTCGCATTGATCGTGCCGTCTCCCTGATCGCCGCCCGTTGCAGCGTTGACCACAATGCCACCATAAAAAGTGTGCGTCGGGTTGTCGGTGCTGTTGCCGTAGGCCATCGCCGTGACCGCAACGCCAACTCGGGTAAAGTTGAGTGCATCCACTGTAGTGCCAGGGAAGGCATCCGTGCGGAGTCGCAACGCCCACGAGGTCGTGCCAGCGCCTGCGTCCCAGTTCTTGTAATCCACCGCGCCGCTTGTGTTCGTGAATAGCACGCGCGGTCCTGCCGACGACAGGATGATCGGATATGCGCCAAGAGACTGCGCCCAGTTGAACGTGGCAGGGCCGTAGAAGCCATGCGTCGGGTTGTCGGTGGCGTTGCCGTACACCATCGCAGTGATCGCCGTCGCGGTTCGCGCAACCGCCAGCCAGTTTACGGTTGATACATAGTCGTCGCTCACCGTGCGGAACAAGAGCGAGCCGCTTGGCAGCGCGACCGCATCCCAAACCTTGGTGTTCGCCGCAGCAGTCGCAACGCTCCAGCCAAGGACAGGATAAACGCCAGCTACCGCTGCCCCCATCTGCATGCCAGTCGTGGTGGCGAACGTGGCGGTGTTGTCGTAGTTCGTGAACTTGTGCACGCCCGTCCATGTTGGCGTAATGGCCTGAGACAATGCAGGCGCGGCGTCGCTGCGCAGGAACGCCCGCGAGGCGCCGTTTACCGCCGTGAGTCCGATGGTCGCCGAGGGGTTCGCACCGATGGCGCCGCCTGTGGTGCTACTCGAGGAGGCGCCACCACCGAACAGCGCCTGCAGCTGCGCCAGGGTCTGCACCTGACCGCCGTAGCGCAGGTTGGTACCAATATCCGCGCCCTCGGTCGCCGCCGTGTCGATCGTGACGATCCGCGGCAAGCCACCAGCAAGTTGCACCTTGGCCTTGGCCATGGGTCAGTCCACCAGACCGGAGAAGCCGTCGACCGGGCGAATGTTGCGGAACACGGGGCCGCCGTCATCGAACGGGCCGTCAAAAGTCAACGTCCCTTTCGCCTTGGCCGTCTCGTACACCCGGCGCTGCGCCTCTGTCACCTTGACATCGGAATTGAGGTTCTTGTCCATCCGCCGCGCTTCCTCCGCGAGGTCGAGCAGTTGCGCCTGGCCGAGGCCCTTGCCGCGTGCGCCCTCTTTCACGAAGGCGTCATCGATCTGCCACTCGTCGCCCTTGTCGATGTAGCTGATATAGCCATCGTCAGTTTCGACGCGGATTGCCTCGGGGCGCTTGTAGCGATCGGGGAACCGCTCGGTGCCCTGCGAAGGGCCTTCCTCGGTAACGTCCCGGCGCACGCGCGGTGAGACCGGCGCGTCTGGCGCCAGAGCGAGATCGGCGAGGCTCGATGGTTCTTTGCCGCGCACCATGTCAACCACGCTTGGGTTGCTCGGGTCGAACTCGCCGGAGTTACCAATGCTGGACTTCACTTGCGTGGAATCGAAAACAACGTACTCGTTGGGGTTGCCCGGCTTTTCATAGATCAAGCCGTCAAATCCGGAATCCATGAGATCGTATGCCTGCTCCCGCGTAATTATCTCAGGGATGTTCTTGCCGTACTGCTGCCGCACCGCATCGACGTTCTCCGGGCCAACGCGCAGAGGGTTCTCGATTTTTGCATGGAGGGGCATGACGTTCGTACCATCCTTGAACGTGCCGCCGAAGCCGCCGATGTTGTGCGCCGCGTTGATCCGCGAGGGGTCGTCCGTCATCCAGATAGCGCGACCACTCATGTGCTCGTTGTTGCCCCCCGGCTTGAACGCGTCAAAGTCTCCCGTCGTGCCGTGGTACAACGTCATCGGCTTCCCGTCGGGCGTGGTCACTTTTGAGTTGCCGAACCACTTCTTGAGATTTTCTTCGCGCGCACTGCCAGGCGCACCGCCACGCGGCCGAGGCTCCGGGACCGCAGCAGCCGCTGCCGGCGGTTCGTCATCCAACCAGCGAGTCAGGTCAGACATGCCGCGTGCGGGCACGTAGTCGCCCTCGAAGCGCGCCTGGGGTGCGTCTGGTGCGATGCCAAGCTCTGCCAGCAGAGCGCTGAAGTCCTGTGGAGGACCGGCCTGGTCAGGCAGCCCGACGCCGCTGGTCGGTTCGGACAGCGCCTCGAAGCTCTGCCGACGGTCCTGCGGAACCTGGATCGGGTCGCGAGTCTGGCCGAGCTGGTCAGCAAAGGACGAGTTGCCGCGTGGGGTGGGCATGGTGTCCTGATCGGAGATGAACCGAATCAGCTCCTCGATCGAGGGGCCGCCTTCCAGCTGCAGATCGCCAGCCAAGCGCGGAGCGCCGTCGATGCCCGGCACCACAGTCCCGATGTCCATCGGCCGCTCCCAGTCCACCAGATCGGCAGCAGAGGGCACGTAGCCCGATGCTGCGGGCTCGGGGGCCAGGGACAGGTCGCCAGCCAGTTGCTCGGCCAGGCCCTGCTGGCGCGCGGCCTGCAGCGGCGAGCCGGGCAGTGACTGGACTGGCGGCACCATCTCGGCGGCCGTCGGCACAGGTACAGGCGGCACGCCCGGACGGCCTGGGCGCACAGGGAAATCCGGCGGCGTCTCGGAGAGCACGTCAGCAAACGAAATCTGCCCCGGAATCGGGGGCGCAGGCGGGGGCGGCTCCGGCGCAAGGGCCAGATCGCTCGCAAACGGATCAACGGGGCCGCCAGTGATCGGCGGTGTGTCACGGGTGAAACGCTGCAGGGCCGCGGGGTTCGGCTCCGGATTGCCGCCCAGCATCTTACGCGCAAGGCCGCGCATCGGGGCCTTTATCATCCCCGCAACCGTGTCGGTGTCTTTGGCCAATGGTACTCGGGAAGTGACCGCATCCGGGTAGTGGCTGGCAAGATCCGCCACTACTCGCAGGTTGCCGTCCAGCCGCCCCGGGTGCTTGGTGTTGTACCGAGAGAGCTTCTGCGGATCAACCATGAACCCATCCATGGCCATCTCGGTCGCGTGAACCTTGGCGAGGCCGCGACGTGATGCTTTGTAACGCTGGCCGAGTGAAGTGTCCACGGCGTCCGCGCGACGCTGCATGTAGTCCTCGAGCGTGTCGGCGAGGGCCATCTGCGCGTCAGCCATGTCCAACGCGTCGCCACCGGAAGTTGATTTGCTGTCGGCCAGTGCGCGCTCACGCAGTCGGCTGATCGTGTCTACCAGCTCGTTCCCGTCAAAGGTCTCTTTCGAGACCAGATATGCCTTCAGTTTGGCTACCTCGGAATCCGGGGGCAGCGCCACGTTGTTGTTGCCAGAGCGCAGGATTCCGGAGCGGAATTCCGCATCGGTCGGAGCGGCCGGCAGTTTGCGCATTTCCCCGTAGGCGACGAGGTGCGGCTTCTTGGCGTCCGCAAACGCCGCGTCGTCGAGCTGCGTACCGGGCGGAATCCCAAGATCCTGCGACACCAAGTTGTTCGCCTGCTGCCGGTTGTTGATGATCGACGCGCGGTGCTCCTCGTGCGCTCCAAAGCCTTCGCGCACACGCGCGCCTAGGGGGGCTTTGGCGCCACGGGCCTCGATGTGCGACGCCGGGATCTTCATGCCTGCAGCGTTGGCGATTTCCTCGGGGGTCATGGCCTGCGGCGTGACGCCAGGCGCGTAGGGCTTTGGAGCACGCGGTGTGGAAGCCACGCGCGCGAGGCCGCCAAGCACCGGAGCCACGTTGGCCGCGTCCGCCACGCCCTGTAGGACAATTCCTGCATCCGTGCGCAGCTTCTCGCCGCCGATCGCTTCGAGGGCGTTGCCGCCGGCATCGAGCCACGGGCTCACAGCGTTCTGCACGCCGCCCATGATCTCGTTCTGCACGTCCTTGCCAGTCTGCGAAAACGGCTGCATCTGGAAAAAGTTGCGATTGCGCTCGACGGTTTCGGGCTGAGCGCCCATGAGCCGAGAGCCAGAAGCCACGATTTCGGCCGGGATGCTCGAGATAGCCGGCAACACGTTGTCCAGCAGGCCGCCGGCCATCTTCATGAGCGACGGACCCGTATCCTTCGGGCGCGGAGTCAGCATCCCTTCCGGCGTTTCAAGACGGGCGTCGGGAATCGCTACGATCGAATCGCCGGGACCTCCGCTTGTGGGGATCATCGGCCGCGCGGGCGCTGCCGGCTGCGCACCGTACTTCGCCCAAGGGCCGGCAGCCGCAGGCGCTGCGCCATACTTCTCCCAAGGAGCGGCCATCAGATGGGCTCCCAGCTGGCCGGGTCGGCAGGGTTGCCACCCTTGAAGCGGTGGCCGTCCTCGATCGTACCGATGGCAGGGCCCCCGGCAGACGGGGAAGCGCCCGGGGCCATGGCGTTCGGCACTGCCGCGGCCTCTTGCTGGGCAACAACCTTCAGCCGGTCGAGAGCACCCATCAGTTCGTTGTATGCCGTCTCAAACATGGTGTCCGGTAGCCATGGGTTGGTCAGGCGTTGCAAGGCCGTTTGGACCTTCAAACCTTCCGCGTTGGACAATTGGCCGAGGCCGCGCATCTGCTGGATCGAAGCCAGAAAACCCTGCGACCCAAGCTGTTCGCGGATTGTCTCCGCGTTCGCCGCCCCTTCCAGCATCTTCGTGCTGACCGGATTGAACACCGCCGACTTACCGTAGATGCTTCCGCGGTCTGGCGCGTTGGCCAAGTTCTGCGCGGTCAGGCGCATGCTTTCGATCGCGTTGAGGTGAGAGGCGAGCCCCGCCTGTTTCTGTCCAGTGGCCGCGCCACTAGAACGAGCGGCTGCAGCAGCCGCAACTGCCGCTGGGTCGCCAATGGCCTGCCACGAAATGCCGCCGTCGTTGCTCTGGTATGCGATACCAGAGCTGGTCTTGAACATTGGCCCGCCTGTGCCACCCCCGGCGCCCATCGGTGAGCGGTCCCGCTGCCCCGCCAACGCGTCTGTCGCGCGCACGTCCGCAGCGCCGATCGCCGTCTGCTCCGGAGTCTGCAACGGATCGGTGATGTTCGCGAGCAGGCCTGGTGCCGGCTGGTAGTAGTGTTGTGCCACTTCGCCTTTGACGCCCTGCTGCGCGGCAACCTGCTCCGGCGCCGATGCCAGCGAGTCGCCGAGAATGCTGCGGAACCCCATCTCCTGCCGGTTGAGTTCACCACCGGTGTAGTTGTTGAAATTGTCGTCGAACCCGGCCAAGGCCATGTCGGCGAAGGACGGTACGCCGCCATTCGCTTCTGCCCGGGCCCGGAACCCTTCGCGCTCTGCGAGCTGCTGCTCGGTCAACCCTGCAGCAGCACGACGCTCGCGCGCCTGCGCCAGTGCGGTATCCGTCTGCGCGCTGGTCAGCTTCATCTTGCCGCCGGCCTCTTGGCCCGCCTGGAACTGGCCAACACGATCTGGCCCGGCGCCGAAGGCACCAGCCACGAGATCGAGGAACCGGGGCTTGCCCGGGCCTGCGGGGGCCGCTACGGCCTCCTCGCCAAACCATTCGGAGGGTACTGCTGTGGTCATATCAATACCCCTGAGAGCTGGCGTACTTGCCGCCCTGCTCCAACATGCCAGCAACCGTGGACAGCCACGGGTTCGGCCGCGCCATGCCGCTGCGCAGTTCTGTCAGGAACTGGTCATCCTGGGCGCGGGCCTGGATCGGACGAAGCTGGTTGCCCACCTCGACCATCGCCTGCCCCTCGGCTCGGCGCTGCTGGGCTGGCGCACGCACCCGCGCGAACAGCTCTGCGAGATTACGCCCGTAGCCCTGCGCACCAGCGCCTCGGGCCTGCGCGTCG
>Ga0181339_1000223_pt1 | contig 12122 bp, 22 predicted proteins | sample Sp13VDMM110DD_FD_130101 | JGI IMG/M metagenome (GOLD analysis project Ga0181339, IMG submission 130101) | Freshwater viral communities from Lake Michigan, USA - Sp13.VD.MM110.D.D | ecosystem: Environmental > Aquatic > Freshwater > Lake | place: USA: Michigan | collected 2013-04-23 | reverse complement strand
TCCGACGCCGCCGCCGCCGCCGCCCGAACCAAAGCGCAAAAACAATGCGCCGAGATAATCCGCAAATATCTGCCAACTCTCCCATGAAAAATATTGAATATCTATACACGGAAGGAAATCCAGAAGCCGACGTAAAGGTGCGACTTGACGGCAAGATTTGCGGAACGATAAAGCGAGAATTTGGCGGTTGGAGATATTTTCCAAAAACAAGCAAGACAGGAGGAGAATTGTTTAAAACCCTCAAACAATGCCAGCACAGCCTTAACTCCCCATGAAAAACATCCGAGTCGAATTGAAGATCACGGCAATTGTCTTTGCCGGCGAGGACGTGAAGGCCGAGAGCGGTGCACCCGTCCGCAATCCTGACGCCGTCGAGTCGTTCACCGTTGCGACTGTTCGCGCGTTGCCGTCGCTGCCGTTCCCGACCGCTCCGCATGATGCAGCCGGTCACTTGCTCGCCGGGATGCTCGCAAACTCGGCGCGCGTCATGGGTTCGCGGCTCAACGAGGAACTGCGCAAAAAAGGACTCTGACTCTATGCGCACACCCACTAAAACATCCCTCTGGCGCTCCGTCGTCCTTTGGCCCGACGAAGTATGCCTTGGCCGCACACCTAACGAATCCGAAGACACGCACTGGTCCCGCGAAGCAGCGGAAGCGGTTTGTCGCGCCATTGAGCGCGACGGACTCGGCGGCGAGCGCAAGATTTTCCCAATTTCAACACGCATAGAAATTATCACATGAGCACATCTATTGACCCAACACCGTTTATCCAACTCGCCCCGCGCGGTCATCGCCCGCGCATCGGCAAGGAGCCGCGCGTTTTGCTCAGTTCGACTACCGTCGATCCGCAGACGAAACAAACGCTTGCCGACTGGCAGCGCGACACGGGGCACAACCTCGGCGGCGTGCTCGACGCTTCCGTTGTCTTTGCGAAGTCGAAAGGCTTCCCGCGCGCATCGCACAAAAAAAAGGCGAGCGCCCGGAGTTCCACGTCCGCAACGCCCGCGCTCACTGCCTAACACCGACACCGTGCGCGCTATACACTCACCCGTCAAATCCAAATCCATCCCATGAATACACCCGCAGAAACTCAGCTAGTGCCCGCCGCGCAAATGCCGCTCGCCGTCGCACCCACGCAAGCGCCGTCAGTCGGCGCGATGCTTTCCGCCGTAATTGAAAAGGGCGTGACGACGGAAAACGTCGCCGCAATCGAAAAGCTCGTCGAGCTTTACGAACGCATGGAGCTGCGCAACGCCGAGAAGCAATTCAACGAGGCTTTCGTTCGCCTTCAAAGCGAACTGCCTGTCATCGTCGCCGAAACGCCAATCTTGAATCGCGGCAAATACGCGCGCTTCGAGGATGTGATGCACCAAATCTCCCCGGTGCTCGTGCGCAACGGATTCACTGTCTCGTTCACGATGGACTTCCGCGACGGGCGAATTCTCGAAACATGCACGCTGTCGCACGTCGGCGGACACTCGCGCGCCAATTCGTTTGCGGTGCGCACGGGTAAGGCCGATTCCGATACGCAGGCAGACTGCAAGGCGGCGACCACGGCAAAGCGCAACGCGCTTTTAAATTGTCTCAACATTGTCGTGAGACAGGACGCGCTGCAAAACGAGGACAGCGACGCGGCGCTTGAGGGCGCGTCTATTTCGGTGGAACAGGTCTGCTTTCTCCGCGAGCTTGTGACACAAACGAAGTCCGACGTTCCGGCGTTTCTCGCGTTTGCGGGCGCTGCGAAATTCGAGGAAATCCCCGCCGCACGTTATGACCGTCTCGTTGCGGCGCTCCGCAGAAAGCAGGGTGCCTCGTGAACGAGCTAATTAACGATGGAGGACAAGCGTTTCCCGGTGGCGCATATGGTTGCACGGGCATGAGTATGCGCGACTATTTTGCAAGTCAGGCGCTCGCGGGAATCCTCATGAACTACACGACGCAAAAGTTCGGCATCGCTGAATCCGCCGTTGCGTCGTGCGCTTACAAATACGCCGACGCAATGATTGCTGCTCGCGAGCGCAAGGAGGACGGCAAATGAACGTCACCGACTTTTTCATCGTGCTATTTGCGTTTGGCGTGCTGCCGTTCGTCGGAGGTTACGCGCTCGGCTACCGCGCCGGAATCAAGCGCGGAAAAGCCGACGCGTGGATTGAGAACTATTTCGCCAACGTCGAACGCGACCGCGCCCGCCGCGAAAGCAACGGGCGTTTTCGCTCCATGAAAGGAGCCGCGTCATGAAGATCGTCGATTGCAAACAGGGAACGCCCGAATGGTTATCGGCGCGTCTCGGCGTCGTCACGGCGAGCGAAGTCGGCGCGCTTGTCTCGCCGCTCGGCAAAGTGCGCACAGGCGAAGGCCCGCGCTCCTACCTCTACAAGAAGCTCGCCGAGCGAATCCTTGGCGTGCCGCAAAGCGATTTCACGTCATTCGCCGCAGAGCAAGGCGTGATCGTCGAGGGCGAGGCGCGTGCGTGGTTCGCTTTTGAGCATAACACGCCCGTGCGCGAAGTCGGGTTTTGCACGTCGGACGACGGGCGAATCGGATTCTCACCGGACGGACTGATTGGCGAGGAGGGCGGAATCGAAATCAAATCCCCGCAGCCCGCGAGGCACATCGAATATCTGCTCAATGGCGTCGTCCCCGAAGACTACGTTTTGCAGGTTCAGTTTTCACTCTATGTGAGCGGGCGCGCGTGGTGGAAGTTTCTCAGCTACTCGCGACAGTTTCCGGCGCTTGTTGTTCACGTTGAGCCGGACGCGAAATTGCAGGATGCGATTCGCTCGGCGCTCGACGTTTTCGGGCACGCGTTTGACGGCGCGCTCGCAAAACTGAACGCGCTCAAATCTGCGCACGAAGACCCGAAGCGCCTCGCTTACGAAGCAAAGATTGCCGCATGGGAAGCAGGCGGGCCGGTCCCGTCGTAATTGTTTTGTCAGCACATCAACCCAACGAAAGGAAACTAAACATGGCTAAGAAAAAAGAAACAGGCTCAGCCGATGCGCCCGCAAAGCCCGAGAAGCCGCGCGAAATTGAGATCGTGAGTGTCAAGCGCACGCGCAAATCCATCGTCATCGAATGGCGACAAGGTGACGGGAACTACCGCATTGACGAACGCGACAACCCGTTGCCGACGTTCGGCGCGGCGATGGACGCACTCGCGCCGCTCGTGAGCACGATCTGTCATTTTCCGAAAAGCTACGCTGAGAAAGGGCTGCGCGTGACGGGGTTTGACCTCGGCACGAAGGGCGGCGCGGTGACGGTGGCGCTCCGAGTCCGCAAGGATTTGGACGACGCCAGCAAGGAGTTCGCGTTCGTGACGCCGGAACGCCTGCTCGAACAGCCGACCGAGGAGGGAAGCTACACGCCGCCGCTCGGCATTGAAGCGAGCGCGCTTGTTGCCGAGGCAATTGCCGAGGCGAAGAAATACGTCAAGGGCGACCGCGCGCAGGGTCAAATTGAGTTTGAGAATGACGGCGACGAAGCCGATGACGCGAACGAACCCGCGCTCAAATTCGACGCGACCGGCACGCAGTAAACAAAAACCCAACACGCGCGGGCGGCGCGTTATCCGCCTCAAACCTTTTTCTATGTCCACTCCTAACAGTTCCACGTTGTCCGATTACGACGCGTTTATCGCAGCAAAATCAAAGCATCGCATCGCGTCAGGCTTCGAGCCGAAGCCGATCAAAGCGCCGCTTTTCGACTGGCAAAAGTCCGTTGTTCGCTGGGCCGTGCGCTCTGGTTGCGCCGCGCTCTTTGAGGAGTGCGGACTTGGCAAGACGCTGCAACAACTCGAATGGGCGCGGCAGGTATCGGCGCACACGAAGTCGCCCGTCATAATTCTCACGCCGTTGTCCGTTGCGCTGCAAACGCAGCAGGAGGCTGAGAAGTTTGGCATCAAGGCGCACGTCGTCAGCGAACAGGCGCAAATCAAAGGCGCGGGCATCTACATCACGAACTACGACAAGCTCGAACACTTTGACGCGACTTCGTTCGATGGCGTCGTGCTTGATGAATCATCGATCCTGAAAGCGTTCACGGGAAAGACGCGCATCGCGCTTACCGAGGCTTTCAGCAAGACGCCGTATCGTCTGTGCTGCACGGCGACGCCTTCGCCCAACGATTACACGGAGTTTGGCCAACACGCGGAGTTTCTCGGCGTCTGCTCGCCCGCGCAAATGCTCGCGACGTTCTTCGTCAACGACACGTTCAATACGGGCGATTGGCGGCTGAAGAAACACGCCGAGGAGGAGTTCTGGAAGTGGGTTGCGTCGTGGGCGTGCTGCGTGTCGAAACCATCTGACATCGGATTCAGTGACGACGGCTACGATCTGCCGGCGCTTCACATGCACACGGAGACCGTTGACGTGGACGAATCGCACGACGCAGGCGAAGAGCTATTCCGGCACGCGACGCTTTCGGCGACGACGATTCATCGGGAAATGCGCATGACCAGCGAAATGCGCGCACGCCGCGCTGCGTATCTCGTGGACCGCGAGCCGTCCGAGCAATGGCTTGTTTGGTGCAACACAAACGACGAAGCCGACAAACTGAAACAGTTTATTCCCGGCGCAACCGAAGTGCGCGGCTCTGACACGGCGCACACGAAAGAAAAAGCGATTCAGGGATTCCTTAACGGCACGATTCGCGTGCTGATTTCCAAAAGCTCAATCTTTGGATTCGGCCTCAATCTGCAAAACTGCGCCCGCGTCGTGTTCGTCGGACTCAGCTATTCTTTCGAGGAGTTTTATCAGGCGCTTCGCCGCACGTATCGTTTCGGCCAAAAGCGCGAGATAAACGCCTACATCATCCAAGCCCGCACAGAGGGCGCAATTCTTCAGACCATCAACCGCAAAATTGAACAGCACAAAATCATGCAACAGGAAATGAAACGCGCATCGGCAGTCTTTGCAGAAAACCGAATCAAAGAACTGACCGTGAACACGGAAATCGGAATTGAAACCGGACAAGGATGGAAGCTCGCGCACGGAGACTGCGTGCGCTTCGCGAAAACCATCCCAAGCGCCTCAATCGACTTCTCGGTTTTCTCGCCGCCGTTCGCCGACCTCTTCACGTATTCCGACGATCTTCAGGACATGGGAAACACGGACGGACTGAAACAGTTCATCGAGCACTTCGAGATTCTGATTGCGGAGATGGCTCGCATCATGGTCCCCGGTCGCGAGTGCGCCGTTCATTGCGTGGACTTGCTCTCGACGAAATGGAAGCACGGGAAAATTGAGTTTCAGGACTTCAGTGGAGAAATCATTCGCGCGTTCTGGCGTCACGGATTCCTCTTTCATTCGCGCATTTGCATCTGGAAATCGCCCGTAACTGAGATGCAGCGGACCAAGGCGCACGGGTTGCTTTACAAGACGCTCAAGGCCGACTCGTGCGACTCGCGCGTTGGCTGTGCCGACTACCTGCTCGTGTTCCGCAAGCCGGGAGAAAACCCGCGCCCCGTGTTCAAATGCCCCGAGACGTTCCCGGTGGAGATGTGGCAGGAATACGCGTCGCCGGTTTGGATGAGCGTCGATCAAGGGCGCGTTCTCAACGGCGAGGGCGCACGCGAGCAGCAAGACGAGCGGCACATTTGCCCTCTTCAGCTAGACGTGATTGAGCGCGCAATCACGCTATGGAGCAATCCGGGCGATTTGGTTTTTTCGCCGTTCGCGGGCATCGGCAGCGAAGGATATTCCGCGCTCCGTCTCGGTCGCAAGTTTGTCGGCTCGGAGCTGAAGAAAAGCTATTTCGACGTGGCAAAGTCGAATCTCGCAAACGCAACCGCACAGATCGAATTCACACTAGCATGAAAGACGATGCAGCCATGAGAATAGCCCGCGCGCTTGTGCAAGCGCGGGCGGACTTCCCAAAGAAGCGACCGGGCGGCGTTTTCACGATCTGCGACGCGGCTGAGTGCATTCGCGCGCAGTTACACGCGGAGTTTCCCGAGGTGTGCGCCATGCCGCGCGCCCTCGTTGACGGGCGAGATGAGATTTTTGACGCGCTGTGCGTCGCGAGCGGATACGATTTGAAGCTGATAAACAAGCCCGCAGGCTCGCGCGTCGCGAAGGCGAAAAAAGACATCATGCAAGTTTCGCCACAGGTCACGGCGGCGGACATTGCGAGTGTCGCGCGCAAGCTCGCGGCGAAATACGCGGGCGCACCGATCACGCCGACAAGCATTGCCGCGCATTGGGCGGAGTTTGGCGTTGCTCCGACAGCAGAGCAAAAGGCGAAGCTCGACCCATACAAAGAGCCGCGCGAATGGAAGGAAACGCTGCGCAGGCTCGGCGAGGCGAAGGGATGGGACGCGATGGCCGTTCTCGACTACACGACGAAGAAATGGGCAGACCTTCCGCTGACAATCCGACAGGAAATTGTGAGGGCGAAAAACACATGAGCTTTATTCCACGCACCAACACCAGCGTAACACTTGCGATAGCGGAACGGACAGCACAACCCATCATTGCGGAATGCGCCAAGCTTGAGCGCGAGCTTGCCGCCGCACGCGCCGAGATCGCGCGGCTCAACGGGCAAACGCGCTGGCAATGCGCTTGCGGCGGAACGGACTGCGCGGGTCAAAAAGAGAACGAGACGCTGCGCGCCGAGGTCAGCCAACTTCGCGCCGCGTTGGAGCTCGGACAAATTAACTGCGACGCCGTTTATTCGGACATGCAGCTAGATCGTGAGCGCGTGATGGACGAATTGGCGAAACTGCGCAAGGACGTGCAATTCGTCATAGACCACGCCGGCAAGACCCACGAAACGGAATGCGGTGACGTGCATTGCAATGAGTTCTGGATGGCGGAACAGCTCGGCGCGGCGCTCGACGCGCAGAAGGGCAAACAATGAAAGCGTGTCCGTCATGCAACGAGCCTCCCGTCTGGCATTATTGCTCAAACGTCTCGCGCGCTCGAAAAGTCATTCACTTCGCATTTGTCGGGTGTCGTCACGCGCAAGACTTTCGCGGCCCTCAGTTTTACACGACGCCGACAAACGAGCGCGCCGCGTATGAGGCCAAATGGGACGCGCATTGCGAAGCGTTGTTTGCTCAATACACGGCGCGATGGGATGAGCCTGCGCGCGTTGCCTTCGCCGCCCGCCTTTGGCCCGTCGCCGCGCCCGTCGTCCCGGCTGAGCTGTTCATCTCGGCAGTCGGCGGCAACGAGATTCCGTCGCCCGCATTTCGCCACAACGTCGAGCCGAACGATGATTGCCCTTGGGACGAAAACCAACGATGACGCCGATTCAGAAAATCCTTTACGACAGCCTGCGCGCCTTTGGCCTCGCTTACCTTTCAACCGACCGCGACGGCGCGGTGAACATGGTCAACCGCACAACCCATCACGCCCTCTGCCTCTACCCCTCCGGCCAACTCTACGAAGTGCGCGCCGGGAAATATCTCAACGTCACTTTCCGATGAACAAAACAAAACCAGTTCCACGCACGGGCCGTCCCGCGCAAATTCCAGATCACGCGCTTGCCGAGATTCGTCGGCGCGCAAAAGTCGAAACATGGTGGGGCGCGCAAAAGGTCATCGCGCTGGACCTCGGCCTCTCCGTTTCCTACGTCAACCAAGTGATTCGCGGGCATCGCAGGAAGGAGCGTGCCGCATGATTGCCAACATTTACGCCGAAGAATCGCCCGCGTCCCGAATGCTCGACATGATTGCCCGTTGCGCGCCGAAACTCATGCGCGCGGGCGGTGGCGCTCTCACGCGCGACTACCCCGAACGCTGCAAAGACGGCGGCGACACGCGATGGGACAACCGCGCGAAATGGGTGCGCACGACGCCGGACCAGCGCGCGCACGTTCTTGCGCTCGCCCGCGCCGGACACATGAGCGAGATAGAGATTTGCCGCGAGACGGGCGTAAAGCAGAGCGCCGTTAACAAGCTGCTTGCCCGCGAGTGCATCAAAGTGCCGAGCGGTCGGCGCGCGTGGAACAAGGGGAGGTCCGCCAAATGAATCGAGAAACCTTTTTGGCCCGCTTTCCTCACGCGTCGGAAATTACAATCAGATTGAATTGCGACGAAGAAAAGCCGCGCCCCGTGTCTTCACCTACCCCAGCGCGCCAAATGCCCGCAAACGCGAAGGAACAGCCTGCGTCTATGTCTTGCGCTATGTCTAAGCAGACGCCAATTGCACGGCAGCAAGACATAGGCGCAAAGCCCGCACGCAAGGCAGGCAAGCGCGTTTTGCTGCCTCGCACGCGCAACGCCGGGACGATGACGGAAGGCGCATATTGGGGCGCGCTCCGTTCCATGCTGCGCCAGTTCTCGCTGCGCCGCTGGAAGCCGCGCAACCTCGCGCTCGCCGCCGCCAAGGTGCCATTCAACGGCCCTAACAATCAGCGGTTCGCCTATCGCTGCTGCGCGTGCCGGGGAGCGTTCAAGCGCGACGAGGTTGAGGTCGATCACGTCGAGGAGTGCGGCACGCTCAAATCACACGAAGACCTTGGCCCGTTTGTTGCCCGCCTACTCGCGGAAGACCCGAAAGCGTGGCGCGTGATGTGTGCCCCGTGTCACCTCGCGCGCACAAACGAAGCGCGCGGCATTGCACCCGTCACTGACGCTCAGGTTTCACTTCGGCTTTAGAGCGCGCGTCGATCTTGGCTATTGCCTCGCGGGCATACTCTTTCGTGCGTTCGCCCGCCGACTCGCGTTCAGTCATGTCAACGAGCATTGCCCGCGTCAGCCCGTCGATACGGTGCGCCAAGTCGCCGAGCCGCGTCCCGAGGCTCTCGACCATGCTCTTTTCCATGCGCTCAATCTTCCACATGAGCCAAGCGCAGACAATACCGAGCGGACCATATGTAAGCAGCGGACCGGCGTTTTCGGTAGCGATTTGGGCGAGTGTTTGAAGCATGGCGCGGGATATAAAATGAGGCTGAGTCAAGATTTCCAGTAAGATCCGCCGAACGCGCGGACGGCTGCGAACACGACGGCGGCGTGCGAGCGCGACGCTCCGCACGAGAGCATAGCATCGCGCAATAGCTCGTCCGCCTGCTTGCGCGTGAACTCGCGCTCGGGCGTCACGCCCTCCATTGCATAAATGTAGTCGTGAACGAGCGAGCCGAACAAAATCTCAGGCGAGTCGTCGTCGATATACCAAAGCGCCGCGCGTGGGATGCTCGCAAAATTCGACACAAAGAACGTAGGCACGGTTATTGTCCCGAACGCTGCCGACACGCAAACGAAAGGCTCGCGGAGCTTGTAAAGCTGCGAGCCGTCGTCGCTCTGCTCGCGCACCTCTGCCGGCGTGAGTGCCTCAAGCGCTGGCCTGCCGATAAACTCGACGCGTGCGCTCATTTTCCGACCGCAGCCTTCACAGCCGCGCCGACAGCGGATTCGACGATGGAGGTGGAGTCGTTGGTGATGCCTTTCGACGACAACTCGCGAAAGGACGCATCACCCTCTTTGCCCGCTTTCAGAGTGAACGGCGCAACGGTCTGGTTGGTCCCGAGGCTGAGCGAGGTGTATTTAGTCTGCCCCTCGGAGTAGCTGCGATACTGGCAACCGCTGAGGAGCACGAAAGCGAGGAAGCCTAGCAGAAAAACCAAATACCAGCGGAGGAAGTTTTTAGACGGAGGTTTCATGTTTTTGGCGGGTTGGCGGGCGGAGCGAAAGGATTTGGGATAGGGTTGGCGTCGTGCCAGACGATGAGGCGTTTGAGGCCGTTGCCGCCGGCAGCGCAAGCTGCGGCAAGGAGCGCACCGGAGAGCGAGCCGGGGGTGATCGCACCCTCGGCAGTGGCGGCGACGGTGCCCGTGCCGATGCCGGCAGCCGAGCCGCCGCCGATGCCGGCGATGCAGCCGTTCAGGAAGATCATCGCGGCTTCGGTTCCCCAGTAAAACACGGCGGGAAGGTTGGCGGGAACGAGCTTGGCGATCATGGGCGTGGGTAGGTGGGTTGGGTATCGCGCCGCCAGATCGCAGGATCACGCGAGGGCGCGGGCGCGGGCGTCGTCACGCATCCGGCGAGGAGCGCGGCGAGCACGATGAATGCGATTCGGTTAAATGCTTTCACCAGCAAAGATGGACGCACGTTGAGGATCGGTGAGGCTTGCGAAGTCGAGCGTGGCGCAATCGACGACGTGCGCCGAGCCGTCGTGGTCGACGAACCAGTTAATTGCGTGCGCGGTGCTCGGCGTGGGGCAGAACTTGAGCAGGCCCGCAGCGACGTTGCCGCGTGTGCGGCGAGTAATCACGGCGTCACGCGCGAGGCAGATTCCAAGATAGACGCCGAACGCGCGGGCGAGGTTGTCGCAGTCCCAAACTTCGGGAAGCCATCGCGGAGCGGCGAGCTTCTTCCCGCCGCCCACGTCGAGCATCGTGCGCAGCTCAGGCGGCAGGAACGACGGAAACTCCACCATCGCGGCAGACACGAACTCACGCGACACCGGCTCATAGGTGTCGTCGTCAAGCGCCCACGCACCGGAGTAGAGTCCGGCGCGAATGAGCGAGAGCGTGAGTTCGTTGCGCGTCACGTTAGGGAGCGGGCGGCGTTGCAGCGGCAGCCTTCACAGCCTGCGCAGCGTCGTAGGCCTTCTTAATCTCCGCGAAGAACGCCGACACCTGCTCGGCGGGCAGCACGACGGAGAGCACGTTGTTGGTGTCGAGCCGCGTGTCAGCGAGCTTCTTTCCAGATGGGCTGAGGAGCGTCACGTTCGGGTAAACCTGAAACGTGAGCGACCCATCGGCGTTGAGCACGATTTCGGCCTGCGCACGGCCCACGGTGGTCACGGTGGTGATGCCTTCCTCGGTTTTCGAGGCGAGCGGTGTGAGGGCGACGGTGCCGGTAGTTTCGGCGGCAAAAGCGGAGGCGCAGAGCGCGACCGCGAGACTGAGGAGGGCGATTTTTTTCATGTGGCGGGAAAGTGATTACGGCGTGCCGATGGTGACGACGGTGCCGGTGGATGCTTTGGCCTTGAGCTTGTTGCCGTCGCCGCTGTCGGTATAGAGCACCCAGCCGGACGCGGGAGAGGCGGGAGCGGTTTGCGGCACGAGCGTGTGCCCCGTGCTGACGACTTGCTTCGCCGCGTATATCCCGCCCGCCGTGGTCACGGAGCCTGCGCCTGCGGTGGTGGCTTCGGTGGTCGGAGCGATAGCGAAGAAACCCGTAGATGCTGAACCTGCCTGTGCCGATGCGATGAGCGTCGATCCGGTGTTGTCGTAGAGATACCAGCGAGATTGAACAGCGGCTGCGGTTGAACCTGCGGAGCCAGTCGAGAATGTGCGACCGGACGCGCCTGAGTTCACGTATGTAATCGAGCTAGTCTGTCCGGTGCCCGTAGTGTTTACGAAATATCCGGTTGGCGACGTGATGTTAACTTCACCCCCAAAATAACTCGCCCCGCCGCTCACCGTGCTCAGGCCGAAGTTGGCGGACCGCAGACCGCCCGTGTTTACTCCGGTGGCGGTTGCTCCGCTACCCGTCGCCGCTACGGTCAAGCCGCCTGCGGTGGAGGCCATGTCGGTCGTTGTGCCGATGAGGAGGTTGCCGGTGCCGGTAATTCTTGCCTTGTTGGATGGCGCTGTGTTTATATTCCCCAAATTGAAGTCAAGCGCACCAAGATTTGCTCCGGTGTCCGTATGGAGGACGATGGCCGCTGTTGTTTTTGCGGAATCGGGAATTACCCAACCGCCTTTGAAATAAGCGTTTTGAGTGAAGTATGTTTCATTCGCGCGATTTCCGATGAATGACGATGTGCTTGACGATGTGGTGAGTGAAATTGAGCGCGTGTCATCCGTGTCCGTGCTGTTGAAAATCGTCCCGCCTTGGCCGTTTGCTGCTTTAATGGTTACGGCGGCGGTCTGAGACGGGTAGAGTGCGTCTGTCCGATAGAATATAGCATCTCCCGGAGTTGGATTCCCGCCAGTCAACTTGAGTCTGATATAGTTCCCGTATCCGCCGGTTGTTTTAGACTGCACTAAAAGCTGGTCGGGAACGAAGCCCGACGAATCAAGACCCTCAAACGCCTCAAAATACACAACGCGGTTCCATACAATAGAGGAGGCGTTGCCGAATCCAATTGCGGCCCGCTCGCCGCCTGTGACGTTATCCAAAAACGCAAGGGCAGAGTAAGACTCAGCGCCCGAGTAGGTATTTTTGAGCGC
>Ga0181339_1000222_pt1 | contig 12135 bp, 7 predicted proteins | sample Sp13VDMM110DD_FD_130101 | JGI IMG/M metagenome (GOLD analysis project Ga0181339, IMG submission 130101) | Freshwater viral communities from Lake Michigan, USA - Sp13.VD.MM110.D.D | ecosystem: Environmental > Aquatic > Freshwater > Lake | place: USA: Michigan | collected 2013-04-23 | reverse complement strand
TTGTGAAACATGTTGGGCTACATTACCTTGTATATGTACTACAGTAAGAAATGATTATACAGAAGAAAGTAGTCTTGATTATAGATATATAGATTGTGATTTTAATGTTCAGGATTTTACATTATTATCTGGAGAAACATCTCCAAAATTCTGTATGATTGCTTGGGCAATATATAGTCCTACTACAGACTATATAGAAACCTTTGGGGATTGCACACAAGAAACAGGACAAGATCCTTGGACTTGTCCTCCACCAATATATCCTAGAAGATTTATAAGACCAGGATATTATGTACCTGCTTGTTCAATTGATAAGTTTGAAAAAATAACTTGCAAAGCAGCAGAGGCAATGTATAAAAAAGTATTAGAACAAAGATATGGTATATCTAATTGTTGCCCTGATGATGATAATAAATGGTTAATTAAAAAAGAATTAATAGACTTAGCAGGATTAGTAGATCCTGCTTATACATGTACTCCTATTCAATCTTGTTGCAATGATGCACCTAATTGTGGTTGTGCAGCCTTAAAGACTTGTAATTCTTAATAAAATTTTGTATATTATATTAATAGAAAAGATATGAAACCTTTAAATTTAGATAATTCTCCTTGTAGTCCAATATCAAGTAACTGTGTTATTTGGCAAGGACCGGATATTCCTTGTATAAAATTATGTAAAGGTGATACAATTTCTGATGTAATTCATAAACTTGCAACAGAGTTATGTACTATAATGGAAACATTAAAAGTATCTAATTATGATATTGCATGTTTTAATCTTGTAGCTTGTCCTCCTTCTAATTTTGAAGAGCTAATACAATTTTTAATTGATAGAATTTGTGCATTACAAGTAGAAGTTGATGCTGTCACAGTAGTTACTGTAGCATCATCAGGTACAACAAAATCAACTTCTGCTGATACTTTAGTTACAGTTGCACCCTGCTTTATTGTAGGTACTACAACTGTTATGACTATTACAGAATATGCAACAGCAATGGGAACTGCAATTTGTGGAATCATTGACCAAATAACTAGAATTTATGATGATATAGCAATTTTAGATACAAGAGTAAGTATATTAGAATCTGCTCCAACACCTAGTTTTACATTACCCACTTTTATATTAGGTTGTAATATAAATACATTGCCTCTTGGTTCAACTCAATCTATTGATGTTGTATTAGAACAATTTATTAATAATGTATGGTGTTCTTTTTATGCAGCAACTGGATCAACAACAGATTTACTTGGTGCAGTAGCAAGTCAATGTATAGCAGCTAATGATCTTACAAAATTTAATCCAGCAAATGATTATATAACAGAATACCCTACATGGATTAGTACTCCAGTAACTGTAGCTGATTCTTTAAATAATATATGGTTAACTCTTTGTGATTTTTATAATGCTTCAAATGTAACTATAACAGGAGCTGACACAAGTACAATTGAAACAATTGTAGTTGGTGGACCTACTTATACAATTAGTTCAAGAATTATTGACACTGGTTGGGTGAATCTAGAAGGTTTTGCTTATTATACTGGAACTATGTTAACTGAAAAACCTCAGTGTAGAAGAATTGGAAATACAATTAGTTTTAGAGGTACAGTTTATTGTCCATTAGATAATGTAGGAGTACTTATTAATTTAAGTTCTCCAACAGCATATAGAAGTGTATACACTACAGGTGTATTTACAGGAACAGGAGGCGTAACTTTTAATGCAGCAGGAGAATTATTCTTTAACAATAATAATTCAGTTATACCTACTAGCATATTAGACTTAGCAACAAACTTTGATAATAGTTATCAAAGTGCAAATAGTTTTGTTGTAAGACAAATTGAAGCAGGGGGAGGAACAGGAGTTCTTTCTGGAGTTGGTACTATTACAATTACTGATACTAAGCTGTTGAAATTAACACCTTTAGCAGCAATTGAATCTAATACAACATTAGATACTTATTCATTAGTTGGTAATTCAGCATTTAGATATGTAACAAGTAATATTAGTGCTGGATCTTATATTCCAAATTATACAATGGCACCATTTGGTACACTTCATGGAAATACAATACCAACATATTCCACAAGTGGTTTATTAGTTATTGGTCAAATATATACAATTACTGATTTTCAACCAGGAGATGACTTTACAAATGTAGGGGCTGCTGCAAATGCAACAGGGCAAACTTTTATTGCTACAGGTACAACCCCAACAACTTGGACAAATTTCTCTACTGTAATGGCTGCTTATTTAGGAACAAGTTCTTTTATAGATGCTCTTGGTGCTACAATACCTTGGCCTCTTAGAGTTGATGCTGCTGATGGAGCTCAATTAGGAGGCTTTATGTTTTCACTTGATGGTTTATCTGCATACTTAGATCCTTGTACTACTGATTTAAAATCTAATATCTGTCCTTAAAAAATAAAAAAATGGCAACAAGTAATTGTAATAATTGTGGATGTAAAAAATGTGGATGTCAAGATGACTTTCTTACTACACCACCGGCATGTCCAACTCCTATAGGATGTCCTACTCCAGAACCTTGTTCAGAAGTTATTAATGCAGAATGTATAGTATACACAGGTCTAGATATTGAATGTGATGATGATATAGTTGTTGAAACTGATACAACTTTAGCAGATGCATTAGTTGATATAGTTACATATTTTTGTGATAATGGTGGAGGTGGTGGAACTGGTCCAGCAGGTCCCGTAGGACCTCCAGGAATTCAAGGTACTCAAGGAGTGGCTGGCCCAACTGGACCTCAAGGAACTGCTGGTTCTGCAGGTGGTGCAGGTACAACAGGTGCTACTGGACCACAGGGTGCTCAAGGCGTTCCGGGGCCTGTTGGTCCAGCAGGATTAAACTGGCAAGGCTCATGGTCTGCTTTAGGTATCTATGCTCCTGATGATGCAGTTGGCTTCGCTGGTGCATCATGGTTTTGTTTAAATGCTGTTGGTCCATCTGTAAGTAATCCAACTATAGATCCAACTAACTGGGCTTTATTAGCTTCAGAAGGAGCTGTTGGTCCTGCTGGTCCTACTGGTGCATCTGGAGTAGCTGGTGCTGCCGGAGCTACAGGTCCACAAGGTCTTACAGGTCCAGCAGGTATTCAAGGAATTCAAGGTATAACAGGACCTACAGGAGCTCAAGGCCCACAGGGAATTCAAGGAATACCAGGAACAAGCAATCCTCTTTATAAAGTATACACTGCTTTATTAACAAGAGCTGGTGCTCTTACACCAGTTACAACTGTTTTAGAAAACACACTAGGTGTAATTCTATTTCAATATGGTTCTGTTGGACTTTATTATATAAATTCAGTTAATTTATTTACCTTAGATAAAACAGTTATTTTTATAACATCAACAGCTAGCACATATGGGAATACTTTAATTGCATTAAGGTCATCTGGAAATACATGTATAATAGGGCAATCTACTAGTGCTGGTCCTAATGATGATCCTTGGGTTTATCCGGTATCTATAGAAATAAGAGTATATAATTAAAGAAAGTTGCAGTTGTTGGTTTCTGTAACAACACGCGAAGCCCTCACACTTGTGGGGGTTTTGTTTTTATACCTATATTTGCTAAAGTCATTTATTTTTAGTATATTAATTAGTATAGTATGAAAGAATTTAAAAAGCCAGATGTTAAAGCTCCAAGGTTTAGACCACAGGTTCATAGTATTATGAGTGCTGAGTTCTTTGAAAAGTTTAAAAAAAAATATCCTAAGCATAAAGACTTAGACAATGTAGTATTAAGAAGTATAGTAAAGAAATTTAATACTCTTGTTTATCAAAATGTAATAGATAATAGAGATGGTGTACAATTGCCTGAATCAATAGGTTGGTTATTTATTGGTACATGTGAACAAAGTAAAAAAGTAAATATTGATTTTAGTAAGTCTCAAAAATATGGAGTTACAGTTACCAATAGAAACTGGGAATCAGATGGTAAATTAGCTAAAATATTTTTTACTAACTATGCTCCAAAGCACAAAATGAAGAATAGAGAATTTTGGGGATTTGTAGCATGTAGAGAATTTAAAAGAGCAGTAGCTAAGACATATCCAGAAAATTGGAATATGTATGTAGCTGTTGATCCACATAAAAAAATTAAACTTTTATATCAAAAAACAGTTTTAAAGAATATGTATAATTTAAAACAAACTAAAGATTTAGAAAATTATAATGAATTTGACTTATGACAACAATTGGAGAAGCAATTTCAAGAGTAAGAAATACTTTAAAAGCAGTTAAAGAAGATCCTTTTTTAACTGATAGAACTATTTATTATTCTTTATTAAAATATGCACAGACTCTTATTAAGAGAGAAGACAATCAGTTTAAGTTAATGAAGATAAGTTCTATCTTTTCTGTACTTCCTTATATTGAAATGATAGATGTAGATAAAGTAGATGCAGGATGTATTGGTATTTTCTCAGGATGTTATTTTAAAAGATCTAAAGAAAAACTCCCAACTATTTTAGATGGAGTTTTTGGTCCAATTATCCGTACAGTATCTTCTATAGATGGTACTATAGAAATGAATAGAACAGATCCAGGTACTTGGGTATCTATGACTAAAACTACAACTTGGAAATATAATAGAAATTTTTATTTTTGGTATTTAGATGGTTATGTTTTTTCTCCTAATATAGATTGGGATGCCATAAGAATGGAAGCTATCTTTGAAGGAAAATTAGATACTTGTACTACTGAAGAATGTGGTATAAAACAAGATCAACAATTTGCTTTACCTGAATATTTATTTTCAGAAGTAGAACAATTTGTAATTAAAGAATTAACTATGACTATGCAAGTTCCAACAGATGGTGCTGATGATAGTCAAAATACACTTAGATAATGGATTTTAATTACACACTTAAGTATAGAAGTTTTAATCAACTCTTAGAAGATGTTTCAGTAGATCTAAACACTCTTGCTCTTGAAAACATGATAGAGCCTCAGCAGTTAATTAAGCTAGCTAAGAAGTTAAATTATGATCTTGGTTTAAGAATCAATCAAACTAAAGAAGTTATATTAGAAGTATGTCATGGTAAAGTAAAATTACCTGATGATTTTTATGTATTTAATTTTGCTTTGCTTTGTGGAACTTATACTGTAAATACAGGATATAATATTGGTGGGACAAATATTCAAGAAGTTCCTTATGTAGAAGTTCCCTCTACTGTAGATGTATGTTCCCCTATTACAGTTAACTGTAGAACATGTAATGCTAATCCTTGTAATCATACTGCAGGTTGTGATCTTAATCATCCTATAGTAGATCCAATTCCAGTAGCTTATGATCCTCTAAATCCTTATGGTGATACTTGTATACCACCAAGAGTTTTTATGAACTGTAAAGGAGACAAATATGAACTCATACAAATTGTTGGAGGAGGTGGTGAAACAAGAACTTATTCTTCAACTGCTCCATTAAGAATGAGAACTAGTCAAGAAATAGAATGTGACTGTCCTAATTTATATTGGAACACTTCAGATGAAGGTTGGCTTAAAGGAGGATTCTTATTTACTACAAGAGACACATGTAAAGTTTATTTAAATTATCAAGGTGCAATGGAAGATGAGAATGGAGACTTATTAGTTCCTGATCATGACCTTATAAATGAATATTATGAATATGCTTTTAAATCTAGGATACTTGAAAACTTATATTTGAATGGAGAAGATGTTGCACAAAAAATGCAAATGGTTGAACAAAGACTTAAGGTAGCAAGGAATGCCGCATTAAGTGTAGTTAACACTCCAAACTTTAGAGAGTTACAAAATGTATGGTTAGCAAATAGAAAAGCAATGTATGGTAGATACTATGATATGTTTACTAGTTATAGACCAAATAGAAGTATTATTAGATAACTATGGCAAAAAGTAATCAAGATAGCGCACTTTCAAATAATACTAATGTACTTACCAAAGGACTCAATAAAGATGCAGATCCATCTTTTATTGGAGAAGGTATGTGGACACATGCCCGTAATGCAGTTAATAATACTATTGAAGGAGATGTAGGTACTTTGTCTAATGAAGTATCAAATTTTAAATGTCCTATTGGATTAAATCCAGGAGAGACAATGCTTACTGCTCCAGGATCTAAACATATTATTGGAGCTATATATTTATACTCTGATAAATGGGTTATTTTTACTGTAGGATATAATGCTTTAAATATACCTGTTATGTCTGAAGTAGGTTTATTAGAAGAAGAAAGATGTATCTATAGACCTATTGTTCAAGCTAAATGTTTAAATTTTAATGTAAATAATTTAATAACTGGAGCATCAAGATTAAATAAAGATTGTTCTTGGCAAGTATATTGGGCTGATGGATTAAATCCAGATAGAACATTAAATATAGGAGATCCTCAAACTTGGCCAGCTAATACTTTTACATGGCAATTAACTGGAGTATCAAATCCTGCATCTTATGCTAATCTTGTTAATTGGTATATAGATGGAACAACACAAATTTTATGGCCAGGTGTTCCTTGGGAACAAATAAACTGTACACCACTTCCTTGTATAATATGTGATGATACTAATGTACTAGATTGTGATGCTACAAGATTAGCAAGACTAATGGAAACACCATGTTTAAAATTAAATGTGGGAGATGCTGGTGGTAATTTAGCTAATGGTAGTTATTATGCATTTATTGCATATTCTATAAATAGAGAAAGAGTAACAGATTATTTTGCACCTAGTAATGTACAGCCTATATTTTCCCCAAATGATTTATCAGGATCTTTAATTTTAACAGTTACAGCTGACACAGAAAATTTTGATGAATTTGAATTAGTAATAGTATCTTATATTAACCAAGGACTAGTTGCAAAAAGTTTTGGTTATTATAATACTCAAGTTACAGATATTTATATAGATCAAATAAGATTAGATCTAATAGATGTAAACTCAGCATTACTTCCCTTGATTAGTACTGTATATGAAAAATCAGATCAAATGGTTGAAGTAAATAATTTTTTACTAAGGCTAGGTCCAACTTCTAAATTTGAATTTAATTATCAACCTCTTGCAAATTTAATAAATACAGAATGGGTTTCTGTACAGTATCCAGCTAATTATTATGTTAAAGGTGGATCAAATGCATCTTATTTAAGAGATGAAGTATATGGTTTTTTTATTAGATTTGTTTATAATACAGGTGATAAAACTGTATCTTATCATATACCAGGTAGACCTGCTGTTACGTACCCTCCTGTTGGTTTAGCTGAAAATTTAGGTTACACAGATCCATTAAATAGTTTACCTGCAGATAATTTATTATTTGAAACAATAAATACTGCTACTATAACTAGTCTTGCACAAAGTACTTTACCTGATGGAGGTTTAGTAGTTGCTAAGGGAAGTATGGGTTATTGGCAATCAACAGAACTATATCCAAATAATAAACCGGAAGTTTGGAATAGTAGTTCTCATTGTTGGACAGGTACAACAAATCCTTTATATGATCTTTGTGGTTTACCAATTAGACATCATAAGTTTCCAGAAAATATAACTCAAGGTTCTGCAATAACAAATCATTTTACAAATCCTGCTAGTGCACAACAAACAGGTGCTCAGTTTATAAGATTGTTAGGTGTTCAGTTTAATAATATTAGATATCCAAAAGATAATGATGGTGTAGATATTCCTGGTATTGTAGGTTATGAAATTTTAAGAAGCTCTAGAGAAGGTAATAGAACTATCATTGCAAAAGGAATGATAAATAACTTTAAAGATTTTTTTATTAAGGGAGATGCTGTAACTAATAGAACAGGATTATATGCAAACCATCCTTATAATACTATATTTCCAGAAGGTAATAATGCTACTAATGCTAATGCACATGATTATCAATTTAATGATCCTTATGTTTATGTGTCTAATAATAGTAATAATAAAGTAAACCAAAATGTACCAAAGAATTTAACTTCTTTTCATTCTCCAGAAACAAGTTTTAGAAGTCCTTATTTAGAAGCCACAGAATTAAAGTTATATGGGCATCTACAAGGAACAGCTACAGAAAAATTTATTGAACCAGTAGGTCATCCTAAATTTAAATTACTAAGAGATGAAATTTTATTTATAGTTCTTATTGGAGGTTTAGCAGACGCATTATTAAGAGTACTTGGTAAGAGAACAAAGAATTATCCAAAGGGTAATTTTACAATGCCTTATGTTCCTAATATTATACAAGGAGCACAAGCAGGTATAACTAGTCCAACAACTCCTGGAAAAAATCCTGCTCCAACTGTTTTTACTGTTCCTAATTTATATAATGCAGAAAATAATGTATTTAATACTGGTATTTCTACTTATACTAATTCAGCAGGTGCAATAACAGATTTCTTTTCAGCAGGTGATACTTTAAGAAATATTTATATAAAACATGCAGGAGGAAATACTATGTTGAGTCTTACAGCAAATCAGAAATGGACAAGAAAGTTTGGTGCTAATAGTTCAAACGCAGCATATGATAATGAAGAGACAGGATTTGGTATGATGCCAAACTGGGCTCAAATTATTAGTGGTAGTATAATGTTTACTTATTACTTTTTTGAAGGAGCTCAAACTACATTAAGAATTATTCAAGCCTTTACAAGAAATAGACAATATGCTTTACAGTTAATAGGTCATGGTTTTTATGATACTTTTGTTGCTCCTGTAAATTCAGATGGTAGTGGTGCAACAGCTAGAAGATTTATAATTGAAGAGTCTATATATATTAAAGATGAGATACAAGATTTTCCTGAATATCAAAATACAAATACATTAACCTTTGATAGATATTTAATTAATAACTTAGATAGGGGAGCTTATGTTGGATTAAGAACTAATAGAAATAATGGAACAACAGATGGTCCTAGATTACTTCTTAATTATAATGGTAGTAATATTGTATCAGGAATTGATCAATCTTTATTAACTGTTGGTACTGCAGACAATGCAGGACATAACATTAATTTTACTAATAAAAAAAGTAATTCACTTAAAACAACTATTGCTAGTCATTATGCTGCACTTAAAGTTAGGATACAAAACTTATTTGGTCAATTAGAAAATATTAAACAAATTGTAGTTAGTCCTTGTGAACAAACTTTTGATTATAGTGCATTATCTTTTTCTTCAATTCCTTGTGGTGATTTAAAATTAAAATTAATTCCTACTTCTCCAGTTATTTTTGGAGGAGATACTTTTATAACAAGGTATACAGAAAAAAATACTTTTCTTTTATTTTACAATTGGTTATATAATGTTGATGATGGATTTGAATATAATTATTTTTTAAATCATATGATACCAGAAGCAAGATTCTGGGCCAATAGTGAAGAATATGATTTCTCAGATTTTACAAATCCTAACAACTTACTTAATGCATTACAAGGTAATGGATTAGGAGCTTTTGGTACAGGAACATTACCTAGTAATTTTTATCATTTGGATAACAAAAACTATAATTACAATAATGATAACATGAATTTAAATGTTATTAATAATGGACTTATGGGTGTAAAAAATGCATATTTTTATTTAGCAACTTCTGGAGTTAGAGATTTCTTTGTAGAGTCAGATATATTATTAGACTTTAGACAACAAGGAAATTTTGATTATGAAAAATCATATTTACCATATAGGTTTACAGATTTAGAAAATCTATTCAGAATGGATCCTATTACAATTACACAAGGTAATTATTACATATATGATTTTTCATTAAGTGCATCTACATTACCTAATAGATTATATACGGGAGGTGTTTTACAAAGATTAACATACAATCCAAATGTAGCAAGCTTATGCTATACTTATCATCCTAATAGAATAATTTATTCTTTACCTGGAATTAATTCAGAAATAAATCAGTGGTATATATTTTTAGCTAATAATAAAAAAGATTTTAAGAGTAATTTAAATACAGTTAAATCTTTTGCTAAAACAGGTATGTTTATTACATTTGAAAATGACTCTCCTGTTTTTTATCAAGGTGTAGATAATTTACAACTTTCAGATTCTGGCCTTAAAGTTATAGTAGGAGATGGTGGTTTATTTCAACAACAAGTTCAAAATACTACAGCTGCTGAAAAGTCTTATGAATATGGTTCTTCACAAAGTAAATATTCAGTAATATCTACTCCTGTTGGTTTATATTTTATTTCTCAAAATCAAGGAAAAGTATTTATGTATACTGAAAATTTACAAGAAATTTCAGATGCTGGATTAAAATGGTGGTTTTCATTATTTTTACCATATAAACTTACAGAAGATTTTCCAGAGTATCCACATATAGATAATCCTGTAGCAGGTATTGGTTGCACTGGAGTATATGATAATTCAAATCAAGTTATATACTTTAGTAAAAAAGATTATAAACTTAAAGAAGTATACAAAGGAAGAGTACTTTATAATTCTGGTAAAGATTACTTTACATTATTAAATGTAAATGGTACTCCACAACCTACTATATACACATTAAAAACATTGTTAGATGCAGGTATTGTTGAAGATGCTTCTTGGACAGTAAGTTATGATCCAAAAAGTAAATACTGGGTAAGTTTTCATGACTGGCACCCAGACTTAGTACTAGCAACAAAAAATTCTTTTTTAACTACAAAATATAATAGTATATGGAAGCATAATTCTTTATGTGGTGGATTTCAATCTTACTGTAATTTTTATGGTGAGAACTATCCTTTTGAACTTGAGCTTGCTATTTCAACTGGAACAACAGTAACTACAATAAAGTCAGTTGAATATTATTTAGAGTGCTATAAAAGAAATGAATTTAATTGTATAGATCAATTTCATATATTAGATTTTAATTTTGATACTGCAGTATTATTTAATACTGAACAAGTAACAGGTTATTTAAATCTTAATTTGTTTCCAAAAAACAATATAACTTTAAGTTTAGACTATCCAAAAATTAATACTTCTAATTTAGCATCATATGATATACTTTTTTCTAATGAAGAAAATAAATATAGATTTAATCAATTCTGGGATATAACTAGAGATAGAGGAGAATTTCCTATAGGATCTAACTATCCTCCAACAGGTCCCCTTATTGGTAATACAACTATTTTAAATGGAAATTACAGTGAAGATTACATATGGTTAACTTCATCTAATGGATATGATAAAGTATTAAATCCAAATAATTTAAATTATAATAAATCAGAAACTCAAAGAAAAAAACTAAGAAATAATTTAAATTTTTTATTTTTAAAAAGAGGAATATCTGGTGATGTAAATATGATAGTCAAAGTAACTGATACTAAAACCCAAATATCTTATAGATAATGTATAATAAAAAAGTTCTTTCTAAAATAGATTTAGGAAAATTTACTAAATTAGATCCATATAAAGATGATATCATATATGATCCTATGGGACAATGGAAATATCCTGGACAAAATACTAGAATTCCTTCTGGTAATATTACTATGAAAGGAGTTAATAAACCTCTCTTAGGTGTAGCAAGTACAGGAGAAAAAAAAAATGATGCAACCTGGTCAAGAATATAATTTTCCAGGAGCAGATTATGTAGATGAATTTCCACAAGCAGAAGAAGGAATGATAGTTGATCTTACTCCAGCACAAATAGAAGAGTATAGAAAAGGTGGTTATATTATAGAAGAATTAGATGAATATGCAGCAGGAGGTAAATCTTCTAGTTGTCCTGAAGGAATGGTATGGAGTAAGAAAGATAATAAATGTATCAAACTTCTTAATTTTAATTCTAATACTTTAACAAATATAAAAAATAGATTAAATAGTACAACTGGTATACCTTTAACTACATTAAGTGATGGTTTAAAAATTAAACCTTTAAATTCTTTTTCTGATTTTGGTAAAGAAAAACCTATGCCAATTAGGAAAGATAGTTTTTTAGAAACTTTAGAAACAGATATTAATGACTTTTTAGAAAAACCATTAGAAAGAGCTGCCAATATAGCACATAACTTAGCAGAAAAAGGTGAAGACGCATCAGACCCTTTAAGACATTCAACTGCTGGAGCATTAACTGCTCAAACAATAGCAAATAAAACAGGAAACATTCCTTTTATATCAAACCCATTAGGTTTTTTAGGATCTAATATTGCAGGTA
>Ga0181339_1000221_pt1 | contig 12176 bp, 17 predicted proteins | sample Sp13VDMM110DD_FD_130101 | JGI IMG/M metagenome (GOLD analysis project Ga0181339, IMG submission 130101) | Freshwater viral communities from Lake Michigan, USA - Sp13.VD.MM110.D.D | ecosystem: Environmental > Aquatic > Freshwater > Lake | place: USA: Michigan | collected 2013-04-23 | reverse complement strand
TCTTGACCATTTACCCACATCAAAATTTTGGTAAATTGATCTGCTGTTTCACTATCCGCATTTTCAACACCAACTACGATAGTAGACTTTCTATTATTACGCTGATGGCCATCGATCATATTAATGACACGAGCAATACGATTAAAATTAAATTGACGTCGACGATTTGCAGGAAGATTACCATATATATCATTCCAAAGAGTCTGGTCACCTGCCATGAATCTCGAATCAGTATCTGCCTCACCCCAAAAAGATTGATTAATAGTGATTGATTCTGAATAAAAGGCCTCCATTCGAGATAATATCCCTTTATCCTTTTCATCATAATACTGGGGGCCTAGTTGGGGGAAGATCATCTAGTTCTCCTTTTAGATCTATTTATAAATGAATCACTAGTCAGTCTAGCAATGACTTAATAACGATATCAAGGAGAAAGATAAAAATTAAAAAGAGTTTTGTACAGTTACGTACAAAACTCCCACTAAAAAAAAGAGGAAGTAAAAAGAGATTTATTCGTTATCCATTTTATAATTATTAAAAACAAAATACTCATCCATAAAATTAAATGCCCACTCCATTAAGCATTCTTCTTCATGACGTAAAGGAGAAATAAGATTCACAAGTGCTTCAATTCTTCGTGCGTAATCTTTAAAGAGAATATCTCTATCAAAATCAATGATAATTGGATTTTCTTCTACTTCAGATACTGAATCTCGAATGGCCGAAAGCTGTTCTATACACCAACTTATTACATGATCTTCGAGATCTTCATAAGCCATTTTCCTTTTTTGACCTTTGCCCATTTTCTAACCCCTTACAGTGAGGACTCCTACAACTTTCACAAATAGATTCAACTTCGTAGTGAACAAGTGTTGTGATAAATTCATCGGTAGTATTTACTTCCGCAAGCGTAGCATCTTTGATCGATAAGTAAAATGGATTTTTCTGTGTATGCTTTTGAGAGCGATATTGAGGTATAAAAACCCCTATACACCTAATATATTTCATCTCTAAAGACATTAGGCAAATTAGTTTGTGATCCGTACACTGTTTCTCGATAACGTCTATCTAGTTCTTCCGGGGACGTACCGTCTTTTGTTTTTGGTAGTGATATACAGAGATATCTCATACAATCTGAAAAATGTGATGCCCAATCGTGGAGAGGGCAGCTTTTATATACTTTCTTTTTAATATCAAATTCCTGTCGGTAGTTTTCCAATGCCTTCAAAAGAGGCTCACAATTTTTCTCATCGATCCATATTTTACCCAAAGCAGAACGAACAGATTCTATACCATCTTCAATCGAAACATCAGGAGCGACTACAAAATTTACTCCCAATTGCTTTGCTTTCTCGATACGAGTCATACCAGAACCAAACTCACGAACTTTTATATCATGTGGTGCAATGTGTTTGCCATACGTATAAGGCTTCTGTTGCAATATCTTTGCATAATGCTCAAGTCCTTCTTTATTTTTTTCATATACATCAATAATACGAATTGCTTGTCCAATAACCTGAAAGAAGATAATACAGGTACTATCACGTACTCCTAAATCCCAGGCAGTATGCACTTTGAATCCTGGTTCCCATGAAACAATACCAATCTGATTCTTCACGCGCATTCTGTCCAAGTATTTTGCATAATAAGATCCTTCAACTCCCATAGTAAAACTGGTATAGTATTCTTGTTGAATAAGATCATCACTCATGATCCCTTCAGCCTTCTCTTTTTCAATTTCTGAAAGAGGAATGTGATTAGTGTCTTCTACGGTAAGTTTATACACAAACCATTCAGGTGAATTGAGTGCTATTTGATACAGTTGCCACATATGATTTTTGCCACGAGGCGTTGAAATGAAAAGAGCCCATCCCAAATTAGCAGTAAGAATAGGACGGATATATTGATATGCGCGCTCATCTTGTAATGCGTACTCAGAAAAAACGACTCCTTGTGGATTTGTTCCCATCAAAGAATCATAATTGTCTGAACCAACAATTTGGAAAAGAGATCCGTTTTTGAAACGGATCTTCATTTCCTGCCCGTTCTTAGAATCTATCAACTCTTCTGGAATATAATCTAAGATTCTTTCACCAGTGTTAGTAATTGAATCCCATAATATTTTCTTACCTGATGCATAAGTAGGAAAGATATAGAATATTACGCACACTTTTTTAAGACATGCGCGAATACACAATTGGAAAGCAGTGATGTCCTTGCCGGCTCGTCGAGGGAGGATGGCAAGGACTTTTTTATAACCCTTATTTTCTATTGCATCAAGAATAGGGAGTTGATAGTCTCGCGGAACGAATTTGTTCAATCGTATCTTTGTTTCTATGTTTGGAATCATCGTGCTCCTTTGTGAAATATATATAACCAAGGATATATAAATTCTAAACTATTTTATATTCCATAAAGAAACCCACTTATTCTTTACATCAAAGTACATGCATTCTTATTACGCTCTTTTTCTCTTTCTTGTGCAAATTCAAATGCCCTTTCTTCAGCAAAACGTCTGTTTTGTGCTTCTTCGAGTTCAGCTTTCCTCATAGCCATTTCATCGGCATGCAACCGTTCTATTTGCTCCCATCTGTGGTTATATACTCCTATCCCAGCCGCAATAACCTGTGTACTCCACTGTCCGATTAATTGAGCCCTATTATTCCATTCATCATTGAATAATTTATCCTGTTGGTTCATATTTTTATTATGCATATCTATCTTTAAATTAAATTCTTTTTTTCCTAACTGTACTTCTTCATTTTTCAGATCGGCGGTAACAGTGCTTAAGAACTCCATTCTCCCTTCTCTATCTTTTTTTTCTTTTAGTTCTTCTAAATGCGCATTGAATGCAGCTTGTTTGATAACTCTATTCTTTTCTTCATTGCCGCTTATTTTATCATAAATAATATTAGTTAATTGAGGGCCCTGACTTGCAATAGCAGCTCCAATTGGACCTCCAACCGCTGCTCCAGTTCCCAGGACAACTCCATGCATCACCCCTTGAATTGCAGCTTCTTTCAAACAACCTGATGCTGCATTAGATGCTATAACTGTTTGAGCTGCATTCTCAAGCCCAGATTTAAGTGCAGTATTTTTCCAATTAACTGGCTCCTCTGGCTGCTTTTTTAATGTTACATTTAATTCAAGCGGTGCTTGAGCGGTAGTTTGATCTGCGCTCACTAAATAATTTCCAACAAATAATAGATTTAATACAATAATACCATTCGATTTCATAATGACTCCTAGAAAATAGATTAATTATTAAGACTCGATTTTACTGATTATTATTTTGTCGTGCGTGCAAACGTTCAGAAGCTCCTTGGCCTCGTGCTTGCAACCGCTCCTGAGCTCCTTCTGCTCGTGCGTGCAGACGTTCACGAGCTTCTTGGAATCTCTTATGAATAGCTTCACTTGCACTTTCATACCTTTCTGATTCCGCAGCCCTTCCACGTGAATATTCATATTTTGTAGCACTTTCTGATTCTTTCACCTGTAAAGCTCGTATTTCTGCATCTGCCCGACGTTGCTCTTCTGCTAATTTCGCATCATTTTCATGAACAAATTGTTCGAGACGATCACGGGCACTTTTTGCGTATATCTTAGCAAGAACAGCAGCTGAAACCGGCTTTGGCAAATCAACGATTTCAGGAACAGAAACTACGCCAAACATATTATTCAGTTTCTGTACTTCTTCAGATGAAGCTGCTCTTTTTTCGGGAATATCCTGAACGTTCGATTTTTCTGGTTGCACACATTTTTGTAGCAATGCCGCTTTTCCGACAGCATTTTTTTCTAATTGCTCTGCAGCCCGAACCCTTCCCATTTCTTCTAGCATCTGCATTCTTTGTGCAGAATCAGATGGCAATACAACAGCTAGAGGATCAGCAAGAAAACTTTTTTGATCAAATACATCAGCTGTATTACTCGTTCGATTATAATTTTGTCTCTCTGCATACTTATAAGGAAGTCCTGCATCCCTTCTTGCGATAACTTCGGCCTCAGTCATGGCAACAGAACGAGACTTCCTGTCTCTTACTTGTGCGTCATATTCTTCTCGTTTTTTCGCTTCAGCAACTAATATCTTACGATATTCTGCAGCTTCCCTTACGCGACGGTTTTCTTCTTCATTGTTATTGTTGTTATTCGGTGAACGACCAGTGATACCAGCACCCGTTCTTTTACCACTAGACGGGCCTGGACCCAACATCCAAACATGAGGTCGCATACTTGACTGGTTACCCATCCCTACAGCGGCATGCATATTATCAGCTTTAGTTGCGTGAGATCGAGGTGCAGATCCGGGACGTGACTCTTCTTTAACAGGAGTTGATGGTGCAACATTCCATGCCCCACTTTGTTCTGCAAAAGTAGTCTTACGATCGTGTGGTACAAATTCTCCGCGCGCTATTAATTCATTTTCTTCTTGAATTCCTTCATATGCCCATTCGCCTATTTTCCCCATTGCTTTTATGCCTAATAATTCAGGGCCGGTTACATTATTAAGTATTGTTTTTTTTACGCCTTCTTTGCCTGCAAGATCTGTGACATCACCTATACTTTTAACAAAGGCCGATAACATGTTATGATTTAAAACACCATCGACAAAAAATGTATGATCTTTGTGAGCCACCATTAATTCATGGGGAAGACTAAATGATTTTCTTCGCCTGCTTTTGATTCCTACAATGTTCACTAAAGACCCATCTTCACCAAGAAGAACATGATCAGTAGTAAGATCTTTTGCCTTAACCCATTGGTGGCCACCAACATCAAACAATACTTGATCCGGCATTGCCTTTATCTTTTTTTTACCCGTATCAATCTTTACAATCCAATTAGTGTTATGCCCCAAAGACTTAGCAACAACCATAGCCATTCCCCGTGCCAAGCTCCTTGGTGAATACGAACTAACCAATTGGCCGATTTCTAACTTGCTTATCGTAAGAGGGCCATCGTTCGTATTAATTCGGGCATCTTTATGAAACGCTGCAAATGAAGGATTTATTATGGCCGCAGAAAGGGCTGATAGTTTTAATAAACTATATTTCATGTTGCTCCTAGAAATATATATGAATGATTTAATGTTGCTCCGCTTCTTTACCCATCTCCTTGTTTTTATCATTCCCCTAACTTCTAATGCATAACTGTCATTTTCTTTTCCTCTATAAAATCATTTAAGACTGCCATTCTATTTTTTTATTTTAACGCGACAACTCTAACGACAAAAATAAAAAAATAAAGAAAAATTTTTTCATAAAAAAATGCTAGGCACGAAATGATGAAAACTGGATTCAGAATGTAATGCATTTTAAAAAATTAAAAACTAAAGTTACACAAGTTATTGAAGCAATGCAGAGATAAAATTGCATCATGATAGAATCATTTGAAAAATAAATATATATTCCAAATGTATATTATTATTCTGATTTACCAGAATACCTTTTTACGTAAGAGGCATTCTCTTTAATATATGTTTTAAACTCTGCAACCGCAGCCTTATTCTTGGGATTGAATAGCCATTCTTCATAATGTTCCCATGGTGGTACATCAAGAAGCCATGCTATGATACCATCAAAAGTGATTTTCTTTTTATCCACAAAGTACTCCTATTCTGTTTGCTTTTTAACTGGCACTAACGGAGAATCAGGGAACCTTTCTAAAACAACCTGAATAGGCTGTGTAATACTTTCCGATTTGGGTGCTATACTTGCACGCCATTCTTCGCTTTCTTTCCATTGCTGATCATAAAGATGTTGCACCTTCATTATCAATGGAGCACTGTATTGAAATTTAAGGCCACCACACTCTCTTCTTTCTGCAATCATACCACGAACAAGTTCTCTTGCCGCCTTCAACTCAGGGCATCTTTGGAGCCATCTATCCCATACTCTTTCAGGTATCGCTTTTCTTAAACGGTAGGTACTCATGACGAGTATTTCCTCATCACGTACTAACTGTAACCATTCGGTAGCGCATTTCTTTATATATTCATCGGTAACGGGAATTTTAGCGCCAGAAAAGAGATCTACGAAGTATTCTTGGTGGTAGGTTTTGAGAGTTTCTTTTCTGTCCCCGTCAATTTTAGGTGTTTTATTGACTAACTTGATAGAATTAGAAATCTTTTGATTCATTATTGCACGGGCTGACTGTTTTTTAATTTTACTTATTTTTTTTTGCAAATTGCTTTTTTGCTCCATAAGAGTCCTCATTATTTTTAACGACGTGCATTGCCTCAGAGGTAATAACCACTATCTTCACCAAAGGCTCACGCCGTCGATTTACATAATCATTATAAACCATAAGAATACAAAAAAGACAGAATAATGGCACATATATCATCACTGTTCTCCACGTTTTACTTTTTGACATAATATTTTTTGCATCTAAATTATCCGTAAACAGCTCAGTTCGTACCGTTTTGTCACGAACTCGTATCGTTTTGTCACGGGTTCTTTTCTTCTCTGCATGTACACTCCTTATGGACTACTGTCATAATCGCATCTCGTTCTTCTTTTGTTAATTTTTGTAAATTCATATCGGCTACCACTTTCGAGAACGAGTTCGGGTTTGTATGAAATGCCATTTCTAATTTCGTAGATATATCAAAATCGCTCTCTATTAAACGTTCTGCATTATGCTTATATATCGAGAGGGGACCATTTTCCGGTCGAACATATGGTCCCGTCGTTCCTGTTTTTGGGATATTGGATTGTCGACACTTTGTCGACGGTTCTTGATGGAACTTCGCTGCCTCTTGCTTATAAATACCCATAAAGTAACCAGTTGGGTTAGCTATGGGAAGATTTTCTTTCAGTTTTCGTTCAAAAATTGCGAGAGTTCTATCATGGATCCATTTTGGATGTTTTTTTATCTCTTCATAGTGTGCTGCAGTGAGTTGGAGTGCCACATTTTTCTCCCTAAATTTTATACTCTGATTTAAATAAGCATCCTTTTCTTTTAATAGGTACCGATTGCTGAAATCCCCTGCCGGACGCGACAAAAGGAGTGTTGCTATCATGAATACATTCTTTAACAATGAGGCAATCTTGTTTCTGTTGGTACGATAAAACTCGTGTATCTGGTAGCGCAGTGTTTGATGGTAGCCTCGGTATTCAGTTTTCATAATATTGAGCTTTTGAAACTTCTTGATGGCAAGCTGCACCGTAGAGCGGGCACAACCAGCCATAGAAGCAATCCGAGCTAAAGAAGGATGGAGGACGCCTTTATGCTTGAGATCGAGCTCCATGAAAACTTTGAGTACCTTAATCTCAGATGTAGTAAGTTTCTCTTGGAGAAACTCATTGCAATAATTAATTTGTTTATCAAATAGTTGACAATCAAATTTATCTATATTATTATTGCTATGTGAATGAACCGATTTTGAAATAAAATGATTCGAAAAGCAGGATCTATCAAGAGACTGAAGAGACGTGTTTAGGATGTCCGGGATTCTACGCATTATACCTCCGTTGTGTATTGTTATACCTCCGTGGTTTAAACATCCGTTGTGTATTGTTATACCTCCGTGGTTTAAACATCCGTTGTGTATTGTTATACCTCCGTGGTTTATACCTTCGGGTATTGTTTCTTAGTTTTGCGTTTGGTTGTCTGCGTTTGAGCTGATTTTGTTTTTTATGAGGGCTTGCCGGAAGTAAGTAATTCATTTTCTTGGGGAATCCTTGATTCGGGGACCTTGTAAGATAAAAACAATAAGCCCATGGCTAGAACCTTGGGTCTTTTTGTTTTTATATGTATGCCAAATTAAACTATTTTTGTCGTGCAAAAGTATAATGCATGTCTCTCTACAAAACAACTAAAAACGATTTTCTTTTATTTTTTCGATACCATTCGCTATTTTTATCAAAATTCTGAACGATATTTTCTTGCCATTAATAAAGTTATACAACGTCGTAGATGATACCGAAATATCACGAGCTGTTTCTACGATACTCATGTTACGTAGTTCAATTATATTCACTAGTTCTGATCGTATTATTTGCTGATTCCATACATTGTTATCATTAAGAAGTTCACTTTCCATATATTCCTCTTTATTTTTTAATAAAAATATAGTATATTTTATAATGTAACAATTAACATCATAAAATGCAATGAGAGGATCATGGAAACAACGAATACTATCTATGCAGCACTAGCACGGGCACAGGCTACATACCAAAGCGCTCAGAAGAACGGCTATAATCCTCACTACAAAAGCAGCTTCTCTACTTTTGAGGACCTTGTATTGGCATCACGAGAATCGTTGACGAGAGAGGGATTATCAGTGTCTCAGTATCTTAACTCTGAAGACGATAAAGAATATCTTATTACGTTATTAATGCATTCATCAGGCGAGATGCTTAAAAGCAGAGTACGCATCTACGTAAAAGACAGTACTGATATACAAAAGTTCGGATCAGCTATGACCTACTTAAAGAGGTATGTCTATGCATCTATGTGTGGCATTTCTACGTCAGAACAAGATGATGATGGAAGCAGCGTTATGATGGAGCCACTCATAAGTGATAAACAAGTATGGCTCCTTCGATCATATATCAAAGGTGATGAAGAGCTTGAAGATAAAATATGCAAGCATTACGGGTTAAATAATCTAAAAGAAATGCCTGCGAAATATGTGAATCAGATAGTAGATAAACTGAAATCGAAGGAGTAATTATGAATCTTGAAGAATTTAAAAAATTAAGAAAAACTATGGAGGAGTTTTATACTCCACTAATAGTTCATCATTCCACCATGCTTAGCAACTACAACAACAATCCTACTGCAAACAATTTAGATAAATTATATAACGCCTCAGCTGATTTATTAGCCGCGTTTCTTCCTATCTCTTCACTATATAAAAACGTCGTTGATGCAACAAAGAATCATTTAAAACTTTATGATCATATACAAGAGCAAAGAAATAAAGGAGTTCCTGGAATTTATATTCCAAAACACGTCATGGACGAGGAAAAAGAGGTGATACAGATGATAGAAGATGATCTCGCAAATATCAAAAAAATGACATTGCGCGAAGGGAATTAAAAATGGAACTAAAAAAAGGGAAGGGGAATTCACGAGTAACCCTAGACCTTCCAATAGAGCTACATAAAAGACTAAAAGTCGCAGCCGCCCTCAATGGTATAAGCATGCGTGATCTACTTATCGAAGCACTTGAGAAAAAACTTAAAAAAGCAGAATAAATTCTGGGAAAGGCAATAGAGTAATTATGGAATTAAGAGACAAGCTATATGAAGCGCTTGCGAAAGCAAAACTTGAATATAGAAATGTAACATTTAACCGGGTAAATTCATTCAATAAACAGGTCTATGCAGATTTAGATCTTATTCAAAAATCAACGAATAGAGCGTTAGCTAATAATGGGTTAGTATTTATCCAAGAGCCACGAGATGAGGATGGCACTACATTCCTTTATTCTACTCTTGGTCATGCAAGCGGACAGGAAATTATTTGTAAAAGTAGGTTGATTGTACCTGGATACACGGGCGCTAAATCAGATAATCAGAGATTCGGCGAATCGCTTGCGTATTTAAAAAGACAGGTAGCGCAATGCATGCTTGGAGTAGTTGCAAACAATGACCCTGAGGATAATGACGATGCAGATGCGTCTGAAACTCAGTACAATAATGAATCACGTCGCTCTCTGGCAGGTGATGAAAAACCGGCACACATAGATCAAGGTGTATTAACAGAAAAGATAACACGAGAACAATTAGATGAGCTCTTTTATGAGCTACAAGACTATCCAATAATGGCAGAAAGCCTTAAGAGAGGGCTTGAAATACAAAATTTATCAGATATGCCTAAAGCAAAGTATACTGCTCAGATGATGCATATAAGAAAACAGAAGATAGCTCTTATGAATTCTCCAAGAAAGGAATGGTAATGAACATAATACAAAAGTACACGATACCCACGAATGTTTCTTCGTTTGAAGAATATTCAACAATATGGATAGCTCAAAAAGAAGATGGGGCCCAAGTTTGGATACAAGCGAGCAAAGACGAAAACAAACCACAGTGGGTACGTGCTGGCGATGTTATAGAACAGTACTTTGTAAAACAGGGAATTCCCCCTGCATGGCTTAGCATATTAGGCATCTACAACAAAAAACCATGAAAATTAAATGCTCATATCTAAACCCTATGAGCATTCTCCTTATTGTACTTTATCTAAGTTCCAGTAAAGATCTAATGCTCGCGCCTTTCTATATCCATTGATTTTATACACTAATCCGCCAAGGATTAATATACTGAGTGAAACTGCGATAGCCATGCGTTTTATAAGAACGTTTGTTTCCATAATATATCCTTATCATTAAATAAAATAAAAACCCTGTAGTGTAATATTATACGGCTCATTACCAGCCTGAAAGGTACCATTAGAAATAGTGGTGAGCGATGTACCAGTAGCACTACTCCAATGATATAATTGAAGATATGTGGTATTAATAACCATTTTGCCAACCAAATAAAATGATGTTTGGCTGATATGCAAAGGATTGGTGACCCACGAAAAGTTCCCATTGGCAGTACCATATGAAGCAGCACTTGCATAAGGAAATCCTCCTATACCAATAGGGCCAGTATTACCTCCTATTACCGTACCAAAACTCACTGCTACGCTTATATAAAGCACATTGCCTATTTGGACATAGTATCCTTGCCTACTATAAAATCCAGTTCCTGTATTTACTCCATTTACGGTAATAAAAGGAACAAACGATCCTTCAGTATAAGTAACAACTGGCGCGCCAGCAGTATTAGATATAGTTATAGCACTTCCTGCTGCTGATACGGTAGTAGTTCCCGTTCCTGCAAAAGTAATTACACCGGCGGCAGGTATAGCCGTACCGGTAGCTGGGGATGTTATATAACTTTGAGCTATAGAAGGACCTGCAGTTACCGTAACTGTGGAACCACTCGCACTGGTAGTTATACCATTAGAACCAAATATATTTAATATACCGGCGGCTGGCGTTGCCGTTCCTGATTGCGTAAGAAATGAAGTTGGTGTTACAGACGCGGCTGATACGGTGAGTGTATTAGTCGCCAGATTACCCGCAACAGTAATGTCGACACTTCCGACAATATTTATATTACCTGCAGTTGGTGGAACTGCTCCTCCCGTGTTACCCGTTAATGAAAGAGGAACAGCAGGCAAAAGACGTGCCGTTAATGTCGATGTTCCCGGATTATCTGATATATCAATAGTAACACCATCACCTACGGTATCTATATCACTGTCCATTGGAAATACGGGAAGGCCATCATTACCAGTCAATTCTAAGAATGCACCTGGTCCTGATCCTGATATACTTATCCATGTTGCCGTTAATCCATTGGTAGCTGCAAGATACCAAATAGAATTATCAGTCGTATTAAGCCACCAATCACCTAAGTTAAATCCTACAGAATCATCAACCGTAGGAGCGTCAGGAGAAGTAGTAAAATTAGTAGGCTGGATAGCGTTAGCCCCAATATAAGAAAGTGGCGTAAAACCATTTAATCGCTGATTCTGATTATTATTTGCCATCTTAAATCCTTATATATAGTACCAACCACTTAACGTAATACTTATCGATGGGAAAACAAGAAGGAGAGGAGTTGCTGCTTCATTCGTGAATTCAACATAAAAAGCTGCAGTCGTCGTTCCTCCTATAAATCTGAGCCAAAAGTAACGAGGGGCCGGAGCAGTATAAGAATTATAGAATGCAGATGAAGAAATGACGTAATTTGAGGTAGCATTGCTCACGGTAAAGGGAAGATTAGTCATGGTTAATAGACCAGTCCCATTCGATGAGAAAGCAATCCGTGCAGTAATATATACCGCAGCACCAATTTGTGTATAATTCCCCAATGCACTCGTAATCGTAATAGATGTAGTAGTTCCGGTATATGCTAATCCAGGAGTAAATGTTCCCGTAGAATATGAAGGAACACTGCCACCGCCACTTGTGCCATTAATAGTTATCGTACTTCCCGCAGCAGATATAGTAGTATCTGTTCCACTTACAAAAGTAAGCACACCCGCAGCTGGTACCGCGGTGCCCGTGGCAGGACTTGTTATATAACTTTGAGCTATAGAAGGGCCTGCAGTTACCGTAACCGTATTGCCAGATCCAGAAGTAGTTATATTATTAGAACCAAATA
>Ga0181339_1000219_pt1 | contig 12267 bp, 29 predicted proteins | sample Sp13VDMM110DD_FD_130101 | JGI IMG/M metagenome (GOLD analysis project Ga0181339, IMG submission 130101) | Freshwater viral communities from Lake Michigan, USA - Sp13.VD.MM110.D.D | ecosystem: Environmental > Aquatic > Freshwater > Lake | place: USA: Michigan | collected 2013-04-23 | reverse complement strand
AGAGCCGCGAAGCTCAATGGCCAGCTTGTCAAAGGCCGCCGCGGCTTCGATTTCGGTCCTGTGAGGACCGGTTCGCAGCCTTTTCCCCATGTGGGTGAGGTAGGCGTACCAAGACGCCGGCCCCTGATAGATAACCCCGCGATACTTCGAGACCCGCCGGTTGGCGTTGTCTTTGCGGTTGCACATGTTCTGCTGGTGGGTGCAGACGCGGAGGTTCTCCCTCCGGTTATCCAGCGTATTTCCGTTGATGTGGTCCACGACCATTCCCGCCGGAGCGTTCATGATCGCCCGGTGCATGCGGGTGTGGCCGGCATAGGGTTGGCCGCACTTTGCGTAGATCCCGCCCCAGCTCTTCGCCGCAGCCCACTTCCGCTTGGACAGCCAGGCGAAATCGGCTTCGTCCACCAGCACGATCTCACCTGATTTCAGGATGATCTCAGCCATGAGCGTCACCGACCCGACTCGCTCTGTCGGATGCCGTGTACCCGGATCGGAGATAACACCGATATGGTGTAACGAACCGTCGCATACCGTAACGGCAGGACACCCGCAGAAGGCGACTCGCACAGCCAAGCTTCTCGTGCTTGGGTGGAATAACGCGGTCGGTGAACTCGCTCCCCCAGGGCTCGCCGTAACCGGTCATGGTGGCCGGTCCTGCGGTAGCGTGGGTGAGTTTCGTGCTTTCATTACAAGAACCGCCGTCAGCGGTGAGCGAGTTGCCTTCCCCGTCAGCAGAGGCGGTGTTGTTGAGAGTGACGATACAATCCTTCATCGCCACAGTCGGGCCGAAGAAGGGCGAGAAGTTCCTGCGGGAGATGGCCTCACGGCTCTCCTCGGAGGAGGACTTGGCGGCGCTGTTGCCGATCCGGCCAGCAGCCGAACACCACAGGGTGAGCAAAGCGAGGCGGGGAGCCGTCGCGTGGTTCCGCGCCCAGCTTCCGACGTTCATGGCGGGGTTGGGGAGGCGGTAGGGCATCTAGGCGGCCCTCGCCCAATCCGGAGGCCCTTTGATCGGGAGCCTCTTTCCGGCAGGCAACGACGACAGGTCAAACGACCCGGCGTTGATAGAGGCGATCACAGCGTCGAGTTCGGGCGACGGCAGGAACCATTCGTGATGAGAGTGCAGGTGCGCGAACATCGCGTGGAACCGGCATTCAATCCGGACCGCGCCTTCGATTGTCGCAACGATTTCGAGCGGGTGTGGCGACCATGCAGCCAGTATGGCCATGCGGGCGGTCGGCTTGTACGAATAGCCAATCTTTACCGGACCGCCGCCGCCCTTGGCCCTGATGAAGTAGACGTAGTTCTTCACGCCGCTTCACTCTTGATGAAGGCCGACACGGGAAGCTTCGTGATGCGCGCCATCTCGATTGCGAGTGGGAGCGACGGTTGCCGCTTCCCGCTTCGGATCTTGGTGATGTGCGGTCTCGAAACCCCCAGCTTGTCGGCGAGGGCTTGATCCGTGGTCTTGGTGTCGCGCATGAAATCAGCGAGGCTCATGCCCAATATGTGCCCCAGCGGCACGGTGCCAGTCAAGCACAATGTGCCTCAGATGGGACTGACCGGCGAAGGTTGCTGCGCGACAATCTCGCTATGGCAACCGACAACTACCTACTTGAGTGGCGCAAGCGCGCTGACCTGTCCCAGGATCGCCTGGCCGAGGCTATGACTGACATAGCGGCGGCGTGGCCGATGCGGGACGGACAGCAGACCCCCCGCAAGTGGGGCCGCACCGATGTCCTAAAGGTGGAGAAGGGCAAGCGAGCCGCCGACACCGACTTCCTGCGCGCGGCGGCGGCTGTTCTGCGTTGCAGCGTGACAGACCTGCTTGAGCGTCGGCCCGATCAACCCCTCCCCGTGCCCACTGAAATCCGAGCGCTCGTATCGACTTGGCGCAAAATACCGGACACCAACAAGGACCGCGCCCTGAAGGTTCTCAACCAATTCGCGGACGATTAAGGATGCTGGGAACTAGCTACCCGAGGGCCAGTTGGTGGATTGGCTGCATCTTTGGCGGCCTAGTCTTCCTGGCGTGCTGGATCGGCGCAATCGCCAAGTGGGGGTTCCTTCTGGGGGCCGCCTTCGGCTGGATACCGGCGGCGATCATTGGGGTCATCGCCGCTGGCATCCTCTACTTCCTATGGCCCATCATTCTCGGCCTCATGGTGTTCGGCGCTTACGCAAGCTGGTACTACGGACAATAAACGTGCCGTAGTGGCACTTTCTGCTTGACCTGCGATGTGCCTTGGCGGCACAGTTACCTCATCAACAGCGGCTAACCCGCCCCCGATGAGGCCCACGAAAATGCCGAACGAAATCACCAGCACGTCCGAAATGGCGGAAGCCGAGTGGGACGCCCACGAAGAGCCCCGCGATGTGGACACCGACATGGTCGCCACGAAGGAAGCCGAGGGGCGTGGGATCGAGTTCCACGTCTCCATGCGAGACTACACCCAGCGCGACATGGAGGCCCTGATTATTGAGGCCGCCGCGCGCCAAATCCTCGGGAGCCGCAGCGACACGGCGCTGGCAAAGGCCATCGAGGCGAAGTGCATCGAGTTGGTCGATCAAAAGGCTACCGCCGCCCTTGCCGCCGTCGCCGCTGAGATCATCGAGCAACCCCTGATCCCGAGCTTCGGCTCCAAAGACCCCGTCACCATGCGGGAGTTCATCGGGCTGACCGGGCGCGACTACCTGACGACCCGCGTCGATAACAGCGACAAGCCGACACCCAACGATAGCTGGGGTCGGAACAACAATCCCACCCGGATTGAACGGCTGGTGTCCAAGTACATGGACCAAGCCTTCAAGAAGGAGATCGAGAAGGCGACGAACGCCGCCATCAACGAGGTGCGCGCCGCCGTGAAGGCGCACCACGATGCATTTCTGGAGGCCGAAAAGGCCCGCTTCCGTGAGGCGATGGCCAGCACTGTCGCTCCCGCCAAGGCGGTGAAGTCGTGAACACCTCAACCACCTACCACCAGCCCTCCCCGGTCCCGGTCTTCGCCAAGCACGGTCTAGCCGGTCGCGGGATGTCTGAGCCCACCACCTTCATGTTCTCCGATGAGGCCATGACACGTCCTCTGGGCTGGACGAACGGGTTCCTGCCGGATGGGGCGATCTACGAAGTGTCGCTGTGTGAGCGGCGGGTTCTGACGGTCGCTGCCGAGGCTTCGGCTCTCAAGTCGGAGGCTGCGTAATGGCTCGCCGCTATTACTATGCCACCACCCTAAGCTGGGGCGGTGATGTCCCGACCGCCGAAGTCGAGGTCGAGGTTTCCTACACCGTCGCCTGGGGTTCGCCCGCGACCGGCCACTTTGGACCGCCTGAGCATTACGACCCCGGCTGCGGTTCCGAGGTCGAAGACATCCGGCTTGAGACCGTCGATGGCAAGCCGCGCCCTTGGGGCATGTACTCGGGCTATGTCGCCAACGAAGACGACGAGTTCGCGACCGACTGCATCGAGAAGATCGAGGCCAGCGAGCATCACCTTGAGGCGATGATCAACGAGGCCGCCGAAGTCGAGGATGATCGTCATGACTGACGCCCCCGCCCCCGGCTCCACGGCTGACCACGAAGCTCTCCGCAAGGCTGTTGAGACCCCGGCGCAACTCCGAGCGGTGACGGCCTACGCCCCGGCTGAAGACCTCCATGAGCTTTGCGAACGCATGGCCCGACACCCCGGCATTGACGGCGAGGTCGCCCGCATCTTCCGCGATGGCGTCTCTGCCCTGCTGGTCAAGGCCAACGATCACATCCGCTTCCACTGCAAGCACGCGAAGGAAACCGCATGAACGCGACCGATACGCTTTTAAACGAGGCCTGCGACCGGCTGGACGAAGCGCGCCGCGAACGCGACAGCGCCCGACAAGAAGTCGCCGATCTGCGCGAGGCTTTGAGGCTCACCCAGATGACCCCGCAACTGCTGCTGGAGCGCATCGCACTCGGCGGCCTGAGCGACGCCGACCGGCTCATGGTGATGGCCCAGAGCCCGGCGGACAACCACCACTGGTCCAAGCCTGTCGGCAAGTTCACTGCCGGAGAAGTCCGCGCTTCGCTCGGTCACGGTCAATGATCTCCCTCCGCGACCTCGCCCGCCTGACTTTCATCATGGCCGCCGGCTGTGGGTGGATCGTGTTCCTGGCTCAGGGGCTGGTCCGATGAACACAACCCTCGAATGGGCCAAGAGGCGTCTTGAGGTCCTTGATAGGCAATATGGGAGGGGGGTTTCGTGACCGAAGACGAAGCCAAGACGAAGGACTGCTGCGGCCCTCCCGTCGTGGCGATCATGACCGCCATCGTGGGCGCCGGAAAGGTTTTCGAGCGGAGCCACGTCAAGTGTCATGGCGCAAGCTGCATGGCGTGGCGCTGGAACGAGCCTTGGACATCACGGGCTGAGGAAGGCCATGGCGGTGACATCGTTATCCGCCTGAAGCGCAAACCCGGAGAGCCGAAGCTTGGCTACTGCGGTCTCGCGGGGTCTCCCCAATGACCCGCTCCTCCTGGCCCCTAGTCCTTATCGGCTTCCTTGCCGTTGCTCTCGCCCTTCCGGTGACGTGATGAGCGAACGCTACAGCCCCGGAACCTGCCTCACGATCTGGGCCGGTCTAGCCGCCCTTTCGTGGATTCCTGCGGTGAAGTTCATCGCCTTTGTCATCACCCATTGGAGGGTCTGATGTCTTCTGAATACGCCACTTGGCATCGCGAACTTACCGAGCCGAAGCCGACCATTGCCGCCCGTGTGGCCCGCTGGTTCGACCGCTCCCATGAACCGCCAGTCATCATCCCCGAGAAGCCGTTTCGGGAAATGTACGTCTGGCACTCTGTTGAGGATCTGATCAGGTGAGCAAGCCATTCATCCTCGACCCCGTGAAGGAAGCCCAGGCCGTCAAGGCGCTGAAAGAGGGCTTGGCGGCGGTCGGTGCGGCGGATGACGCCGAGCTACTGATCGACACCATCGAGGGGCAAACCTCGCTGTTTGAGATCATAGACCAACTGCTGTTGCGCCGCACGGAAAGTCTCGCCCTGGCCGATGGGTTGAGCGGGGCGATTGACGCCCTGACCGCCCGCAAGCGCCGGTTTGAGGCCAACGCCGAGCGCGACAAGACGCTGGTGGAGCAAGCCCTGTCGGTGGCCGAGTTGGACACGCTGATGCGCCCGGTCGGAACCCTGAGCATGTCGAAGCGTGCGCCGTCCGTCGTCATCACCGAGGAATCCGAGATCCCCGCCGCCTACTGGAAACCGGGGACGCCGACCCTCGACAAGAAAGCCCTCTCCGAGGCCGTGCGCGCCCACAAGGCGGCGCTGGCAATCGAAGATCCCGAGCTTCGCAAAGCCGCCCTGGAGGCCGCGCCTGCTGTCCCTGGCGCGACCCTCAACAATGCCGCCCCCTCCCTAACCATTCGGGTGAAATAGCCATGAACGCGATTGTCCAACTCCGCCCCGGCGCTGAATACACCGGCGCCCAACTCGCCCTGATCAAGCGCACCGTTGCGAAGGACACCAACACCGACGAGTTCGACCTGTTCATGAGCGTCGCGAAGATGAAGGGGCTGGACCCCTTCTCCAAGCAGCTCAGCGCCATCGTCTTCAACAAGGACAAGGCCGACAAGCGCAACATGTCGATCATCACCACGATTGACGGGATGCGCGCCATCGCCGCGCGCAGCGGGCGCTACCGCCCCGACGAAGCCGAGCCGATCATCGAATACGACCCCGAGGCAAAGAACCCCCAGACGAACCCGCTCGGCATCGTCAAGGCCGTGGTCCGCATCTGGATCGCAGACACCACCAAGCCCGGCGCGTGGAACCCCGTCACCGGCTTTGCCTATTGGGACGAGTTCGCCCCGATCAAGGACGAATGGGAGTGGGGCGAGAAGAAGGGCGAGCGGAAGAAGACCGGCAAGCAGACCCTCGACGGCAACTGGCCGAAGATGGGCCGCGTGATGATCTGCAAATGCGCCGAGGCGCAGGCGATCCGCAAGGCATTCCCCGAAGACCTGAGCGGCCTCTACGAGGGCGCGGAGATGGACCGCGCCACGGTGATCGACGTGACCGCGAGCGAGATCATCGGCGCCCACGATGAAGAGAACCGCCTGCGCCGCATCGGTGCGGCCAACTCCATCATGTTCCAAATGACCGGCGCGTCACCGCTGGAGCCGATCCCGCTCGGCCAGATCGCAGACCGCATCGTCGAAGCGGCGAAGGAGTTCGACCTTCAGCAAATCCGGTTCTTCGAGAGCGCCAACACCCACCCCCTTCGGGAGTTCTGGGCACGGGCTCCGACTGACGCCTTGGAGGCCAAGAAGGCGCTGGAAACCCGCAAGGCCGAGTTGGCCGCTGAAGCCGACAGGGAGCCCGCCTGATGGGCCTGGAAGAGATCAGCATCGAAGAGGCGCGGGAGTTCTGCCGCGCCGTGCGGCGCTGCTTTCCCTGGCGCCATCGTCTCACCCTTGAAGGAGCGCCGCGATGAGCCGGGCCGTCCTGATCCTAACCGACAAGGCCACACGCCAGCGCGCCGCGACGTGGTGCCTTAACGCGCCCGCCGGTTGTCGGGTGGAGTTCAAGGAAGCCAAGCGGACCACTGACCAGAACTCGATCATGTGGGCGTCGCTTACCGAGATCGCCCGTCAAGTCGAGTGGCATGGCCTGAAGCTGTCCGCCGACGACTGGAAGCTGCTGCTGATGGCGGGGCTCAATCAGGAAATGCGCCTTGTCCCGAACATCGAGGGGAACGGCTTCGTCAACCTGGGGCGGTCTTCGTCGGACCTGTCCAAGGCTGAGATGGGCGACCTGATCGAACTCATCTTCGCGTTCGGAGCCAGGCACGGCGTGGTGTTCCACGATCAGCGGGAGGCCGCGTGATGGCTTATTCGGTCGCGGGCACCGGCCATCGCATCCTTGAAGCCTTGGATGACGGCCCCCTTCCCTATGACGAGCTTTGCGAGATCGTCGCGGGAAAGCAAAAGAACATCAACGCCGTCATCCGGTCGATGAAGCTTGCCGAGATGATCGAGCATGAGGGCGAGTTGTTCGCCATGCTGGACCGTGGGGCCGACGCCCTGGACGGCCTGCGTAGGGGTCTGGAGTTCGACGCCAGCCAACCCCCGGCCACGCCATCGGTTCGTCTGTTCCCGTATGAGCGGAGGGCAGCATGATCGCCCGCGAGCGTGTCGAGATAGAGAACCGCCGCGCCATGACACCGGCCCGGAAAGCCCGCATCCACGCCATGCGAGACGGCAAGTGCTGGATGTGCGGGAAGCCCGTCGCGGTCTCTGGTCCCGACGTGATCTATGACCACAAGATGCCGCTGGAGCTTGGCGGGACCGACGACAATTCCAATGTCTGGCCCCTACACCGCGACCCCTGCGACAAGCTGAAAACCGCAGCCGACCGGAAGCGCATCGACAAGGCCAAGCGCCTGGATCGCAAGTTCAGCAACCCGCTGCCGACCGGCTGTTTCCAATCCCGCCCCTTCCCCAAGTCCACCCGCAAGCTTGAAGGCCGGGGCTTTGATAAGCGCCGGAAGGTGATGGCGTGAGCGGCAAGAAGCCCCCGCGCGCCTCGCAGCGTCTCAAGCAGCTCTGCGTCACCGCCGACCGTGAATTGGTCGCCGAAATCGACGCCGTAGCCAAGCGCGAAAAGCTGACCCGATCGCAGATCATCCGCGAGTTCATCGAGTGGGGATTGGAGAACCGACATGCTGCCTAATCGACGCGGCCCCGGCTGGGCTCACGGTCGTCTGGAGGCCCGCGCTCGTATGCTTGAGCGCAAGGGCGAAGACCTGACCCTGGCAAGGGCCATCCGCGTCATGCTGGCTTGGCGCTGTCGCGTGCTGGAGGAAAAGCACGGGCCGCCCCGCGACTATTCCAGACAGCAAAGCCCCTCCGATGGGAGCGAGACGACCAAGCACGACTGGAACGGGCGGACCCCTAGTTCCCTTCTCACCCCTCCCCTGGAGCAAGAGTAATGGACAGGAACGACCCCTCCCGCTTCGTCCCCTTCGACCAGCCCGGCGGCGTCTATTGCTCGCCCCGCTGCGGCGGCGGGTGCAAGCGTTCGGCGTTCGAGCGCGCCACCGCCGAAGCCAATGCGCTCGCTGCTCGCATGGGCGACGGCTGGCGCCCCGACGTCTGGGAAAACCTGGGCTGGCACTACGTCGTCACCAAGGGCGATCATCCGCACCACAGAGGTATTGCCGAGGTTCACCCCTCGTTCGTCCGCCCTGGGTATCCGCATCCCGACGACGGGAAGTTCTCGGCGTGGATCAACTCCGCCACCGATGGGATCGGACAAGTGATCACCGAGTACTTCGCCGATCCGGTGGAAGCCATGGGCCTTGCCCTTCAGGAAGCCCGCACGCGCGCCCTGCGCTACAGCGCCGAACTCGACGGCATCAGCGCATGATCCCCTCCCCCACTACAGGAGCCGACCAATGAGCGGGGAAGCGAAGCTGACGAAGGCGCAGCGGGAGGTCTTGGCCCTCGCTGGCATTGGCGAAATCGAGGTCTCCGTAGGCCATCCAGCCGCCACGAGCCTCGCGGACGCCGGGCTGCTGACGCTGTTGGGTTCGTCCTTCGGCCAAGGCGGCGGCCTGCTCCACGGGCGCTTCGCCAAGATCACCGCAGCCGGTCGCGATCTTCTCGCCTCCCAGAACAAGGACGCTGACCATGGGTAAGCTGTACGAAGCCGTCGAGACCTTCATCAGCACCTACCGCGAGCGGTATCGGAGGGTGGATGGCGCCATTAATCGGAACGCTCCGATGCGCGAACAGGTGGCGGCACTCAATAGCGCCCTACACAACGCCGCTCGCTCCGATGGGGGGAAGAGCCTGGGGGAGAGGCTGTACAGCGCATTAGACGGCGCAGGGTTTGGTGTCGTGCAACGGGAGCCATGGTCCTTGCTCCACCCTATGGCCCAGGCCCGATACGACCGAGCCGCCCTCACCTTCACCGCCAGCCTATCGGATGCCTCCCCCTCTAGTGGAGATGAATGATGGAAGACAAGAACTTATCCCCTCATGAGCCAGTCGTGCGCGAAGGGGACCCTACCCCTTCTAACGCTACCGCCGAGCCTGCTGCGGCCTTCACGCCGGGGCCTTGGCGACAGCACGCCTACTTCAGCGCCCGCATTGTCCCGCAAGACCACGCCAAGCGCGCTGTCGGCGGCTCCGTCCATGATGCCGAAGACGAACGCACGTACGCGCAAGAAATCTGTGTCGTGCATGTGGACCGGCATGGGCGGGGCGATGCCACGGCCAACGCCCGCCTGATCGCTGCCGCGCCGGACCTGCTGGCGGCGCTTCAAGCCTGTCTCGAACTGATCGGCTCTGAGTTCACCGATGATGAGGCCTTCGCATTTTCAGGTCATCCCATCGACCTCGTCGCTCGCGCTGAGTGGGATGAGGGTTGGGCCGCCATCGCCAAAGCTACTGGAGCGGACCAATGACCGCCCGTGATGAGATGAGCAAAGTTCAGCCTGACGTATGTCTCTATGACGGCAAGCCGTGCTTTGTCGCGTCGCGAATGGACGCCCACTTCCGGTGCGGAACTTCCGCCTGCGATAGGTCGAAAGGTCCCCTCAAACCCGCCCGTGATGAAGGCGCCGGGACCATGGGGAGGGGGGAGGAAGAGACGGAAGGCCCTCAACTGTCCGCACGGGGCCGTCAGGAACTCGACGCGCTGACTCAAGCCGCCGCCTCCGCGCCTGATCTTCGGTCAGTTCTGGTCGGCGCCGATCTGCCCACATACGACACCCAGCATTTTCGGGCGAATCTCGCCAACCTAGAGCCGCCGTTCGTCGTCACGCTCTACGGAAAGCCGCGCTTCCTGGTCTCCGCCCCGGTCTCCGCTCCTGTGATGGATAGGGAGGCGGTGATCACGATCATTTCTGACGCCATGGACAGCGCCATTCCCGAACCTTGGGAGGTTGCGAGCCTAGCCGCTGATCGCATCCTAGCCCTCGCCAAGGGGCAAAAGGCCACAGCCCCTGCCGATGGCTCGCAAGTCGAGCCAAGCTCGACTGGAGCGGGCCGCCATATTCCTCTTGAACCGCCCCCCTTCATCCAATGGAACGGAGGAGAGAACCCAGCGCCGGGGAAGGTGGTCGAGTTCCGGTTGCGCCTCGGGACAACAGCAAGACGGCGCAGCAACGAGTTGTCGTGGGCCCATCACGGCATGATGAACGACATCATCGCCTACCGCATCATCCCTACTGATAGTGGAAAGGACCCGTCATGACACCCTGGCGCTGGTGGGCAGGGGCGCTTGGCGAGCCCTGCTATGATCTGGCTTCCGACTGCGCGACCCGCGAGGCGGCCATCCAAGAGGCCCTACGGAATGTCGCCGTAGGTGAGCAATTCCGCATCGTCGAGGCCCGGTCTAGCGAGGCAGCGAAGTACGAGGGCCCCGACCTCGTGCCGTTCCTCCGCACCCGTAACCACGAAATCCTGACCGCAGGACCAAGCCTCGTCGGCATCCCTACTGATGATCAGGGAGGGGAAGGGTGATGGGCGAAGCTGAAGTCTTCACGATCTGGGGCGGCGACAACTCGCCCTACATGACCCGCGTCATCCTGGGGCATCTGCGCCTGCACGTCTTTCACCGGGCAGATGCCGACCCGGACCACCACGACCACCCGTCGGACTTCTGGACGTTCCCCTTGACGAGCTACGTCGAGGAAATCGCGCATCCGTGGTCAAAGGGGCACACGTCCTGGCGGCTGGTCCGCGCCTTCCGCCTCCATCGTCGCAAGGCTGAGTTCGCTCACCGCGTCTTGGGAGCCTGGACCGGAGAGATGAACCGCCGCACCGGCGAGCCGCTGTTCTGCAACCGTCCCATCGCCACCATCGTCTGGTGGGGCAAAAAGCGCCGCGAATGGGGCTTCCACACCGCCGCTGGCTGGGTGCCGTGGAAGCAGTACGTGGACGCCCCGACGCGGGCCACCACAGGTCGTCCGCTAGGCCCCGGGACGTCAAATGAAAACACCCCCTCCCATCGACAAGGGGGAGAGACGTGACGAAGGCAGCTCACGCGCTTCCGCCGACGCTCGCCCCGCGCGGCCTGCAACGGGACGCCGCTGCCGGCTATGTGGGCTGCGGGCCGACCAAGTTCGATGAAATGGTGAGGGACGGTCGGATGCCGCAGCCCAAGCGCATCGACGGGCGCAAGGTCTGGGATCGCATGGCGCTGGACATGGCCTTTGAGGCGTTGCCTGATGCCGACGAGCCCGCGAACGACTGGGACAAGCGCCTAGGCCTTGCATGACCCATATCCGCCTCGCCTACGTCCAGGCCTTTGCCGACCGGCACGGGCGAGCGCGCTACTACTTCCGCAAGCCGGGCGTGAAGCGGGTTGCGTTGCCGGGGGCTCCTGGGTCCAAGGATTTCATGGAAGCCTATCAGGCGGCCCTCGCTGGGGCTCCCAAGGTGGTCGTGGGCGCCGCGCGAGCCGTGCCGGGCACGTTCAATGCCCTGATCGTCGCCTACTACCGGTCAGCCGAGTACAAGACGCTCGCGGAGATCACCCGCAAGACCTATCGCGGCGACATTGAGCGGTTCCGAAAAGAGTATGGCGACGCCTCGGTGGCGGGCCTGCAAGCCAAGCACATTCGCCTCATCCTAGACGACATGGCCGACCGGCCTGGCGCTGCGTACAGCCGCCGCCGGATCATTCGCATCCTCATGCGCTTTGCGATGGAGCGCGGCTGGCGCAAGGACAACCCCGCCACTGGGGTCAAGAAGGTCCGCAGCAAGGCGACCGGCGGCCACAAGACATGGTCCGAGGAAGACATCGCGATCTATGAGGCCCACTGGAAGCCTGGGACGCGCGCCCGGCTGGCCCTGGCCCTCTTGCTCTACACCGCCCAGCGGAGATCCGATGTGGTCACGCTGGGGCGCCAGCACGTCAAGGACGGCAGGATCAACGTGGTGCAGGCCAAGAGCGGCGGTCGCACCAAGCTCTGGATACCGCTGCACCCCAAGCTTGCCGAGGCCCTGAAAACCGCCCCCGCCGATCAGCTCTCGTTCCTGATGACCCAGGAGGGCAAGCCCTTCTCACCGGCAGGCTTCACCAACTGGTTCGTTGAGAGCGCGAAGGCGGCGGGGCTACCCGAGGGCCTGACGCCTCACGGCCTGCGGAAGGCTGCGGCGCGGCGGCTGGCGGAAGCGGGCTGCACCGGCCACCAGATCATGGCGATCACCGGGCACAAGAACCTGTCGGAAGTGACGCTCTACACCGCCGCCGCCAATCAGGAACGGCTCGCCGATT
>Ga0181339_1000217_pt1 | contig 12278 bp, 17 predicted proteins | sample Sp13VDMM110DD_FD_130101 | JGI IMG/M metagenome (GOLD analysis project Ga0181339, IMG submission 130101) | Freshwater viral communities from Lake Michigan, USA - Sp13.VD.MM110.D.D | ecosystem: Environmental > Aquatic > Freshwater > Lake | place: USA: Michigan | collected 2013-04-23 | reverse complement strand
TAAAAGCGGAGTTAGATCATGAGGCGATCATACGCTTGCGTGCGTCTCTTGAAGCTGACGCTCGTGGGCGTGAGCGGATTGCTCGCGGCGAGTTGCTCCACGACGACGGGTTTAAACGAGACTAGCTGTCTCGTCTGGACGCCGATCTCATGGTCGTCCAAGGACACGCCCCAGACCATCGAAGGCGTCAAGCTGAACAATGCTCGACGGCAGGCGTGGTGCCGAGCTTCCTGAGCATGTCGTCGCGCTCGCGTGTGCAGCGCACCATCGTGTAGCGTTGGTGGAGGCGCACCAGCACGGTCGTGCGTCTGGCGCCCTCCAGCTCCGCGTCCATCAGGCCCAGCAGTTCCTGCTCGCTCATCTCGCTGATCTTTGAGTTCAGCTCCCGCCAGCTATACATTCCGTAGTTCCTCGCTCGCTATATCTGAAATAATGCACTTGTTGTGGGTGGCGTCGTCTACCAAACCCTGAATACGGGGGGCGGCGATAAGTGATCGAAGTGCACTCGTAAGCGCAAGACGCCGCTCAAGAGAAGCAAAAGATACGCGTTGCGCCGTTGGCAAGTCTTGCCACGCGGGGGCGTCCTCGACCGCGTTCCGCCACTGGGCGTATAGTGTAGTGCCGGGGGACCGCGTCCGCTGGCTCAATTCATCAGTCATTTCTCAACTCCTCAATCGCTATGTCTGATAGGGTGCGCTTGTCGTGCAGCGCCTGCCACATCCGTTCGTCGATAGTTTTATTACAGATCAGGACATAACACCAGACGTCCTGTGTCTGGCCGCCGCGATGCAGCCGCCCGACCGTCTGCTCGTACAGCTCCAGCGACCACGGCAGCGACAGGAACACGATCTTGTTACCGTTCGGGTTACCTTGGAGGTTGAGCCCGTGGCCGGCGGACTTGGGGTGCAACAGCAGCAGCCGCGTCTTGCCCGCGTTCCAGCGCGTCACGGCGTCGGGCTCGTCGAGCGTCCGGGCGTGCGGGTAACGGCGCTGCAACTCCTCCAGCTCAGCCTTGAAGTTGTAGATGACGATGGTGTCGGCGTGCTGGTTCTCCTCCAGCAGCTCGTCCAGCCGGTCGAACTTCTCGGACGACACCCAGAGCGTGTCTTGTTTCACGTGAAACCGCCCCGGCGCGGCGCTCGCGGTCGAGGTGCTGTCGTAGATGAACCCGGTCGCCAGTTGCTGGAGCTTCATCGACACGGCGGCGGCGCTGGGCGCCGCGATCTCGGCCCCGGCCAGCTCCAGCACGAATTTGCGCTTCATGTCGTTGTAGGGCTTGGGGTCCACCAGATTGCAGCGCAGCTCGACCGTGTGCAGCGGCGGCAGCTTGTCGGCGTACTCGCCCGGCTCCAGCACGAACGTCGCGGGCTTGATGGCCGCCATGACCTGCTCCAGCGCGCCGCGACGCGGCTGCCACTCACCAAAGTCGCGGTTGACGCAGACGAAGTACTTCTGGAGGAACGCGCCCTTGGCGCGGCCCAGCAGGTTCTGGTCCACGATCTTGCACTGGCCGAACACGTCCTCCAGCCCGTTGGAGGTGAACGAGCCCGTCAGCCCCCATCGGATCGGCACGTCCTTGATGAGCGCCTCCAGCGCCTTGAAGCGTTTGCCCGCCGGGTTCTTGAGCCGCGTCAGCTCGTCGAAGACGATGCCGTCGATGTACAGCGGCGGCAGCGACTGGGTGTTGTCGTAGTTCGTCACGATCACATCTGCGTTACTCTCGTAGGCCGCACGGCGCTGCGCCAGCGTGCCGACCGCGACCGCCAGCTTGAGGCCGGGCGCCCACTTGGGGGCCTCGACCGGCCACACGTCGGTGCAGACCCGCTTGGGGGCCAGCACCAGCCACCGCTTGGCGTGGCCGCTCTTGACCATCGCCTGCATCGCCGTGAGTGTGATGGCGGTCTTGCCGCTCCCAACAGGCGCTAGGACGAGCGCGCGGTCGCGGGCGAAGATGAAGTCGGCGGCGTCGTCCTGGTACGGTCTAAGTTGGAGGCCCACTGGTCAATTTGCTCCGTTGTCCACAGACATGCGTAGTTCTGGTTCAGCCGCTCCATCTCCCGCGCGAACAGGCGCTGGAGGTCGGACAGGCGACCGCCCTTGGTCTTCAGCTCTACAAACCACGTCGAGCCGTCCGGCAGGCAGGCGATCCGGTCGCTGACGCCGCGCTGGTTCGGGCTGTGGAACTTGAACGAGCGCCCGCCCATCCGTTCCACGGCCCAAACGAAATATCGTTCGATTTCGCTTTCTCTCATAAAGAAATCTCTAGCATACCAAAATCTTTTGCGCTAGGGTCATTCTCGCAAATCAGGAAAGGTTCAGTAATGGCCCAACACTCAAACATCGTCGGCGGCTCGACAGCCAAGCGCGTCATCGCCTGCCCCGGCTCCGTCGCCCTCGTCCAGCAAATGCCGCCCAAGCCGTCGTCGAAGTACGCTGACGAGGGCACGCTGCTGCACAACGCCATCGCGGACGTGCTCGGGCAGGGCTCGCCCCCGGCGTCGCACATCGGCGCGTCCTACCAAGGCATCACGCTGACGGAGGAGCTGCACGCCGAGAAGCTGATCCCGGCGCTGCGGGCGCTGGATGAGGTGGACCCGCACAGGGAGATGGAGTTTCAGGTCGAGGCCGTCGTGGGTTTTGGTGATGCGTTGCCCGGCGTCTTTGGCTCGGCCGATCTGATCGGCCGCATCGGTCGCCGCGCCGTCGTGCTGGACTGGAAGTTCGGCTCGGGTGTGGCGGTCGATGTGGAGGAGAACGCGCAGGCGATGTTCTACGCCGCCGCAGCCATGCGGACGGACGCGACGCGGTGGGCGTTCAAGGGCGTCGAGGAGGTCGAGCTGATTATCGTGCAGCCTGCGCACGCGCCGCACCACATCAAGCGGTGGGTGACGACGCCGGGGCGTATCCTGAATTTCGAGCGCGAGCTGTTTGTCGCCGTCAAGACGGCGCTGCTGCCCGACGCGCCGCTGACGTCGGGCGACCACTGCCGCTGGTGCGCCGCCAAGCCGGTGTGCCCGCTGCTGACGGGCGCCGTAGACCGGGCGCTACAGACGCGCATCAAGGCTCTGGACGCCGACCAGATCGCGGCCTACGTTGCTAACGCCGATCTGCTGGAGACGTGGATCGCGGACGTGCGGGCGCTGGCGCAGACGATGATGGAGCAGGGCGTGCGTCTGCCCGGCTACAAGCTGGTCCCCAAGCGCGGTACGCGCAAGTGGCTGAGTGAGGAGCGGGCTCTGGACGAGCTGGCGGCCCTCGGCCTCACGAATGAAGAATTGACCGAGACGGCTCTGCTGTCGCCGGCCAAGGTGGAGAAGGTGCTGAAGAAGCGCAAGCTCGACCTGCCGCGCGATCTGGTCGTCTCAGTCTCAACTGGTAACACCATCGCGCCGGAGAGCGATCCCCGGCCGGAGGCGCTGATGATCGGTAAGCACTTGTCGGCGGCGTTGGGGAAGCTAACGTGATGAATTACTCTGACTGGTTAAGGTATGACGCAGACACAGGTTTCTTGTATTGGCGCGTTAACCGTTATCGCGCGAAAGCGGGCGGAATGGCTGGGTGGCGGCGGTCAGATGGCTACGTATTGGTTTGTTTGCAGGGTATAACTGTACGCGCGCATCGTATTGCGTGGGCGTTACACTACGGAGAGATGCCGGCGGGCGAGATAGACCATGTCGACGGAAATCCTTCAAACAATCAAATAAACAATCTTAGGTTGGCTGACCGCAGATTAAACATGGCTAACACACGTAAAAAGATTAACAGCAAAAACCGGCTGAAAGGCACGACACGAACTAGGCAGGGTCGGTTTAGAGCGCAGATACGTATATCTGGCGTGAATACGTGTCTGGGTACTTTCGACACGGAAGAACAAGCGCACGCAGCTTATGTTGCGGCGGCGCAAAAGGAATTCGGTGCGTTTGCGCGCGCCGAATAACGGGGTGTTTTTGCCCCTTGGCAAACTGTAAGGAAACGATAATGTCAAACGTCACAGTATTTGGTAAAGCCAACCTTCCCTCCGTCGCCTCTCTCGCGGACAGCCTCCGCAACGTCGCCAGCGGCGCGTCGTCGGGCGGCGGCTCCGTGATCCTCAAGATGGACAAGACCGGGCACTGGGTGTTCGGCGCTGACCAGACCGAGGTCGAGGACAGCGCGACGTGGGCCATCAACCCGTTCTCGTTCACCCACGGCTACATCGCTTGGGGTGACGGCGACGTGCTGGCCGAGGTCGCCGTGCCGGTGTCGCAGCCGCTGCCCGAACTGGACCCCGCTCCGGCGGGCGCCAAGCGCGGGTGGGAGATGCAGCTCGGCATGAGCCTGAAGTGCATGTCCGGCGAGGACAAGGACATGGAGGCCCGCTACACGGTCACGTCCGTGGGCGGCAAGAAGGCTCTCCAGGCGCTCGCGCTGTCAATCGCTGCGCAGGTGGAGAAGGATCAGACTAAGCCGGTTCCGGTGGTCCAGCTCCGCAAGGAGCACTACGTCCACAAGAGCTACGGGCGCATCTACACGCCCGTGTTTGAAGTCGTCGAATGGATGGGCATGAATGGCCCGGAAGAGACAGCGTCCGCTCAGACCCCCTCCGAGCCGGACGTTGAGGCCCCCGCTGACGGACGGCGTCGTCGTCGCAGCTAACGGGTGAGCCCAGCCGCCGACGTTCTCCCGCGTCGGCGGCTGTTTCATGAGGGGCGTCATGACAATTCTCTGGTTGGATTACGAAACGAGGAGTCACGCCGACCTGACGTCGGTGGGTGCGCACAATTACGCGCAGGACGCCAGCACCAAGGCGCTGTGCATGGCCTACGCCTTCGACGACGAGGAGCCGCAGCTCTGGTGGGCGCATGAGCCGTTCCCCGCGCGGGTGTGCGATCACTTCGCCGCCAAGCGGCAAATCCGCGCCCACAACGAGGAGTTCGACCGGCTCATCACATGGTTCGCCGTGTGCCCCGACTACGGCGTGCCGGAGCCGCCGCTGGAGGCGTGGTACTGCACCGCAGCGCAGGCGCGCTCCAACTGCGCGCCCGGCTCGCTGGAGGACGTAGGCCGCTTCGCGGGCGCGTCGATGAAGAAGGATCACCGGGGCAAGCAGCTCGTCCGCGCCTGTTGCCTGCCGCCGTTTAAGGACGACCCGGCGCTGCTGCGCGAGTTGGGCGAGTACGCCCTTCAGGACGTGCGCGCCATGCGGGCCGTCAGCAAGTCCATGCGCGAGCTGTCCGACGAGGAGCTGCGCGACTACCACGTCAACGCCCGCATCAACCTGCGCGGCGTGCGTGTGGACCGGGCGCTGTGCGAGGCCGCCGTGCGGTACGCGGCGCAGGAACAGGTCGAGATCGAGCAGACTGTGCGCGAGGTGACGGGCGGCGCGATCACCAGCGTGCGCAGTCCCAAGATGCGGACGTGGGTGATGGAGCGCGTTGGCCCCCAGGCGCTGGCGCTGATGGAGACGTACAAAGATGGCGATAAGAAATACTCAATCGACAGGAACGCCCGAGCGTCCCTGCTTGCGTTGGCCGAGGAGAATGCCGAGGAGGTGCCGCCCGAGGTCGCTGATGTCGTACAGTGCGCCGACGACCTCTGGGCGTCGTCGGTCGCAAAGTTTGCCCGCGCACACGCGCTGGCAGATGTTGAGGATGGCCGAGTTAGAGGCGCATTTGTATTCGCTGGAGGATCAGCTACGGGTCGTGCTTCATCTTACGGGCTTCAGCTCCATAACTACCCACGCAAGTGCGCCAAGGACCCTGAATTAGTCCGGCAGGCCATCGTACGCGGGCATGAGATCACGCCCAAGTTCGGGCGGCGCGTCACCGACGTGCTGAAGTCGATGCTGCGGCCGTCGATCCTCCCGGTGGATGGCAAGCATCTGGTCGTGGCCGACTGGTCGAGCATTGAGGGCCGCGTCAACCCGTGGCTGTCGGCCAGCCCGGCGGGCGACGACAAGCTGGAGGTGTTCCGCTCCGGCCTCGACCCGTACAAGGTCAACGCCGTCGCTACCTTCCGCACCACCTACGAGGCGGTGACGGGCGACCAGCGCCAAGTCGGCAAGGTCCAAGAATTAGCATGTGGTTTCGGTGGCGGCGTCGGCGCGTTCGCCGCGATGGGCCGCGTCTACGGCCTGCACCTGCCCGAGCCGGAAGCCAAGCGCATGGTGCATGGCTGGCGCGTCGCCAACCCGTGGGCCATGCCGTTCTGGGAGGCGCTGGAGCGCGCCTACCGGCGGGCGCTGCGCAACAAGGGGCACGAATTCAGTGTTGGGCGCGTTACCTACTTGTTCGACGGGCAGCACCTTTGGTACGCTCTGCCGTCCGGCCGCGTGCTATGCTACCCGTTCGCTCGATTGGAGGGCGACGACATCACCTACGCCAAGGCGGCATGGAAGCCCGCCGCCGACGCCAAGGAGTGGCCCCGCGCGCGGTTGTGGCGCGGGCTCGCGTGCGAGAACATCACGCAGGCCGCCGCGCACGACATCCTGCGCCATTCGCTGGCGCGGCTGGAGGCCGAGGGGCTGGAGGTCGTGGCGCACGTCCACGACGAGATCGTAGTCGAGACGGACGACCCCGACCGGGCGTCCGACATCATGCGGCGGGTGATGTGTACGCCGCCGAACTGGGGCGGCGGTCTGCCGCTCGGCGTCGAGATTCACGCGATGACACGTTACGGAAAGGGGTAGGGCATGGATTTTCTTGAATACCTGACAAATCTGGCGCCGGAGGGAGAGACGGCGCTGGTGGTCCGGCAGAAGGCGGTGCTGCGCAGCGGCGCTCCGGTGCTGCACGCGGACGGCTCGCCGCGCTACACTTGGCCGGCGTTCTTGCCGACCTACCGGCGCAAGGACGACCAAGCATGGTACGTCAACACAGGCTCGTTCATCCTCGACCGCTTCAGCGACGGAAAGCCCAGCGCCAGCGTGGCGAACTGCCAGTACTGCCTGTTCCTGATGCTGGACGACATCGGCACCAAGTCGAAGACGCCCGCGCTGCCGCCGACGTGGATCATGGAGACGAGCCCCGACAACTACCAGTGGGGCTACGCCTACACCACGCAGCCGACCGTGGGCGAGCAGACGGCGGCGCTGCGGGCGCTGGCCGAGACGGGCTACACCGACCCCGGCGCCACCAACGCGGTGCGCAACTGCCGGCTGCCCGGCTCGGTCAACCTGAAGCCGGAGCGCGAGGGGTTCCGCGCGCGTCTGGTCGAGTTCCATCCCGACCGTGAGTTCACGCTGCCGCAAATCTGCGAGGCGCTGGGTGTCGCCCCCGGCGAGGCCGACAGCCCGCACGGGACGGTGTTCCGGCTGCGCGACACGGGCAAGGATACGGTCCTGACGTGGCTGAACGATCACAATCTCGTGATGTCACAACCGAACGCCGAGGGCTGGATGGGCGTGATCTGCCCCAACCACGGCGAGCATTCGGACGGGCAGATCGAGGCCCGCTACAAGCCGCTGGAGCGGTCGTTCTGCTGCTACCACGGCCATTGCGAGCATCTCGACAGCCGCGCCTTCCTCGACTGGGTGGCCGAGCAGGGCGGCCCGCGCGCGACGCCGGGGCTGCGCGACGAGCTGCTGGCCGAGCAGATGGCGGTGGTGCGGGCGGTGCTGGAGCCGACCGCCGCGTTCCCCGACGAGGCGCAGAAGATCGTCGATGAGGTCAACCGGCGCGAGTTGGGCCGCCTTGAGAAGAACGCGTGGTACGAGCGGTTCGCCTACGTTCTGGATGACGACGCCTTCTTCGATCTGGCCGACCGGCGGGAGTACTCCCGCAGCGCCTTCAACGCCCTGTTCCGCCACGTCAAGTGCGTGTCGGTCCACAACGGTCGTCGCATCGAGGCATCGGTCTGCTACGACGAGAACCGCCAGCACATGGGCTCACGGACACTTCAGGCGCTCATATACGCTGCTGGCGAGACGGCGCTGGTCGAGCGCGACGGGCTGGTCTACGGCAACCTGTGGCGCGACGCCCGCCCGGCCTACGCTGCCGGCGGCGACATCACGCCGTGGCTGAAGCATTGCGAGCGGCTGATCCCCGACCCGACCGAGCGCGAGCATGTGCTGGACGTCATGGCCGTGAAAGTCCAGCAGCCGCGCACCAAGGTCAACCACGCGATCCTGCACGGCGGCGACGAGGGCTGCGGCAAGGACACGATGTGGGCGCCGTTCCTGTGGGCCATCTGCGGCCCCGACATGAAGAACCGGGGCATGATCGACAACGACAGCCTGGGGACCGCTTGGGGTTACCATCTGGAAAGCGAAGTCCTGATCCTGAACGAGCTGAAGGAGCCCGAGGCGCGGGAGCGCCGGGCGTTGGCGAACAAGCTGAAGCCGCTGATCGCCGCCCCGCCGCTGGTGCTGTCGATCAACCGCAAGGGGATGCACCCCTACGACGCCGTAAACCGGTTGTTTGTGCTGGCGTTTACCAACGACCAAGTGCCGATCTCGCTGCCGTCGCAGGACCGCCGTTGGTGCTGCATCTGGTCGAACTGCGGGCGCATGGGTGCCGCCGAGGCCACGGCCCTGTGGGACTGGTACGCTGCCGGCGGGTTCGCCAAGGTCGCGCGCTGGCTGGCCGACCGCGACGTGTCAGCGTTCAACGCGTCGGCCGTGCCGCCCGTCACCGACTGGAAGGTCAGCATGGTCGAGCAGGGCATGTCCGTGGCCGAGAGCTTTCTGGTGGACATGATCCGCGAGAAGCGCGGCGAGTTCGCGCGCGGCGTCGTCGGGGCGCCGTTCTACTCGTTGTGCGAGCGGCTGCTGCCGCACGCGCCGACCGGCGTAAAGCTGCACCACACCCAGCTCCTGCACTCGCTCAAAGAGGCCGGCTGGATCGACATGGGCCGCGTGGCGTCCGCCAAGTACGGCACAAAGAAGCTGGTCTTTGCGTCGCCCGAGATGTCGAAGGCGCACACCAAGTCCGACCTGCGGAACATGATCGAAGAGCCGCCCGCGCCCAACGTCGTCAACATCAAGCGGGCCTGAAACGAAAAGACCCCGGCCGCGAGGCCGGGGCAAGTCAAGGGACGTACAAATTGGATTGAAGGGAAGACCCATCAACCAATCCGCGCCGGGAAGTCCCGACGCCTCCGGCTCGCGCCGAAGCTCTACCGTGCAGAACGCTGCACGTATTTCTGTTTGTACCGTTCAGCGCGAGCGTTCAGCCGCACCTTCCAGCCGTTTGTTCCTGCGACATGACAGGACGCCATTTGCGTTGGCGTTCGCACGCCAGAAGCGATGCACAAACGCATGTGCGTGACGCCCGCCGCTATCCCGTAGCCACACTCATGCAGCCGTGCCGGATTGTAGCCCATTGCGCGGGCGGTGACGGGCATGACTTGAAACACTCCTTTTGCCCGCCCATGCCGCGTCTTGGGACCGACAGCGTTGCAGCGGTAGCCGCTCTCCAGCTTTGCAATCCGCAAGGCTGTCGTCGTCCACTGCGCGCCGATCTGCCGCGTCGTCTCCGTGGCAATCATCTGCTGGACAGACGCGGCGGCGGGTGAGGTGGACAACATGGCGGCGAGGGCGAGGGTTCGTGTCATGTTACGGTTCCATACTTCGCCTCGATATCCTCAAGCGTCAGGATGTTGACTGGCGCGAGCGAGATCGGGGGCGGGTAGATGTTGTATTGATGCACTATCGGTTTGCGCTCAACGACATTGAACGCAGGCGCCACTGAGCGGTACTCCTCGCGCCGTCTTGCGCGCATCCGCGCTTTTGACTCGCGCTTGCATTTGCGGCGCTCGTCGAAGTTAACGTGGGGCATCTGACGCTCCGTTAAGCATCGCCACCAGCTCGGGCGTGGTGGGCACGCCTGGCGCGGCGCCCGACAGCAGCAGCGCAAACGCGCGGTAATTGATGCCGTCAAGGTGGCTGTCGTAGTGCTCCGGCGCGATGGCGCGCCTTGCATCTTTGACGCTCTCCATGACGATGGCGACCTCGTAAGCGCTGAGGGTACGGTTGAGCTTCAGCGTCGCCAGAGCGGCGGCGCGTTCAAAATTGGCTTCGATGCCGCCGTAGTTGACGCCTCGGGCGTCGATCAGGGCGGCGGCGGCGGTCAGGATTGCTTTGGGGTCCATGAGTTCACCTTTTTCAGTCCGTGGAGGATAGAGGTATGGTCGCGGTGCGTTAGCGCGCCTATGCGCGATAGCGAAAAGCCGTTGCAGTGTAGCAGCCAGTAGACGGCGCGCCGCATCGTGACCGTGCGTGCGTGGTGGGCGGGGCCGGTCACGTCGTCCCACGTCGCGCCGTAGGCCGTCAAGACATGCCGTAGGCTCTGGCGCGTGCGGTCGCTGACGGGCAGCCGTGCTACCGGGTCCGGCGGCGGTGGCGGCGGGTCCGGCGGCAGGGCTTGGCGCGGTGCGGGTGGCAATGGCGCCGGGCGTGTCCCGGCAATGCGGGCGCGGACGGCTCGGTAGTGCGCCCGCTGCTGTTCCAAGCCCATCATGCGTAGAGTTCCAGCAGCGCCGCGCGCACGTCCGGCTCGGTGCGCCCGTAGACCACCTCGCCGCCGTGCGTCACGCCGCGCCACAGGTGCGGCTTGCGGGCGCGGTGATAGTGCCCCACCGTGTCGCCGCAGTGCGTGAGCGTGCGCACGCCGGCCGCGTCCGTGGCGGTGTGGAGCGCCGGCGTCAAGCCCGTGGGCGTGTGAGCCGGTAAATCGCTGAAAGGATCGTAAAGATTAAAGAGGTCATGTTTCATTGTCCCTGTCCCTGATAATTGCGGCGGCCGGCGTCATAGCCTTCGCGGTAACCGTCGTCATACGCGCCGGAACATTCCGCCGCCGCTTGGCTGGCCGCCTCCGCCGCCGCTTCCGCGACCGTCACAACGTCCAGCGTGAGCCCGTCGAAGAACGCGTCCAGATCGTCGCGCAGGCTGGCGCTAAGGTTTGGCACCATGTGCGCGACCGTCACCCAGCCAAACGTCAACTCATCACCGATCATCTTGAATTTGCGTGTCATTCCTGAGCCTCACTGTTAATCGCCATGCAGATGTGGACGTTGCCGTAGACCGCCCGACAGATAGCCGCGAACGTCTCGGGGTTCGTGTCCGTGTCGAAATAAATGATCTTGTCCTCGTCGTCGGGATCGTCTGCGCTGGCGCGGTAGATGTACCAATCTTCGGACCCCGCGCCTTCCGGTTCGATTGACAGTTCGCCGGACCACGCGGCGCCCGTGTCCAGCGCCAGATTGTCGATCGTGTAGCTGGTCGCCGCGTATCGCGGCGCTTGGAAACTGTAGGTCATGTTGCGTTCCTCAAGCGTATTCGGTGATTTTGTGGCGGGCGATCTCGCCCCAGTTGACGTCGGCCAAGAACGCGCGAGCGTAATCCAGCGCCAGTCCCTCGGGCGCGCTGTCCTCAATCGCTGTTTGGGCGTATTCCTTCAGGGAGTCAGTTAGGTCGTATATGTCGAACGTTTCCCAACCCATATCCTCGGGCGCCAAGCCGTCGAAGATTTCCAGATTGACGCGCCATGTCGCGTAGTTCGTCCAACCGTTGTATGTGGTGTCCATTGTTTACGTCCCTTTGTGTGTCGTTGCACTAGATTGTGTTACAATATGGCCGGCTTGGCGTCAAGCAAGCCTGGCCGCCGCATTGGCGTTGATGGCCGCCAAATAAACGCTCTCGGCGAGCCGCATGGCGTCCGCCTTGTTGGCGCATTGCTGCCCGTACACGTCCGCGCCGAACCGGTTCATGGTGCGCGTCGTCTCATCCCACACTGACGCGCCAGCGCGCCACGCGGTCTTGCGTGCGGGTTTGCCGAATTTGATGTGGTTAGGTGTTGCGTACAACGCAACATTGTCTGGCATTGCTGCGCGCAGTCCCGCGTCTTGTTGCGCCCAATTGAATTTTACTTTGGCCATGTGCGTCGTCCCTTGTTTGCGTACAAGAATGTCTTACACTTCATGGGCTATATAGGCAAGCAAAAAATGAGCGTCGGATCGATAAATCGTAGTTTTTAGGGCTTGGGTAGTTTGGGTGCCCAAACGGGAACGTGATTGCCCATGCACAAGCCGCTGATATTATGAGGTTTAGAGGGGTTATGGGCTATATTGTCATATCATACAACAAAAAGAAAAATGTAATATATCGTATATTTGGCTGCGGGCGTAATCTGGCGCGCGCGTTGAAAAACTACGATTCCCGCCGCTCTATTGAGTTGTCGTCTAAAATAGCCCATGATTCCGAAAAAGGGCGTTGAATGGCGCAATATCAGATAGTTAGCCATGGGTCATCAATTGCCCATGACTGCCCATAACTGCCCATGAAGGCTTGAAAAAACTACGGT
>Ga0181339_1000216_pt1 | contig 12306 bp, 20 predicted proteins | sample Sp13VDMM110DD_FD_130101 | JGI IMG/M metagenome (GOLD analysis project Ga0181339, IMG submission 130101) | Freshwater viral communities from Lake Michigan, USA - Sp13.VD.MM110.D.D | ecosystem: Environmental > Aquatic > Freshwater > Lake | place: USA: Michigan | collected 2013-04-23 | reverse complement strand
GTTCGTTAGGAAGATCGTCCTAGGGGAGCTAGGCTCAACCCTAATGGGACATATGAGCTACTAGGGGCGGGCATTGTCGGACCAATGCCGTTTTATACCCGCCCCGTTCGCTTGTGACCCGGCTGGCTGAGCGGCTTATTTCTCCCCGCCGGGTACCCATACACAGTAGCACTCGCTACCGGTTAGTCAACTACTTTTTCGCAGCTTCCGGCGCGGCCAGAGCCAACGTTTTAGGCGGCATAGGCAACGCTTGGATTTGCGTTTTAACTTCTTCAACGCCCGCGCTTCCGTTGTTCAGCAGATCGCGAACCGTAAAGACATAGGACGTAATAGCCTTGGCGTCATAGCGAGCGTATACGTCATAGGCAAGGCGAATAGCCTGAACGTCATCACTCACCGAGAAGGCGTTAACAACAGCGTCGTTAACATAGCCAGGCAGATACAGAAGCGTACCGGTCTTGCTTTCACCGTCAGAGTTAACGGCTTCAAACTCGCCCATAATGCCGAAGGCGGTTTCACCGGCCCGCTCTCCCTCTTTGATCTTATAGGGCTTAATGCCAGTGGCAACGCCCATAAAACGACCGAGGAAGTGGTTAGCGCCGGTATCGGTCATAACCGTTTTCAGAAGGGTTTCTTTGTCAAACCCAAGCTCGCGAATGGAGAGCTTGCGTCCGACTTCTTGACCGGGCGCGGCGTCAGTATTGGCGGCCATAGCGATAGCGGCAACGCCCATACGGACCATAGTAATATTACGCATTGTGCAGGTTTCCTAGTTAAAGGGAAAAGCCCCGCTTACGGTGCGGGGCGAACCGTCTTTTAGCGGCTTAAAGCTCGAACGTCTTACCGTCCGAAACCGTCTTACCGGCCAGCGCAGCGGCGAACTTCGCCCCGAGCTTGGCGACTTCTTCGGTAAGGGCAGTACCGATCTTTTCCGCTTGTTCAGCGGTATAGTCGTAGTTGTTCCGGTTGGCACAGCCGCCAATCATGGAGATGGCCTGTAGGGCCTTCTCGGTTCGCGAGGACGCCAGCTTTTTGAAGTTGGCGGCTTGTTCGGCTTTGCGGGCCGCTTTCTTTTGTTCGGCGGTGAGTTCAGCCATTTGCAGGTTTCCTTAAAATGTCCGGGCCAATCCCGGTAAAATCACTTTAGCGAAGTCGGACTATTAGTCAAGCGCCCGGCGCAACTTTTATAATAGAAAAGTGCGGGCAGTTTTCAGCGCCGGGGCAGCTACCCGGTTCGATGTTATGACCGCACCCGCCACACATAACGAGCTGCGGAGTGGTAGCCGTCGGTTTGAAACTATAAACATCGTCATTATGCGGGTAAGATGGCACCGGCCAGTTCCAAGTTTCGTTATACTTATTTCTAGCCCGCCTCTCCAGTGCCTTATCAGCCATATAGCAAACACATGCCAGAGTGACACTAGAGAGCGTCAGCCCGGCGAGCGCAAAGAAAATATTCCAGTCCATTTGAAGCCTCTTGTTTTCGGTTGCAGATAGGACATTATAGCCAAATCACTAACGAGAGGTCAACGCTATGTGTGAAAGAAAACATTCCACACAATATCGTGTCGCGGTCTATTTAGACGGCCGCCATTTAGGCGACAGCTATCATTGGGATAAAGAAAGCGCTAATCGCACCTATACTAAGCAATCTAAGAAACACGGAACTACAGTTGTTATGTATAGCCCCGAAGGCAAGAAAATAAGAGGTTGACCCGACAGTCAGTCTTTGAGATATTCGGTTGTCAAGCCTTCCCGACAGTCGGCCTTGAGCGTCCGGGTTGAGTATCTTCCCCGGTGACAGAAACCCCGGAGCTTAGCGGCTCCGGGGTTTTTTCTTTGGCTATACGCCAATAATCGCAGTCATAAGCGCTGCAAACTTATCACCAATCCATTGATTAGCTACTAGAACGGCGAGAACTACAGGAGCGTATCCTTTAATCAGATTTTTGATTTTGGTTACGTCGTTTGCCAGTTCTTCCAACTTTCTAACCCTCTCATGTAGTGAGGCGACTGTATGCTTTTCAGTCATCATGCAATCCTAACAAATACTTACTACCAGTCTTAGGCAACGTAAGCATTTGCCTACGCATAATAGGGGCAAAACTAATGTGCACCCATTTACCTCGCTCTTGTATTAGTTGATCAAACTTGATTTTTGAAAGCAGGATTTCTTTACAGATATCGTAAGGCGACCCGAACGCGGGACATCTGAAGTCGCAAACATATGCGTTTTGGTGGTCACTGTCTGGAACGCCGTTGACAGCTATATTTACTTGTTTGGAGCGCCAACCGCTAGTAATAACGATAGGTTTATTACGTAAAACCTCTCGCACTTTTTCCATATTGTACGCGAGGAAAAAGAGCCGGTCTAGAATATACTCAGGAGGAGTATTATCTAGACCGGTATTAGTTGCAATCATCTCCGCTAGATTAAAATGCGGAGAAAGGCGCATTAAGCGGCGGGGGCTTTATTGACGGCCTCAAGACGTTTGCGAACTTCACTTTCTACCAGTCCACCAAGCATATCAGGGAGCAGGTCTTTAAGGGCAGATTGGACCTGGGCCTTAGTAGGGGCGACCGGTTGAACCTCTTTGAGAGTGGAAAGCGACTTCTCAATGTTATCGGCAGCGTCCATGATTTGTGTGACGGCATCTCGTGCCATTTGAGCTTCACGCGGTTGCAAAGCGACACCGGCAATAAGTGAGCTAAGAGCGCCTCCGATTACACGATATTCACCAGCAAATCGGAAGAGAAACTTTCCGAAAGTTCCGAGCTTAGACATATTATACTCCTCATGCCCCAACAGGTGAGGGGGCTTCTAGTTTAAGACTATCGCTAGAGTTTGCGAGAACAACAATAGCAACAATGATTAGCGCAATACCTATTACAATAGAGATAAGGCGCGAACCGTTACGCATAGTAAAAGTTTCCTCAACCCATTTAAACGGGCCCGTTACTGTATCAGTAACGCCATTTAATAGGTCTCCCATTTGCGCCCCATTGTCAGTGGTAGCAAAATCAATAATCCCGTTCTGGAGACTATCTAGAAAACTGTTACCGGTAGTATTAGGAGCGCTACCGGTCCCGCTACTTTGAAAAGGCATATTATCTATTACCCTTTTTAGCTTAGCGGAATATTGAGGGTCTGTAGCATAGCCAGATGCTTGAATAGCAGCCAGCTCGGCATCTAGGTTATTTGCTCCAATAAACGACCGATACCTCGGGTTCTCAGTAATGAATTTACCGTACCCCTCTATCCCCTCTTGAACACTATCATAACGTCTAAAGCGAGCCTGAACGTATTGACTAACCCCGTTGAAAACTTCCCTTGTACGTCTAATGACGTAAGGTTGATCGCCAACAGCTTTAATACCGCCGAAGTTATTAGCGGTTCTAGTTAGTTCGCTTCTGCCCCAGTTACTTTCTAGAGCAAGTTGCGCGAAGATAATCTCAGCACTAACGCCGATATCTCGCGCAACTTTTTGAACACTAGTCCAGACTTTATTATAGAAATCTGTTTGGTGTTGTGCCCATGCCATGACTTAGCGCGCCAAGGCTTGAGGTTTAACCATGTAATATCCGTTTTTACTAGAGACTAGGTCCGGCCTATAACGCTCAACTTCTTGAGCGATTACACCGCGTCGCCGCTTAGTATCACCTTTATAGTTGAACTCATAAATACCGTAACCATTTTCACTAGTACCGACGCGAACAATATTTTCTTTTAGTCGTTCATCTGAGAACAAACCACCCAGCAATCCACCGACAACGCCTAGAAGACCACTAGTTTTACTAGATTTCGCGGCAGTCTTAGCATTACTAATAGACGCGTTGGCAATGATCTGCTGTGTTTGTGTTTGTCCCTGAATATTAGCAATGGCTACAGACTTTTGCGCATCAATAGACGCCAGCCCGGTTTGGCGATTAGCCTCCGTGTCAGCTAGTCCTAATGACTGTTGAACCTCTAGCGCCCTCATAGCGACTTCGCTTTCTAGCTTGTCACTATTCATCTGTACGCCAGCGCCGATCTGAGCCGCCTGTAGTTGCGCTCCGGCCTGAGCTTGCGCGGCCTGAGCTTGGATTTGGGCGGCAGCGATTTGAGCTTGCGCGGAGATTTCAGCATCACTAGGCCCACTGTCACTAGGGGCGGCAGAACTTCCACCGCCCCCGATACCAGCGAGCATAATAAAGACGATACCTCCGCCAACTACAATAGCTCCGGTAGTCCAAGGGTGGGCTTTAGCGTATTCTACTATTTTCATTAAAGCCTCCCCTAAATATTACCGGTAGTAAGAGACCCGATAAGGTTTTGCATTGGATCAGACAACGGGTTCTGGTGAATGCTACCAGCGTTGTTACCAGTAACAGTAGGATCGTTAAGTTTAAGTGTCGGTCCTACCATAATAGTACCCGGGTTTAGTGGGCTGGGCGAACGTAGAACGGTAACGCCCGCAATACCTCTAACGTCTGTATAGCCGTAACCAATCTGCTTTTCATAAACTTCATGGCCGGTATTTTGAGCGTTAATATCGGGACGCTTAGAGAAGCGAAAAACTTTCCAGCCTCCGAACATTTTACTATCCTTACCCGATGCCGTAGTTACTATAGCCACCGCTAACGGGGCTAGTAGCGGCTCTAAGCGCGCCAGAAAACGCGTCTCCGAACTCTTTAATAACTTGCGGCGTTTGACTATTGCGGCTCACTAGAACCGCCAGAATAGCAACGCCTACAATGGCGGTAAGAACGGTGACGATTTGGCCAACCGTATTCATGTATTATACGCCTTCTATAGCAGACTTAAACTTAGTGAAAAATCCGCGATTGCTGAGAACCATACTAACGACGATTAGAACTAGGAAGGCATTGGCCACTGGTCGAAGAGCTTTAATATACCCTAGCGAACCGGTGACAAATATTGCAATCATCCAAATAGGGAATGCTGCAACGTCACCACTTGGCGAAAAGTCTTCTTTTACTAGTGTCGTCAGATCGGCCATTTTATCGTTGACGGCGACAACTATAAGCATGATGCCGATAAGAAGAAAGAAAATGGGCATTGAAACAACCTTATTCCTTCGACTTAAATAACGCCACATACGCGGGAAGTTGTCCGCGCATCGTAATATATACGATAAAGGCTAATAGTAGTGTCCCGAATATAACAGTTGATTGTCTCAATGCCCTAGCCTCTAGACACTCTTAAGAAGAGGAATAGAGGAGCCCCATTTCTTAACAACTACTGCAACCAGTACCACCAGTAGAATAGTCCCAAGAGAAATACCAAAAACACGCATTTTATATTGTCCTATTGCGGAGAGGCTGACGCCATCCAAGTAGAAAGAATACGCAGCATATCATAGGCGATATAAGCGAGGATAAGAAACAAACCGATAAAGAGAAGTAGATCGGTTAGCGGCATTTCCTTTTTATAGGGCCTAGTAATGCTGCCGGTAATATCAGCAAACATTGGTTAACCTCCTAATGTGGGGAGGGCAAATGCCCTCCCCTGTTAGCACTAGGATTAGCCGCCGGACGGCAGCGAACCAGCGTAAACAACTTGCGAGGCTTCCGAGAAGTATTCAAAGCCGACGAGAAGTTGTGCACCAGCATTAACAGTACCGTTCGGATTAACCGTAATCTGCGTGTTACCGAACTGATTAGTAGAAATAGCCTTGGAACGACTATCAAAGTAATAGCAGCCCTTGGGCGGATCGGCGAGGAACGTTGTACGCGCAAACAACGCCGCCTCTTCCGGCCCGTACTTCCAAATATTAGAACTGTTAGCGGTTTGAAGCGCGAAGTAGTTAATATCTGAACCAGTGTTAAGTGTGCCACCGTTATCATAGACAATAGTGGTAGAGAGGAAGCTACGGAAGTTCGCAAACGGAACGCCGTAATCCTGACCGCTAACCAGTCCGGTGAGGGACGTAGTATTAAGCTGATACAGCGTAGAAATGTCAGTCTGCGGCAGAATAGGTTGTCCACCCTGATTAGCAGGCATCATCGGGATTTGATCGATGTAATCTTGCCAGACAGTAATCGTAACATTAGTGGCGGTTTTCCATACGCCACCAGCGCCACCTGCGTAAACAGCAAGCGTAGGATCACCGGTATTAACACATGGCGTAGGGTTGATTTCGAGTTGCAGTTGAGCAACCGCGTTAACAACACCCGCCCACATAGCCCCGCGCAGATCATATTTGCCGTAGCTAATAGGCACATAGTAATACATTTGAACCGGAGCGTCGGCAGTCGTCAAAATAGTCGTTTGAGCGACCTCAACGGTCCAGTTATTCCCGTAGTTAACGGGAACGTTAGGAGCGTAAGCGGCTCCGAATACCATTGGCTGACGGGCACTATTAATAAGGTTCAAGTGCCAGCCCTGCGTAGCGTGACGCACTTGGTTATTCGTGTCGGTAAAGCCAATGTTCTTGAGAACGTTAGCGGCTCCAAACTCAGTACGCGTAAGAGTACCACCGCCCCCGTTAGTAATAGTTCCTTCAACCTTTACCAGAAAACCACGGACAAGGCCGACGTTTTGCGGTTGAACATTGACGATAGTTTGCGATGCCGGGTTAATACCCGAACTATAGATTTGTTGCAGACGCTCGACGCCTTGCGAAATGATAGCATTACGCGCGGCTTGATTTTGAGCAGCGGCCTGTTGTTGCGGGGTCATACCCGTATTATTGAGCGCACCAGACGCCATTATTTCTTATCCTTAAATACAGTGTGAAAAATAAACACTAGTAGAACGAGACAAAAGGCCACTAGAAACCAATTACTAGGGCTTTTGAGAATAGACATATTAGGTAGAGCGTTAGCTAGCTGCATTTGCAGCCGCTTTCCCCTTGCTACGGATGACAAGCTGACTTGCGAACGTACTAACCAGCACGAGAGCAATAATCATCACCCAAATAGAAAGGATATTTTGCCAACGCCAAGTCAGCAATACAGCATCCATTATATAAGCGCCCTTGCTTTATTAGCAGGTGAAGCAACGCGAAGGCGTCGCTTGAATGTAGAGAGTATCTGTTTTGGATCGGGTGCAGGAAACAAAACGGACGAATACCCCCGCCCAACGTCGTACCATAAACAATGATACTTGGGAAGCTCCGAATAGACCGTTACTTCAACTATTTTTCCTTCCTTGTCTTTCATCTTAGCGGATTTAACGAACGCTTTAGTAGTCTTTAAATCGCGTTCGTCGTTTTGATCAAATACAGCAAAGAAATCGGCTTGAGCTACAGCAAAACGGCTCATCCATGCTGGGCGCTGATATAAGCAGATAACCGGAATATGTAGAGAACGACCTTGAGTTAGAATAATATCGAAAGCGTCTTTTTGTGGTAGAGCAAAGCCTTCATCTATAAATAGACCAGTACGTCCCTTCTTCCATACTTTCATTAGCCATACTTCCATAGCGTCGTCATCGACTTTAGGAACAGGCTTCATCCAATATAGACCGGGTCTAGTCGGGGGATTATCCGTTACTGATATAGTCTTTATCTTCGACTTACAGTGCTTTCTAATCTCCCCGATTAAGTCTTCGCCTTTATAGTCAATAATGACCCAAGGCATTTCATCGAAATTACGCGTACTAAGTAGGGCAATAGCAAACACAGACTTTCCCGACCCGGTGCGGCCTAGAACGAGTGTTCTTTGCTGATCTGTAGGGCCGTGAACCTCTTGCATTTAATAGCCTTGTTGTTCCTGTTGTCGCTGTTTACGCTCAGCGTCCTTACGCAAGCGAATAGATACAGCCATAGGACCATAAACAGTACCGGCGGCAACAACTAGGCCGACGATAGCAGCAACTTTAGGGTCCGGTGTAATATCAAACTCGGCCAGAACGTTAGCCGTAGCTTTGGCTAATGTTGTCGCGTCATCTGTATCAATAGCAATCTCGGGCGTCTTAGTGGCCGTTGAAATACCAGCGTGTAGGATTACTAGGATATTCGTTAGAGCGTCTACACTAGCAGCACTAGAGGTTTTCGACCGGGTACTGCTAGCACTTCCAGACCCTGGCTTTCGCCCTCGTTTGCGTCGGAAGCTTCCGTCTCCGTTGAGCTTGTCTCTTCCGGCGTGGATAGCGGGGTCAAATCCGTCGCTATTTCCTCCACTATCTCCGCCGCTATTTCCTCCGTTTGCTGCTCCGTCAAGGAACCCTCCAACGGAGAAGCTAGGCGCGTCTCCAACTCTAGTATCGTCGCTCTCGCTTGCGCTAGTTGCGCCTCCAAGGAAAGACATTCTGTATTACTCTCGATGCGGGTTTCGTCGGTTTCTGCATGGACCTCAGCGATAGCTAAGGCCGTCTCATTATTTTGCTCATTAATAGTAACGGCGGCGTCCGCTTGAATAGCAGCAATAGCGATAGCCGCCTCACTATCAGTCGGGGGCGCCAGCGTCACCGTTTCCGGGTCCACTAGCTCGATTGGCGAGCCTTGGTCGTTTTCCGTTATTACGGTCACGGTCATTTTCTAACTCCAATAGCCGATCTAGCTTTTTCTCGATGCGGTCTTGTTGTTCTACAAAGGCTTTCGCCCTAATCATAATAGCCTCCATATTCTCGCTAGTAATCATAGCCATCACTTGAGGCGGGATCATACTAGCGAGAATATTCTTAGCCATATTTTCCATAGCTGACACGGTGCAGGTTTCCTTTTACTAAATGCTCATAAGCTTAGCGTTTTTAAGACTAGTCAGCATGGACGCAATGGCCGCCCTTGCTTCAACATCTATAACAGAACCACCAATCGGCGCTGCAACTGTTGCAGCTTGAATAGCCCCGACAATACCTAATGGTTGGAATGTTCCGGGCGTCCCCGCAACCGTGCACTCATACATTGACGTTCCATTAACAACGGGCGTCGTTGCTACAACAATATCGCCAACGGCCCAAGTCCCCACAGTCGGAGCGGCATTCAAACCATAGACTTGAATAGCTGTCCCCATACGGAGAGCTTGATAACCACAGTTACCACCAATGACGTTAGCAAACTTAGTAGTTACGTTGTCAAATGTATTACCGACAAACGCAACCGTAGAGCTTGTATTGGTAGCGTTAGCCATAATAGCCAAGGCAACATTTCTAAAGCTATTATAATCCGCAAACTCACCAGTATATCTGGTAGAAACAGTGAAATAGCCTGTATAGTAAACTCCGTAATAATATGTATCAATATCGTTATTCTTAAATGAAACGTATTGAGCAGAGTTAGTGGAGTTAACTACAATGGCAGCGTTGGCGGCATTAATAGTAGTAGCGTCAATACCGAAGAAACGATTATTGCGAACTTGGCTTCTTTTAAGGCCCCCGCCCTGATCGTAATAAATACCGGTTTTGTAAGTACCAGAACGGCAAATAACCGAGTTACCAACAATATCTAAACCGCCACAAGCGGCCACTCCCGGCTGTAGTGTAACTAGAATACCAACACTACCGGGATCGGTAATACGATTGTTTTTTACATCAGTATTACGAAGTCTACCAGAAAGAGAGATACCAGTTCCGGCCGATGAAATAATAGTATTGTCTTCAATCAATCCGCTATTAACAACGTCGGCCGCACTTTGCATAAAAATGCCGCCAGTAGTATTTCCTCTATAACGTTCACAAATATTATCGTTGACAGTAATATGACCTTGGCAATCTCCCCAAATATTGGCTGAAAGACTGTTGCCAAGTTCATAGCCATTATCAGAGCAATAGTTATCGCTGATTAAAATAGGCGCGCTTGTATTAGCGGACTGAGCATAAATACCAGTCCACAAAGTGTTACGGCAAACATTACCAGTAATAATAGCTCGCCCGCCATTTAAGCCACCGTTATAAGCACAAACAATAGCGTGTCGCCGGTAGCTACCGGGCGTAGTAGGCATGACGACTTCGCTCCAATCGGCAGCTAGCGTAACAATAATATTGTCACTAATAACCGCATCAGCATCTAGCCCGATTGCGTCAAAGAAAATCCCTTGGCTGTTATTAGAGAACAATAGATTTTCGGTAATGATAATGCGACCGCCTCCAACTGTAGAGTAAGTAACAATATCGGAGCTAGAGCCTACGCCAAAATAGCCCCCATAAACCATATTACCTTTGATACTATAGTTATAGCAGTTACGCGTTTGAATACCCGCTCCGGCCCACCCATTGATTACGTTGTCTTCGATGACCAGATTGCGTTTACCAATAGCGTAAATGGCATTACATTTATCGAAGTCTACGGGGGCCACACCAGTATTAGGTCCGGTAAGATGCAAACCCGTTACTGTGCAGTCATTATTAAGCTCGAAAATATTCTTTTCTTCAACCGTCATAACGAGGGTAGCGTTACCGTAAACTTTTACGTTCGCCGGAACGACAAGGGTGTCGTTTAGGTTAAACGTCCCCAAGGGAAACCACACAGCCTGACCAACTGTCGCAGCATAATCTAGCGCCTTTTGAATACCGGCAACGTTGGCAGCTGCACTAGCGCCACTAACAACAAAGTCTAGTACACTAAGGGAGTCATCATCTTTATTCTGTAGATTACGCTGAATGCCTCCAATAGCGGTACGCAGATAGCCAACGTCTCTCGCCAAAAGCGGGTTAATCAGTTGCATTAGACAAGTTCCGTAACTAGAGCATTACCGTTAGCGGTAACCCAAGTTCCTTTGATAACGCCTACATAATCGCCGTTACCTAGCAAGTAGGTACCACCAGCAGCGACAACAATACTATAACTGACAGTTGCGTTCACATTGGAGAGTGCAAGGCGCAAGGCAGACGTACTATCATTGAAAATAATAACGCCTTTTCTATTAGCATTTGCCGCTAGGATTGTTTGGTCGGTAATGACGCTGGCGACAACGGTAATAGTCCCTGTATCGGGAGCGTCGATTGTCGCAACTACATCACCGTCAACGTCTACAGGAAGTCTATTATTTACGTCTAGGGCCAGGTTTTTAACTTCGCCAGTACTATCTAGAACGGACATAAGGACGCCCGGATAGGTAGGCACCGTACCAATAGCGTCAGCACCGTAAATAGCGCCAATAGTAATAGCTAGGTTGCTTACGGTTAGGTTACCAAAGGCGTCAGTATTAAGACCGATGAAATCACCAGATGGCGTTTTTCCGCCGATATAGACAGGATTATTAAACGCGGTTGAGGCGATAGTGTCGCCTTCTTCCATAGTACCAAACGTCTTAATCGGTCGGTCGCTATTAAACGCGCCAAAGCTATACCAGACAACAGGATCGCGCGGCCAGTTATAGAAAATAACAGTGCAAACGTCAGTAGCGCCACCGGCAGTAACCAGCCTCAACCTTGAGCTAGCGTTGGCGTCAATAGTATAATAACCGATAGAATAGGCGGGAATAGTAAAGAACTGATCTGTACCACTTACATAAACGTCTACAGCTTCGGGATTGGTACCATTGTCCATAAACAGCGAGCGAACAATACCGAACGTTTGACCCTGAGACTGAACCCCAAAGTCAACAGTAATATCAGCGTCTGAACTAAAATCCGCATTAAGAACGCTAAAAGTATTACCTAGATTAGGGTCTCTAATGTCAACGCGTCCAGTAGACGCTAGAGCGTTAATAGTAATAGGTTCTGGCATTATTTCCTCTATATTCAAGAACAAAGATTATAGCCAAGCTGGAACCTTTTCGCTTGACAACTACGACTAGTACGGCTACGCTCTACCTTGTCGGGAGGGCTGTATATGCCATTAAATATTGCTATAGTATTTGCAAGCCGGGGCAGGTCTAGGACCGCCCCGGCTTCCGCTTGCGCGGCCCGCCCCCAAACCTGCACCGAAAAGAGGGCGGCGCATGGCGAAGAATAAGCGAAGAATATCCGCCGCGCAACGGGATAAATCCGTATTAGAAACGGCGAAAATACTTAAAGCCAAGGGGCTTATTAGTAAACAGGCCAATCTGCACTCTGGACGATTTGTTTCTAGAGGTGTGCTAAAGAAAGTAAAAGAACTACAGCACGTAGCAGCGCTAGATTACATTGGCGTTAAAGCAAATAAAGACATCATACAAGCCGCTAAAGAGCGTGGTTATATGATTGCTAATAACCGCATCATTGGCCCGAAGTCTACATCGTTCCGAAATAGATTACAGAAAGGCGAACTTACAGGTGTCAAACCTGTTAAGGGCGGCTTTATGGAGGAAGTAGTTCTTCCTCATACTGTAATGGATATGATGTCTCTCATGGAGCAACTAGAGAGCGGCATTGACACTCTCAAAATGCCTAATGAACAGTTTGCTTTTAAGTTCTTCGGAAACGAAAGCTATAGAGCATTC